>Ga0209702_10000696_pt1 | contig 69998 bp, 77 predicted proteins | sample FRY01_FD_187210 | JGI IMG/M metagenome (GOLD analysis project Ga0209702, IMG submission 187210) | Freshwater microbial communities from Lake Fryxell liftoff mats and glacier meltwater in Antarctica - FRY-01 (SPAdes) (version 2) | ecosystem: Environmental > Aquatic > Freshwater > Ice > Glacier... | reverse complement strand
TTCCATTTTTTATAAAAGGCGTCAGGAACCTTTGTTTTAAAAATCACTGTGATAAAAGAATTAAATGGTGACAGTCACCATTACCCATTAATTTTTTAGAGAGAAAATGGTAGAATAAACCTGTGAATATAGAATCCTATCAATCAAAAAATAAATCATTTGAACAATATATCCAAATTGGTTATAAATTTGCTTCCGGAAAAGAGCTTTCAAAAGAAGAACTTACAATACTTGAAAATATATCCAATATTGATACCAGCATCATTAAAGTTGATGATATTTTAGATAATGAAAAATATCGGAATGGTCAAAAATGTATTCATCTTATAGACGGCATAGAAAAAACAATCATTAATGCTCGCCTTGATGAGATTAATGGAGTACATGCACTCACTGATTTGATAGAATTTAAAAAATGCTTCCCATTTTTTAGTTATGAGATACTTAAAGTATTTAACAACGAATACATGCGTGGTATCTATGAGGGGCAAAAAATAGATAAAGATCTTGAGGAAACTGAAACTATAACAACAGAAACTCTTGATAAATACTTTTTAATGACAAAGAAATTTACCGGTGGACATATCAGGTATGGATTGGAAATAGGACAATTGCTTGCTGGAAAGGTTCCTGATAAAGATGTCAGTTTAATTGCTGAACTACTAGGAATTAATCGACAAATCGTAGATGATTTTGAGGACTACTTTAAGGCACACCATCATCCTTTTGGAGATATTAAAAGGGGAGCAAAGCGTATTCCAGAAATATTTTTTACTTTACAAGGAGGAAATAGAATGGCTGTGTTAGAAAAAATAGAAAAGAAAGATTTTGCTGGGGTTATCGACCTTGTTCTTACTAAAAAAGTCAGAAACAGTCTATATCTACACGCCAAAGAAAATATTGATTCCTGTAAAAATGTAAAAACCAATTTTGATTACTCCAAGATTTTTGTTGACATAGATCAATTACTAAGTAGAGAGGTTTGATAAATGGGGTCAGTCGCTTTTAATTTGAAAGAAAAGAAGGCATTAGAGAGATCAATTATTAAGGATGTTCCATATGGGGGTGATGGTTTGGTGGAAAAGATAATTAAGAAATATGGTTTAGGGTAGACATTGCGTGGAATTAAAAGACCAAAGAAAATATAATAGTTAAATTATGTGGATTTATAATATATGAAAACTAAAATAATAAAAATAAATTTAAAAAATCCAGAAACTTCTAAAATTAAAGAAGCGGCCAGCATTATTAAAAAGGGTGGCTTGGTGGCTTTTCCTACAGAAACAGTTTATGGCTTAGGAGCAAACGGTCTAGACAAAAAAGCAGTAAAGAAAATATTCATAGTCAAGAAACGTCCTCAGGATAATCCGCTGATTCTCCATATTTCAGAAATTAAACAGATATATTCTTTAGTGAATGAAATACCTAATAATGCCAAAAAACTTGTAAAACAGTTTTGGCCAGGACCGCTAACTATAATTTTTAAAAAAACAAAGATTGTTCCAGACATAGTCACTTGCGGGTTGGATGCAGTAGCAATAAGAATGCCGGACAACAAAATTGCATTAGAATTAATTAAACATGCGGGTGTTCCTATTGCGGCGCCTTCGGCCAATATATCCGGCAGACCCAGCCCTACGAATGCAAAACATGTCGCAGATGATTTAACGGGCAGCATTGACATGCTTATCGACGGAGGCACTGTAAATATTGGAATAGAATCAACAGTTATTGATTTAACGCAAAATCCACCTGTAATTTTGAGACCAGGAAAAATAACTCAAAAACAAATAGAAAAAATTATAGGCAAGCTTCAAAATAAAAATGAAGAATTTATAAAAATACCTAAATCTCCGGGAATGAAGTACAAGCATTATTCTCCTAATGCAAAAGTGTTTATTGTAAAAGACGTAAAAGATATCAAAAAAATTCAAAAAAAATACTCTGAAAAAAAAATAAAACAATTAAACTATACTGACAAAATTAAAATGGCTAAAAATTTGTTCAAAGATTTTAGGGAGGCAGATAAAAAAGGTTATAAAATTATAGTTGTAAAAGAAGTTGAAGACAAAGGGTTTGGTTCTGCAATAATGAATCGGCTTAGAAAAGCGAGTGGTACACAATAAACCATCAAAAATGGTTATTGTTAACAAGTGTGCAGACGTTCGAGACTTGGACACCAAAGAACTGCGTTTTAATAAACCTTTAATTTTTTAAAACGTTAACATTTCGAAGTTTAGGTAAAAAAATGGTATAATTAATGCATGGCTACTTTCTCACTAGACATTCTTGGATTATTTATATTTATTGCTGGTTTTGTTATAGGCCTTGGCGCTGTGACGGTTATTGATCTGCATGGGTTTTTGGGCAGAAAGTCTTCGTACTGGACACTGGCTACGACTCGTACTCATAAGGTGACCAAGCCGCTCATCTGGATTGGTATTGGGCTCACCATCATTGGCGGGATTATTTTTTATAGAAATGAAGCATTTGACAGTATTCCATTATTTCAATCACTCATTGTGGTGATTTTGATTTTGAATGGTTTATTTTTATCTTTTAAAGTGAGTCCTTTTCTTTTAGAAAGAGAGAGGCAAAATAAGTCAGATGAGCTACTTCCACCATCTTGGCAGAAAAAAATAACAGCGAGTTTTGTTGTGTCATTTTTGGGCTGGTGGGGTGGACTGTTTTTGCTTGTTGTTTATATTATAAAAAATTTAGCAATAAGATAAGTAGATTTTATTACTTAAAAAATATCTACTTACCAGCACACCGAAACCTCTTCTTTTATAATTTCTTTGATATAATCCACAGCATCATCATATCCTCCTATCTCATCTATCAGACCCAGTTCCTTTGCGCGATTTCCCAACACAGATGATCCGTCTGCAAAAAGCCGCACTTTCTCTATGGGAATATTCCTATTTACAGAAACATCTTCAATAAAATTTTCGTGCATTATTTTAGTATCCCTCATGAATATAGACTTTTCTTCTTCGGTAAGAGACTTGTCTGGGTTACCTGCGTCCTTGTATTTTCCAACACTGATGGGAACAAAAGTTAATCCTTCTTTTTCGTTCTTTTTTACATTATCAAGATACGACATGGTGACACCAATGCTTCCCACCTCAGAGTTTCGTGAGGCAAAGATCTGATCTGAAGAAGAGATTGCCCAGTAGGCAGCTGAAAGCCCAGAACCTCTTATAAAAGCAACCACGGGTTTCGTAGAGGACTTGATCTTAAAAGCTATCTCTTCTCCAGCAACAGGATAACCGCCATATGAATCAACCTCGATGAGAATAGCTTTGATACCGTTATCTTGTTCAGCGTCTGATAAGTAATAGACAATCTCTTCGCTGGATATGGCGTCTTCGTACCCTTCAATCCTGGTTTCTTCTTGGTCTGTAGGGATATAGGTGGAAATGTCGCCTCTTAGCTCAATACCAATAACATTACAAGATTTTTGATTGTCAGTAGAATTCACTACAGAATTGTATATAAAAATACTTGAGATATTCACTATACATAAAATCAATAGTATTCCGATAATGTATAAAACCTTACGATATTTAGAGTTTGGGATCATCTGAGTAATTATATCAATGTAGTATGAAATAAGCGAGTGTTGAAATATCTTTTCAAAAACCTTGAGAATGATGGGATTAGATAGGTTTTCTTATAGAATTTGTACATCCTTTTGATAGAATGCCGTATCAAAAGGTCTTGAGAAAGTGTCACATATTTGCTCATCCCGAAAAATTGATTTTACAAAACTTTGTCTGTACTGTTTCATTACTCGCCTGAATATTTGAGAGATGAAATCCGAAAGAAAAATAAGATTTTTATATCTCTTGATCAAAATGTTCTAATGAGGTATTTAATTGTCTACTGACACGTATAAAAGTTGCACGCCTTGAGAATTCTTTTAATCTGCGCGCGCCTATGTATGTTCCTGTGCTTCGTAAGCTACCTAGTAAATCTTGAATAAAATCATTCAGATCTCCTTTGTGGGGAATAAGGGTATATCTGCCTTCTGAAGCACGGTGAGTATCTTTCTTGCCATAGTAGTTATACATTGCATGATTTGATGATGATCCGAAATATTCTTTGTATTTCTTACCATCTTTTTCAATAGTATTTCCCGCACTTTGTTCATAACCTGAAAACATAGACCCAAACATATTAAAATCTGCACCAGCACAAAATGCTTTTGCTACACATGAGGGGTATTTTTGTCCACCATCTGCAATAACCAATCCACAACCTTGTTCATTGGAAATTCCATGCACCGCATCTGCACATTCGATAACCGCAGATAATTGAGGGTATCCAATTCCTGTCATTCTTCTGGTGGTACATGCGGAACCTGGACCGATGCCAACTTTTACAATGTCTGCGCCACGTAAAATAAGTTCTTCTGAAATTTCATTGGTGACCACATTGCCGGCAATAATAATATGTTTTGGAAAAAGTTTTCGTATATCAGATACAACCTGCAATAATCTATCTACATAACCATTTGGTATATCAATACAAATAAAAGAAAAATGACGCATAATATTTTCTTTGTGCAGGGTATTTAATTTCTTTAAATCTTCGGGTCGGATACCTGTGGTATATGCAATATAATCTGGATTTTTGAATGCATTTTTTCCAGAGAAGAAATTTTTATAATCAGTCAGTTCATAATATTTATGGAATGTGGTAATCATTTTATGAGGTGCTAAAATACGAGCCATTTCAAAAGTTCCACAGGTTGCCATATTCGCAGTCATAATGGGTATACCTGTCCATTTTTTAGGAGAATGATAAAATGTAAAAGTTCGCTCTAAAAAGACTTCTTTTCGTGAATTTAGTGTACTCCGTTTTGGGCGTAATAATACATCATCGTAATCCAGTTTAATATCTTCATCTATTCTCATATAACATAGTATAACATAAGAATAACAAGATATAATAAAATAATATTGCAAATATTTCTATACCATGGTATTATATCCTCAAGTATAGAAATTATACTCAAGTCGAAAATAGTTAATAAAAAAATCACATGAAGGGTACAATCAAAACCTTGAAAGAAAACGGATTTGGATTCATTTCTCGCGAAGGAGAATCAAAAGATCTTTTCTTTCATTCAAAAGAGCTCGATGGTGTTTCTTTCGAAGAATTACGTGAAGGTGACGAAGTCACTTTCGAAATCGTAGACGGAGAAAAAGGACTTTCTGCAGTAAAAGTAGCACGCGCGTAATAACGCAATACTATCAAAAAACCACTCATTTTTGAGTGGTTTTTTGATATGTGATAAACTATATATATCATGATGCTTTGGTTAGAAAATTATATATTTAGAAATAGAACCGAATGTGTTTTTGATATCTCGAAACAGAAACATATTATCTTGTTGCCGGGAATGATTGGTCCCGTATGGATGTTGTTTGGTGTCGTGCGTTATCTGCGCATGTATATATCTGATTATGGTGTGACGGTAATTTCTTTGGGTCTTAGTTTGGATGTATTTGAAAATCTTGTTCAGAATTGTGTTATAAGGATTAAGAAAAAGCTTCTCAATAAGGTTTCTGTTTCTGAAATTGTTTTTTATGGGCACAGTCATGGTGGTAGAATTGCATGTGCAGTGCAACAGCAATTGCAAAAAGAGTTTCCACAGATAACATATTCGGTTATTACGGCAGGTACTCCAATGGAAAAACCCAGATATCTTTTTCACAAATTTCACTTTTATTTGTTGCCAATTAGTTCAAAATCATTCCGTGTATGGCCACATATTATACAGCCAAATAAAAATAATATGTGTTATATTGGCCTGTATTCTGATTATGATCGTATTGTTCCTGAAAAAAATGCAATTCATGGACATAATGGGGAATTACGTATGATATCAGGATTTACTCATACGGATTTTATACGTGCAGAAAAAATGGGTCCTATATTGATTGATATATTAAAAATACATTCTTGATATCAATGAGGTTATATCGTATGATGTTTCTATATGGAACATGAACATGACCGGGGTGTAAATGTGTGGGATTGGATTATTGTATCATTGGCTATTATCAGTTTAGGACTTTTTTTGTTTGAATATTCCGGGGATCGTTCGTTGAAGATGATTCAGCTTTTGCGGTCTTTGGATATTGGAATTGCGTTTATTTTTTTGGGAGATTTTCTAGGAAGATTTTTTTTGGTAAAAGACAGGGTAAAATTTTTACGACAATATTGGTGGCAATTACTGGCGGGTATTCCCGTATCAGCATTTGGAACCCAGGCATTGCGAGGTATTATGGTTTTACGATTTTTAAGAATCATTAGGCTAACCAGCTTGGGCGTTCGTTTAAAAATTCTTTATAAATCTATTCAACATTTTACCAGAGAAACATATATCCCTAGCCTTTTTCTATTATTAGTTTTTTATGTATTAGCTGCATCTCTTGGTTTGCACTGGTTGGAATCACCGGTACATTCATCTTTGGCTACTGTTGGTGACAGTGTATGGTGGGTTATTAGTGCTGTAACAACTAGTGGTACAAATATTCAGCCTATAACCCTTGGGGGTAAAATTATTGGAGGTGCTTCCATGATTCTTGGATTTGCTATGTTCGGGGTATTTACCGCTTTGTTGGCTTCGTATTTCATGTTGCATGACAAGCGAAAAAATAATAATGAGAAAACAATCTCTTAAAGAGTTACAATCATTGCCAAATATTGGACCCAAATGTGCCTCCATGATGTATGATGCAGGGATTTTTTCCGTTGCGCATTTTGAAACACTGGGAGCAGAAAAAACATACAATCTGTGTTGTGATGCACAGGGTTATCAAATTCATCGTGCTTTTTTGTATGTATTACGCTCGGCTCATTATTTTTTAGATCATCCACATCATCGTGAAAAAGTAATGCAATGGTGGATGTGGAAAGATATTTCACCGATAAAGAAAAAAATTATAGGATAATAGTAACATTATGATTGGATATATTGGATTAGGTATGCTGGTGTGTGGATATGCTTTACTATTAACACCGTATCGTGGGTATATGATACCTGTGAATGCTATTGCTAGTATGATACTAACCGTACATGCTTATTTTTTGGATGATACCGTGTTTATTATTGTAAATGCTTTGGTTGCAGGTATTTTATTATTAACTTATGCAAAAGAAAAAAGAAATAACAAAAAAGGGGTTTCATAAGATTATTTGGTCATACTATCATCAATATGGCAGACATGATTTACCCTGGAGAAAAATGCATGATCCGTATAAGATCCTTGTTTCTGAAATCATGCTTCAACAAACGCAAGTTGATCGGGTAATTCCTAAATATAAAAAATTTATACAAACTTTTCCATCTTTTGTATCGTTGGCGTATGCAAAAAAAAGAGATGTATTGTTGTTATGGCAAGGATTGGGATATAATAATCGTGCAATTCGTTTGCAACAAATAGCTGAGAAAATTGTGAACGTATTTCATGGAAAACTGCAAAATGATCAAGATTTTTTAGAATCCTTACCAGGTGTTGGTCCGTATACCGCATCGGCTGTACGTTGTTTTAGTTGGAATGAATCTGTTGTGTGTATTGAAACAAATATACGAAGAGTATTTTTACATTATTTTTTTTCTGATCAAAAATCAGTTTCTGATAAAGAGATTTTACCTGTAATAGAAAAAATGGTGGATACTGATAACCCACGTGAATGGTATTTTGCATTGATGGATTATGGTTCTTTTTTAAAAACACAGATAGAGAATCCAAACAAGAAAAGTAATCACTATACAAAGCAAACAAAATTCAAAGACAGTGATAGGCAGTTTCGTGGCAAGGTTTTAAAGCTATTATTAGAAAAAAAGAGGGGAATAAAAAAACCATATTTAGAATCTTTGTTGCAAATAGATTCTGATCGTTTAGAAAAAGTTTTGCAAACAATGATGAAAGATGATTTGATTTTTATAAAAAATAACATTATTTCTCTAAAATAAAAAAGCTCTTGTTATCCGAAGACAACAAGAGAACTTTTTGTTGATAGTGTTCCTTATACGGGAACAGTATTCAATTTGTAATGCTTGATAGCAGTACTAATCCTATCACGTTCTCCTGAACACCCAATTTTGTTCCAGGTGAAATTTCCACTATCCTTGTGGACTAGAAGCTTTTCAAGTTTTTCCATTGAACCAAATGGGTTTTTTGGGGTGGTACTTTCCAGCCACTCATCTAGTAAATTTTTACCCGGTTTAGCGGGGGATATTTTTCTTACCATGGTGAAATTGATTTTGGTGAATGAATTTGTGTGAACTATTTCAGTACACTTTATCATATATACATTTTTTGTCAATTTGAGTGGGGATACTGTATACTATATGTCATGAAAACATCCCATAAATTTGAAGATGAATATAAAAAATTAAATACATCTCAAAAGCAAGCCGTAGATACTATTGATGGTCCAGTGTTTGTTATGGCGGGTCCGGGGACAGGAAAAACTCAAATTTTAACATTACGTATCGCAAATATTTTAAAAGAATCCGCAGGTATCCAACCAGAAAATATTCTTGCTCTGACTTTTACAAACACTGCATCATACAATATGCGTGAACGTCTTTCTGCTATGATTGGTTCTGAATTGGCACATCGTATTCATATCAGTACATTTCATTCATTTGCCGAAGAAATGATTCAAAAACATGTAGAATATTTCCCCAGATTTTTTGGTGCACGTTTGGCTTCATCAGTTGAATCTATCGGTTTAATTGAAAATATTTTAGAAACATATGTGTCACATTATTTTTCTGTATTTAAAAGACGACCAAATACATTACCCGACATAGAACGAAGCATCGCGTCTATTAAAAATGAAGGATTAACTCCTGATGAATTTCGCGTTGTCGGTCAGAAAAGATTTGAAATATCATTGCAGGACGAAGATCTTTTTTACAAAGTGTCACGTGGTGGTTTTAAAAAGGGGGATATCAAACCATCTGAATTAAATAAACGAGAAAAAACCAGGGATATGTGGATAGAATTAGCTGATATCTATGAGCGTTATGATTTACTACAGCAAGAAAAAGGACTGTATGATTTTTCTGATTTGATTGTATTTTTTATTCAAGCAATGAAACAGGAGCCCGATTTTAAAGCTGAAATGCAAGAACGGTTTCACTATATGTTGATTGATGAGCATCAAGATACAAATGATGCACAAAATGCCATTATTCATCAGCTTATTGATAATCCCGTGCACGAAGGCAAGCCTAATATTTTTGTCGTGGGTGATGATAAGCAAGCTATTTATCGTTTTGCGGGTGCCAGTGTATCCAGCTTCCAAACGTTGAAAAAAATTCTTTCCGATATAGTTGTTATTGATTTGTCTCATAATTATCGTTCGGGTCAACATGTATTAGATGAAGCACATGCATTAATTATACAATCGTCTCACCATACAGACACATCTCAGTTGACGGCATATTTTGACGAACACAGGGGTGTTATTGAATATCGTTCTTTCTCACGTGATCTCTATGAAATAGAATGGATTGTTGATGAAATTATGAGACGCAAAGAACAAGGTGAATTATATGAAGAAATGGCAATCCTGACCCGAAATAATAAAGCTTTGGTATCGCTGATGCACAGCTTGCGATTAAAAGGGATCCCCGTTTCGGACCATACAAAAAAGAATATTTTAGATGACCCCGATATGTTGAAATTATTTTTGTTATTTCGGGTGATTTCTGATGTGGATGATTCTGTGCATTTAGCGCGATTGTTATATGTAGATTTTTTTGAAATACCCGTGATGGTTGTGACCGCATTATTACGAAGATGGAAAAACACAAAACATAAAGAAGAAAAATCTCTGTATAGTATGTTGCAGGACAAAGAAATTATTCGTGATGTAATACCCGAAACACGGGTTCGTGAAAAAATTGAACGATTTCTACAATTTCTTGATGTGGCACATGTACGCACACATAATGATACTTTTCAAGATTTTTTTGTATGGAGTATACGAGAAAGTGGATTTTTGAAATATATCCTTTCTCGGTCTGATTCTGTAATACGATTGGCGCGATTGGAGCGGTTATATGATGAAATTAAAAAAGAATCGGTTACGCGTATGCAATTTACTTTTTCAGATTTTATACATTTGTTAAATAGCTTTCGTACCTATGGGATTGCATTGAATATGGTTAACACCATGCACTTGGGTGTACATGCGATGACCTATCATGCCGCAAAGGGATTAGAATTTGATACAGTATTTTTGTATAAAACATTAGAAAACAAAAAACATGGCGGGGGAATTACGTTACCATTTGATGCATTTGAACATGGGTCATCAGATGATGAACGTCGGTTAATGTATGTTGGTTTGACACGTGCACGAAAAAATATTTATATCACTTCGGCGCAATATGATGAACAGGGAAAAGAAAAAATGCATTCTCAGTTTATTGATGAATTACCTAATATTATCTCAATCGATACAAAAGATTTTGAGGCATTAAAAACAGATGCTTTTGTAAATATGTTTATAGAATCAAAAGAACCGATGACATCATTGTCGAATACAGAATATTTAATAGATAGGTTTATGGAAAGACCACTGTCTGTTTCCGCGTTAAATAATTACAAAGATGATCCTTTGAAATATTTCTTCAAAAATTTATTAATGTTGCCAGATGCATTGTCTCCACATCTTGATTTTGGTAATTTAGTGCATGGATCTTTGGAGGTTTATTTTGAAGCATGTAAAGAAGAAAACAAAATTTTAGATTGGGAAATAATGAACCAATCATTGAATACGGTGTCTCGACATAACTATCGATATCCTCAATATAAAGAACGAGCAGAAAATTTTTTACGGGCATATTTGGATACACATCAAAAGAATTTTGATATTCCATTGGAAAATGAATTTCATGTCAAAGCGGTTCCTTTTGCTGTGGATGAACAATATGAAATTCGATTGACGGGAAAAATAGATAAAATTACCAAAGATTCGGATGGAAATATTATTGTTTGGGATTATAAGACGGGAAAGACTTACGGTCAAAAAAATAAAAATCAGAAAGAGGGATTTATTCGTCAGGCTGCATTTTATAAATTGCTATTGATGCATTATCATGATGGAAAATATAGTCCATCCAAAGTGATTTTTGATTTCATTGAACCAAATGCAGAAACGGGGGAATATGAAGATTATGTAGTTGATATTACAGGAGACCATGTGGATCAGATTTGCAAAGACATCAAAGAATTGGCAGCTGCAATTTTTGACGGAACATTGTTGAAACATGTGCCACAAAAAAATGAAGAAAACAAAGAATATGTAGAATTACTAGAAATGATTCTGGGGAATGCAAAACAAGGAAATCTTTTTATTGATTGACATCAATAAGATAATCATGTATGGTTTAAAAAACTAATAAATTTTTTCAGATGAAAAACAGCATGTTCTTTTTGATTTTGATTATCTTGATAATACTATCAGGATGTGCAATGTTATGGTCTCCACATAAAGAGTTCAGAGATATTCATTCTGGATCGTATGTATCATTCTTCTCTGATGGTCAGAATCGCTTTGCGGTATATTTACCGGGAATACCTTCGCATAATCGTTCTGTAAGATTTGAATGTGATTGTGCTTCGGGTCCTATTGAATTTGATGATAGACTTCGATGGCCAAATTCCTTGTATGAGATTTGGTGGGATACGATAAAAGTTCAGACCCCATGCCTTTGTAAACTTTTTTATCTGAGATATTATCCGGTTCTGGATAAGGATGTTCAAGAGCAAGTTAAATTTCCTTGGGGAATCTCAGCAATGAAACCAATGGAAGATGATTAAATTAGGGATAGCCATCCCGCCCAGTCCATCAGGTCTGGGTTTTTTTTTGTTAATTTTTTTGTATACTATATACAAGTCTCACTAAAAGCTCTTTATCATGAAACATGCATTCTTTTTCTCGGTTTTATTGTTGTCGTGTGCAACAAGTTCTAGTCAATTTGTATTAATGGGTACTGACAACACCGTTGTATTACCGGGGAATCAAATACGCATTGGCTCTTTTTTTATACACACAGAAGAACCCCTGTATCTTGATACTTGTTGGATGAATGTGTATGCACTACCAGATTTGCGACCATCCTTCAGGATGTTCATATTATGGTTGATGGGCAGCCATATGTTTCGCAGGTTGAAATACTAAATCATTGGATATCTTTTCCATCATTATTAATCAATTTTGGAAATATATATGCAGATATACATCAGACCATAGCACTTTTTTTGGAATTGTATCTTTGGTGTTATCTACGACCTACAACTAATGCACCGGGTTTATATACAAACGAGATAGCAATTCACAGGGTATCTTTTTACAAACAGGTATTATGGACATAGATTCTCGCTTGCCATACATGCAGTATGATTTCGTGTATGATATTTCTGGTCGATTAATCTGTCGTTCTGGTTGTCTCTTGTAAAAAGAATTGTATGTAAGAATATATGGTTCAAAAAAGAAAATTTTTTATCCCCTGATGAATCTTATCATGGGCGGTCGCAGACATACCTGTGACCGCTTTATTTTTTATGTGTGCCATTATGAGATTTTTTTGGTATACTGAATATATATGAATAAAGAAAAAATTACAGTAGTTATTAATGGCTTTGGGCGTATTGGTCGGGCATTTTTAAAACTGTCATGGGATAGATCTGATATAGAGGTGGTGGCGATTAATGATTTAGGTGATGTGAATATGTTGGCGTATCTTTTGAAATACGATACTGTCTATGGTAATTGGGGACACCAAGTTTCTATTGATGGACACGATTTAATTGTCGATGGTAAGAAAATAAAAATAGTTTCTGAAAAAGATCCTACCCAATTACCATGGGGTTCTATGAATGTTGATGTTGTTGTGGAATCAACTGGTTTTTTTACTACATACGACAAAGCGAATGCGCACATTACGGCAGGTGCAAAAAAAGTTGTTATTTCAGCACCGGGCAAGGTGGGCGAAGATACTTCAATTTTAGGGGAAACTATTTTACTTGGTGTGAACGAAGAAAAATTTGGCACGTGCGATGTGACAAGCAATGCATCATGTACTACAAATGCATCTAGTCCGCTTATTTCAATTTTGCACGAGGCATTTGGTATTGAAAAAGCAATCCTTAATACCGTTCATGGATATACTGCCAGCCAATCATTAGTTGATGGTCCCAGTAAAAAAGATTTCCGTGAAGGTCGTGCTGCAGCGCAAAATATTGTGCCTAGCTCAACAGGGGCAGCAATTGCCGTCACCAAAGCATTTCCAGAATTGTCAGGATTATTTGATGGTATCTCGACGCGTGTTCCTGTTCCAGCGGGGTCTATTGTTGATATAACTTTTATTTCAAAAACAAACGTAACTGCCGAACAGGTCAATGAATCATTAGTCAAAGCATCACAAAGCGAAAGATGGTCAAAAATCTTTGCCGTCACAAATGAACCATTGGTGTCTTCTGATATATTGGGGCGAACACATGCATCGATTGCTGATTTACAGATGACGCGTGTTGTGGATGGGAATTTGGTCAAAGTTATGGCGTGGTATGATAATGAGATGGGATATACTGCAACACTTGTGGAACATGTGATCAAGACTGGAAAGACGATAAAATAAAAAACATGATTCCGTTTTATGCTTGATGATGAAATTTTTTAGGTTTTATTAAAATTGTTGAGTAATACGTGATTTAAAAAGTCGTCCAATGGGCGACTTTTTATTATATAAAAATTATTTTGGATACATGTATTTAATGATTTATTATGATAATGGTTGACAACTATTTATATACATGCTACACTTGTTTACGTTGTTTTTCACTCTCCTTTAGAATTAATTGATTGAGGAACGACACCTCTAATCATGACATATACATCATCATCCGGTCGCGGGTCGACCGGTAGACGCCCTTCAGGGCAAGGCTCTTTCAGTGCTTCACGTTCTCGTTATCAATCAAGTGATTCTTCATCGGAATCTCGATCATCATCTCGACCAGAACGGTCTGGAGGATTTTCAAGCGCATCCCGATCAGGCGGATCACGTTTCAGTGGGGGGGCATCTCGATCTTCTTCCTCAAGATTTGGAGGAAACTCTTCAAGTGGTGGACGTCGACGTAAACAAGCTCCGGAACGAATTGACGTTTCTTTGTTTGTAAACAAAGCAGAAAAAGTAGTACACGAGATTTATACTCCAAAACATAAATTTTCTGATTTTCCTATTGATGCACGAGTTTTGGAAAATATTGATGCAAAAGGTTTTGAAAATCCAAGCCCAATTCAAGATCAAGCAATCGCTTATGCACTAAAGGGTACAGACATTATTGGTTTAGCAAATACAGGAACAGGAAAAACCGCTGCGTTCTTGATTCCATTATTACATCGGTTATTGCAAGATCCTAAAAAACAAGCTCTTGTTATTGCACCTACACGTGAATTAGCAATGCAAATTGAAAAAGAGTGTTTTGAATTCGCACGAAATCTAAATCTTCCTTCTGTGGTTTGTGTTGGTGGCGCAGGAATGTATCCACAATTACAAAAATTGCAACGCAATCCGCGTATCATTATTGGTACACCCGGACGATTGTTGGATTTTGTAAAACGAGGAAAAATAAGATTAGCAAATATTGGTACTATTGTATTAGACGAGGCAGATCGAATGTTGGACATGGGATTCATTAATGATATTACGTATATTTTGTCACAAATGCCAAAAGAACGTCATTGCATGCTGTTCTCTGCAACATTTCCTCCGCAAATTGAAACATTGGCATATGATTTTCTTAATAATCCCGTAAAGATTGCTGTGGCTTCTCGAAATACATCAAAAAATGTAGACCAAGATATCATACGTGTTCCTAGTAAGTCAGAAAAATTTCCCATGTTGGTTTCTTTGTTACAAAAGAAAGGTTTTGACAAGGTGTTAATTTTCGTAGAAACAAAACGTTTTGCAGATGAAATAGAATCACGTCTGAAATCAGAAAATTTCTCGGCCTCGGCAATGCATGGAGACAAACGACATAACGAACGTGTTCGTACATTAGAATCATTTGAACGTGGTAAAATCCAAATATTGATTGCAACAGATGTTGCTGCTCGTGGATTAGATATTAATGATATTACTCATGTTATCAATTATGATACACCTTCAACGTATGATACTTATGTGCATCGTATTGGTCGTACTGGGCGAGGAGATAAAAAGGGAGTTGCATTAACTTTTGTGTAATTATTTTTAATTTTATAAAATATAAAAACCATCTCGTTATATCGGGGTGGTTTTTATTTACCTAAATGATTTTTTTTTGGTATACTGTAACCATGAAAATTCACATTGCTACCGATCATGCAGGATTTGCCTTGAAAGAGGCCGTTATGACATATTTAATTGAACAAAATCATGATATTGTAGATCATGGTGCTTTTGCTTTTCATGAGGATGATGATTATCCTGAATATATCAAAAAAGCATCATTGGCTGTTTCTGGGAATTCAATCACAGATATAGGTATTATTTTTGGTGGCAGTGGTCAGGGTGAATCAATGGTTGCAAACAAATATCCATATGTTCGTTCTGCTCTGTGGTATGGGGGATCGTATGATATTATTACCCTGGCAAGAGAACATAATAATGCAAATATGTTGTCATTGGGTGGACGATTTATTTCCACAGAAGAATCCATCCGCGCCGTGCAATTATTTTTAGATACACCCTTTTCAAAAGAAGAAAGACACATTCGCAGAATTAATAATATAGATATCTTATGAAATTTGAATCACAACCATTACGAGAAAAATCAGAAAAAGAATTATTAGAAGAAGAAAAAGTTTCTATTTTAGAACAACTTAAAGATTTGGATGCGATAGATAAAAATTTCCTAGAAACAGAAGATGTTCGTTTGGAATCAGAAATCTTGTTAGTAAAAGAAAAATTGGCTGATTATTTTTCAGGTGGTTTTACAAAAGAAGAATATGATCCAACAGGATTTTCTTTAGAGGAGCAAGTAATAATTAATAGATTATTACTACAAAAAAAAGAATTCATTGAAGACCGAAAGAATGTACGAAATTTTCTTGTAAGAGATAAAGAAGAAATGCAATCAGAATTGTTAGATCAATTGGCTGATATTCAATCAAAACTGAAAAATCTATGATAGAAATTATTCCGGCCCTTATGCCAAAAACCATAGAAGAATTACACCATTATGCTGGATTATTTATTCATCATGTGCCGTTAGTACAGATTGATATTATGGATGGTGTTTTTGTTCCTAATAGATCATGGCCTTTTATGCAGGGTGGACATCATGATGTGGATAAAATTATTAGTGAAGAAGATGGATTGCCTCATTGGGATAAAATAGACTTTGAATTAGATCTTATGGTTCGTCGACCAGACCGAGATATCATGAAATGGATGAAAGTGGGTGCACGTCGTGTGATTTTTCATTACGCATCTCTGCCTGATCTCAGTGTGGTTACATCTGGCTTAGATCCACACACTCGTGAATATGTGGAGATTGGAATTGCATTAGATATGGAAACTCCATTAGATGCCATCGAACCATGGTTGGATGATATTGATTTCGTGCAGTTGATGGGAATTGCACATATTGGATATCAGGGTGAACCATTAGATGACCGTGTTATAGAAAGAATCTCTCAATTACACGAAGCATATCCAGATCTTGTTATCAGTGTAGATGGTGGAGTACGCTTGGATAATATGCGTTCATTGATCGAAGCGGGTGCAACCCGTCTGGCGGTTGGTTCTGCGTTAATTGAATCCGGGGATGTTGTGGCTATGTTGGATAAATTTCAATCGATTGCGTCTGAATATTAATGTACTACTCTAACGTAGCTTTTTTTGGTATACTGTTTCTATGAGTTTTTTAGATGATGCAACGTTACAAAATTTAGAATCAAAAGCTAATCAGATACGCCAATCTATTGTATCTATGTTGGTCGAAGCAAAATCAGGACATACAGCCGGTCCATTGGGAATGGCAGATATTTTTACTGCATTTTATTTTCATATTTTACATCATGACCCAAAAAATCCAGCATTATCTGATCGTGATAGATTGATTTTATCTAATGGCCATATTGTTCCTGTTCGTTATGCAGCAATGGCTCATGCAGGATATTTCCCAATAGAAGAATTACAAACACTTCGCAAATTTGGATCTCGTTTGCAGGGTCATCCAGAGCGGCATGCATTGCCTGGTGTTGAAACAACTTCTGGCCCATTGGGTGAGGGATTATCTCAAGGGTCAGGAATTGCATACGCTGGTCGTATGGACAAGAAAAAATTCTTTACCTACGTATTATTATCAGATGGTGAAATGCAATGTGGTTTAACATGGGAAGCGGGCATGTTTGCCGCTGCAAATAAATTAGGAAATTTGATTGCAGTCATTGACCGTAATAATATTCAAATCAACGGAACCACTGAAGATGTAATGCCATTGGAGCCATTGGCAGACAAGTGGCGCGCATTCGGTTGGCATGTCCAAGAGGTAGACGGACATAATATTTCTGGATTTATTGATGCGATTAATCATGCAAAAGCAATCACCACAGCACCATCAATGATTATTGCGCACACTATTCCTGGTAAGGGGATTACAGATATTGAATATGATTTCAAATGGCATGGGACCCCACCTAACGCAGATCAGGGGAAGGAATTTTTGAAAGAATTAAGAACATTACAAGGTCAAATCGAAGGTGGCCACAGTGAATAATATGTTAAATAGAGAATTACAATTAAATCAGGATGCATTACATGTCGAAACAATGAAACTCAAACCAACTCGAGATGGTTTTGGGACTGGTCTTATTGAATCAGGAACAAAAGATGAACGAGTTGTTGTTTTATGTGCTGACTTGGCAGAGTCAACACGTGTCGAAGAATTTAAAAAAATATTTCCAGAACGATATATTGAAATTGGTGTTGCGGAGCAAAATTTAGCTACTGTTGCATCGGGTATGGCAAATTATGGCAAGATTCCTTTTATCGCCAGCTATGCAGCTTTTTCTCCTGGAAGAAATAACGAACAAATACGAACCACTATTGCATTGAATGATGTACCAGTAATTATTGCCGGTTGTCATGCAGGTATATCCGTTGGTCCAGATGGTGCAACTCATCAGGCATTAGAAGATATTGGGCTGATGCGTATGATACCAAATATGACCGTTGTGGTACCTTGTGATGCCTTTGAGGCACACCGAGCTACAGTTGCATTAGCACAATATGGTAAACCCGGATACCTACGTTTGGGTCGTGAAAAAACACCCGTGATTACAACTGAAAATACTCCATTTAAAATAGGCGTTGCATATTCTTATATTGATCAAGAAAATCCAGATGTGGTTATTTTTGCCTGTGGTCCATTTTTGCATACCGCATTGTTGGTTTCAGAATCGATGCAAAAAGAAGGAATATTCGTTTCTGTAGTAAATGTTCCCACTGTTAAACCTCTTGATATAAAAACGATTTTAAGACATGCAGAAAAAGCTGGAGCAGTAGTTACCATAGAAGAACATCAACGCGCTGGGGGATTAGGTAGTGCAATTGCAGAATATCTGGTATTAGAACTTCCTGTGCCTATGGAAATGGTTGCTGTGAATGATCGTTTTGGTCAATCGGGAAATCTGAATGAATTGGCAAAAGAATATCATCTTGATCAAGATTCTTTAACACAAGCGGTGCAAAAAGTTATTCAACGTAAATTAGTTTAGACCAAAGCCCTTGTTTCTTATGTCAAGATGGGCTGCATTCTGAGATGGTGTACGAGGTATTTCTTTTATCTGAAGTTTTGTAATTTGATTTTGTGTAATATTAATTTTGTTTTGATGTGCTCTCATTGCAATGTAATATTCTTGGGTATTGTTTCTATAGTCTACTTCTTCAGGGGTCGCATTGCGTAGTTTTTGTAATTTATCTTGAAGATTATGTAATTGTGTTTGATATTCAAATCGAGGTTGTTCCATAAAATTTATCGGATTAAAATAGTTTCTAATTCGTATTGTACTTTACGTAATTTTATAATGGTCCCTGTTGGATCAAGGTCATCTATCATAGATAGTATGTCTTTATTTTCAGGAAAATGATTAGACATTTTTATGAACATTTCTTGATAATCAGTTTCTAATTTTTGTATCTGATTATTGATATCATTGTGCATACGATTAATTTCTTCTTTATCTACGGGAGTATGTTCTTTTTTTGGCACCGGAAAATCGCCCACAGTCGCTTCCGGTTTTTTTCTTAAAATATCTGCAATTGATTGGGGTCTTTGTTCCATAAAATTAAATTATTTTTTTAACAAGATAATGCTCTGGTTTTTCTGTAAGATATTTTTCCAATACTTCACGAGATAACAGACCTGCCTGTGCACCAATGTGTTGCACAACATTCATAGAATTGATTGGTCCCCATGTCAGTGCTTCGGGAATTGATTTTCCTAATGCAATAGCTACAGTAAATGTGGAAGAAAAAGCATCTCCGGCACCTGTTCGTTCGACAGGTGGTTTTGGATCTGGATACATTGGCATAAACCAACCATTATTTCCGTCATATGCATATGCACCCTTTGGTCCGTCGGTAATGACCGCAATTTTGGGTCCACGTGCATGCATTTCAATAAGAAGCTTTTCAATACTGGTTTCATCTGTTTCTAGTATTCTTTGCGCTTCTTCTTTGTTACAAAAAAATAGATCTGTTTTTTTGTATAATTTTTCTAATATTGAATAACCTAACTTCATTTGGAATGTTCCTGGCTGGAATGCTAATTTTGTTTCAGGATTTTGCTCAAGATATTCTGCAATTTCCATATGATAAGGTAATGAATTTTCAGCTAATGAACTGAGATATATCCACCTTGGTGTTGGAATTGTCATATCAAAATGATAAGAGAATTCTTCATGTTTTACCAGAATGGTTCTTTCAGCTTGATAGCTAAGAACATAATGATAATTTGTTTTTTTACCTTTCTCTGTGGTAATTAATGATGTATTGATTTTTTCCTGATTCAAATACTCAATGCATTCTTTTCCAAAATTATCATCTCCGACATGTGTAACTAATGCTGTTGTTAATCCTAATCGCGATGCAGATACCACCGCATTTGGGCTATTTCCGACAGCTTTTACTATGTTTACGTCTTTATAGGGAATTTTATCACCCCATTTCATTGATATGGTACATGCGTTAGTATCAATATTGCAGTTTACTGTCGCGTCTTCTAATTCTATAAATGCATCTGTAACAATATCTCCGATTGCTAAAAAATCTATTTGGTTCATATATGTTTATTATAACCTTAAAACGAAATAAAATCATTTTTTTACAAAATAAACTAAAAAAGTATAATAGAAAACCTAACTGTATCTTTAATCAAAAAAAAGCCATGTGTGAAAATCGTGATGACCTTTCCAGAGTAGGTCAAGAAATACTGATTGAAAATGGAGTTGCAATGCAAGATCTGTTTTTTTTCGAACAATCTGTCGCAGATAGATATAAAAAAGAAAATAGTGAAATAATTCTCACTAAGGATTCTTGGGTAAGAGTTTATATAAATGGTATAGAATTCACGACCAAAATCAATGCGGGCAATCTTGTTCCAGAAAATTTACAGGGTAGTTTACCTGTGTATAATGGTAAGACCACCCCATCCATGTTTTCTCAGGGTTCAAAATACTGAGATATTTAAATCAAAAACCCCTAAACGCATTGCGAATGGGGGTTTTATTTTTTACCTGAAATGGTCTAATGTGATATAATAAAAAATATGAAAACATTACGTGAATATATTATATGGGCAGAGCAAGAAAAAATTGCAATTGGGCATTTTAATGTTGCAACATTAGAAATGGTGCATGCTGTTGTTGATGGGTTAAAAATTATACGTGAAAAAACTGGAAAAGATATTCCTGTGGTGTTGGGTGTTGCCGAAGGAGAACAAGATTGGATGGGTGTTCATGAAATGGTTGCATTGGTTAAAACTTTTCAATCGCAAGGTTTCCCTGTATTTTTAAATGCAGATCATACTTTTACTGTAGAGCGTGTGCAAAAAGCAATTGATGCTGGTTTTAATATGGTAATTTTTGATGGTGCAAAAATTTCATATGAAGAAAATGTTGAAAAAACAAAACAGGTGGTTGCGTACGCGCGCGCATGTGGTCATGATGTTTTAGTCGAAGCAGAATTGGGATATATAGGTAGTGGTTCTGATATAAAAGATACTATTCCAGATGGTGCTGGAAAAACAACCTTACCCGAAGAAGCTAAAAAATTTGTACAGGACACAGGTATGGATTTGTTGGCACCTTCAGTTGGAAATATTCATGGAATGATAAGGGGTGGTAATCCTCATATTGATTCAGAATTGGTAAAAAAAATACGTGCAGTTGCTGGTATTCCATTGGTGCTACATGGTGGTTCTGGAATCAGTGATGCTGATATTACCGCAGGTATTAAATCTGGAATTGTTATGATTCATGTCAGTACAGAGTTGCGTATTGCCTACCGTGCCGCATTAGAGGAATCTTTATCAAAAACAACAGATTTGGCACCTTATAAATATCTACCTCTTGCACGTGATGCCGTTCGAAATGTAGTTATTTCAAAGCTAGAACTTTTTATTCATTATAAATAAGAACCTATGTATATCAATATTTCAGTGAAACATATTACATTACTCCTTAGATTAGCAATGGGTTGGTTATTTTTTTATGCAGGTTTTTCAAAAGCAATGAACCCTGATTGGACATCATCTGGATATCTTTTAAATGCAAAAACATTTCCTGAATTATTTGCATGGTTTGCAGACCCTTCTCGTATTGGTATTGTTGATTTTCTCAATCAATGGGGATTATTATTGATCGGGATATCACTGATTCTAGGATGGTTCGTTTCCCTGGCTTCTTTTGTTGGAATTTTTTTGATGATATTGTATTGGCTTCCGTTATTACAATTTCCTTACGTTGGAAATGGATTTATTGTAAATGATCATATTGTTTATATCATTGTTTTCATATATCTTTGGATTTCACACGCGGGAACATTTATGGGAATAGACAGATTTCGACGCTAAATTATATGTCTGATAAAAATATACAAAAAAATAAGACCATTTCTATTTCAGAAATAATTTGGGTTCAAGAATTACAAAAATTAATTTCTGGAGATGTGGTTTTTGATGAGGCAACCATTCTTTCGCACAGTACTGATTGGAGTCTTTTTTCTATTCGTCCGCAGATTATAGTTTTCCCAAAAGATGCATTAGATATTTCGAATATTATTTCTGTGATATCTCGATATAAAAAAGAGTTTCCCGAATTATCTATTACTGCACGTGCTGCTGGAACTGATATGACCGGGGGCCCATTGAATACTTCTATTATTATGGATACCACCCGTTATATGCAGGGTATACTATCCGTAAAAAAAACAACCGCATTTCCTGATCAGCAATCTTTTTATGGTCATGTATATTCTCTTTCAGGATTAGCTCGCGTATTACCAGGGACATATTATCGTGATTTTGAAAAAGAAACTTTGGCGCAGGGTTTTATATTACCTTGTTATCCTGCTTCAAAAGATATATGTGCTGTGGGCGGTATGGTTGCAAATAATGGTGCAGGAGAAAAAAGTTTGAAATATGGACAAAATAAAGATTTTGTAAAAGAACTAAAAGTCATTTTATCTGATGGAAATGAATATACCATTTTGCCCCTTTCTTTTGTAAATTTGCAAACAAAAATGCGTCAAAATGATTTTGAGGGTAATGTGTATACGGAAATATACACACTGATAAAAAATAATTGGAATATCGTTCAACAAAAAAAACCAAAAACATCAAAAAATGCTAGTGGGTATTATCTATGGGATGTTGTGCAATCAAATTCAATAGAATCTTTTGAATCGGGAATTGGTTTTTTTGATTTGACAAAATTGATTGTTGGAGCACAAGGAACCACGGGTTTAATTACTGAAATCACCTATGGATTGGTAGATACTCAGCCTGCACACGATTTGCTGGTTGTATATGTTCGTGATTTGGGTGTCGTTCCCGAATTGGTGAAACGATTGATGCGATTTGATATAGAAATGCTGGAAATGTATGATGATAATACATTTAAAATAGGAATGAAATTTTTTAAAGAATTTATCAAAGACAAAGGTTTTTTTGGTGCAATTAAATATACAGTTCGATTTTTTCCCGAAGTCTGGATGGCGATTACAAAGGGAATTCCAAAATTAATTGTTCTGGCAGAATTTACCGGAAATGATGAAATTATATTGCATCAGGAAATGAAAAAAGCAGAATCATCTTTGGTTGATTTAGACGTTGCCGTCCGCATGGTAACACGAGATGCAGAAGAAGAAAAATTTTGGGATTTCAGACATGATTCATTTAAGATTCTTACTGAACATAGTATGGAGACTCGTGAATCAGGACATGGAACCAGAACTGTTCCATTCATCGACGATATTGCAGTAAATCCAGAATATCTTCCAGAATATCTTCCGAAATTGATACATGTATTGGATGAATATAAATTATTGTATACCATTGCAGGACATTTGGGTAATGGAAATTTTCATGTTATTCCATTGATGCGATTAGATGAAATAGGTAATGGAGATACTATTTTGGAAATCTCTGACAAGGTATATGATTTGGCGAATCAATACCAAGGTTCATTTTCTGCGGAACACAATGATGGAATTATTCGGACTCCGTATTTACAAAAACAATTTGGAGATGAAATAGTTGGAATGTTTCAATCAGTGAAAAATATTTTTGACCCACTGAATATATTCAATCCTGGGAAAAAAGTTGGTGGAACAAAAGAAGACATTAGAAAGAATATTATTGTGTAATAAATATATTGAAGGGAATAGATGTTAATCTTACGGGTTGAATGTACCCGCCCTTTTATTGACATTTATTATAATAAGTGCTGATATAATCTCAAGCTACAAAACCCTGCACATGCAAGGTAGGTATAGTTCTTTTAATTAAGAAAAGAAAAGATCATGGAAACTAAAGAAATTTGCGATTATCGTCAATTTTGGGAAAATTTTTACTATTTTCTGCACCGTATGAATCTTAAACTTTCACATGTGTATATCCCACCAAAACCAGAGGGAGACGACTGGATTCTCTTGTGCGTGGCCCAAGGTTTAACCCCGGAAGAGGTGTTTAACTCTTGGACATTTCCAAAAGAAGACAATCGAATTACTTCTATTTTGAATATTTGTGTTCGGCACGACAAGAGGAGTTCGGTGAAGACTTATTTTTTCTGGGCCAAAAATGGTGAAAAGCCAGACACAGAAACATATGGTCAAAAAGCCAACTACGCGGATCCCGATATGGAAATTGGGATGAATTTGTTAGAGCGCATGGTGCTTCAATCTTATGCGTGTTTGAAGGGAATTGAATTAGATAAAGGCAGTGCTACTCTCTGTTCGGGTAGTAAACGTGACCATGAGGGTGGAACAATCTCTGTATTTATGAGTGGTCCTAAGGTGAACATAACGTTTCACGGTCCTAACGGAAAGACTAATAATCGCGGAATTCGTAAGGTAGTTCTTTGATCTTTTCTCTTGAATATATTAAGAGATACAAACCACAGGGGCGACTTGCAAAAGTCGCCCCTGTTTTTTATATAAAAAATGTAAATGAAAACCATTATTGATGATAGAATAGATAAAAAGATATTTCCTTTACTTTTTCAAACTTTCGGGTATACTCTGTACCTGTATGACAACACTTATCGTAACTGCGCGTGACGCAAAAATAAAAAGTTCAAAAATTAGAAATGAAGGCAATATTCCAGCCGTAGTATATGGCATGGAAGTTGAACCAGTATCCATAGCTGTTTCTATGGTAGATTTTATAAAAGTGTTCAAAGCTGTTGGAGAAACTTCGACCATTACCATTACCTTGGATGGAAAAAAAATATCTACATTAATTCATGATGTGCAACATGACCCCGTATCTGGTAATGTATTACATGTTGATTTTTTTGCAATTTCAGAAAATCGACCAGTAACTGTTTCTATACCATTAGTATTCGAAGGTGTATCACCTGCAGTAAAAAATAATGTAGGAAATCTTGTAAAAGTATTGTATGAATTAGAAATCGAAGTATTACCAAAACATTTACCACATAATCTGATTATTGATATTTCAGTATTGGATGTTGCAAATGCACAGATCCTGGTTCAAGATATTAAACTTCCAACCAGTGCAAAAGCTATTTTGGATGGAGAAGAAGTGGTTGCATTGATTGCATCACAACAAGAAGAATCTGAAGAATCAGCGGTTGCAATTGACTTCTCTCAGATTGCAGTACAAAAGAAAGGTAAAAAAGAAGAAGACGCTGAATAATAATTTCTTTTATGATATACTAGACGAGTGTAAGATTTCTCTCTTATATTCGTCTTTTTATATATATGACTTTTCAAAAAATAGCAAAATATACAATCATTCCACTATTCTTTTTAGGTATAATAGTTATTTTAGGTCATACCGTTACGCAGGCTCAGACATTATCAACTGCAAATCAAACTCAGGATGCATTACGTGCAAAAGAAGCACAGTTATTAAAAGAAATTGCAGAAACAGAAAAACAACTACAAAAACAAAAAGGTAATTCTGCATCATTACAAAATGATATTGCAGTTTTGAATGCTGAAATTAGAAAAACTCGTCTTTTTATAGAATCTCAACAATTAGTAATCAAAAGATTATCTGGGGAAATTGGTCAAAAAAACCAGACCCTGGCACAGCTTCGAGCAAAGACAGAACGGCAAAAAGAATCTCTGGGAGAATTATTACGAAAAACACAGGCATTAGATTCATATAGCACTTTGGAGGTTGTTTTATCAAATAGAAATATTTCTGAATTTTTTGCTGATAGGGATTCTTTTGAGGTAATTAAACATGCGATCGCAAAATCATTCGATGAAATACGTGTATTGCAAGGCGAAACCACTGCTGTAAAAAATACCTTAGAGCAACGCCATAAAGAAGAAAATGATGTTCAATATAATCTTGAACAAAGCAAAAATACAGTGCAAAGACAAGAAACAGAACAAAAACAATTATTGAACATCAGTAAAACAAAAGAAAAATCATATGAAGAGGTCATAAAAGATCGCCAAGCTCAAATAACTGCAATTCGTGCAGAATTAATTCGATTTGAAGGTAGCGGTGTTACCAGTCGTTCTATTTCTTTTGGAGAAGCGTACGATTATGCAAAAGCCGCATCGGCAAAAACAGGAATTCGACCAGCATTTATTTTGGCAATTATGCAACAGGAAACTGGTTTTGGAAGAAATGTTGGTGGATGTTATGTTACACAAAGACCACTTGGATTGGTAAATAATGTGTTTGTAGCAGACGGAATATATATCAAATCTGGAAACCCTTCAAAAAAGAATATGATACCAAGTAATTTTGATAATTTTGTAAAAATTACTACAATGTTAGGATTAGATTGGAAAAAAACTCCAATCTCATGTGCATTGATTCGTGCTGATGGAAGCTTGTTTGGTCATGGGGGTGCCATGGGATTTACTCAATTTATTCCAACAACATGGATGGGGGTCGAAGAGCGAGTTCGAGGATTTACTGGTGCATCCGTTGCAAATCCATGGAATCCTCAACATGCTGTGTATGCTACTGCAATTTTCTTGCGAGATTTAGGTGCACAGGCACAAACATATAGCACAGAACATAATGCGGCCTGTCGTTATTATGGACAATGTTCAATCTATGCTGATTCAGTTATGAGCAAAGCTGCTGCAATTCAACAAACCATTAATCAACTTGAAAAGCTTAATCAAAGATAATTATTGGTTGCTTTTTCTTTCTTCTTGTGTTAGGATTGTTCTTGTATGAAATCAGATATTCACCCAAAAAATTATCACTTGGCAGTTTTTGAAGACACATCATCTGGGTCTCGGTTTTTGCTTGGTACTACGTTAAAATCAGAACAAGAAACCACTTTTGAAGATGGAAAAAAGTATCCATTGATTCGTGTTGAAATCTCTAGTCAATCACATCCTTTTTATACCGGAAAAGAAACTGGTCTTAGTACACGTGGACGTGCAGATCGTTTCCGAAAGATGCAAGAAAAAACAGACTCTTTGAAAAAAGAAGTAAAAGCGTAAAAATTTTATCTGAAAAAAGAACACAGTGTGTTCTTTTTTCCTATTTCCATGGAACTCAATATTCAAGAATTAAAAGAGAATCATAAAACATCATATCTTGCAGGCGAGCTTGTTCGATTGCAAGAATCAGAATTAGAATTACTGGAATTATTAAATACAGAACCAGAAATAAAAGAATTAACTGAAGAGGAGCTATCTGTCGTTCGTCAAAGTCGCGCCGATATTGAAAAACAAATTAAAGATATTCTCAAAAAAGAAGAGGAGGAAGAAGAATTTCCTAATGAAATTATTCTCGAAGTTCGTGCGGGTGTAGGGGGAGACGAGGCTTCATTATTTGCATATCAATTAGCTAATATGTATCAGGCATATGCAGAATCTTGTGGTTGGCAATGGTCTACTATTGATGTGTCACGAAATGATATTGGTGGATACAAAGAAGCCGCTTTTGAAATAAAGGGTATTGATGTATATAAAACATTGCGATATGAAACTGGTGTGCATCGCGTACAACGTGTTCCCGCAACAGAAAAACAGGGGCGTATTCATACTTCGACTGCTTCGATTGCAGTGTTGCCATTGCGCAAGAAAACAACAATTGTATTAAACGAAGTTGATTTAGAATTTGAGACGTCTCGTTCTGGGGGTGCTGGTGGACAAAATGTAAACAAGGTAGAAACTGCAGTACGTGTAATTCATAAACCAACGGGTTTAGATGTACGGTCAACATCAGAACGTTCGCAGTTAAAAAACCGTGAACAAGCACTGTCTATTTTGACTGCAAAATTACAAATGAAATATGAAGAAGAAGAATCAAAAAAATATGCCTCTGAACGTAAAAATCAAATTGGAACAGGGGACCGTAGTGAAAAAATTCGAACCTATAATGGTCCTCAGGATCGTGTCACAGATCACCGCATCAAAGAATCATGGAGTAATATGCCAGGTATTATGGGTGGGGATATTCAAAAGATATTTAATGCTTTGGTAAGCTTCCAAGGAGAATCTTCTGTAGTAGAGGAATAATTCTTTGCATAAAATAATAGACATGCTACACTGTAATTACGTAGATTCCTCGTCTCGTCCGAGTGTGCAGCAGATGAGCCGTGTGTGCTTTGTGCGTGCTATTCCATCGTGGATGTGGGCTACGTTCGTCTCTTTGACGAATATTATTAGCTGATACGCATATGCGTTTTTCTATGGCATACAAACTATATATTGCAGGACTTCCATATTCTGCAACAGAACAAGACCTTTCTGGGCACTTTGCACAGGCTGGAACAGTTGTATCTTCTATCATCATCCGTGACAAGATGAATCAAGACCGTTCACGTGGTTTTGGATTCGTTGAAATGGATAACGAAGCAGAAGGACAAAAAGCTATTGAAATGTTTGATGGGAAAGATTTCGGAGGCCGATCTATTTCGGTTTCTGCAGCTCGACCTCGAGAATAATTTCTTTACAAAATAAATACCCATCATCATTTGATGATGGGTATTTATTTTGTAAAGAAATTTTGGGAAAGTTATATTCTGTGGTAGTATATGTACATATGACACATGAAGATATAAAAAATGCAATAAAAGATGCAATGCGTGCAAAAGATGGTGTTCGATTAGAAGTACTACGTTCTATCGCATCTGCTTGTACTAATGCATTGGTTTCTGCTGGTAATATGCCACAAGATATATTACCCGAAGAAGAGGTAATGTTAGTAATTACACGCTTGGCAAAACAACGAAAAGATTCCATTGATCAATTCGAAAAAGGAGGACGTGTAGATTTAGCAGAAGATGAAAAAAAAGAATTGGCTATTTTACAAGAATTTTTACCTGTACTCATGTCTGTAGAAGAAATTATGCCATATGCAAAGTCAAAAAAAGATGCATTGGGTATCGAAGATAAAGCAAAGATGGGTATATTGGTTGGTGCAATAATGAAAGAATTACAAGGCAAAGCAGATGGTTCTGATGTGAAAACTGCTGTTGAAAAACTTTTTGTTTAATTATGATAACATTATTTGCGCGTCTTCTCATTAATGCTCTTGCGGTTATGATTGTAGCATATCTTGTGCCTGGATTGGGCGTAGATTCATTTTATACTGCGATTATCGTTGCATTAGTATTAGCTATTGTTAATGTAACACTGAAACCAATTTTGTTATTATTAACGTTACCTATTACTATTATTACATTTGGGCTTTTTGCTATTGTTGTAAATAGTCTTTTGTTTTGGTGGGTAGGTTCTTTTATTCAAGGTTTTACTGTGACAAATTTTACAGCAGCTTTTGTTGGATCTTTATTAGTTTCTTTAGTTGTCTGGTTGGGTCATATAATATTTAAATTAAAATAATATGAATTCTTCTTCTGTTGTATTAGTGACTCATAATGGTAAATTTCATGCAGATGATATTTTTGCTTGTGCAACTTTGAAATTACTTCTTCGGCAACAACAGATTTCTTTTACTGTAGAACGCACACGAGATGAACGGATTATTGCACAAGGTACTTATGTATTTGATGTTGGAGGAATATATAATCCTGAACAAAAAAGATTTGACCATCATCAAATTGGTGGTGCTGGAAATCGTGAAAATGGAACTCCTTTTGCTGCTTTTGGATTAGTTTGGAAAGAATACGGCGGACAAATATGTGGATCAGATACAGTTGCATCTTTTTTGGACAATAGGTTAGTTGCACCCATAGATGCCGAAGATAATGGCGTCTCTATTTGTTCAATACATGGAGATATTTCTCCTTATAAAATCCAAGATGTTTTTGCATCTTTTCGCCCAACATGGAAAGAAGGATATGCCGACGAAGAATACATGAAACAATTTTTATACGCAGTTGATCTCGCGGTGGTTATTTTAGAAAGAGAAATTGCATGGCACAAAGATGCAGAACAGGCTAGGGATTTATTTCATGCGGATTATGAAAAAAGAACTCATGATCAAATCATTGTATTGTCTGGTCAATATCCTTGGGAATTATTTGCTCATGAACATAAAGATATTTTATTTGTAGTATATCCACGTTGTGATGTATGGAGAGTGGGAACAATTCGAAAAGAAAAGTTTTCTTTTGAAAATAAAAAAGATTTTCCGATAACATGGGCTGGACTACGCGACGCTGATTTGCAACAGGTGACTGGTGTAACTGACGCAGTTTTTTGTCACAATGCACGATTTCTTGCTGTTGCAAAATCAAAAGAAGGAGCGATACAATTAGCAAAAAAAGCACTTGCAGAAAATTAATTTTTATTGTATTATGTACTTCTAATATACATTTATGGCTTTTATTGACTCACTTACATTACAACTCGAAGCAGGAAAAGGCGGTGACGGCGTGGTTCGTTGGCGTAGGGAAAAATTTAAACCCATGTCAGGACCCGGTGGTGGTAATGGTGGTAATGGTGGTGACGTATATGCAAAAGCGACACGTGATTTAGGATACTTGCTCTATTACCAATATAAAAAGAAATTTAATGCAGACAATGGCGTTCCAGGATCCAGTAATGGAAAAGAGGGGGCACGAGGAGAAGATTTAGTTCTTCTGTTTCCTATTGGAACGTTAATTACTAATAAAACTACAGGTCTAATCTATGAACTATTGGAATCAGATCAAAAAATTCTTTTGTTGGATGGTGGTCGTGGTGGATTGGGTAATGAACATTTTAAATCATCTCGTAATGTTACACCGCTGGAATCAACACCGGGTAAGCCAGGTGAATCAGGAGATTTTTTTGTAGAATTGAGATTAATTGCAGATATTGGATTGGTTGGATTACCAAATGCTGGAAAATCTACCCTGTTAAATGTGTTAACTAACGCAAAATCAAAAGTTGGATCATATCAATTTACAACACTGGAACCTCATTTGGGTGTATTACCAGACGGGCAAATTTTGGCGGATATTCCAGGATTGATTGAAGGTGCATCATCTGGCAAGGGTCTTGGTCATGCATTTTTAAGGCATATTGTGCGTACAAAAAAAATAGCACATGTTGTTGCATTGGATGAAGAAGACCCTGTTCATAACTATGAAATGATACGTGAAGAATTGCGACAACATGATCCACTATTGATTGAAAAAGATGAAGTTATTATTTTTTCAAAACAAGATACTGTGGATGAAAAAACCATTTCTGATATTGAAAAGAAATTTAAAAAGAAATATTCAAACATAAAAACTATTACCATGTCTGCATATGATGATGCCAGCATAAAAAAACTTGTTCAATTTTTAACAATATAAAAATATGAAATAAAAATTACCCCTCACGCATGCCTTTGCGATGAGGGGTTTTTAGGGTAATGTCTTTTCGGCTTGGAAATTGTTTTTCCTGATTTGTGTGGATCAGGCTTACGATACTTGTATTCACCCGTATGAAAAAGAGGAAATGTAAACATTGTATGAATTAATGCCATAAATTCACAGAGTGAAGGAAATGGATTATATCGTCTGATTTCTTCTGATACTCTACTTTTAGGTTTCATGATGTGCAGATTTAATTTATCTAAGAATAACATAAGAAAACTTATTTGTATACCTCTTTCTGAATATGAATTATTTTGATATACTAAATAGTATTATATGACTCAAAAATATTACCCAACTATTGGTCTGGAGATACATGCAGAACTGGCAACGGAATCAAAAATGTTTTGTTCTTGTAAAAATAATCCAGATGAAGAACATCCTAATATAAATATTTGCCCTGTATGTATGGCACATCCTGGTGCATTGCCAACACTTAATAAAAAAGCTCTTATCTCCATGGTAAAAATTGGTATGGTTGTTGATGGAACTATTGCTGATTTTACTGAATTTGATAGAAAAAATTATTTTTATCCCGATATTCCAAAAGGATATCAGATTACACAATATAAATTTCCTATTGTATCTGGTGGAAAATTAGCTGGTGTAGAATTAACTCGTATTCATCTTGAAGAAGATACGGGTACATCAAAGCATGACACAGGCACGGGATCATTAATTGATTATAATCGCGCAGGGGTGCCACTGATGGAATTGGTAACTGAACCAGTTATTCATGATGCTGAAACTGCAATGCGTTTTGCAAAAGAATTACAATTATTATTACGCACATTGGGTGTTGGGCATGCAAACATGGAAAAAGGGGAAATGCGTGTTGAAGCAAATATATCTATTTCTCCTGATCCAAATGTATTTGGCACCAAAGTAGAAGTAAAAAATCTTAATAGTTTTTCCGTTGTTGGAAAAGCTATTACCTATGAAATAAAGCGCATGACTGCATTGCATGAAGCGGGTCGCGCAGATGAAATCATTCAAGAAACTCGAGGTTGGAATGATATCAAGGGTGAAACATTTAGTCAGCGAATCAAAGAATCTGCACACGATTATCGATACTTTCCTGATCCTGATTTACCTAAATTACATTTGCACACACTATTTTCTTTAGATGAAATAAGAAATACATTATCAGAATTACCTTGGGAAAAACGCACTCGTTACGCTAATAATTATGGTATTTCATCAGAGGCAATTGAAATGTTTGTACAAGATAAAACTTTGGCAGAATATTTCGAGAGTATTGCAAATGTCCTAGGTGATAAAAAACTTATAGCAACGGCTTCGAACTATATCACATCAGACTTTGTCGGACTGAAGAAAGAAAATCCCGAAGCAAAACTTCCAGAAATTGATGCATTCATAACTCTTGTTCAAATGATTGGCACAAGTGACCTAAATAGTCGTGGAGCAAAAGACTTGTTAGCAATTCTTGTAACTGATGGCGGTGATCCCAAAAAACTTGCCGAAGAAAAAGGGTTGATTCAAAAAAACGACCCCGAAGCTTTGAAAAAGATTGCACAGCAGGTTATCGACGAAAACCCTGACGCCGTACAGCAATATAAAAACGGTAATGAAAATATTATTAAATTCTTGATGGGGGACGTAATGAAGGCTTCAAAAGGAAGTGCAAATCCAAAAATGGCAGAAGAAGCATTAGTTGAGTTGATGAAATAAAAAACCGAGGTATGAGAAAAATATTTTTTCATACAAAAAGTATATATGCGTATAGAACGTATACATTTGTGAGGAAAATATATACGTTATAGTTTTTCAGAAAACAAGTGCACAAGATTAAGGAAAAAAGATACTAATCGTATTAGTACTCTTTGTCGGAAAATTTGATTGCTTATCGAATACTTCCAAAAAATTACATTCTACGCTACACTGATATATATGAAGGAAAAACAGGGAACATACAATCCGCTCTCTCTTATTATTACCGATGCGGTAAAGGTTTTTGTTGATTTGGGATTCGAAGTTGCCACAGGGCCAGAAATGGAATCAGAATGGTATAATTTTGATGCGCTAAATGTCCCGAAAGACCATCCTGCTCGCGAAATGCAAGACACTTTTTATATCAAAGATAAACCTGGATATGTGCTTCGCACTCATACATCAAATTCTCAGATCAGATACATGGAAGAATTAGTAAAAGCTGGAAAAAAACCACCGTTTGCTGTTGTTGTTCCAGGAAAAGTGTTCCGAAACGAATCAACCGATGCAACCCATGAAATGCAATTTCACCAAATAGAAGGACTGATGATTGGGGAAAATATTACCTTGGCACATTTAAAAGGAGTACTTCTGGAATTCTTTAAAAAGTTTCTTGGGGTCGACGCAGAAATTCGTTTGCGGCCAAGTTTTTTCCCATTCGTTGAACCTGGCGTAGAAGTTGATGTAAAAGTAGGGGATACGTGGATCGAAGTTTTAGGTGCAGGAATGGTGCATCCAAATGTTTTGAAAAATTGTGGTATCGACCCAGAAAAATACCAAGGATTTGCTTTTGGTATGGGGGCCGATAGATTTTTAGTAATGAAATATGGATTACACGATATTCGATTGACGTATCAAGGAGACGTGCGATTTAATCAGTTTTAAGAAAAAAAATATGCCAAAAGAATTCAATAATATTTTACTTCACATACAAGAGAAAGGCATAACAGGTGAGCACGAAGAAATGGGCAAAGACCTTTTTGGTGTATGCGAAAAAATCGCAACAAGACTAGAATTTACTGAATCTCGCATATCTATAATTCGTACACAAATAGAAAATCTTCAAAAAAATATTACATCAGGGAAAGCTGATGAAGCTTTTTCTGTGCGTTTTAAGACGTTAATAAAACAAGCTACCGAAATGGAAAAATATCTTGAGATATTGTCACAAAAACTAGAAATGTATTACCAAATTTTTGAAGAGGTCCCAACAATAGATGAAGTAAGTGATAATTAGTATATTACGCGAAGATTAATCCAACGAGTAGGATATTGACAAACAATCTTATATATGCTACTATCTTTTCAAGAAATACAGTACCTTTACAAATTTTTTATACAACAGTATTGCTCGTTTTGTGCATAATATTTGTGCCTAAAACGAGCAATACTAAAGTTGTTCATAAAAATCAAAAAACATGAAAAGTGCAAGAGCCTCTTCTTTAAATGTGTCACTTGTGGCACTAACAATTACCACAATAGTGGCATTGGTGGCTTGGTTTTTTGACAAGCCCCTGACCAGTATGGAATACGTTTTTCCATCCTTCTCCGAAAAGAATAAAATTCTATATGTAACTATCCCAAAAATACCCATGTGGTATTTAATTCCCGTGGTGACGTGGATTACCTTTGGGATAAAGTTCCATCTCGAGCTTTATCGTCAAGATAAAGATAAGTTCATTTCTGAAGCCATTCCTGGAACCTTTGCTGGAACCATTGTTGGAGCAATTTTTGGAGTCATTGTTGGAGCTATTTCTGGAAACATTTTTTTTGCCATTGCTGGAATCCTTTTTGGAACCATTGCTGGAACCATTGTTGGAGCAATTTTTGGAGTTGTTTCTGGAAACATTAGAGTAGCCATTTCTTCAACCATCTTCGGAACAGTGGCGATATTAATGCATTACATTTTTTTTACCGGTCTTGGTATCGGTGAGTCTGTGGTGTATAGTATCGGTACGGGAATGTGGTTGTTGGCTATTATGTTGGTAATCAACAGCATACTGCCATTTCTGGTTGCTATTATGGAAAGGGTGGTCTTGGTGTCCAAAACACTAAAACGATCTCGTGTATTATTCGGAGATCAAGAAGATTGACAAACTGTAAAACCCGAGGAGCATGTGCTTTTCGGGTTTTTTTTATTTACATAATTTCTTTGGTTCTATATATAATAATGGGGTAAGCCACTCTTTCCCCAAAAAATCATTTGGTTAGTTGTATAATAAAGAGTAAAAAAATGACTGACATCAATTCTCCCTAAGCCCCTTCTCCTTTACTTGAGACATTCGAATTCAGAAAGATAATATTCCACACATTATATAGCTATACTTTTGGTATCTTAAAAGCTGGAAATGCTACCAAATAAATCTAGTTTTTCTTTTGTATGATTTTTCTGCCACATTCTGCTATACTTTCTTTTATGAAAGTTAGTTACCGTTGGCTCAAGAAATATGTTCCCAGTATCCCCGATATTCGCACACTTGAAAATGCGATCATTTTTCACGCATTCGAGGTGGACAGTGTAGAATCTATGGGAGATGATTTTGTGCTAGACATTAAAACACTTCCTGATAGAAATCATGATTGTCTTTCTCATAGGGGAGTTGCTCGCGAAATTTCTGCAATATTAGATATTCCCTATATTGATCCATCTGCATCGTATAAAACACCTACATCTGTAGAAACATCACTTTCAGTAGATATTCAATCTCCTGTGTGTCGTCGATATATGGGGCGGATTATTCGTGGGGTCAAGGTTGGCCCATCTCCAGAATGGGTGGTACAACATCTGGAATCAATTGGTCAACGGTCAATTAATAATATTGTTGATGCAACAAATCTAACCATGTTTAATTGTGGGCAACCTTTACACGCTTTTGATCTTGGAAAAATATCGGGCAATGTGGTGGCGCGTCATGCAATACAGGATGAAAAAATAACTCTTTTAACAGGTGAAGAAAAAGAATTAAAAGAATCCATGATGGTTATTTCTGATACGGCTGGAAATGCGTTGGCGGTTGCTGGGGCTAAAGGAGGAAAATATGCAGAAGTCACACATGACACAACAGATATTGTAATCGAGGTTGCAAATTTCGAACCAATATCTGTTCGTAAAACTGCAAAAATATTAGGCATTCAGACAGATTCAACAAAACGATTTGAAAATGATCTTTCGCCAGAACTTGTGCCATATGCAATGATAGAAATTTCTGCGTTGTTGTTAGAGCTCTTTCCTGATGCAGTGTTTGAAAATATTATTGATGTATATCCCGCTCCGCAACAACCATGGACAGTCACGGTGAATGTCTCTTATATAAACAAGAAATTGGGAACACTGTTTGCCGTTGACGATATAGAAAATGTTTGGAAGCGATTAAAATTTGAATATATAAAAGACGGGAACAATTTTACTATTACTCCGCCAGCACTCCGGTTGGATTTATTGGCACCACATGATTTCGTCGAAGAAGTGGGGCGAATTCTTGGTTATGATAATGTGCAGGCAATGTTGCCAGGAAAGATATTTGAGCCAAAAATAAACAAGGCATTTTATAAAACCCTTGCGGTGAAAAAATATTTTATTGAAAAAGGGTATAACGAAGTGATGACCTATACTTTTCGTTCAAAGGGAGAGATTGGAATTTTGGAAAGTGCTTCTGATAAAAGATTCTTGAGAATAAATCTTAAAGATGGCTTAGAAGAGTCTCTAAAATTAAATACATTAAACGCACCTTTTCTTGGAGTTGATACTGTTATGATTTTTGAAATAGGAACTGTCTTTTTAAAAGATGGAGAATTTATGCACGTTGCATATAATGAGAAAAAACAAATTATCGAAATGACGCTTGATGAATTTTGTATTAAGCATGATATTTCTGTAAGTGATGAATACGGTGATTTATTGGATACTGAACATGATATGGCAAAGAAATTCACCCCGTGGTCAGTGTACCCTTTTATTTCTCGAGACGTTGCAATATGGGTGCAGGATGAAAAAGATAAAGATGTTCTTTTTGATATTTTAAAAGAGGCAGATCTTCTTGTACGCGATCCATGGTTGGTTGATCAATTTGTAAAAGATGGACGTATCTCATATGCCTATCGATTGGTATTTCAGTCTCATGACAAGACACTTACGGATGGGGAAATTGCTCCTATTATGGATATACTCTACGCTAAAATTGCAGAAAATAAAGATTGGGAGGTAAGATAGATTAAAAAGGATTCATTGGTGTATTTTTGCTTTTTTTGGTATAATAAAAGCATAGAAATATAAATCACCTATGATGGTGAATATGTAAATTATGGCAAAAGAAAAAGATTCAAAAGTAATAAAAAAAGATAGCTATGGATCATCAAGTATCCAGGTTTTAGAAGGCTTGGATCCTGTCCGAAAACGACCTGGGATGTATATTGGCTCTACTGGTCCCGATGGATTACACCATCTAATTTGGGAGATTTTTGATAATTCACGTGACGAGGCTATGGGTGGCCATTGTAATCATATCGAAGTTGTATTATTGTCGGGAAACAGAATCCGCGTAGTTGATAATGGTCGTGGTATTCCAACCGATATTCATCCAAAAACAAAAGTTTCTGCTTTGGAAACTATTATGACGACATTGCATGCCGGAGGTAAATTTGGTGGTGAAGACAGTGGATATAAGGTTTCTGGTGGATTGCACGGCGTAGGAGCTTCTGTGGTAAATGCATTGTCTGTTCATACAAAAGTCATTGTGCATCGTGATGGAGGAAAATTTGAACAAGAATATGTAATTGGAAAACCAAAAGCAAAAGTAAAAAAAGTAGGAGCATCTTCTTATTGCGGAACTATTGTAATCTTTGAGCCAGATATCGAGATTTTCAAGACTATAGAATTTTCATGGAATCGTATCGTAAAACATTTACGTGAACAAGCATATCTGGTAAAAAATGTTCGTATTACAATTATCGATGCACGCGAGTATGATAAAAAAATAGATACAGATTCTGCAATTTACCTGAAAGATTTAGGATTACAGGTTCCATCACAAAGTTTTTATTTTGAAGGTGGAATTATATCTATGGTTGCTCATTATAATCGTGATGCAAAATCTGTTCAAAAAAATATTTTTTATGTTGAAAAAAAATATGAAGATGTGCATGTAGAAATTGCGTTGCAATATATTGATGATATGGTAACTAATATTGTCCCATTTGCAAACAATATTTATAACCCAGAAGGCGGTATGCATATTACTGGTTTTAAGACTGCATTGACGCGAACTATTAATACCTACAACAAAAAAAATAACATCATGAAGGAATCTGAAGGTGGATTCACTGGAGATGATGTATTAGAAGGTATTACTGCCGTGATATCTGTAAAGCTACCAGAAATTCAATTCGAGGGACAAACAAAAGCAAAATTAGGTTCACCCGAAGCTCGTGGTGCCGTGGAAAGTGTTTTTGGCGAAGCTTTTGCAGAATTCCTTGAAGAACATCCAGATGATGCAAAATCAATTATTCAAAAAATGGTTTTAGCATTACGTGCACGAAAAGCCGCAAAAGCTGCAAAAGATTCTATTTTACGAAAAGGTGCATTAGAAGGATTTACATTACCTGGTAAATTGGCCGACTGTCAATCAAAAAGTGCAGAAGAATCTGAATTATTTATTGTAGAGGGGGATTCCGCTGGGGGTACTGCAAAACAGGGTCGTGACCGTCGAACCCAAGCAATCTTGCCATTACGGGGAAAGATTTTGAATGTAGAAAAATCTCGTATTGATAAAATGCTAGGATCACAAGAAATTAAAAATTTTGTGATTGCTTTAGGGACGTCTATCAGTGATACATTTGATTTATCAAAAATACGTTATCATAAAATTGTAATCGCAACTGATGCGGACGTAGATGGTTCACATATTCGAACATTGTTATTGACCCTTATTTTCCGATATTTTAAACCAATCGTTGATGCGGGATATATTTATATTGCCCAACCACCTTTGTATAAAATTCAGCAAGCTAAAAAAATATTTTATGCGTATACTGAAGATGAAAAAATAAAAGTATTAAAAGATCTTGGTATACATGATGAAGATATCACCGATGTAGAAGAAGAAATAGGGGAAGATGCTGAAGAAATAAAAAGTAAAAAAATCCCAAGCGTTAAAATTCAACGATATAAAGGACTTGGAGAAATGAACGCAGAAGAACTATGGGAAACAAGTATGGATCCTACAAAACGTATTTTGAAACAGGTAACTATCGAAGACGCCCAAGAGGCAGATAAAATATTCAGTATTCTTATGGGATCTGATGTGCCTTCTCGAAAGGCGTTTATTCAATCAAATGCAAAAATCGCAAAAATTGATGCATAGTGTTTACTTTGAGATATTTTCTTGTATAATATAATTAAGTCTTCTGAACATTAACTCTTAAAACCTTGTGCCATGAATATTCTGCAATCTTCTTCGGATAATGGATACGCTATTTTTTTGTGGTTGTGCCTACTATTTTTCTTTATTTGGTGGACACCCATCATTTACATACCATTACATGGTTTTGTTACAAATAATACCATTGTCTATGTTTGGTGTGGATTGGTTGTATTATTATCATTTCAGATGGGTTTGTCATTATCTGATCAAGTTATAAAGAATCTTTGGGATGAATTACAAAATACAAGTACTGAATTCTGTGATTTGATACGTGATAGTAGCGGTTCTTTTCTTGCTTTTATTACCGTTATTCTTCCAATTTCAGGTATTATATTTGGAACAGGGTACATGTATTTTTGTATTTTTGGAAACAAGATTTTCCTTAATCCAGTAGAATATTTTATTTTACTTCCCGCGATACATTGGTTTATACCACTGTATTTAGGAATATTATTGCGAAAAAAATCTTGGCTTTCTTGGTTGAGTTTTAGTTAAAAAAAGCCCCCATTGTCTACAGATAATGGGGGTATTTTTTGTATAAAAAGATTCCCCATGTGACTAATTATTAGTCACATGGGGATATAAACGAGTTTTAAAGTTCATTTATTGTAGATTGTACAGCAATTAACTTCTTGTAATCTCATGTGATTACAATCACAGATGTGATATGCTTTAAAAAACGCGCAAAAGTGTTTTTTATATAGACTTCTCTCATTATTGACATACCCTATCGGGGGAGTGTACAATATAAGTGTTAATAATTTTTTATCGCACTATGAATGAATACGAGGAGAAAATAAAAAAGATACAAGAGATAGAACAGAATGCTTTGTTGGAACTTTCTCGTATACAAAAAGAGAAAGATAAAATTATTGCTGATTATATTACCAGTCTAACAGAAAAGAAGATTGAAAGTCTAAGAAATGATATTCAATCCCTATAATATTTATGAAAGAAGAATTTACAACAAATATAAATAAAGCAGAAAAAGAAGGTGATCTTGAAAAAATAGAGCAAATCAGCAAAGGTGCCGAAGCTATGGGAATGGATGAGGTTGTCGAACATGCACAAAAAGCTATCCAGAATCTAAAATCAGCCGAAGAGGAAATGAAAGGTTTTCCAACTCCTGCAGAAAACGAGATAGGTAATATGGGTGGTAATACAGGTGAAATTCAAGCAGGGGTAGATGAAAAATCAAAAGAAGCAAAAGAGGCTGTGAGTAGCGCAGAGAATCAGATTACTGAGTTATCTGCCGAAGAAGGTGCTTCGGCTGAAGCTGTTGAAGCACAACCCGTTTCTGCAGAAGAAAGCACAAGCGAGCAGTCAGTTGAATCTGCACCAACAGAATCAGTTGATCAAGTAGAAGAAAGTACTTCTGAAAATGAAGGGGAAGAAAATCTTCAAGAAGATTTTGAAAGTTATGACTCTTTAAGTCCAGAACAAAAAGAATATAGTGATATGGTTGGTAAGTTAAAAGAACAAGAAGCTGAAAAACAAAAAGAATATGATGAAAACAGGGGATTTATGTATATTGGAAGAAATAAGTTAAGTATAGATGATTTTATTCGAGATCCAGAAAATATAAACAATCCATCGTTTGGTTTTGGTGATATTAGTAATCTTCAGAATATGGATATGCTCATCGGTAAAGTGCCATCAGAAAAAATCTATAAGGCCTTAGAAAATGGCGGGTCAGATATAATTAAGCAAATTGAGTCTATGTCACTTGCATCAAGAAAACAATTTGTTGAATCGCTACCTTCAAATTATAGGCAAAATCTTTCTGAAAAAATGAAAAACGTACAAGGTAATGTAGGAAGTCAGGACGGGCGTGCTGGTTTTAAATATGCATTACGATCAGTAAATATGCCGTTAGATAAACATGAAAAATCAGATGGAGAATATGTGAAAGAGGTCGTTGGTGCTCGAGATAGGTTTCTTGAAAGATATACAAATGAGATGGAAAAGTATGGACCAGTTGGGGTGTCTACAAACTTTAAAGGCTCAGATTTAAAAGCATTATTTCAATCAACTGAAATAAACTATATTCCAAGAAATAAGGTGATAGAAATGACAAAGGCAGTTATTCAAGGCTTAGGAGAAAAGCAGGCTGGGACTAGAAAAGATGTAATTCTGAGTGTGTTAGAAATTGGACGTGAAGGAATAATTACACCCGAAGAGATTGATGAAATATTACAGGTTCCTGGTAATACTAAAGATGAAATTAATAAGCTACAAGAAGTTGAATCTGCACCAACAGAATCAACTGAGCAAGTCGAAGAAGGTACTTCTGAAAATAAAGAAGTGTCTATTGATAATCAAGAGCCTGTGAGTGGAGAAGCTGCTGTAAATGAAGATGTCACAACAGAGAAAGAAGGTGAAAATGAACAATCAGTGTGGGAAAAAAGAAAGAGTGGACTTGCGATATTGGCAGAAGGGGATCACAAAATCAATATCGAAGAGATAAAAGATTCTTTTTCTGGAGACATCGAAGAGATGAAAGATGCTTTTGAAAAAAGTAAAAATGGGCTTGGTTCTGTATATGATGTGGGTTTTGTTGAGGCTTTTGTGAGAAGTCCGAACACTTCGTCAAGAGATATTTTAGATTTTCATCAGATGTTAACAGCTGAAGCTTTTCCTGGTATTACTGCTGATATGATTGATCGAAATGAAGGAATTAAAAACATGAGAAATAGACTGAAAAAAATTATGTTAGAATCGGGTAAGCTGACTGATGGCGACGCTTCTCTTATCTAAAACATGTTTGACTTGTCATAAATTTCTACACACTAATTTTGTATCAGATGAACGCGGTTAAATTTCTTTATCTAGGAAAGTTCAAAACACTAGCTTGTCGTTCTTGAGATTATAATCGAGAATTTACTACAGAATAAGAAACACATAAAGTGTCTATGAATAGTCAAGCTCAATTAAAAAAACAAAAAGCCCCTAAGGGCTTTTTGTTTAGATATTTTCTTTGATCAATTTCTTGAAGTCTTCAATATGTTTTTTCTTGTCATCTCGTAGTGATTCCCACATAGCTTTCTCTTCGTTTGAATTTGCTTCGTTAATATAATGTTTTTCGATACGCCATAATGATTTTTGTTCTTGAGTCATTTGCGTCATCAGGTTGTGTATGTTGTTTTCAGTCATAAATAAAAAAATTATAAATAATATATACAGTATACACTGATTTATAATAATTTACATTTTTCAACTAAGATGCTTTTTTCTCCATTTCTGTCAGAAATTTTACCCTTAATGGCAACACAGGCATCTTCGACAAGAATTTTCTGATGAGATGCATATACCTCGGGAAAGAAAACCATTTCAATTGCTCCACTGTAATCACGTAATCGCACAAAAGCCATTCGGTCACCCTTTTTTGTAAACAATGTTTTGACTGTTTCAATAATTCCTCCGAACACAATTATAACACCTGATTTTCCTTCATCCATAATTTGTTGTACTGATAAATTGCTTTTTTCAAGCTTGTCTTTGTATGGGTCCAATGGATGACCTGAAACAAACAATCCTAATAATTCCTTTTCCCATAAAAGCATAATCTTTTTTTCTTCTTCGGGAACATCAGGTAATGTTAATGTACTGGATCCACCGGCTATTGTTTCACCAAACAAAGATACTTGATCTTCATGTCTGTGTAGTTGCTCTTTGTTGTAAATAAGTAATTGTTCCATGCCAACCAATATCTGAGAACGTTTTGCGAATTGATCTAATGCTCCACATTTTGCAAAAGCTTCCATAGATTTTTTATTAAGATTTTTGTGTCGTATACGATTAAGAAAATCCTCTAATGACGTAAATTTTCCACGCTGTTTTCTTTCTTCAATGATTGCATCGGCGATATCCGATCCTACATTTTTAATAGTGTATAATCCAAATCGTATAGTATGATCATCAACTACCGTAAAGCCACCAAAACATTCGTTGATATTAGGTGGAAGAACCTTGATACCCATTTTAGTACATTCGTGAATAATCTCTGAAATGCGATCAACATCACCAGATTCTGCAGTCAAAATAGCTGTCATATAAGGCACCGGAAAATTAGCCTTCATATATGCTGTTTGGTATGCTAATCTTCCATAACTGGCTGCATGTGCCTTGTTAAATCCATATGCGGCAAACGGTTCAATCAATGACCATAATCGTTCTGTTTTAGTTTCAGACATGCCATTTTTTAATAATCCCGCGACAAGTTTTTCTTTTTCTGCCATCATGACTTCTGGAATCTTTTTACCCATAGCTTTTCGCAATTTATCTGCTTCTAACCACGAATAGCCACCCAATTTAATTGCAATCATCATCACGTCATCCTGATAGGTGATAACTCCATACGACAGATCTAATATATCTTTCATACGTGGATCAAGAAAACGAATTTGGGTTGGGTCGTCTTTTCGTTTGATATATTCGGGAATCATTTCCATTGGTCCTGGTCGATATAATGCAACCATTGCATTAATGTCATCTATTTTTGTTGGACGTAATTCTTTTAGATATTTTGTCATTCCAGAGGATGATAATTGAAATACCCCCATGGTTTTCCCTTCGGCTAACATTTGAAAAGTTTTTTCATCTTCTATTGAAATTTTTTCAATATCAACATCGATATTTTTTATTTTTTTTACCAATTTTACAGAATCAGCCAGAATTGCTAGATTACGTAATCCCAAAAAATCAAATTTGATAAGTCCAGCAGCTTCAACCGCATGCATATCATATTGAGTAATAATTTTTCCACCTTTTGGATCGAATTGAACTGGTGCATAATCATCTACTGAAGTAGGGGAAATAACGACACCCGCAGCATGGACGGAAATGTGTCGTGCACTACCTTCTATTTTTTTTGCCATATTGATAATCTCTTTGACCTGACTGTCCGTGTCGTACATTTTTTTTAATTCAGGTTCTACATCCATGGCAATACTGATGGTCATGGGAAACCCTTGTTTACCTAATGGGATTAATTTTGAAATTCTATCTCCAAGGTCATAAGGATATCCCAATGCGCGAGCAACATCGCGGACAGCTCCGCGAGCCTGCATTGTTCCAAAAGTTCCAATCTGTGCAACGGCACGTTCTCCATATTTTCTTTTTGCATATTCAATTACTTCATCACGTCTATTATCAGCAAAATCCATATCAATATCGGGCGGAGAAGGTCGTTCTGGATTTAAGAAACGTTCAAAGGGTAATTTGAAACGAAATGGATCAACATTGGTAATTCCCAAAAGATACGTGGTAATTGAACCAGCAACCGATCCTCGGATATTTGTTAAAATTCCATTTTCATTTGCAAAACGAATTAAATCTCCTACAATAAGCATGTAAATAGAAAACCCTTTGTTCTTGATAATTTCTAGCTCATATTCAATACGAGTACGGATTTCCTCTGTTTCTTTGCCATATCTTCGTGTAATACCGGCGTATACATATTTTTTTAATTGGCTTTCAGCTGTTTCTCCGGGTTCTAATCCAAATTGTGGAAATACCCAAGATCCCAATTCTAATTCCAAATCAACCATGTTTGCAACCAAAAGAGTATTAGATACCGCATCAGGAATATCTTTGAAATATTCCAACGCACCTTCTGGATTAATGAAATGATAATCACCATTCATTTTAAAATTAGCATTATTGGTATTGATAGCCAGTAATGTATTATGCGCTTCACTGTCATCTGCATGTAGATAATGTGAATCCCATGTCCCCACAATGGGAATTGTATATTTTTCTGAAAGAATCTGTAATCCCTGTTTTACTAATTCGGTACCTTCTACTTCGACATGATTCATGAATTCTAAAAAGAAATTTTCTTTGCCAAAGATGCTTGTATATTTTTCTATAATACGTTCGGCTTCAGGCATATTTTTTGCTCGCAGGGCATGTGCCAATTCTCCCGCAGGACATCCAGATAAACAAATAATTCCTTCGGAATATTGGCGAAGTATTTCCTCGTCCATGCGGGGTTTATAATAATACCCTTCCAGATATGACAAAGAAACTAACTTCATGAGATTTTTATAGCCAATGATATTTTTTGCCAATAATGTCAGGTGATATCGCTTATTATCAATACCTGCATCTTTATCAAAACGAGTTCGTTCAGCAATGTATGCTTCGACTCCGATAATTGGCTTTATCCCTGCATCTTTACATGTTTTATAAAATTCAATTGCACCATACATAGCACCATGATCAGTTAATGCCAATGCGGGCATGTTGTACGATTTCGCAGTTTTTACCAAATCTTTTATTTTTGACAAACCATCTAACAGAGAATAATGGCTATGGGTATGCAAATGGACGAAAGATTGTTTGGTTTCCATGGGATATAGTATATCAGAAAAGATGAGTTGTATTATGTTATCTGATATACTCGTTCTATATGTCAAATAAATATTTGATTGGTATTGATGAGGTTGGTCGGGGGCCGTTAGCTGGGCCCGTAACTGTAGGTGTTTTTTGTATTTTAGAAAAAGATATCTCGGTTATTGAATCACTTCACCCAAAAGACTCCAAAATCCTTTCAGAAAAAAAACGAGAAAAAATTGCACAAAATTTACAGGCTTTACAAAAACAGGGATTATGTAAATTTGTTTGTATTTCTGTTTCGGCTGCAGATATTGATGCACGCGGTATTGTTCCTTGTATTACATTTGCATTAAATCGTGGTTTGGAAAAATTAAATATATCTACAAACGAAGCATGGATTTATCTGGATGGAGGATTACATGCACCAGATAAATATAAAAACCAAGAAACAATTATAAAAGGGGATCAAAAAATTCCGGTAATCAGTTGTGCATCTATCGTTGCAAAGGTGTACAGGGATAATCTGATGGTTGACTATGCAAAACAATATCCAGAATATGGATTTGAAAAACACAAAGGTTATGGCACAAAAAATCATATGGATGCAATACAACAATATGGTGTTTGTCGGTTGCATCGGGTGAGCTTTTGTAGAAATATATAAAAAAATAGCAGTTGCCCATTGGGTAACTGCTATGTGTAGGAAAGAAGAATCTTTAACGTGTTATGGTATATGGATTTTACTAAGCCCTTCAGATGCTCTTTGTTATGCTAAATTACATCCACCATTTAGCCTTTCTTCTAATTTATGAAGTTCTTTTAAAAATTTCTCCCTGTCTTTAATTGCAGAGAGTGTATTGTTAGCAGTTTTAGCGGCCTTAAGCCTTGCTATTATTTTTTCGTAAGGACTCATTGGTTTAGGGATGCGATTTCTTTCCCCCCATGGTTTCTTATTTAAGGTTTGATATGCATTCTTTAGTATTATAGCAATAATATGCTATTATGTAAATCTGTAATAATATCTGCAGGGTATATACCCAACACTCTTGCTTTTTTTATAATTTCCAGTATACTGGCTTTCATATGGTTATACGAATGCGACATACGCGATCACATACACGCAACAGACGAAGTCATCATGCTTTGGAATCAATAGGTATTTCTGTAGATGCGGAAACAAAAAGCCCACATTTACGACACCGTGTTGATCTAAAAACAGGAAGATATAATGGCCGACAGGTTATTGATGTTGTTGCCAAGGTGGCAAAGAAACAAAGCAAAGCAAACACTAAAACTGCTTAGTCAGCATTTTTGTTTATTTAATCTTTTTGATATAGTTTTTATATTTTATGTCTACTCGACATCTTGCTCGTTCAATTGTTATGCAAACCTTGTTTGAATGGGATATGGGATCCCATGATGATAATCAGGTAATGAATCTTTTTCATCGTAATGTTGAAGAATTTGCACCGGGCGTTGAAGATATGAAGTTTTTTGAAGATATGATATCTGGTATCATTAAAAAGCGTCAGATTCTCGATGATATATTACAAAAAGCTGCTCCTGAATGGCCTTTGGAAAAAATTTCTTCTGTTGATAGAAATGTTCTTCGGGTTGGTTTATATGAATTAGTTTTTGGTGATCGTGTTGAAGTTCCTCCAAAAGTTGCTATTAATGAAGCAATTGAATTAGCAAAAACTTTTGGCGGTGAAAACAGTGGACGTTTTGTAAACGGGGTTTTAGGTGCTGTATACAAAGAATTAGGAGAACCAGACAAAGATCAACCATCAAAAAAAGAAAAAGAAAAATTAGTTAATAAAAAATCATTTCCTATAGAAAAAAAAGGAGGAGCGGTAATATATTCCCAAGATGATCAGGGTGTTATCCATTTTGCCATGGTCCATGACGTATTTGGATATTGGACATTATCAAAGGGGGGCATTGATGATTCAGAATCAGAAGAAGAAGGAACAAAACGAGAAATCAAAGAAGAATTAGGTCTTAATATTTCAATTATTAAAAAATTAGGTGAGAATGAATACATAGCATCTCATCCTGAAAAAGGAAAAATACGAAAACAAGTCATGTATTTTTTGGCCGAATCTCCTTATCAGTCATTACGTATTGAAAATGAATCAGGTGGACTGGATGATGTTCGTTGGTTTACCGCTGATGAAATACCCGGATTGAATATCTATGATGATGTAATGAAAATGCTTGCGTTGGCTTTGGAACACGTTAAAAATAAATAATAGTTATTGTATGTCTATAAACACAATTGATACAACTGCATATGCTCAATTTGCAGAAAAAATTGGCATTACCTTTCAAGATATTACCTTTTTAGTTCAGGCATGTACACATCGCTCTTTTTTGAACGAGAACAGTGGTGTTGTTTTTGAACATAACGAGCGTCTGGAATTTTTAGGTGATGCTGTTTTGGAATTAGTAGTTACTCACTATCTTTTTTATAGATATCCAGAAAGACCTGAGGGGGAATTAACAGCTTTTCGTTCCGCGTTGGTAAATACTAATACTATTTCTCAGGCTGCATCAGAATTAGGTGTAAACGGATTACTGTTGTTATCAAAAGGCGAACAGCGCGATATGGGAAAAGCTCGTCATTATATTTTGGCTAATGTATACGAAGCAATTATAGGTGCATTATATTGTGATCAAGGATATACTGCTGCGGAAAAATTTATTACACAAACATTATTACCAAAAATTGATGAAATTGTTGAACATGGTCTTTGGCGTGATGCAAAAAGCTATGTACAAGAAAAATCTCAAGAAATAGAAGGGGTTACTCCTTCATATCGTGTTCTTAAAGAGGCTGGTCCTGATCATGATAAAAATTTTACTATAGGAATTTATTTTAGAGATACTTGTATTGCTGAAGGTTCAGGAAAATCAAAACAAGAAGCTGAACAAGAAGCAGCCCGAAAAGCTTTGTCTTTGAGAAAATGGGGGATATAATACTATTGCGTGCATAATCTTTTATGATACATCGTCTTAAAACACTTTCACTTTCTGGATTTAAATCTTTTGCAAAAACTACAGCATTAGATTTTTCTGTTCCAGTTACAGCTATTGTTGGCCCAAATGGTTCTGGTAAGTCAAATGTTGTAGAGGGAATGCGTTTTGTATTAGGGGAACAGTCTCTGAAATCTATGCGTGGCTCGTCAGGTTCAGATATGATTTTTGGAGGGTCTCGGACTGTTTCAAAAATGAATCGTGCTTCGGTTGCGATTACTTTTGATAATCATGACCGTATCTTTCAATTATCCGGCGATGTCGGCGAGCAAGATATCTCTTTGGATTTTGATGAAATAATTTTAAAACGTGAAGTTTTTTCAGATGGCACAAATGCATACAGTATTAATGATTCTCAGGTCAGATTAAAAGATATCCAAGATTTGGTTTCTCGTGTTCATATTGGGGCATCGGGTCATCATATTATTTCGCAGGGTGAAGCGGATCGTATTTTACATGCATCACCACGTGACAGACGTATGATGATTGAAGAAGCTCTGGGTCTGCGTATTCATCGAATGAAAATAAAAGATGCTGAACGTAAATTGGAAAAAACAAAAATACACATGCAAGAAGTCGAGGGTTTGCGTCGAGAATTGGCACCTCATATTCGTTTTCTAAAAAAACAAGTAGAAAAAGTAGAGCAAACAGTAATTTTGCGTCAAGAATATAAAAAACAATTTGGTGTATATGCTCTACGTGCACATGCATGGCACAACCAATCCGCAAAAAATACAGAGCAAGAATATCAACGCATCATAACTGAGCGAAAAACAATAGAAGAATCCATGGCGCATGCAAAGACTTCTGTAGATGAGTCTCCTTTGCGTGCATTGGAACAAGAGTTGCATAATTGTGATAGTCTACGTCGTACTCATACTGCAGAACGAGACACATTGGGGCGTTCATTGGGTCGGGTTGAAGCATTGTTGGATGTTGCAGGTTCGACACCTGTACCTGTGACAAAAAAAACATTACAGAATGTAATTTTACAACAAGAAGAAACATTATTATGGTGTGATCATATATTATTGTTATGCTCTTTTTCTTCAGATATAACCACCGATGAAATATCGGTGAGAATTGAATCATTGAGAAAAGATATTTTGTTATTTAAAGAAAAAATTAAAGATGGAGGTAACAATAGAGACTCAGAAATTCCAACACATGTTATTCATGATATAGAATCATTACAAAAAGAAAAAAGAGAAATTGAAGAAAAAATACAAAATCTTGAAATACAAATACAAAATCTTGATACTCGTCAGCAATCAACAAGAAATCAAGTCACCCGATTTCATGAAGAGGGTCGTAAAAAAGAGCACGTATTTTATGAGCTAGCTACTCGGGCTCATGCATTAAAAAGCAAAGAAGATACGCTGAGGTTTCATGTTGATGCATATAATCGTTTTCATCAGCGATTACTTGATGATGAAGAGGAGTCTCGTATATTGGTTGGTTATAATTCAACAGAGGTAATTATTGATTCATTTTTGATAGACACGGATGATAATGAAGATACTTTGGCAAAAATGCGTCATGAATTGGAAAGAATTAAAATTCGTATAGAAGATGCAGGTGGTGGTTCTGGTGATGATATTATAAAAGAATATAACGAAACTATTGAACGAGATCAATTTTTAGAAAAAGAATTAGGAGATGTCTGGGGAACAGTTATTTCATTAGAAAATATTATTAAATCGTTAGTAGAAAGAATTGAACATGATTTTATTTCTGGTGTAAAGAAAATCAATGATCATTTCAGTGAATTGGTTTCGGTTATGTTTGGTGGAGGTTCTGGGTCTTTGATACTGACTGATATTTCAAAAAGAAAAACTCAAAAAACAGAAGACGGAGAAATCATAGACATTATTGACCAAGAAGAAGTTGAAAAAGAAATAGGGGTAGCATTAAAAGTCTCCTTGCCAAGAAAAAATATAAAATCATTAGATATGTTATCGGGTGGGGAACGGTCATTGGTTTCTATTGCAGCATTATTTGCTTTGTCTCAGGTAAACCCACCACCATTCTTAGTATTAGATGAAACAGATGCCGCATTAGACGAAGCAAACAGTCGTCGATACGGTGATATGCTGGAAAGATTATCTACGGTATCCCAGCTGGTTGTGGTTACTCATAATAGAGAAACAATGTCTCGTGCAAATATTTTATATGGCGTCACCATGAGTAATGATGGAGTTTCCCAATTGCTATCGGTAAAATTCGACGAGGCTGTTGTAGTGGCGAAATAGTTATATGAAGTAGATGTGTGATGTTAGAAAATATTGACATTATGTTAATTATGGTGTATACTACAATTACTGTTATTAATTGTAGAATCTTTTTAGTATAATTATATTCATATGAATGAAAAACTACCTGTTGTTTCTGAAGAAAATATTTCAGAAGATGCAAAAAAACAAGCATTAGAAAAAATTAAAAAAGGTATTTCTGTTGTAAATATAGAAGAAATTGCAGAAGCTGAATCAAAGAAAGCAGCAGATGCATATATGACAGAATCCAAATCAGAAGCTGGATTTTTCAAAAAACTTTGGAAGCATACTTTTTTTGATGAATACTATCGACAACGAGAAATAAACAAAGTTCGTGAAGAAATAAAAAATACAGGAAATATCTATACACGTCGGTCTGAAAAATCAAATCCAGATCATGTTGCTGCTATGGGTGCTATTACTGAGCGGTTTGTTTCTGAATATGAAGGAACTCTTAGTGATGGAGAAGAGAAAAAAGTTCTCGATGCAAAAGATGCAAAAACTATTACTGTGAAAACAGATATTAAAGATATTGTGCAAAAATATGCACAAGGATTAATATCAGAAGAGATTTTTTTAAACGAAAAAAATCGTATTTTAAATACCTTAGAAGATGACAATACTGTAAAGGGTCCCAAAATGTATGCAGATAATCTTTTGGAAATTGCACAAAATGCACGTATAGCCATTGAACATGGTGCATCTATAAAAGAACTAGATTTGGAAACAAATATTATTTTAGGAAAAGCCAAGAGCAGTCTGAAAACCGAGGCTCATTTTAATATGGTTGACCGTGGGGTTGATTGGATGAAAAAAACAAAAATCGGGAGATTCGTTAGTCCGGCCGTTTTGTCTACTGGTGTAGGAATCGCATATTCGCTCACTGTTGGTTTAGGAAAAAAAGGATTAGGATCTCAGGCTGCTGCATGGGGTACTTTTGGTGCTGCTGTGGCAATATCTAGTGCATTTGCAGGTATGAATGAAAGTCAGCGTGTTGCATTAGAGCGTGCTCAACATGGATTAGAAATGGCCGAGGGTGGAACTTTTGAAAAAGATTCAAAGCGTCGAGAGCAGATAGATCAGTATCAATATCAAATGGAAAAATCATCTGAGCTGGCAAGCACATTACGTGGACTTGTTTTTGAAAAAGATGCCGAAGGAAAAGAAGTTTTAAAAGATATTAAAAAAGAAGATCTTGAAGCTATATTTGCTAATTTGGCTTCTATTGAAGCTCGAAATTCCCTGAATGCAAAAAATAAAATTGATCTTATTTCATATTCTAATATTGGAAGCGTAGAACAAGAACGAACAGATTTAACTATTTTAACCGCAATGGCAAAAGTGGAACTTAGAAAAAAAATAGAAGCAGGATTAAAAGATGGAATGCCAAAAGGTGAAACTTTTGATTCATATCTGGCAAAGCAAGCAAAAACTGTTGAAGATTCTTTGCTGGGTGGTGGGCAAGGTATTACAGCTCAGGACAAAGCATTTAGTAAATACAAGGCAAAGCGTGTTGCAACAAAGGTTGCTGTTACTGCATTAACAGGTCTTGTTATCGGTGGTGCAGTCCAAGAGGCAGTGGCTTTTTTCAAAGATGACACCCAGGGAATAATAGAAGGTTTTTTGAAGAATGGTGGGGATCAAAACAGAATTCAAACGCCGTTAGAGCATCTCCGTGGCTGGATTATGAATGATCCATCCACTATGGGTCTTGATAATCCGGTAACAACAAGTATTGATGGATATACATTTAATACACCAGAAGGAACCAGTATTATAAAAAATGCAGATGGAACGTTTGATATCTTAAAAGGAAATACTATTGTTTCGGATAATATTAATTTATCTTTTGATGCACAGGGTAATCTGGATCCAGGATCGTTGGCTCGATTGGGTGAAAATGGCGTCTTTGCAAATACTACACATACATTAGTCGAAAGTACAAAACAAGTAACTCAGACCGCAGAAGAATATATTCAAACTCACGAGGGTGATCAACATATCACACGTGATGCTTGGTATGATAATGATACATCAGAATTTGATAAAAATGAATTACGTCTTGACTGGGGTGCTCATGGTAATGGTATTGATGCAGAGGGTAACTATGTTCTTAATATGGCTCGAATGACCGAAGATGGATCTTTTCACGATAATTTTTCTGTGGATGCACAAGAAAAAATGAAAGAAGGAACACTAAAAATGATTTTCTCTTTGTCTCAAGATACTCAACATCATGTGTTTGAAGTTCCTATTGATGCACAAGGAAATGCAGTAATTGATCCGAATAGTGAAATAGGAAAATTGTTTTTCGCCACAGAAAATGGTCAAGCTGTTTTCAAAGGACGCTTTGCCGAAGTAGTGCAATCATTCGGTGAACAAGATGGAATAGAGCATGTAAAACCATTGGCAACATTGATTGGAGAAAACAATAATGATATTGAATCAATAATTCCAACTCATATTGATCAACCCATACATAATTTAGAGCTTCCATTAGATACCGAACCTCCATATTTTATCCCTGTTGTTCCGCGAACACCATTAGGTTTATTGATTAAAAAAGAAAAAAAAGAGGGAAAACCAGGTGGACCAATTATTGTGCCTATTATTATTCGAGAAAAAAATAAAAAAATAGAATCAATAAAAATAAGCCAAGAAGGATATGATGCAATGCGATACGATATTGAAATGCTTAATAAAAAGATTCAATCATCAGAGGGTATTATTACGTTACAAGAATCAGATTTCCATTCAGGTTATGCAAAAGGTAGATATAAAGAAATGAAAAATATTGAAGAGGGAACTCCTGTTACCTTTAATAAAAAAGAACTAGAAATAATAGCTACAGAATTAGAAAATATTTTGGTACATAAAAATACAAAAGAAGAGATTGAAGATGTATCAGATCCTGAAGAAGATTTTACAAAATCTGTAGAGGTTGCAACATCTTCAAAAGAATTCAAAAAACCAAAGGTTTCTCTGTTGGAGCAATCGTTTACTAGTGCTGATTTACTAAAAACAGGAACAATATTTGAAGATACTAATAACACATACAAGGTAGTCAGGGTTGCGGGTTGGTTTTTTAAAAGTATTAAAGTTGAGACTACAAATAAAATAACAAAAAAAGTTTCAAAAGATAGTTTTAGTATTGGTGATGCAGAGCGAGCTTTTAGTAAGGGTTCTATTAAAATTACAAAAATAATATAAATATATCATGAATCAAAATCTTAACTTAGAATCGTTTGTTAACCGTTTATACGAAGAAAAGAAATTTCCAGTAGATTTGGAAAAAGAAGTTATAAATCAGATTAAATCAGATCTATTAGATCAATTAGAAAATCGTGTTAATGCTGTTATTATTGGTAATTTATCACCTGAAAATTTAGAAGAATTTAATATACTTCTTGATGCTGATACTTCCGATGATAAAATGCAAGAGTTTTTCCTTACTGCAATTCCTGATTTGTCACAATTAATAGCAACAGAGCTATTAGTTTTTAAACAAACCTATTTAGCATAATTGATATGCAAATAAAAAACCGCACATTGTGCGGTTTTTTATTAATTTATATCTTGGTTTCTATAAGATCATAATCTATTGTTTTTCGTATCTGGTTTGTTGCTGAGACTCGGATGGTAATAGATTGCCCAATGAAAAATGCTGTTTCGCCTTTGGTGTTTTGAATCGTTCGTGTTGCGTCATTGTATTCAATATTTCCGGGTAAATGTCGCATGCGAATTAATCCTTCTGACCGTGTGGTTCTTTCTTGAACAAAAATACCCATCTGAGACACGCCAGAAATTACACCATCAAAAGTTTCACCAATACGTGTGCTCATGTATTCTACTTGTTTATATTTAATAGAATCCCATTCTGCCTCTTGGGCATCTCGTTCTCTTCGTGAAGAATGCATGGCTTGTTCTTGATAAAATTGTAGTGCATTTTTGGGTAGAGCTTTTCCTTGAATATGATACATTAATAATCGATGTACTAGAATATCTGGGTATCGTCGAATAGGAGAGGTAAAATGTGTATAATGTTCAAAACCTAATCCATAATGACCTACATTGTCTGTAGTATAAATTGCTTTTGCCATAGATCGAACAATTGCTGTTTGGATCATGGATTGTGCATCTTTATCAGAAACACTCCTCAATAATGCGTTTAAATCTCGGGGGTGTACCACATCATTTTTTGAAGAAATAGTGTAGCCTAATTGTTCAAGATAAATAATAAGATTATGCATCTTCTCTTCATTTGGTGATTCATGAATACGATATACAAAAATACCTTCGCCTCCTTCTTTTGTCATATATTCTGCAATTTTTCGGTTTGCCAAAAGCATGCATTCTTCGATTAATTTCATAGTTTCTAAACGTTCTTTTACTGCAGCACGAATGGGTTTTCCTGATTCATCTAATACGAATTTTACCTCGTCTGAATCCATAATCAGGGCGCCATTTTCTTGGCGGGCTTTTTCTAGATATTTTGAAATAGCATGAATATGTTGAAGTTCATTTGCAAATTGACCCTCTTTTGAATCCAATATATGCTGGGCTTCGGCATAAGTGAATCTTTTTTGTGAACGAATAATGGTCCTTCCGAACCACGAATCTAATACGGTTCCATCTTTTCGAATAGTAAAAATTGCTGACATCGCTAGACGATCAACATCCTGCTTAAGACTACAAAGTTCATTAGAAAGTTTCTCAGGAAGCATAGGAATAGTTCGGTCAACTAAATATACTGACGTTGCACGTTCTTGTGCTTCACGATCTAACGCACTGCCTTCTTGTACGTAAAAAGAAACATCTGCAATGTGTATTCCTAATTCATAGGTATCATTTTCTAATATTTGCAATGATAGAGCATCGTCAAAATCTTTTGCATCTTCGGGGTCTATGGTAAAAGTGCCTACACCTCGCATGTCTTTTCTATTAGGTGCTTCGTCTGCAATAGTTTGTTCATCCAGTTTTTCTGCCTCAGCCAAAGCCTCTTCTGGATAATGAATATCAAATCCATGCTCCATTGCAAATGCAATCATTTCGGCGTTGTTTTCTCCTGGTTTTCCTAATATCTGACGCACAGAACCTATGATATGTGAAGGGTGCCATTCTTTTATTTCTATATAGACTTTCTCTCCTAATTTTGCATTATTGATTTCTGAATCAGAAATAGATACTCTCATATGCATCCGGTCATCATCTGGAATTATAGTATAATCTGTTCCATTTCTTGCCAGTGTTCCCACAATTCCTGTTTTTGCACGACGAATAATTTCTAATTTTGTGACCGTATAAGATGACCCTTGTTGTTCATAATATACAGACACAATATCTCCGTGTAATGCCTGATGAGAAAGATCTGATGGAATATCGATAACAATATCATCTGATGATTTTTGCCCTCGAATGACAATAAATGGGACACTATTTCTTCCGATACGAAATTTTGATTCAGCTATTTTTGATTCCTTTGGTTGAGTTGTATCTATTTTTTTCTTGGCAGTAGATTGTGATTGAAAAAGGTTCTTTGAACCCACCTTTGTGCGATTGGGTCTTTTATTTTTTTGATAAGGGCCTGATTTGTCAGTGGTTTTTTTATGTTCAAAATTACCTGATTGTTTAGATTTCATAAAATCAGTATAGCACAAAATTAATTTTTAGGTGATAGACACCCATGTGTTCAGTAGGTGATCTAAATTAATAGTGCTTGCTTTTTTTGTTGGCTCGTGATATTATCTTTCCGTATGTTAATGATTCGATTACAAAGAACAGGGAGAAAAAATGACCCACAATTTCGTGTGGTTGTAACAGAAAAACAAAACGGCCCAAAAAGCGGAAAGTTTTTAGAGGTTCTTGGTTCATATAATCCTAAACTTGGAAATTTTGTGGTAAAAAAAGAAAAAGTACAAGCATGGATATCAGAGGGTGCTCAGATGTCTGATACTATTTTCAATCATATGGTTAAAGAGGGTATTATCGAAGGCAAGAAAAAAAATGTTCTTCCAAGAAAATCTCCATCTCCAAAACGAAAAGAAAAGAAATAAGAAATAAAAAATAAACCCGCCTTGGCGGGTTTATTTTTTATTTCTGTTGACAGAGTTTCTTTGTATGGATACAATGGGTATGTATATTTCTGTTCGAAGAGAAATATACACTATTAACAAATAAACAGAAAAGACAGAATTATCATGAATGATCAAGCACAAGAATTTCTTTCGTATGTTATCAAGGGATTAGTTGACCATCCAACTGATGTAAAAATCACACGGACCGTCGACGATATGGGGGTACTTTTGACATTAGATCTTAACTCAGAAGATATGGGTAAGGTTATCGGTCGAAAGGGAAACACTGCAAAAGCGGTGCGAACTCTTCTTCGTGTTGTAGGAATGAAGCATAATGCACGTGTTAATCTTAAAATCACAGAACCAGAAGGGGGAATGAAATCAGTTGCACGACCTGCGGCTGCAGATTCTAGCGAAGTAGATGCTGCAATCGAAGACTTGAAAAACGAACTTGAATAAGAAAAAATAAAATCCCGCTTTGGCGGGATTTTATTTTTTCTATCATGTATACTATAAATATGAAGAAAATATTTTTATTTGTAATTATTCTCATTGGTATAGGTATTTTTGTTATTACTAATGATTTTATTGTGTTAAAAGAAATAGCCGAAGCACCTATTGTGCAAAATGAAACAGTGATAAATGAAACTTTTTTGGTAGAAAATTATATTCGTGAAAATATTACCACTATTGCACTCGAAGACCCAGTATTGGGTGGAACATTTTATGTGGTAGAAATTATTGTGAATGAAAAAGCAAAAAGTGGGGAATTTGTATACGAAGATGGTCATATTCAGGGAAAAGCAAAATTTACTTATGAGGTACAAAATAATGCAATTATGTTGAATGATATTCAGAAAAAAGAATAATTGTAATGTAAAAATATATATTTAAAAAACCGCAAGAGGCGGTTTTTTAAATATATATGCGATATATAGATTAATACAAATACCCAAAAATAGAATCTATATTTGAACAATTTTTCAAAATAAAACCTATTCATGTAGAGGCGCAAAGTTCGCCCGCGCACATTAGTTTCTTCGGAATCCATTGTTCTAAATTGGTGCAGCTGCCAGGACTCGAACCTGGGACCTCGTCATTATCAGTGACGCGCTCTAACCACCTGAGCTACAGCTGCATGCACACTACTATAGCAAAAAAGGTTTGATATCGCAACCTCGGTTTTATTTGTCATGCTATATTTAAATACGCTTGCCTTTTACAGGAAAAAGTGTATAATTATGTGCGTTTGGGATATGTGTCTCCGTCAGCTGTGTCTTGGGTGTTTTTGTGGCTATTCCGGTTATTGGGATAGCTCAGACATATGTGTATCTGTACCTCCGCAAGGCCTACCATGATGACTTTCTCTTAGACGGGCACACAAATGATAGATATTGAGAAAGAACCTATTGAAACTCAAGATAATGATTCGAAAAAAACTAGTATGTAATCTACTTTTGTAGTTTACATCTCGCATCATTTTGTATATACTACCAGCAGTCAACACTGCTTGGCCATTTGTTTGTATGGAAAAAGAGCAAGAGCTTAAAAAGCTTAAAAATCAAAGAGAGAAACAGATTACGGGTATTTTTTGGTTTAGTCTTGAAATTGCAATTATTTTTGCTATTCCAGCAGTGATAGCTGCTGTAATTGGTAAGAAATTATTCGAGGGAGGTCTAGGGTTAATTGTAGTAATGTTTGTAGCATTCATTTTTTCATGGACAGTTATGGGATTACGATATAAACGACTTAATAAGCGGATGAAACAACTAGATGATAAAATTCTCTCTCTTCAGAAAGAAATAGAAAACAAATAACTAACATATGGATTTTTTAAAACAAATTGGAATAATTGAGCGTGATATTACACCTCTTGACCCAACACCAGTATTTCATATTGGGGGTTTTCCAATTACGGATTCTACTTTGATGATTTTACTTATTACACTTATTTTTACAGCAATAAGTTTTTTTCTTATTAGAAAGTTCACCTTGCGACCAAACAAGACCCAAAGCTTTATCGAGATGATATACGAAGAGTCAGTTGCCTTGATTCAACAAATTACGAATAGTAAGAAGCACGCTGAACGTATTTTCCCAATTGTAGGTGCAATGTTAATCTATCTTGTGTTTGCAAACCTTATTTCACTTATTCCTGGTCTCGAGCAAATTACTTTTGATGGTGTAGCAGTCTTCCGATCACCAACAGCAGACTTTAATACAACCTTTGGTCTAGCTTTTGGAGCAGTGATAGCTATCAATATACTAACTATTAAAGAAAAAGGTATCTTGGCATATCTCGGAAACTTCTTTAAATTCAAAGAGGTGTATCAAGGCTTTCGAAAAGGAATTTCAGACGGATTTGTTGCGTGTATCAATTTCTTTGTAGGAATATTAGATATCATTGGAGAGATAGCAAAGATTATTTCACTAGCATTACGTTTGTTTGGTAACATGTATGCTGGTGGTGTACTCATGATTATTTTGTTTGGAGCATTAGCATTATTCGTACCTGCACTATGGCTTGCTATGAATATTTTTGTTGGTGTATTGCAAGCAATCGTTTTTGTATCTTTGGTTTCGGCATATTATATGTTGGCACTAGGTGATGAGGAAGAAGTTTCACAAGAATAGACTCGGGTCTATTGCTGTGAGTCTTTTTGACTCGATTTTAATTAACAGTTTTAACATATAAATTATATGGAAGCAGAAGCAGCACAATTCCTTGCAAAAGGTATGGCAACATTATCAATGTTCGGTTCAGCTATTGGACAAGGTTACCTTGTTGGTAAGGCACTTGAGGCTATGGGACGAAACCCAGATGTCGCAGGGCAACTATTTACGCGTATGATTATTGGTGTAGCTCTAGTAGAGTCTACAGCTATCTATGCTCTTGTAGTATTCTTCCTTGTTTAATATCAATTTATTCATGGCTATTTTAGACATTTTAGGAAAAATTGGATTCGATTGGCAGGTTGCCGTTGCAAACCTGGTTAACTTTTTGATTATCTTTTTTATTCTCAAGCGATACGCATTCAAACCGATTGCGCGTGTAATTAAAGAACGACAAGATAAAGTTAACGAAGGTCTGGATGATGCTGTTTTGGCAAAAACAAATCTGCTTACTGCTGAACAAAAGAAAGAAGAAATTCTTATGTCGGCTCGCCAAGAAGCAAACGATATTATTGCAAAAGCAAAACAATCCAGCGATATTCTTGCTGTAAAAAAGTTAGAAGAATCACAAATTGAACACATTCGTATTGTCGCAGAGGGAAAGAAAAAAGCCCAAAAAGAGTTTGACCGCATGGAACGAGAAGTTCGCGGTCAGGCAGCTTCTTTGATTGTTGCTGGTGTTGAAAAAATACTCAACGAAGATCTTGATGAAAAACAAGATAAGAAATTACGAGAACGAGCATTAAATATGATGCGACAATAATATGATACATTCTGATGCAATTGCTCGTGCCGTGTATGAATTAGCAGAAGATTCTGCAAATAAACACGTTGTTGAGAATCTGATAGCATATTTAGAATCACATCATTTGATGCCGTTATTGGTTTCAATTTTACAACACGTGGAACAGATGCACGCACGAACTTCTGCACAAAAAAGCTTGGATATTATATTTGCATATCCATTGTCAGAATCTTTGGTATCAGAAATAAAAAAGGTCTTGGGTGCAAAGACGATTGGTTCACAAAAACAAGACAAAGATTTGATTGGGGGATTTATTATGGAATATAATGGTGTCAGATATGATGCCAGTGTTTCAACACAGCTTGTGCGACTTACTAATGCATTAATTTCTTAACTATTATGAGTGTCGATACAATAATTTCAAATTTAAAAGAGAAAATACAGAAACATTCATCGGATATCCATGCTACAGAGTTTGGAATTGTAGTATCGGTTGCTGATGGTATTGCAAAAATCAGTGGTTTGGCATCATGCCAGATGTCAGAAATGCTTGATTTTGGAAATGGTAATTATGGCCTTGCAACAAACCTCGAGGTTGATTATGTTGGGATTATGATTTTGGGTGATTACACAAATATCAAAGAAGGTGATCGCGTAACACGAACAAAAGAAATTCTTTCCGTTCCTGTTTCGAATGATTTTCTTGGACGAGTAGTAGACCCACTTATGCGTCCTATTGACGGAGAAGGAGATGTTCAAACAAAAGAATCAAGGCCAATCGAAAAAATTGCACCGGGTGTAATGGCACGTCAGCCAGTTGATGTACCCATGCAAACAGGAATAAAAGCTATTGATGCATTGGTTCCAGTTGGACGTGGGCAACGTGAATTAATTATTGGTGATCGTCAAACAGGAAAAACTGCCGTTGCTATTGATACAATTATTAATCAAAAAGGGCAAAACGTAAAATGTGTATATGTTGCCATTGGTCAAAAGAAATCAAAGGTAATGCGTATTGCACAACAATTAAAAGAACTTGGTGCAATGGAATATACAACAATCGTACTTGCTGGTGCTTCTGATCCAGCACCTATGAACTTTTTAGCACCGTATGCCGGAGTTACTCTTGCGGAATATTTTATGGAGTCAGGGGATGATGTATTAATTATCTACGATGACCTTACAAAACATGCAAATGCATATCGTGAAGTATCATTGCTCTTGCGACGGCCACCAGGGCGAGAGGCATATCCGGGAGATGTTTTCTATTTGCACTCACGGCTTCTTGAACGTGCGTGTCGCGTTAATGCGGATCATGGGGGTGGATCAATTACTGCTTTGCCAATCATTGAAACACAAGCAGGAGATATTTCTGCATATATTCCAACCAATGTTATTTCTATTACAGATGGTCAGATTTTCTTGGAATCAAGTCTCTTTAACAAGGGTATTCGTCCTGCTATTAACGTAGGTAACTCGGTATCGCGTGTTGGAGGTTCTGCTCAGATTAAATCTATGAAGAAAAATGCTGGACCATTAAAATTACAACTTGCTCAATTCCGAGAGTTGGAAAGTTTCGCACAGTTTAGTTCAGACCTTGATCCAGAAACAAAAAAGACTATTGATCATGGAAGAAAATTAGTTGAAATTTTGAAACAACGTCAATCATCTCCGGTACCTGTTGCAAAACAAGTTGCTATTTTGTACGCTGTAAACAATGATTATTTGAACGATGTAGACAATGCTACATTACCAGAATGGGAATCAGATTTTTATGCATTTTTGGATGCATCAAAATCTGATCTTCTTGAAAAACTTACCAAAGGATGGAGCGGGGATGAAGAAAAAGCATTAGGAGAAGCTATTGAAGAGTTTAAGAAAAGTCGATAATTTTTACTATTGTATGGCACTACAAGGAAAAGCAATTAAATCAAAAATCACCGCTGTTGGTAATATTAAAAAAATTACCAAGACTATGCAGATGGTTGCGGCCAGTAAAATGCGTAAAGCTGTTGATGCTTCGCTTTCTTCTCGCGACTACGCTCTTTCTGCCCTTGAAATATTGGTTAATCTGTCACAAGAACGAAATATCGAACATGTCATGACAACACATCGAGACCAGGGTAAAACCTTGTGTATCATTGTTGCTTCAAACAAAGGTTTATGTGGTGGATATAATGTTAATGTGTCACGTCGTGTTGCTGAATATATTAAAAAACATCCAGAAGAAATAGTTGAATGTGTAACCATTGGAAAACAAGCTGAAAGAATTGCCAAGAGAAACCAGTTAACTATTGTTGCAACTTTTACAGAGCTTAAAGATTTTGCGCAAACCGAAGATGCTTCACGTTTGGTGTATATTATGCGGAATCTTTTTTCTCGTGATAACACATACAAGAAAGTTGTCGTGGCATACACTCAGTTTTTGAAACCATTAACCTATGAACCAAAAATACGATTGTTGATTCCTGTACAATTAGAATCTATGTATATGATGATTACAGATGGTCATCTGTCTCAAGAAAAGAAAGAAGATATGGCTCAGGCAAAAAAGCTTTACGTCTTTGAGCCATCAGAAGAAGAAGTGATGAATTCTGTTATTCCAAGACTTTTGACAGCAGTGACGTATCAGGTATTCTTGGACGCATATGCTTCGGAACATAGCTCGCGCATGGTTGCGATGCAAAATGCAACCGAAAATGCTGGAGAATTGCAACAAGCTTTGAAACTTTCATTTAACAAGGCACGTCAGGCAAGTATCACCCAAGAAATTGCAGAAATATCAGCCGGAGCCAATGCTTTATAACTAATAATTTAATCAATAATATCATGAGTAAAAATATAGGAACAATTTCACAAATTATCGGACCAGTCGTCGACGTAAAATTCGAAGACAGTTTGCCTGCAATTTATAATGCACTTGAAATCGAGCATAATGGTGAGACATTGACGCTTGAAGTCGAACAGCATATTGGAATGGGTGAAGTTCGAACAATCGCAATGAGTTCAACTGACGGGCTTATGCGCGGTCAAAAAGTTTCTGACACAGGAGCTCCTATTTCTGTTCCCGTAGGAGAATTTACTTTAGGACGCATGTTTGATGTTACGGGTCGGGCTATCGATAATAAAGAAAATGCAGGAAAAGACGTTGTGCGATTACCTATTCACCGAGAAGCTCCGAAATTTTCAGAACAATCAACTGAAACAGAAGTTCTTGAAACGGGTATCAAAGTTATCGATCTTATCTGTCCATTCCTAAAAGGGGGAAAGATTGGTTTATTTGGAGGAGCCGGAGTGGGGAAGACGGTTATTATCCAAGAGTTGATTAATAACATCGCCAAAGAACATGGGGGATATTCAATGTTCGCCGGAGTTGGAGAGCGTACTCGTGAAGGTAATGATCTATATGCTGAAATGAAAGATGCTGGTGTATTGGATAAAACCGCGCTGGTCTTTGGTCAAATGAACGAACCACCTGGAGCGCGCGCTCGTGTTGCATTAACAGCGCTTACGATGGCAGAATATTTCCGCGATGTAAAAGGACAAGACCTTCTTTTGTTTATTGATAATATTTTCCGATTTACTCAAGCTGGTTCAGAATTATCAGCATTGTTGGGACGTATGCCATCTGCTGTGGGATATCAACCAACATTGGCAACAGAAATGGGGCAATTACAAGAACGAATTACTTCGACGGACAAAGGTTCTATTACGTCAGTACAGGCTGTATACGTACCAGCCGACGACCTTACTGATCCAGCCCCAGCTGCAACATTTGCCCACTTGGATTCTACAGTTGTATTGAATCGTTCAATTGCAGAGCTTGGAATTTATCCAGCGGTTGATCCATTGGATTCATCTTCGACTATTCTTGATCCATTAATCGTAGGGCAAGAACATTATGACGTTGCGCGTGGTGTTCAATTAATCTTGCAACGATACAAAGATTTACAAGATATTATTGCAATTCTTGGTATGGATGAATTGTCAGATGATGACAAAGTATTGGTAATGCGGGCTCGAAAAGTTCAAAAATTCTTGTCACAACCTTTCCATGTTGCAAAACAGTTTACCGGAGCTGATGGTGTGTATACAAAAGTTGAAGATACAGTGCGAAGCTTCAAAGGAATTTTGGATGGTAAATATGATGATATTTCAGAACAAGCATTCTATATGAAGGGAAATATCGATGAGGTTTTAGCAGCTGCAAAAAAATAATCAATGTCAACTATTCATTTTAAAATTTCAACTCCAGATCGCGTCGTCTATGAAGACGATGTTGATCAGGTCAGTATTCCAACGACATCGGGCGAGATTACGGTTCTGGCGCATCATATCCCTATGGTTACAGTAGTAAGGTCTGGAGAGCTTCGTATTGTAAAAGCAGGGCAAACAATGCCTTATTATATTGCTGGAGGAACATTAGAAATTCGTCCTGATAATACGATTGTGCTACTTGCAGATGTTTCAGAACGAGCCGAAGATATTGATGCTACTGCCGCAGAAGATGCTTATGCTCGCGCACGCGAATCTATGGAACGTAAAGATGATATTGCAGATGTTGATTTTGCAAAATTTCAAGGCATTATGGAAAGAGAATTGTCTCGTATACATGTTGCTAAAAAGTGGAGAAAATAAAAATAAAACCTGTCAAATGACAGGTTTTATTTTTTACAAAAAAAGATACCATTTTCTGTGGGGAATATTTTTGATTTTGGTGTAATATTTTTTTTACACCAATCGATAGCATGTTGTGTTTTTTCTGGATGTGATAATACATTATCAATAACAATAATTGCATGAGGTGAAAAAAAGGGTTGAAGAAATTCTAGGTACATAACATAATTGCTTTTGTCTGCATCCATAAAAATCATATCAATATTTTGAAATTTTTGTTGTTGTAATGTATCTATAATTTCTCCTGTATAAAAACTAATAGAATCTTGTAATTTTGCATTTTGGATATGCTCTTTTGCGATGAGCGTTTTTTCTGGAATTCTTTCTAATGTATGTATATGTCCATGATGTTGCTGTACTGCATGAGTCAACCATAATGTAGAATATCCAATACTGGTTCCTAATTCGATAATGATTTTTGGTTTTTCTGTAATAACAATAGTGTGTAATAATTTTCCTGTTTTTTTTGATATACTCCACGCACGCATACCTTTTGTTCCGTTATCATTCAAATTATCCCCCCGCGCTATCTGTGAAGGAGAATACCATACCAGGTTTTTTGCCTGATTTTCTACTTTTTCTAAAATATCCAGAAAAGAAGCATCGAACATAATTATAAAGCTGGTTTTTTTACGTGCAAAATAACAATTTCTGGCTTGGTGTCTAATCGTGCAGGCGAAAGAGATGTTCCTAAGCCAATAGTGGTAAAGCTGGGCATGTTGTTCGTCATAGCAAAACCACGTGTATATTGTTTATATATCATGCGTACCAATATGGTCGCTGGAAAAAATTGCCCACCATGAGTATGGCCTGAAACTACAAATGACATTCCTGCATCAGACATTGCCTGCATGTTTTTAGGGTCATGCAACATGGCGATACTGGGTATTTCTGGTATATATCCAGAACGACCAATTCTTTCTTTTGTTTTTTCTATTGATTCACGCGCATAATCAATTCCTATGATTTGAATACCTAGTTCAGGAATAGTATGTGTTGCATCGATTAATGTTGTTACATTGGATGGAATGGATGCATAAAATAATGTATTTTCTTTGTTGTATTGTTCATGATTTCCTGGGGTAAAATAAACACCAAATGGTGCAGATAATATTTGCATAGGAGAAAGGAAATCGGAATAGGGTATCTTGGGCCCATCAATTAAATCTCCAGGAATTAATATCATATCTGGTTTTTCTGCCATGATTTTACTTGTGATACGTTCCATAAAATCTTTCCCTCGCATCATACCCAAATGAACATCTGAAATTAATGCAATTTTTTTACCGTAGAGAGATTCTGGTAGATTGTGTTCAGAAAATGAAACATGGCGAACTGTGTGCTGCGATGCGTTATAAAAAGAAAATAGACTGACTCCAATAGCTAGAACAAGAATTCCATAACCGATAATATATTCCGGGATAGTATATCCCAGTTTATTAATAATAATCCAAACCAAAGATAATCCAATAGATGCAATAAAAAGAAAATTTACAACAGTTAACCAACTACCGGATAGTATATTAAAAAAGTTATTCAGTGGATGATATGTAATACCGCCCAATGTCATGGTTGTCGCCATGATAATCGGCATGATAATTCCCAATATTGCCAAGTTGCGAAATATATAAGGGTCTGAAACAATACCAAAAAATCGAAGAATATATAAAGATACAAAAAAACCAAGAGCAATAATACAGATCAGGGTGAATAAAAATAGTATAGGCACAATAAATCGTAACATTGTGTGTATCATACTATGATTTTGTGTAGTTTCCTAGGGGGGGCAGGCAAATAAATATCAGATTGACTGGGTTGTATTTATAGTGTATTGTAATATTCAGAATCAAAACTTGTTCCCCATGAAGAAAAAAACATCCAATCCAAGATTAAGTATTCTTAAACATCAAAATGAGCATAAAGAAGAATTGCGTGTAGCAGAAGAAAATCGTGCCAAACAAAAGATTTCAACTATGTTCAGGTTAAAGATGTTGCATAAGAACGCCTGATGCAGAAAAAAACCCTGTCACCAAATTGGTGGCAGGGAATCTTTTTATATATGATGATATTTTCCACCACCTAGTAAATTGGTAACACGGTATAATTGTTCTACTAATACCAAGCGCGCCAATTCGTGGGGTAAAGTAAAAGACCCCAATTGTAATATCAAATGTGCCCGTGATTGCATTTGTTTATCAATTCCGTATGCACCGCCAATAATAAAGACCATTCTTTTTATACCCATGTGTATTTGTTTTTCAATATGATGTGAAAAAGAAACAGTAGTAAAATCTTTCCCCGATTCATCTAATGTAATAATATAATCTCCGGTTTGTAATTTTGTTGCCAATTTTTCAGATTCTTTTTTTCTACATTGCGTGGGGTTATCAATACCCAGGGGTTCTATAATTTCTACAGATAAAGAAAAAGGGGACACGATACGTTTTTGATATTCAGCAAGCATGAAATCATATTCAGATTTTTTCTTACCAATAACTATGAGATGTAATTTCATAGAATTAGTATAGCAAATAGTTGTATGCTTGCGAAAGGTTGGAAAAATACGTACACTGGTTCTGTTCGCGTTTGTTCTCTTATAAATAAAGAGGTCCCATCGTCTAACGGTTAGGACGAATCCTTCTCAAGGATTAAATCGGAGTTCGATTCTCCGTGGGATCACCAATCGAAACGTTTTCATTTTCTAAACTAAGGAGCGATTTTGCGGAAGCCAAAATCGCGCTATCAATTTCTTTTCCGCCTATGGCGGAAGCGGTGAATTCCCAAAGTTCGCCCCAGTGGATATGAACTGTTTTGTCCTTGATTTCAGGGTTAGAGCCGATTTTTTGGAAAAACTGCTTCCATTCCAAAAAATCGTCACCACTTTGTAATTCTGTGGCTTCTTTCAAGGACAAAACAAAACTCCGCAAGGGTTCGACCCAATTCTTTCTCTGTTGTCTAAAATCTCTTTCGGATTCGAGAAGAGAAGCTTTTTCACGCATTAGAATATCTTTGCGTTTCAAATATATCTCTCGTTCAATATCTTCATCTAGATAAATAGAAACAAGTTTGTCCAGCTTCTCTTGATTTTCTCGAATCATATCTTTGAGATTTTTGGCAACACTTCCGCTTTCTGAAATTGATTCTTTTTCCCATTGTGCAATTTTCATTTCCATTTTTTCAATTTCTGAAAGCGGAAGTGACACTGCTTGAAGCAGTGTTTGCAATTGCGTGGCGAAAGCATTTTCTTGGAGGTATGACTGCGAACATACACCGTGCTTTTTTGTGCAACGATAGTATGTATATTTTGTGCCAAATCGATTGGTCGCATATTGAGCAGTGATCATACCTCCGCATTCGCCACACTTTGCAAACCCAGTAAACACGAAACCATGTGCCACTTTGCTCTTGCGTGGCTTCTTACGCGTGTTTAACACCTTTTGGACTGCTTCAAACAGTGTCGGAGAAAGAATTGGCTCAAAGCTTCCATTGTGCCATTCGTCGTGATGTTTGATAAAACCAAGATACGCACGATTGGTGAGTAATCGCACAATGGAAGCTTTGGCAAGTGGCGTTTGATGTGATGTGACCATTCCTAAATCCGCCAAAAATTTTGATAACTTCTCTATCGTATAAATACCTTTCGCGTATTCCTCAAAAGCCCTTACTACGATTTTTGAATATACAGGGTGTGGCTCGATAGTTTTCGTTTTCAAATTATTCAAATATCCATAAGGGGCTTTTGTTAGCCACTCACCACGACGAAGTTTTTGGCGGATTCCACGCTTCACATTTTCCACCAGATTATCGGAAAAATATTTACTCTGTCCAAACGCCACTTGCAACATGAATTTCCCTTGCGGAGTTGGCTCAAACCAAAACTGCGGAAAGCGCAAAGAGACAATTTTGCCAGTATCGACAAGATAGATAATTTTTCCACCATCAACACTATTTCTCGCCAATCTGTCGGGGTGCCATGCCAATATTCCATTTGTCTCACCAGCTTCTATCTTGTCTATCATTTTGGCAAATTGTTCTCTGCCTGTACTCTTTGCGCTTTTCGACTCGGTAAAAATCTCTTTTACCGAAATATTTTCTCTGCGAGCATATTCTTTCAATTCAAAAAGTTGTGCCTCAATAGACATTACTTGTTTATCGTCATCTTCCGTTGATTTCCTCGCATAGAGAAAATATTTGTTTTGGTTTGAGTTGTTCATATCCACTGGGGCGAACTTTGGGAATTCACCGCTTCCGCCATAGGCGGAAAAGAAATTGATAGCGCGATTTTGGCTTCCGCAAAATCGCTCCTTAGTTTAGAAAATGAAAACGTTTCGATTGGTGATGTAATTGTATCATTTGCGCGAACTTTCTTGGAGAAAAAAGAATGATGCGCCCCGCCACTATTTTTCTGGGGCTGTGGTGGCGTGGCGATGGACTCGCCCGCGCGGAGGAGGGGTCTGGG
>Ga0209702_10000694_pt1 | contig 70038 bp, 57 predicted proteins | sample FRY01_FD_187210 | JGI IMG/M metagenome (GOLD analysis project Ga0209702, IMG submission 187210) | Freshwater microbial communities from Lake Fryxell liftoff mats and glacier meltwater in Antarctica - FRY-01 (SPAdes) (version 2) | ecosystem: Environmental > Aquatic > Freshwater > Ice > Glacier... | reverse complement strand
GACGGTGTGGCTCGTCCCGGTCTCGCGCGATTGCTACGGTTGGTTCATGCCCGAAGGGGACATCTCCGTCCCGGCGGTGAATGGGGCTCAGTTGTCGGACCTCTTCCTCGGTCACCACACAAGACTGACTGACGTGCTCCGACACGAATGGGCGCACGCCCTCGCCGACCGCCGCCCGAGACTTGTCGAAACAAAGCGCTTCCGCAGCGTCTTCGGGGCGGCCTACGACTCGCCCGACCCGGTCTGGGAATACCACCCGGACCACCACCTCACCCCCTACGCCGCCACCAACCCCTGTGAGGACTTTGCGGAAACCTTCCACTTCTACCTCCGCCACAAGGGACGCCTACCGCTTCGCCTACAGGATAAATCGGAGATCGTGCGAAAGTGGGACTTTGTGGCTTCGGCAGCCCGTTATTGATTCGCCTCTGCCACTATCGACCGGCGTTGAAGGGGGGCATCGGAGCGTCCGCAACCGAGCAGTCAGTTTCCTCGCGAAAGCCGCTGACTCACTTGGTCGGATCAGGTGATTCTCACCCCTCCCTCGCCCACCCCTCCGACCCCGGGGCCTTCGGCGGGGATAGAGCCGAAGAAAACAATCGTCTTTACACCAATCTTTTCTTCCCTATCGTCGAACATTCCTTTTCGAACGGAGCTCAGTCCAAACTCAATTAATACTCATGCCGTGGTATTATCTAAACGACACCGGTGAAGTCGTAGGGCCTGTTTCAGAGCAGACCCTGAAAGAACTGCGAAACGTGGGGGCCCTGAAGGGGGAAACACAGGTTTGTCGAGAATGCACCGAGGTCTGGATCAACCTAACCGAGGCATTTGGAATAGACGGCGGAGGCGACTCATTCAAATTCAACTGCCCTCACTGTGGGCAGCAGATTTCAGCCGGGATATCGGATGCCGGGATCGCCACCCAATGTCCTTCTTGTGATGGTGAGGTCGTCGTGCCTGGAGAGGTTTCAAAGTCACAATTCGCCGCCGGGCCAGCTTCTCTTCCTTGGGTCATTTCCCTGGCGTCCGATCCGGGAGTCTGGAGTTTGGTTGTCTCATTTCCGAATCTAGATGACGAAAGCTTTGCGCAGATCCTCGCACTTGCGGTGGCCTACGGGAAATGCGATGCCCCGAATCTGGTTCGTTTTAGGTCGCACGACCCAGCCCGGCGGACGCTGCTCTTCGATTTGGGCACGGGCGAGCAGCCGGTTCATCTGTTCAAGAATTCACCGTCTTCCGAGAAGAGCGATCGCATTCGGGCAACTACCGACTTGATGATCAAGTGCGCCGCTGAACTCCACGCGAGGCAACTCGGGATTTGGTATCTCGACGAGGACTCGGTCTGGATGTGTGGGAACGAGGTCTTGCTGATACCTTCCTTCTGGATACCCGCCCTCTCCGCAGAAGAGAGGGACCAAGCGTGCCGAGTTCCTCCGGAATTGCGTGGTCGTCCGATCTCCTCGAGTTCTGCGGTCGCGGCGGATATCTTCGCCATCTCCCAGGCGATTTTCCGTCTCCTGGCAGGGAAACACCCTTGTGTTCCTGGCCCCCAACTGGATATACTTCGTGAGCTAGGTAAGGAGGAGTGGGAGTCATTCTTAGACGCTGGATTGCGAGTCCGCCCAGAAAGAAGACCTCAGACGCTAAAGGAACTGGGTCAACTCGTGCCAAGCTCACACCAGTCTCCACCAGGCCTCGGTGTTCAAAGCCCCAGCCCGTTCGCGCGCCATGTGCGTTCGGGCAGAACCACCGGGAATTCTGCGCCTAATCACACCTCGAAGAAAAAACGAAATAACGAGGGAAGAGGCCGTCGCGCCCTGCTGATTTTCGGCGCGGGCATTGCTCTGATAGTCGGCCTGATGATTGTAAAGGCGACCCTATTCAAAAATGGTGCCGCCGGGCTAATCTCATCTGGAAACAGCTCATCCGGATACACAAGGGGATTTGGTGATACGATCCTTCAGTATCCCGATCGAAGCTATGAATCTTCCAGTTGGAGTGAAGTCTACTCGGATAAGAGGCTGCTCCCGGCCGACGCAGAGTTTGATTCGATCGCCGGATGGGACGGAAATGCTTTCGCCATTTTCGGAAAAATCGGAAATGAAACCCTGATTCTTCACTATCACGACAATTCATGGACTTGGAAGAGCTACGAACGCTACGCTGCCCGTTCCTACAGCCACAGGGTGAAAGACGCTAGATTTGTAGATCCGGAAAAGTTTGTTGCCGTCTTTCCTGGAAACCGAAATGGGTCTCCTTGTCTGGTGGAAGTCACACGCACCAGCATCACAGAGTTGTCCGATGATGCCGACTGTAATCATCTTGCAGTAATTTCGGAAGACACCTTTTTTGGCGCAGATAGTTTTGATAATCGCTCTTGGTTGCTTCGCTCGGGAAAAATGTCCACGCCTGAAGAAAAGCAAAAGAACCGATTTATCATCAACGATGACAATACGATCGCCCAAGGTGAAGATGACCACGAATTGGAAACATGCTTCGTTTTTTCTAGTGGTGGAAGCGACTCAGGTAAAGCAATCGGCCTATTTTCTGCGGATTTCGGAGGCTGCGGGATTGCTGAATATCGGAATGGCCGCTGGCACTTGCTCTCTTTGACCCCAGAACTCCGAAAGAAGGGTAAGCCCAGACCGTGGTTTGATAAGAAGGGTAACGTAACCGCCGGCGGGACCAAGAGTATTGTGCGATTCGCTGGTGGAAAACTATCTCTCGAAAGCATCTCAGTTTCGGGCCAAGAAATTCCTGCAGAGTCCATCGCTGCTATTTGGGGCCACGACCTAGACCACTTCTGGACTGTAGACCGACGCGGGAATGTTTACGGGAGGAGTGGCAGCAACTGGAAAATCGTTGTCAGAGGCCCTCCCCTCGAAGAAGAGGAAGTCTTCATTGATGTGTGGCCAACACCTGAAGGCGATCTGATCGCAATCACTGAAGAGAAAGTGTTTCGTTTAGAATAATGGACAAGGAATCAATAGGCCCCGGGGCTGAGACAAGATTTTACGTGGTGTGTTCACCCGCAGGAGTGGTCGAAGCTTCAATGGGGGATTCCCTGGGTGAGATACAGGCGGAGGTCGTGAATGACGGGAATGGATGGCTCATCCGGGACATGGGAGGCGCGCATCCCGTTCTAGTCGATGACAGAGAGATCGCGGGGCGAGTCGAGCTTGCCAAGGATTCCACGGTTTGTGTCGGAAACTGGCACTGGAGCCCACGGGATGAGCAGGGCTCGGAGACCAGGGGCGTCTCGATCTTCCTCGACGGGGTAGCTTTGAGGGTTCGGCAGGGATTGGTAGGCCGGTCCTTGGAGATCCTCCAGCCGACCACCCTTTCAATCAGACCGGGCGAGTTCGTCGGAATTCTCGGGCCCTCAGGCTCCGGAAAGTCGACGCTACTCAAGATGATGGTGGGCGATACGACGCCCACCATCGGTGAGGTGAACGTGGGAGGGATGACCATCGCGGCATTCACGGAAATGCACGGGCGTCGGCTCGCCTATCTTCCGCAAGAGCTGATCCTCCATCCGTCCCTCTCGCCGCGACGTGCACTGGCTTATCAGGCGAAGCTCCAGGGTGTGGATCACAGGGAAAGCGTGATTGCAGCGCTGAAGAGGGTAGGGGTCGGCCATCGACTCGACGTTCCAATTCGTCGACTTTCAGGAGGCGAGAAAAAGAGGGTAGCTCTCGCCGCCCTCCTACTTGCCGATCCGGTGGCGCTGTTCCTTGACGAGGCCACCTCCGGACTCGATCCCTCGCTGGAGAAAGAAATGATGGATCTCTTCAGGTCTCTTGCTGACGAGGGAAGGACCGTTGTCTGCATCACTCACTTTCCGCAGAGCCTCGAAACCTGCGATCAACTCGTCGTCGTTGCAGGTGGAAGGGTCCGATTCATGGGGTCCCCGTGTCAGCTGAAATCAGAACTTGGACTCTCCGCCATTGAAGACGTCTACCCCTTGATCTCGTCTTTGGGGCGCGACGACAACACTGTTTATCACACTCCCGACAAAACAGCAGATCGAACGAGTGAACCCACTCCGGCATTGCCCGAGGAAGCGGACAATGTCGGACCGGCAACCCAGTGCGGAGTACTCCTCGGGCGCTATCTTAGAGTTCTCGCCTCTGACCCGGGTGCTCTGTTCCTACTCATCCTTCAAGCCCCCTTGATTGGCCTCATGATCGGAGGAACTTTCGGCAGCATCCTCGTGGATTACCCCGAGCAACATGCTGCCGACTGGAAGCAAGTGGCCTTCCTTCTTGTGATGTCGGTCATCTGGTGCTCGACCACGAATGGCGTTCGAGAGATCGTCAAAGAACAGGCGGTGTTCCTTCATGAGAAACGATACGGTGTGAGCAACCTCGCTTACTTACTCTCGAAGTTTATTCCGTTAAGCCTGGTCGCTGTAGCGCAGGCGGTTCTACTTCTCTTCGTTCTCTCTCGGATTACCGGGTTTGCAGGTGTCTCCACGTCGCACGGATTCGTGCTGGCACTTCTGGCTGTCGCGGGAACTTCCATCGGCCTCGCGATTTCGGCCGGTGTCCGGTCCAGCGAAAAGGCGATGACAGCTCTCCCCATCGTCCTTATCGCTCAAGGGGTCTTATCGGGAGCGTTGGCCCGGCTCGAAGGAATACCGCTTCTTGTTGCCGAGTTGCTCGCGCCTGCCTACTGGGGAATCTCAGGCCTCAAAACCTCGCTTCCATCGAACTTGCTTGAAGCAACCTTCGTATCAATCCCCGGGGAATATCAGTATGCAATCCTTGGCCGGGGTCCCTCGGTATGGGCGGTCACCATTGCGCTGATTTTGCAAAGCACTCTTCTCCTCGGAACAGCGTTCTTCATGCTTGCCAAGAGACGGCGCTGACTCCCCGACCCGCGTCGCATGCAGAGTTTAAGACAAATGGCCATTGGTTGAGCGGAAGTGCAGGGCTTTAGGTAGCCAATACGGATGAGTTGACGCGTCCTTCTGAAAAGTTGCACAGGGAATAGGAGCAGAGAGAAGCCTGTGAGAGCCCCTGCGCATTCCGATCTTCTCCCCGCCCTGAACACAATCTCGGCATCGCCGAGGAACAACCGCTCTGTCTCCTCCGTGCCGTGTCCGGACATCACCGCAGTGATCTGCTCCGCCGACACTCGTTCCCACAGGAGCTTGCGCACCAGAAGGGCCAGGGCAAAGTGACGAAACCGGTAGACCAGAACGTCCAGACGGACATCCGATCCATACTGGAAGAGGTCGGAATCCATGCGCTCTAGAATTTGAGCGAATCTACTTTGACGCCCTCAATCGAGAAAGACCCTGCTATCACCTCCCCCGGTTCGAGTGCGACCTCGTCATCTCCGGCTACTCGGTGCAGTATCGCGCCGCCATCATTCGGCGGTGGCACGAGCTCGAGGAGCAGTCGGCGAACAACGTCAGCAGCATTCACAATCGTCATAAAAAACGGACCGGTGGGTGTGGACCTGCGGGAGCTCCATCGGGAGCTCGGATCCAAGCGAGACTTCTCGAGCTGGACCAAGGAGAAACTCAAGCAATTCGTTGAGGATGAAGACTTTGTAATTCTCACCAAATCTGGTGTTAATTCAGGACGCGGACGTCCGGCCATCGATTACGCCGTCACCGTCGACACCGCCAAGAACATCGCGATGATGGAGCAGACGGAGCGCGGCAAAGAGGTGCGGCTCTACTTCATCGAGTGCGAGAAGGCGTTGCGGGGTCGTGAGATGGCAATTCCAGCGGCCCCGGCGACACTGACCCACCCGGAGGTTCTACGCCTCGCCGCGGACGCCATTGAAAAGACCGAGGATCAGGCCCGGCTTCTGGAGGTCAAGGACCAGCAGCTGGAAGAGCAGGAGCCGAAGGCCAAGGCTTACGAGCGTTTCATGAATTCGGAGGGTCTCATCAACATCAGGGACACAGCGAAGTCACTACGGGTCCTTGAACAGGGGTTCGTAAACGCTTATGTAGATCGCAATATCCTCTATCGCGGGAGCGACAGACATCGAAGGCTTAAGGTAAGTGCGCAGCAGCTCGCTACCGGGTATCTCGCAGTAAAGCCAGGGGGAGTCGGATAAAAGAGGCTATTCCTACGTCGAGGCCTATTTCACGCCGAAAGGTGTTGAGTCGGTGCGTCGTCACTGTTTGGAGCGGGATATTGTCCGGGATTGCCGCCGCCGCAGAGACGCGTGCGGAGAGTTCTCGACTATCCCCGAAGCAGGAAAAGAAACGGCATCCATGAAGACTTTCACAAAAAATAAAGCTAATCCAACGCAGAGCGCATCACATGGGGCTAAGAAGCTCGAAAACTACAGCTTGAGAAACATGGCACAGTTCGGCTAAGAATAGAAAATCCCCAGAATCTTGGCAGGGACCCCGTCTTTTAGGGGCAGTATTCGGGCACCAGCCGAATTCATGAAATACCCCCAATTCCTTGGAAGTCCTTCATAATGAAGGTGGTGGGCAGAGAAGGATTCGAACCTTCGAAGGCATAGCCAGCAGATTTACAGTCTGCCCCGTTTGACCGCTCCGGAATCTACCCGTAACACAAATTGGCGGGGTGAGCCGCCGCACTGCGAGGACGGCAAGATGAAGGGAAGAGCGGGATTTGCAAGGAGTTTCTTCGCAAATCCCTTCCCCGGAGTCCGGCCCGCTCGAAAAATAGAAAATCAGAGGAGATCCTCGGCGACAACCGAATTTTGTTCTCGGCTGGAAAGGGCGCGGGCCTGATTCACGACGGCGTCTTGATCACACTCGAAGCGGTAAGCGTGGCAGTTCGGGCAAATATTGACCTTGCTGGCGACGATGGAGTCACACCCCAAACATACCTTGTAAAGGGTGGGGTTCTTGACGATACGACGGGCCCTCTTGGCACGTTCAGCTAAAGCGGCGTTCTCGTTTGACATGCGTGAAGAAATTTAGTTCGAAAGCAGGTTTTTTGCAAGAATGAAATTACAAATCCGGAATTTTCTCATAATTAACATAATTAATCGAGGCTTTTTTCTGATTTAGGAGTTAGAATTTAAAAAGCCGGGAGTCCTGATTATTCGGCTCTACGGTGGTCGATTGGGCAGTAAATCCGGTTTCTCCGATGGGTGTTTGCCTGTAACGTCGTCCGACTTGAAAACTCGAGGGGAAACGTCCGCACCTGACCTGGTGGCGCCGCAACTAAGGCGGAGCCGTCGGCTCGCGGCTGCCCTGAAGGCGGTGCCGCTGGCGACGCCGGAGAATCCGGTGGTCTTTGATCATGTCGCCGAGGCGGGCCAGCCGCTTTATCTGGCGGCGGTGATCTCGGCCTGGCGCGAAGCGGGCGAGCTCGACTCGGCGGTCTGGGTGCTCTGCGCCCAGGTGAAGGCGCAGGAGGTGATGCAGAGTGAGATCAGTGTCTGGGGACACGAGGCGCTCTTTTTACCCGAGTATGAATGGGCGGGCTTCGAAGAGGCTCTCCCCGACCCCGAATCGGCGGCGGAGCGGCTCGCGGTGCTGAAAGAGATCCACGAAATCACCCGGGAAAAGGGCGACGCGGTCGTGGTGCTGACAGTGGAATCGCTCGCGGAGGGGGCGCCGCCGCCGGGATCGCTCTCGCGCCAGGCGGAGAAAATTTGCCCGGCCGACAAGCTCGACCTGGCGGCCTTTGCGGCGAAGCTCGAGGCGGCCGGCTACGAGCCCGAAGCACAGGTCTTCCAGCGCGGGCAGTTCGCCTTGCGCGGGGGGATTATCGATGTCTTTTCGTGGCAGGCACTGCATCCGGTGCGGATCGAGCTTTTTGGAGAGGAGATCGAGTCGATCCGGGAGTTCGATGTAGACGCGCAGACCTCGATCGGGCGGGTCGCGGCCTGCGAGATCCTGCTGAGTGAGGCGAATCTGGAGCAGTCGGGGCGGATCTCGGACTACATCGGCGAAAAGGACCTCATCATCGCGGTGGAGTGCGACAGCGAGCTCGCCCACGTGCGCATCAGCAGCGGCCTGACGCTAGAGCTCTCGGGACCGGAGAACTTCGACGGAGCCTGTTTTGACAATCCTCTCGGCGAGTTCGGCGCGGGGGATTTTATCCTGCAAGAGGCGCGGCGCGACGAGTTCTCGCGTCAGATCGCGGCGTGGCGGAAGGACAAATGGACGGTCTTGATGGCCTTCCACTCGGACGGGGAGAAGGAGCGTTTCACCGAACTGATCCTCGAGAATGCCTGGAAGGATGGTTTTCTCAAGCCGGTCATCGGGACGCTGAGCCGCGGTTTTACGATTCCGGATGCGAAGCTCGCTGTCCTGAGTGACGCGGAGATCTTCGGCCGCTACCAGAACCAGCGCGGACGCCGCCGCTACCGGCTCGCGCGTGAGTTGCGGTCGAGCAAGCAGGTCAGCAGTCTGCGGGAGTACAACTACGGGGACCTCGTCGTGCACATCGACTACGGGATCGGGAAATTCCGCGGGATTCGCACGCGCGACTCTCCCGAGGGCAGCCAGGAAGTCCTCGAGATCGAGTATGAGGACGAGGCGCGGCTCTTTGTCCCGCTCGATCAGGCCCATCTCGTCTCCCGCTACATCGGGTCGGGCAAGAGCGCGCCGAAACTCTCCCGGCTCGGCGACAAACGCTGGTCGCGAATCCGCCGCGACGCGGAAAATTCCATCCTCGACTACGCGGGCCGGCTCCTCTCGATCCAGGCCGAGCGCGCCGCCTCGCAGCGCGGCTTCGCCCATCCGCCTGACAACAAATGGCAGTGGGAGTTCGAGCACGCCTTCATCTACAAGGAAACACCGGACCAGCTTCGCGCGATCGAGGAGACAAAGACCGACATGGAGAGCGCCAAGGCGATGGATCGGCTCATCTGCGGCGATGTCGGCTTCGGGAAAACGGAGGTGGCGATCCGGGCGGCCTTCAAAGCAGTGATGTCGGGAAAACAGGTCGCGATCCTCGCCCCGACGACGGTGCTCGCAGAGCAGCATTTCCGGAACTTCCGCGAACGCATGTCGGACTTCCCGGTGACGATCGAGACGCTCAGCCGCTACCGCACCCCGGCAGAGCAGCGCATCACCCTCGGTAATCTCGTCGCCGGGACGACGGACATCGTCATCGGCACGCATCGGGTCATCTCGAAAGACGTGCAGTTTAAAAATCTCGGTCTCGTCGTCGTCGATGAAGAGCAGCGCTTCGGAGTGCAGCACAAGGAGCGGTTCAAGGAGATGTGGCGCTTCGTCGATGTGCTGACACTCTCGGCGACGCCGATCCCGCGGACGCTCTACCTCTCGATGATGGGGGTCCGCGAGATGTCGATCATCGACACGCCCCCGCCGAATCGCCGAGCGGTCGCGACGACGGTCTGCCCCTATGACGAGCGCATCATCCGCTCGGCGATCGAGAAGGAACTGGCACGGCAGGGACAGGTCTTTTTCCTTCACAACCGGGTCAAATCAATCCAGGGGGTAAAACGCCGCATCGAAGATCTCGTGCCCGGCGCGCGCGTCGAGATCGGGCACGGGCAGATGGACAGCGACGCGCTCGAGGATGTCATGAGCCGCTTCATCCGGCACGAGTTCGACGTCCTCGTCTGCACGACGATCATCGAGAGCGGGGTCGATATCCCGAATGCGAACACGATCATGATCGACCGGGCGGATCGCTTCGGCCTGGCCGATCTCTACCAGATCCGGGGTCGGGTGGGCCGGGCCGACCGCCGCGCCTACGCCTACCTGATGCTGCCGCCCGACATGCTCACGGTGGGCGCCGCCCGCAAACGCATCAATGCGATCAAGCAATACTCCTCGCTCGGGGCCGGCTTCAAAATCGCGATGCGCGACCTCGAGATCCGAGGGGCGGGAAATCTGCTCGGCACCCAGCAAAGCGGCCACATCGCCGCGATCGGCTTCGACCTTTACTGCCAGCTCCTCAAGCAATCGGTCTCGAAGCTGAAAGGCGAACCCGCCGCGGACCGGGTCGATCTCTCGATGCACATCGACTTTCTCTGCACGAACGAAGCGACCTACCACAAAGATCCCGAGGGCTGCCTGCCCGCCTTCCTCCCCGCCGCCTATATGCCCGAGGCGCGCCTTCGCATCACCGCCTACCGCGAGCTGGCCGAAGCCTCGCAAATCGAGGACCTCGATGTATTGCGGGAAAACTGGGCCGATCGCTTCGGCCACCTCCCGGTCCCGGCGGTCCATCTCCTCACCGCGACGGAGATCAAGATCCGTGCCGCCCACAAAGGATGCGGGGCGCTGGAGATCCAGGATCAGAAGCTGAAACTGACCAAAAACGGGAAGTACATTCAAATAAATGGCAAGTTTCCCCGTTTAATAGGGGATAACGAAGAAGAATGGCTTGAGTCCGCCCTCGACTGGGTTTTAGACTTGTGAGGCGATTTTACGATTCCGAAACTCCCCCCATTTTTATGATGACCCCGATCCCGTCGCATCGTCGCACCTTCCTGACCATGGTTTCCCTGCTGGGCTTCGCCGTGCCGTGGGCGGAATGCGCCCCCGTCGAATTGAACCGCATGAAGGCGGTCGTGAACGGCGAGCCGATCACCCAGACGATGGTCGACCAGGCCGTGCAGACCCAGGTCCAGGTCTGGCTGATGGGAAACAAGGGCATGGTCAGCCGCACCGATGCCGAGCGCGAGATCCGCCGAATGGAGGAGCGCGCCCTAGATGACCTCATCGACCGCACCCTCATCCTGAGTGAGTTCAAGAAGCTCGGGGGAGCGATCAAGGACCAGTATGTCGATGAATCAGTGAACCGCTTCGTCACGGAGCGTTTCAAGGGGGACAAAGACAAATTCATGGAGGAGCTGAAGAAGACGGGCATGACGATCGCCCAGTTCCGTGAAGTGCAGCGCGACCAGATCGCGATCCAGGCGCTGCGCTCGCAGCACGGCGGTGATGAGGTGATCCCGAACACGCCCTGGGAAAAGAAGGCGAAGTTCAATGAGATCAAAGGCGAGTTCGCGACCGAAGGCCAGCCCCAGCTGCGCATCATGTCCATTCCCAAGCAGACCGAGTCGAGCAGCCCCGACGCTCAAAAAAAGATCCTCGATACGGTGACCTCCAAACTCAAGGGCGGGGCCGATTTCGGATCCGTCGCAAAGGAGTTCTCGGGCGACAGCTTTGCGAGCAAAGGCGGCTACGTCGGAGTCCTCGGCAAAGACACTCTCAACGAGGGTCTCACCCGAGTTGCCTACAGCCTTCCCACCGGGCAGGTGAGTCAGCCACTCGATGACGGGGCGACCTGGCGCATCCTGAAAGTAGAGGGCCGCGTCGGCCAGAAGACCCCCGGCTACGAAGAGCTCGAGGAGGAAATCGACCGCCGTCTCACCATCGAAAAGCGGCAGAAGAATCTCGAGGGCTGGCTCAAAAAGCTGCGCCGGGACGCCAACGTCCGTATTTACGACAACTGATTTTCTCCCCTTCCTCCGATGTCGAATCGGGGGTGTCGGAGCCGCAAAATCGTGTAAGTTCCTCCTGTGCGTGTCCTCGCCATCGACCCGGCGCTGCGGAACACCGGTTTCGCCGTCATTGAACAAGCGCTCGCTCCGGCCGGAAAGCCGAAGTACCGAGCGTTGGCCTATGGCGTGATCCGGAACCACCGCGATCTACGCCAGAGCGGCTGTCTCGTAGCGATCCGGGAGCAGATCGTGGAGGTCATCCGCACCTACTCTCCCGAGGTCTGTGCGGTCGAGGGCGTCATCTTCGTGCAGAGCTACAAGACCGCGATCACGATGGGAGCCGCCCGCGGGGCCGCGATCCTCGCCGCTGCCGAGCACGGGCTCGAGGTCTTCGAATACGCCCCCCGCCGCGTCAAGCAGGCCGTCGTCGGCAACGGCGCTGCGGCGAAGCAACAGGTCGCGTTCATGATGCGCGCCCTCCTCGGACTCACCGAGACTCCGGAGCCCGATGCCGCCGATGCCCTCGCCATCGGCATGGCCCACTGCTACGCGCACGATCCCAACCGCATCACCGCCGCCACCGACCTGCCGGTCTCCCTCTGAACCGCCCCGATCCCTGATGAAGCTCGACGACCTCCGCAATATCCTTTTGGTCCAGGCGATCGAGGAAAGTGACGCGGGCGAGCAGCTCGTCCCCGCTCCGGAAAGGCGCGACGCTGCCACCGCATCGGGCGCGCCCCTCGGCAAAGGGGTGAGCAGCGCCGGGCAGAATGCCTTTCTCGCGAAGCGGGCGGGCATCCTCCTGCGCCGGATCCGCTCGCGCTTTCCCGAGACCACGGCATGGATCGGGCAAGCCCCGGCGGGCCTCCCTTTCGGCACGATCACCCTCGTCCTCGGACTCGTCGCCGCCGTCGCGGGATTCCTCACCAACGAGTTGGGGCCGGAAAAGCGGATCAACATCCTCTCTTTCCCCCTGCTCGGGATCCTCCTCTGGAGCGCGCTCGTTTACGTCCGCGAGATCTTTCTCTTTTTCCGCCGACGCCGCACCGAGTCCCTCCCCGGGTGGTTTGAGTGGCTCGGCGAGCGTCTCCGGTCACGACCCACCGCGCCTGCCGCCGCCTCCCCGCTCGAAGAGGCACGTCCCCTTTTCGAAAAACGCTGGCGGCACCTCACTGCCCCCATCCCTGCGGCGCGGCTGAAATCCATCCTCCACGGCACGGCTTTCCTCCTCGCGGTCTCGGCCATCGGCGGCATGTATGTGAACGGTCTCGCGAACGAATACCGAGCGGTCTGGGAGAGCACTTTTTTCACCGAGGCCAGCCAGTTGCGCCCCTTCCTGGAGAACGTCCTCGGTCCGGCGGCGACGCTCAGCGGCGGCACCCTGCCCACCGACGCCGAACTCACCGCGATGCGATGGCCGTCGGATGGCGAAAACGCGGCCCGCTGGATCCACTGGTATGCGCTCACGATCGGGCTCTTCGTGCTCGTGCCTCGCGCCCTCCTCGCCCTCGCGTGGCGACTGCGGGCCAACCGTCTCGCCCGCTCCCTGAGCTTCCGCGAGATCTCGCCCCTCTACTTTGAGGGGGTTCTCTCGACTTCGACGGGTGCCGCCCTCCCCCTGCGCGTGGTGCCCTACGCCTACGAGCCCGACGCGGAAGTTCGCCGCGCCCTCGTGCAGCAGCTCGAAAAGCATTTTGGCCGCGCCGTGGACCTCCATCTCGATCCGGCGATTCCTTTCGGGGAGGAGGAAAGCTTCACCCTCGCGGCCAGGAGCGGAGACGTGGAAAAGGCCGAGGTCCTCCCTCTTTTCCACTTCGCGGCGACGCCGGAGATCGAGACTCATCTCGCCGTCTCTCAGACCCTGTCAGGCCTGGCACCCAACCCTGTCCGCTTTGTCCTCCTCGACGCGACGCGCTACGACCGCAAGTCTGTCACTTTCCCCGATGCTGCAGCCCGCCGGGCGGGACGCGAGGCGGCGTGGGAAAGGCTCTTCGCCACAGAGGAAGTCACCCTCATCCCCTTCACCGCCGGGCTCGCCCCGACTTCCCCTTCCCTTTCCTGATCCATGTCCGCCAGCGAATCCGACAAAGAGATCGTTCTCAGTCTCATCTCCCACACGAACGTGGGCAAGACGGCGCTCGCCCGCACCCTCCTGCGGGAGGATGTCGGTGAAGTGGCCGACAGCGCCCACGTCACCGTCGTGCCGGAATCGTATCCGCTCATCGAGAGCGAGGGCTACACCGCGAAGCTGTGGGACACCCCCGGCTTCGGGTCGAACCTCGCCAAGCTCGCGAAGCGGCTCCGCTCGAGCGGCAATCCCGTCGGCTGGATCCTGCATCAGGTCTGGGACCGCACTCAGGACAAGTCCCTCTGGTGCAGTCAGGAGGCGATCCGCAATGTCCAGGCCGACGCCGATGTCGTGCTCTACCTCGTCGACGCCTCGCAGTCGCCCGCGACGATAGGCTACGTCGATCTCGAGATCGAGATCATCGAGTGGATCGGCAAACCGGTCCTCGTCTTCCTGAACCAGACCGGGGCGCCGGATGAGGAGCGCGACCAGCGCAACGAGCAGGAATGGCGTGACCATCTCGCCCGCCACGCCATCGTCAAAAAGGTCTCGACTCTCGACGCTTTCACCCGCTGCTGGACGGTCGAGCACCAGATCCTCGCCCGCGCCGCCGAGGTCATGGAGGGCGGAAAACAGAACACCGCCCGCCTCCTCACTGATGCCTGGATCGCGCGGAATCTCTCGATCTTTGACGAGTCGACCCAGGCCATCGCCACCCTCGTCACCTTCGCGCTGAACGACACCGAAGCACTCCCCCAGCGCGGCCTTTTTGAGAAAGTGATGTCACTGGTGAAGAAGGGGGAGAGCAACCGGGAGTTCGAAAAGATCCAGGGAGCCATGTACAAACGTCTCGCGGAAAAGACGCGGGAGACGGTCAACCGCCTCATCCTGCTCAACGGCATCTCCGGTGAATCGGCCACAGAACTCGCGCGGACCTCACGGGAAGCGCTCGCCGTAAAACGCGATGTCGAGGAGTCTGTCATGGCCGTGCTGGGCGGTGTCGGGAGCGGGCTGCTCGGCGGTCTCTGCGCCGATCTTTTGTCGGGCGGAATGACTCTCGGTGGCGGTGCCATTGCCGGTATGCTCGTCGGCGGGGCAACTACCTATGCGCTCGCCCGAGGCTATAATCTCACCCAGAGCGGGCAAAATAGGGTGCGCTGGACAGAGGCCCATTTCCTCGATCAGGTGAGATCCATCGTCATGCTCTACCTCGCGGTCTCTCACTTCGGACGCGGACGCGGCGCCTGGCAGGACCCGGTCAACAACCCCGCCCGCTGGCAGAAAGTCGTCGAGTCCCGGATGAAGCTGGATGAGACCGAGTGGAAAGCCCTTTGGAAAAAAGGTGGTTTCCCCGCCGATCACGAGAGGATCACAGAACGTCTCGCAAAACAGTTGCGACATCTCCTCGAAGCCGTCTTTTCCGAACTCTATCCGCAGAGCGCCCTGATTTTCAAAAAACGGTAGCACCCTGCCTGCTCAAACCGGCTCAGGCTGCGTGCACCGTCTCCGCGTCGATGCCGCGAAGTTCGAAGATTTTGAGAATGGTGTCCTCGATGAGGTTGCTCGGGCACGAAGCCCCGGCAGTGATCCCGACGACGATGGGCTCTTCGGTGCTGAAGACGGCAGAATAGGCGCTGACCTCTTCCTGCTGATGGAGATCGTAGTGGATGATCTCTTCGAGCGAGACGATGCACTCGGCGCTGCGGATAAAGAAGGTGGGCAGCTCTTTTTCCCCGATCTCGACAAGGTGGGTCGTGTTCGAGCTATTGTAACCACCCACGACCAGTAGCAGATTCATGGTGTGCTTGAGGAGATCGAAAAGGGCATCCTGCCGCTCCTGGGTCGCCCCGCAGATCGTATCGAAGACCGAGAAATTGTCGGCATGTCCGTCGCGCTGCACCATCGACTCACGGACGCGGCGCTGGATCTCCTCGGTCTCGGACTTCAGCATCGTCGTCTGGTTCGCGACACCGAGCCGGGAAAGGTGGACATCGGGATCGAAGCCCTCGGACATGGCAGCACCAAAGCGGGCGCGGAAGACATCGGCGTCCCCGCCGTGGAGGAGGTAGTTGAGAATGAAATCGACATCCTCGAGGGTGAGCACGATGAGGTAATGGCCTTTGCCATCCTCCCCCGCCGCACGGGAGGCGGTCGCGCGTGTCTCTTCGTGATCGGCCTTGCCGTGGATGATGGAAGTGATGCCGTCTTTAGCGAAACCGCGCACGCGTTTCCACACTTTCATGACGTCCCCGCAAGTGGTATCGACGGTGAGACAGCCGCGGCTCTCGACTTTGTCCATGAATGAGATAGGCGCGCCGAAGGCAGGGACAATGACGACATCGTTCTCGGTGAGCTCGTCGTATTGCCCGTTCATCTCCCGCCAGGGCAGCGAGACGATGTTCATCGTCTCGAGCTGGCGGTTCACTTCGGGGTTGTGAATGATCTCACCGATCAGGAAGATGCGGTGGTCGGGAAAGACCCGGCGCGAGGCGTAAGCCAGATCTATGGCCCGCTCCACTCCATAGCAAAAGCCGAACTGCTTTGCGAGGCGGATGGTCGTATTCCCGATGCTTAGCACTCCATCGCGACCACGAACCTTTTCAACGATGGAACTCTGGTAGTGCTCAGCGACCTCAGCCTGAACGCGCTTCATCACCTCTGGGGTGCGGACGTTGACGCGGCGGTTGGTTCGGTTGGTAGAAGTCGGCATGATTATTCAATCCACGAGGGATTACGATCAGAAGGGTACATCGGTGCGGTCAAGGGGAGCGTCGGTGATGAGGACAGACGGCGGAGCATCACGTTCGGCGTAATCGGTCGGGCGCGGCACGTTTTTGCCTATCGTGGCATCCTCGGGCTGGCTGTCGGCGACGTGAATGGGAGCGCCGGTCGGCACGAGGTCGAAGAACTCTTTCGCGATCGTGCGGTGGAGACGGAGACAGCCCTTCGTTCTCGGCTCTGGCCAAACGCCACCGGCATGGAACCCGTAGCCACCAGAGGCGAACTCAACCCACCAGGGCATGGGATAGCCAACATAGCGGTAGCCGGCCGGCATGTCGGTGCGCTTCCCGGGGCGGATCTCTTCGCCTTTCACGTAGAAGCCGTAGGTGCCGGAGCGTTTCCTCGGCAGCTTGTTGAATGCTTTGAAACTGCCCTTCGGCGTGGGGCTGTCGGCTTTGCCGATCGCAATAGCGGCTACGAAACGGGGTTCGTTGCCCTCGAGGACGTAGACGGCGCGGTTGTTGAGGCTCACCTTCACCTGCACGTTCGCTGGATTCGTCACGGTGCCGTAGCGCGCTGCCATGCTGACGGGACCAGAGTGTTCGGGCTTCGTAGCGCAGGAAACCTGGAGGAAGGCGGCCGCAAGGGCGAGGACTCCAAGGCCAAAACCGGTATTGATAATAAGGATCCGTCTCTTCATAATTTAGGAATGTTAAGTCTACACCAAAGATCGGACAGAGCGAATGATGGATGATTCGTTTATGTAAAAATGAATTTTCTGTTCCTAAATTGTTGACATGTCTTAATAATCGGGTAAATTAAGGTCGGTTACTTTCTCGGTAGCTGTCTGTTTGTGTTTCGTGTTTCGGAACCGCTCAGCCTTCGGGCTGGGCGGTTTCTGTTTTTAGGGGCGGGGCTTTTTCTCTCTGACTCGACACGCAAAAGCGGCCTACGCTTTCACGAAGGCCGCTCTCTCTAAACTCGACGGGCGGGGGAGCGCTTCCCCCGCGTCCCTGGCGGATTAGGCCCAAGGCAGCTTCCACTGGCCGGGGATGGCGATCTCATAGTTGCCATCCGGACCGGGCTTGACCGGGGCCTCGGCATTCATGTCATACTCGGCGGGCATGATGCTGAAGTTCGACTTCACGGCATCGTCCCACTTCACTTCCTGCCCACTGTAAGTCGCAAGGCGGCCGAGCACGGATGTGAAGGAGCTCTTCGCACCGTAGTAGGCGTCGTTGTGAGGGGTGTTTTCCTTGATCGCCTTGTGCAGGACATCATGCTCGACCTGATAGGGGTTCGGGTCACCGGAACGCTCGGCGCGATACTGCCACTTCACATTGCCTTTGAAATCGGTGATACGACCGGATCCCAGTTGGAGAACGCCTTCGGACCCGACGATCTCTTCGGCTACTTTGCTCCAGGTGCCTTTGATGTGGCGGCACTGGCTGTTGAGGATGGCGTTGTTCTGCGCATAGCGGAACTCGACGTAGTGGTGGTCGAAGATCTCTCCCACCGAGTGCGGCTCGGTCCCGGCACGGCCGCCCATGCCCTGGGCGATGACGGGATGCCCCCCGGCGACGGAGTCACCGCTCACGAACCAGTTCATCACATCGATGTTGTGAATGTGCTGCTCGGAGATGTGATCGCCGCAGAGCCAGTTGAAGTGATACCAGTTGCGCATCTGATACTCCATCTCGGTCCAGCCGGGCTGGCGATCGACGATCCAGGGACGGCTGCCGTTCCACCAGACCTGACCGCTCACGATGTCACCGATGAGTTTTTCCTCATGGACCTTCTTGAAGGCCTCGAGGTAGACATCCTGATAGTGGCGCTGGAGACCGACGATGACTTTCAAATTTTTCTGGTCGGCAACCTTGGCGGCTTCGACGACTTTGTTGAAACCCCACGCGTCAACGCAGACGGGCTTTTCCATAAAGACGTGTTTCCCCTGCTGCACCGCGTAGTCGAAGTGGATGGGGCGGAAGCCGGGAGGGGTCGCGATGACGACGAGATCGCATTCGTCGATGACGCCCTTGTAAGCATCGAAACCGGCATACTGGCGGCTCTTGGGGAGATCGACCTGGGAACTCTTCCCGAGCTTGTCGATCTGCTCCTGGATCTTCGGCAGACCCGAGGCACGTGGGCCGGTCCCGTCGATTTTATCCTGAAAGGCATCCGCCACCGCGACAAGGCGGGCGCTGTCATTCGCGGTGAGGTTCTGGATGATCGCACCGGAGCCGCGTCCGCCGAGTCCGATCAGGCCAATCTTAACCGCATCGCTCCCCGCCACCTGGGCGCAGGACTCCACCGGCAGCATCGCAGCGGCAGCACCGACCGTGGCCGCAGCGCCGACAAAACGACGACGTGAGACCTCACTATCTTGGGTTTTCTTTTCTTCACTCATAGGTATCTGGTTTCAGGATATTTTTCGAAGCTGGACAAAAGGGGGGGGGAAGCCACCGCTGTGGATTAGGGCATGAACTCGGGGAGAGGACAATCACTGAGGGGGGCACTCCTGCGTACACTAGCAATACGGTCTCTCCAACGCAATCCTTACCCGCTGTAAATATCCGTCGCTTGACTCAGGCTAGTTTGAGGTTCGGATCGATATCCGCGTTGAGCGGTGAGGGCGGAATCCCGGCGCGCCGGCGGGACGCGGCGGCGAAGGCGATCATCGCGGCATTGTCAGTCGAGTAGGCGGTGGCGGCGAGGGCGGGCTCGAGCCCGGCGCTCTCGCAGGCGGCCCTGATGCGCTCGCGGAGCCGCAGATTGCAGCTGACCCCTCCACTCACCGAGACGAGACGAGCACCGGTGCGCGCCGCAGCCCCGAGGAGTTTGGCCACGAGGACATCGACGATCGCCTCCTGAAAGGACGCGCAGAAGTCTGCGAGTTCCGCCGCGACGGGACGATCGCCGAGCCGCGCCCTGAGATGGAGGGCCGAAGTCTTCAGCCCGCTGAAGCTGAAATCGAGGTCGCCGCTGTTGATCATGCTGCGGGGGAAGTCAAAGGCATCGACCCGGCCAGACTCGGCGAGCTTTGCGATGGACGGTCCTCCGGGATAAGGCAGACCCAGCATCTTCCCAACTTTGTCGAAGGCTTCTCCGGCGGCGTCGTCTTTGGTCGATCCGAGGAGTCGGTATCGCCCCGTACCCTCGACGGCGATGAGGAGGGTGTGGCCTCCGCTCACGATGAGGGCGACATGCGGCTCCACTTCGCCTCCGCGCCCGATGAAGGGGGAAAGCAGGTGCCCCTCCATGTGGTTGATGGAGTAAAAGGGCCGGCCCAGGCCGACGGCAAGGGCCTTCGCGGTGGTGTCGCCAATGAGGAGTGAGCTGGCAAGTCCGGGACCCGAGGTCGCGGCGACGAGGCCGATGTCGTGCATCGCCACCCCCGCCTCGCGCAGCACCGAATCGATGAGGGGACGCAGGTCCGCGCTGTGATTACGCGACGCCAGTTCGGGGACAACCCCGCCATAAGGGGCATGGATCGCAATCTGCGAAGCGATACGGCTGACGAGCGGATTACCGTCGGCGTCGGCGATCGCCACGGCGGTCTCATCGCACGAGGTCTCGATGGCGAGGACGAGGTCGGCAGCCATGGAGGACTACTCGGGAGAGGTCTCGGGCGCAGGCGCGGATGGTTCGGCCGGAGCCGCCGGTTTTTCCGTAGCGGCGGCGGGCTTGACGGCCGGTTTTCCCTCTGCCTTCTCAGGGGCTTTCTCCACAGGCTTGCCGGGTTCTCCGGCAGGAGCGGGAGCGGGAGTGTCAGCCGGCATTGTCTCTTTCTTTTCCTCCAGGGCGGGCGCGGCGGCCGCAGGCTCTCCCCCCGCTCGGATGGTGGAATAGACGAGCGCGCCTTTCATTGCATCGAGTGCGCGGATCAGTTGCGGGTCGTTGAAGTTCTCGAGTTTTTTCTGCTCTTCGGGAGAGAGGGTGTCCTTGCTGAACCATTCGGCGAGAGCCTGCTCCTGCACCGGGGTTAGGGTGGCGACGATGTTCGGGATGACGCCGTTCTCGTGAATGGTGCGGTGGCTCGGCGTGTAGTACTTCGCGGTCGTCATCCGGATCGCCTTGCCGTCTCCGATCGGGATGATGGACTGAACCGAACCTTTTCCAAAGGTCGTCTCGCCCACGACGATGCAGCGCTTGAGGTCCTGCAGAGCGCCCGAGACGACTTCGGCCCCGCTCGCAGAGGAGTGATTCACGAGAATCGCGAGCGGGTAATCGCGGGTGCGGCGCTTCGCTTCGGCGCTCGTGCGGTAGATCTTGATTTCGCCCGAACCGGGCTTGCCCTCGGTCGTGAGGACGACAGTACCGGCTTTGACAAACTCGCCGCAGACATCGATGGCGCTGTTGAGGAGCCCCCCGGGATTGTTCCGCATATCGAGGACAAAGGCGTCCATGCCCTCCTGCTCGAGCTTGTCGAGGGCATCGGCGAGTTCCACCGCGGTGGGTTCACTGAACTGGAGGATGCGGGCGTAGCCCATACGATAAGGAGCCGTGAGCCGCGGATTGAGGATGCGGACATCCTTCACCGAAGACTGCTTGATGACTTCGCGCTTCATCTCGAACTCATGCAATTTCTGCGTCGCCGGTCGGCGGACAGTGAGGCTGAGTGACTCGCCCGGTTTGCCCTTGAGCATGTTCACCGCCTGGGCGATGCCGATGTCTTCGGTGAGCTGGTTGTTGATCTTGAGAATCTGGTCTCCGGGAAGGATGCCGGCGCGGGCGGCGGGGCCGTCCTCGCGTGCGGTCACGATCGTGAGGATGTCGTTCTTGGTCGAGATGGTAACACCGATGCCCTCGTAGGTGCTGTCGGTGTGCCGCTTGAGCTGGTCGAAGACCTTCGGCTGCATGAACTGGCAGTGCGGATCGAGATCGGCGAGCATGCCCTCAAGGGCGCTGTTGATGAGCTTTTCGTAGGTGACTTTGTCGGAATCGACGTAGCCCTGCCGGATCGTCTCGAGCACTTCGGTGAAGAGCTCTATTTCTTTAAAGCCGGAATCGGCGTCCTCTTCCGCCCCCTGGGCCCGCGAATCGACGGGCCATGCCGGCAGCAATACCAGTCCCGCGAGGAGTAAGAAATACCGGAGAGTCTTCATCGGCAAACATTCCGTCACGCAGGCGATCTTTTCAAGACCCGTCTTTCGTTGATTCCCGCGTCGCCGCGATTGCGACTGACACCGAACCCGAATTTCTCATACCATTTCTACTGCGACTTGCGGCGGCCTGCTCCTGCTTCGTTCCGGACCGAATTGTCCCTGGGCAGTATGTCCCCATACAGCCCTTCGAAAAATCCGGACCGGGCCTCGCCGGTGCAGGTCATCGCTGCGCCTCGTGACGAAAGGGTATGAGAAATGCAGGCTAAAGCCAGCCGAGCCAGAGGATGACCACGTAGGCGACTTTCGTGAGGATGTGAAGCCACTGGTCGGTGGCAAACGAGGTCTTCCCCTCACACTTGGCCGCGTCGATGCCCAGGTGCAGGAAAAACTCGGCCATTGCTAGAATGACACTGCCGGTGATGATCCATACGAAACCCGCGTGGATGAGGCAGTGGGCGCTCATCAAATAAGCCCAGAGGTTCTCCGGCCCCCGTTTCCCGTCCGCGAGAGACACGGGCGGGCTATTGCGGTTCTTTCCGCGGGAGAGAAAGTCGCCCTGAAGAGGAAAGTCTGCGAAGGCGTGACCTATCGTGAGGGCGAACAACATCACGAGAGCCGATGCGAACCCGGTCGGAATGGATAAGGAAAATGTGAGGGTCTCGGACATTCAGCGTGCGACTTTCGCCGTTTCAAAAACGACGCCTTGAAAGGAAAGAGGCGGCAGGGAGCCTCCCGACTCAGAACGAATCGAGCATGGCCTCGCGAGCCATGGCAACTTTCTCGTTCGTTTTCCGAAGCCGCTTGCTCAACTGAGTCGCGACATTGACAAGGAGACGGGCAGCAGTGCGCGGGTGCGCCTCCAGATACTGCTCGAGCCTCACCCGGTCGATCCGCCAGACTTCGGAAAAGGATCGGCTCACGACGCTGGCGCTCGCTTTGCCGGGGTCGAACATGTTGACCTCGCCGATAGTGTCACCTACACGCATACTGCCGAGCAGGACGGAACGACCTGTCACCACCGTCTGCACGTGGAAAGATCCCGAGACGACCATGTAGAGACCGTCCTGATTCTGCCCTTCCTCGATGAGAGTGTCCCCGTCTGCGAGGGCGGTGAATTCGCCGAAGTTCCCCAGTTGCGTGCGCTCTTCGACGTCGAAGTCGGCGGCAAAACCCATTTCGGGGAGGATAGCGTTTTCAGAAGACATACCAATGGGGGCGTAAAAAATGACTGATATTATGCGGTTCGGACGAAAAAAATGACCGGATCGATCAATATTGTCCGCTCATCATGCCCGGCATCCCAGCCTGGCCCTCCCACGAGGCGGGCATGTTGTGAGGCATGCTGCTGAGGCGTTCCCGCTCGGGTTTCGGACCACCGTCAAGGGTCTCACAGGAGACCAGGGTAAGAACCCCTGCCGCCAACGCCCCACCGAGAAAAAAACGAACCAATTTCATAATCTGAGCTGCTCCTGAACAAGGGTTACCGGGCGTTTTCAAAAATCACCTTGTCGCCCGGCTGGACATCGATTCCCTTGACGAGAGACTCGTCAACGAGGTCGGCGATGACGCTTGACTCTTCCAGGTTGACGATCCGGAGACGCGCGATACGGGAGTTGCCACGCTTCACGAGGAGCGATGCATCGGGAGAAACCCCATGCTGACGCCCGGCATTGATCATGACAAACCCCCACTCTTTGTTCACCGCGATAACCGTGGCGACGAGACCGTTGAGCGCAAGTTTCTGCGCACGCTGCATCTGGAATTTTTCCTCTTCCCGAACCTTGGTCACTTCAACCTGCTTCGCCTGGGCGGCACCACCCAACACAGTACTGAGTTCGGTCTTTTTGCTCTGAGTCTCGGTTAGCGTGTCCTTCAGCATCGTGAGCGTCATCTGGAGGTCTTCGGAGTTCTTGATCTGCCCGTCCGGAAAAATCTTCCGCACCGCCAGGTCGATTTCTTTCTTCTCGATCTCCACTCTCTTCAACTCGCTCGTGACCTCCTCGACTGCGCGCTGCACGATCTTCAGCTTGCCCTCGGAATCCGAGACGGCGGCAGAAGCCTGGTTGCGGGTGTCCTTCGCCTGCGTCTCCTTCTCAGCGGAGTCGTCGCGCTTGTCTTCCGCCTCACCAAGCTCCGCGGTGATATCCGTCACTTTGACGCGGGCGAGCTTCAGATCTTCGTTGACCTTCTCGAAGTCGCCTTTATTGAGGACACCCACGATCGCTGCACCAATCATGGCGAGCCCGGAGAGAATCATGATAAATTTTTTCATCGTCTGTAAAGATTACGTGTTTCTTTGAAATCGGGTGCTCACTGGAACGGATCGGGGGTAGCGGGCGCAGGCGTCGCGGGCGCAGGCGTGCCACCCGGCTCGACAGCGGGAGTCGCGCCAAACGGATCCGGAGCTGCCGGAACGGCGGGAGCCGGAGCACCGCCCTCCATCGCGCCACCGCCAAACGGATCCGGAGCCGCTGCTGGAGCTGCCGGAGCAGCGCCGCCGAACGGATCGGGCGCTGTCGCAGGAGCACCCATAGCACCGCCGCCACCGAACGGATCGGGCGCGGCGGCCGGGGCGGCCGGGGCGCCGTCAACAGGGGTCGGGGCAGGATTTCCGCCGGCTGGGTCCGAGGCAGGAACAACCGCCTGCGTCTGGACTCTGACAGACTTCACCACGGTATCACCGACCTGGACGGTCTGGCCCGGGGCCAGCGATCCGGCGATGATGTCGGCCACAGTCTCGCCGGGCTCCACCGAAGTCACGAGAAGACGGCAGATCGGCTGTCCGCGGCGATAGACATCGAGCTGGGCACGGTTGACGACTCCCTGATCATTGCCCCCATTGACAACGACAAATCCCCACTGGTTGTAAGCCTTTTTGATTGAGCTCTGGAACTCTCCACGAATCACACCGGCTTCCTGGTCGGTGCGCAGCGCGTTGAGCTCGGCGGCGACTTTGGCGAGGCGCTCGCGCTCGACCTGAGCGGACGCGACAGCCCCTTCGAATTGGGTCAGCTCGATCTCGGACTCCTCGATCTGCGTGCGGATCTGGAGCATCTCCTTCTGGATCGCTTCAATCAGAACGACATCGCCCATGAGGGTCTTCGCCTTTTCGAGATCTGCCTTGGCGGTCGTCAGGCTGCCATCGAGAGCTCTCTGGTTGGCTTCGCCTTCGACCCGTTTGGCTTCGAGATCAATTTTCGCAGTCTGGAGAGTCTCGGCTTCGTCCTGCAGCATCTGGATGGACTGGGCGAACTGGGCGATCTCTTCTTTCGTCTTGGCGAGAGACTCTTCCCGCTGCTCGATGGTCGCTTTCTGCTCGCCGACATCGGCCATTCTCTGCCTAACAGTGCCCATGTTGTCGTAGCTCAAATAGAGAGCGCCCCCTAAGACTACAGATGCGATGACTAACAATACCTTCCACATGGGTCTGCGTGTTTATTTAAAATGACTTGTGCTCCGAGAGGACAAAGTAGCGAGTGGAGTTCTCAAAAACAACCCCAAACTTTTACCTTTTCTTCACAATTAAAAAAATTTCGTGCTAAAACAAGTCTCATCTAACGGAAAATCGCATTCCTGTCACCTTTAAATTACCCATTCGGGATCAAGTCCTCCCGAATTTTGGAAAATAAGCGGATCGCCTTCAGGTAGGGAGACCCGAGCGGAGGTAACCCCGCCTCGCAGGAAAGGGAGAACCAGCCGCTCCCGGCCCCTCCAAACGCATCAGGAGGGCCCGCTAAAGCAAGAAAGACCCTGAGCGTCACACGGTAACGAGTAATGGCATAGCCAAAGCGCAGAACCTCCTCGAGATCCGCAGACGCCTCATCGCTGATTTCCGGGAGACGCCAGAGCCCTCTCCGGCGGGAACCGGACTCCGGACAGAGCAGCACGTTCCCTTCCCTGATTGCCAGAATGACCCGTTCCTCGTGCGCACTCACCTTTTTGCCGCCCTTTTTTACCGGAAATTCCGCTTCCCTCCCCTGCTCTCGCGCCCGGCAGTGCCGCGCGACCGGGCAGGCGGGACAATCGGGGGACGTGCGGGTGCAAATCCGCTGGCCCAGCTCCATCACCGCCGAATTGTAGGCCCTCGGCTCCCGGTGGGGAGTCAGGGCCTCGGCCCGCGCCCAGGCGAGACGCTGGCCTTCGGTGGTATCAACCGGCACCGGGCAGGCGAAGAGCCTCGAAAAGACCCGGCTGACATTGCCATCGACGATGGGCGCTGTTTTATTAAAGGCGAAACTCATCACCGCGCCCGCCGTGTAGCGTCCGACACCGGGGAGGGCGAGGATGGCATCGAGGCTCTGCGGTAGTTGCCCGCCGTGTTCGCGGGCCACGATCACAGCGGCTTTCTGAAGATTCCTCGCCCGGTTATAGTAACCCAGCCCCTCCCACTGCTTCAGCACCTCCTCCTCACGCGCACCGGCAAGTTCCCGCCAGCCCGGAAAGGCGACCATCCAGCGGGTATAGTAGCCCCGGTCAAGCACTGTCGCGATCCGGGTCTGCTGGAGCATCGCCTCGGAGACGAGAATCGCGTAGGGGTCCGAAGTCCGCCTCCAGGGATAGTCACGACCACAGGACCGGAACCAGCCCGAGAGCGACTCCTGGTAGGCAGCAAGCTCCGCCGGATCCGGAAAAATGACGTCGCCCATCGTGCCTCGCTCGGTTTTTTTGCCTTTATTTTCCATCTCCAAAAGCCGCCTCCACCCCCTTTCACCCCGTTCCGGTAGTCTCCCACCCTAACGGAAAAGCGACAAAAAGTGAATTACTTCCATCATTCGGCACGAAATTGGCTGATTCAGCTTTTGGATCGAGATTGGCGCTTAGAGTCAGCTTCGTACCCCCGGGAGAGACCGTTCCACAAAGATTGTTTGCCAAATCGTCGATTTCTCCCAAGTTACCAAAGTAGTAAAAAATTCGATAACTGAATCCATGGCCACCATTACGAAGCGGGATCTTGTGATCCGAATCAGCAACGAGACGGGATTAACTCAGCAGGAGGTATTTAGCGTTGTGCAGTGCTTCATCGAAGAAGTAACCACCAGTCTTGCCTCCAATGATGATGTGGTGCTCCGGAATTTCGGGGCCTTTCAGGTAACGAAGACGCGGCCCAAGATCGGGCGCAATCCGAACAAGCCCGACGCCGCCGTGCCGATTCCGGCCCGCGCCGTCGTGAAGTTCAAGCCCGGCAAGGAGCTCAAAGAGCGCGTCGCCAAGGTGCTGCCCCAGCTTTGATACCCCATCGTCGCCCTCGCTCAGCAGGAACGCCCGCCCTCAGACGCGAAAGTGGGACGCGAGAGCGGTTCGAGCTGCTCCTCGAGGACTCCCTTCGCCTTCGGCCACGCGATGATCGCCTCTACGATCATCCAGATCTCGAGGGCGATTGTCGAAGTGCCGATAAAGACGAGCAGCCAGTTCCTTTCCGCAAGATAGCCGTCGGCGGCGAAAATGTTGAGCAGCATGGCGATTCCGGGCAGCACCAGCATAAAGCACATCGGGATCACGATAAACCAGACAGGCAACCTGCGTCGCCACATCCAGAACGCGATTACCAGAAAGGCGAGACCGCCGAGCAACTGGTTGGTGGCACCAAAGAGAGGCCAGAGCAGGAGACCGCCTTTGCCGGTACTGCTCCACGACCACTCCGCCGCCCCGGCGACAGGAAGGGCCGCAATGACCGTGGCGATGACGACCCCGAAAATGGTGGCTCCGTGCTTGTTCGTCAGCCAGGTGATCGGATTGAAGGCGTGAGGACGATGATCGGCGGCCTCACCGGTCGTGCGCGAGGCTCCTGCAATATTGTTGTCGAAATCGCAGGCTTCGGCGGCGAGCGCGGTGCGCGAGATTTTTGGGGCCAGGGTCGAAGCCAGTTCCTGGATGACGTAGCGCTGGAGACGGCAGGCAGTGTCCAGAGTCGTCGCCGCAAAGCTCGCGACAAAAACCCCCATGAGAGCGATCGCAAATCCCGGGCTGAGCCCGAGCGCTTTCAAGAAATTGGCGGCCCCCTCGACGAAGGCACCCACTTTGGCCCCGAGTCCATCGGCCGCATTCCAGGTCGCGTAGCGCTGCAGATAGGCCGCCTCCCCGGTTAGGATACCGCTTCCATCAGCGGCGGCCACTCCGAGTCCGATGCCGGCGACGCAGGCAAGAATCACGAGGACGGCGAGGAATCCCTCGGTAAGCATCGATCCATAGCCGACAAACTGAGCGTCAGTCTCCCGCTTGATCTGCTTCGACGAGGTGCCGCTGGAGACGAGGCAGTGAAATCCGCTAATCGCCCCGCAGGCAATCGTAATGAAGAGAAAGGGGAAAATGGAGGGTGCACCCTCGGGTGAGAGATTGAAAGCCGGAGCAACGATCTCCAGGGCCGGTCTCGCCTCCCCGACCGCGATCGGCGCTCCGCCGACCGATCCGGCGATGATCAAGCCGATAACGACCAACCCGAGAGCACTGAGCAATTGCAGGCTGTTGATAAAATCGCGCGGCTGCAACAGCACCCAGACCGGCAACACCGAGGCCACGTAGCTGTAGAGCAAGAGCACCGCGACCCACGTCATGACCGACATTTCCGCGAGCCAGCCATTGAGCGAGTGAAGAAATCCCACATCTCCGTAAAAAACCGTGAGATACATGAGGACAAGCGCGATCAAGGAAGGGGCGAGGATGTTCATGCCGCGGCGGTGCATCCACACCCCGATCGCCACCGCGAGCGGGATCTGGATGAGACAGGGAATAATAGAAGCCGGGTAGAGTTTAAAGACTGCGGCAATGACGAGGCCGAAAATCGCCAGAACGATCGTCAGAGCCATAAAAAGGATCGAAAGAAAGAGCACTCGCGTCCGTGGTGCGAGCACCCGCCCGGCGATGTCACCGACCGTCTGCCCTCTATTGCGCATCGAGACCACGAGAGAGCCGAAGTCGTGTACAGCGCCAATGAAGATGGAACCAAAGAGCACCCAGAGGAGCGCCGGCACCCATCCCCAGATGACCGCCACGGCCGGACCCACGATAGGACCCGTTCCTGCGATGGACGTGAAATGGTGCCCGAAAATGACCGACTTAGCCGTGGGCACATAGTCATTGTCGTCGTTCATCGCGACACTGGGCGTAAGCGCGTCGGGATCGAGCTTGAAGATCTTCCGCCCGAGCCACTTTCCATACGTATTGTAGGCGATAAGATAGAGGACGAATGATCCTACAGCAATGAGGAGAGTTTCCATGAAACAGTGAACGCGGGAAGGAGGTCGGCTAGAAAGGAGTTCGTGATGCTGCCCTCACCCGGTGCGAATTGCAATGTTCAAGTTCCGCTAACCTCGATTTCGCGAGCTGCGGCCACTCTTATTACCGACTCTCTAACCCGCCATTTCTTCTTGCGGGTGCGCAGCCTCTGCCTTACAAGTGGCGCGCTCCAAAACGCCCCGCCCGGGAATCGTCCAGCCTATCACCCATCCGCTGAAGAAATCTATGGCCAAGAAAGTTGCCTCGAAGAAAGCTCCCGCAGCCAAACCGGTCGCGTCGAAGAAGGAAACCGTGCAGAAAAAGGCGGCCCCCGCAAAGCCGGCACCTGCTAAAAAAGCGTCCCCGGCCAAGAAAGCAGCTCCCGTGAAAAAGGCTGCGGCCCCGGCGAAAGCGAAGACTCCGGCACCAGCCGTGAAAAAAGACGCCGCAGCGAAACCAGCCACGGTCGAAAAGAAAAAAGCGGTCCCCGCCCCCAAGAATTCGCCGGCGAAACCAGCTGCAGCCAAGAGCACTGCCACGGCCGAACCGACTGCCGCGAAAAAGGCCGAAACTCCCGCCAAGCCCGTATCGGTCAAAACTTCCAAACCAGCACCGAAACCGGTCACCCCCGTCAAACCTCCTTTGAAAAAACGCATTGTTGTCAAACGCCGCCCGGTCTTTTCTCACCTGGCCCCTCCGTCTCCCCTCAACCATTCCAGCCAGAGCAAAGAGAAACCCAAAAAGCTCTCCCCCTCTTTCCTGAAAACGCAGCGCCAAAAGCTGCTCGATCTCCGCGACACCCTCCTCGACCAGATGTCGGGCGTTGCCCGCGACTCACTCGGTAGCAAAGAGGGCGGCGACTCCTCCGCCTTCGGCATGCACCAGGCTGACGCCGGGAGCGATTCCTACGATCGCGACTTCGCCCTCAGCATCCTCTCCCAAGAGCAAAACGCCCTCTACGAGATCGACGAAGCCATCCTGCGCATCGATGCCGGTGAATATGGCATCTGCCAGGGCTCCGGCGAAGCCATCCCGATCGCTCGCCTCGAGGCGATGCCCTTCGCCCGCTGCACCGTCGATTATCAGGAGAAACTGGACCTCGAGCAGGCCTCCGGAAGTCACCGTGCACCCGTCACCTCGCTCTTCGGACTCGAGGAGAAAGAAGTCTCCAAGCCCTCAGACGACGAAGATGACTAAAATTATCGTTTGTGATTCCGGCGATTTGATTTAAGATCGTCGTCCTCGCGATTTACCCCTTAAAATTTTTATTCCCATGCCCAGAGATGTCATTGTTCTTGAATGCACCGAGGCCAAAGCAGAAGGCGGTCGTCCGTCTATCTATGTGACCACGCGCAACAAAAAGAGCCTTCGCACCCCGGGGCGTCTTGAGAAGGTCAAATTTAACCCTTACCTCAAGCGTCGCACCCTCCACCGCGAGAAACGCTAATCCGCGCAGGATATTCGTCTCAGCCAACCTTTTATTTAGTGCTATGGGCCCCAAAACTGAACAGAGAGCGATAAATTTCCGCCGCGCCAATCGGCGCATGCCTCGTCGTCGTTTCGACATCCCGCCGGAGAAGGTCAATTACCTGAATCCCGAGTTCCTCCGGAACTTCACGACCGACTCCGGCAAGATCTATGCCCGTCGCACCACTGGTGTCTCGGCCAAGCTGCACCGCCGCATCACCCGTGAGATCAAGCGCGCCCGCGCTCTGAATCTCATGTAAGAGCCGACTCGCTAAACCTTTTTTCCCGACAGGGTTAGGTCGATGGCCTAACCCTGTTTTTTTTGCTGCGAGGATTGATCCTCCGAAGCCGGCAGGTGAAGTCTCTGCGACACCGGACCGGCGGAGATGGCTCCGTTTCGCGGATTTTAGGCCCTTCGCACCCACAGGCTCGTCTGCGAAGTGCTGAGCTGCAACTTGCGCTGATGCTCGCGGATGAGGAAGGGGATCTCCCGCCCGGAGACGAAGTCGAAGGTGCTTGCCAGCTTCTCTCGTAGAAAATCGAGGGTCGCTCCGGCCGGCTGATTTTCCACCGGGGTGTATTCGGGCAACCAGGTCGCGGGCGTGGCGATGACGAGCTTTCCTCCCGGTCGCACGAGTTCCGGAAGCCGGTCGAGGAAACGCTGCGGTTCAGGGAGTCGGCAGAGCAGATTTGCCGCGTGGACGAGGTCGAAGCTGCCGAGATCGTCCCGCAGGGCCATCGCGTCGCCCACCTCGAAGGAGACTCGATCAGGGAGGACGCCATCGGGAACACGAACGGAGAGCGCCCGCGGCCGATGCATCTCGCCGTAGCGCGCGTAGGTGACGGTCTCGCCCCGCCTCACCTGCTCGGCGACCTCGATGAAACTCGTGGAAAAATCGATTCCGATCACTTCTGCGGCGTCACGGGAGAGCTCGAGCGACGAGCGCCCCACCGCGCAGCCAAGGTCGAGGGCCCGCCCGATCGGTCCGGAGAGCGCTGCCGCCTCCACCGTCGTGACCGGGAAGTCAAGACAGCGCAATGGCAATCCCGCCGGATCAAAGCCCACCCCATCAAGAATCTCCGCCGATGATCCGTAGTGGAACAGCAAATACCAGTCCCTCAGAATGTCGCTCTCGTAACTCATAGTCTTTCGGGGCAGCACCGCCCTGAATCAATACGTCAGCAAGGCGTGCGTGCGGACACCTGCGTCGAGATTCTTCCGGCCATCGAGGAAAGCGAGCTCAATGAGGAAGAGCAGACAGATGACCTCACCGCCGAGTTCATGAATGAGCTTCAGCGCCGCGCCCGCCGTGCCCCCGGTCGCGAGAAGATCGTCGATGAGGACGACCCGCTCGCCGGGAAGAATCGCATCTTTGTGAATCTCGACATGCGCCTCGCCATACTCGAGCGAATACGAGGCGCCGTTGGTCTCCCAGGGCAGCTTGCCTTTTTTCCGCACGGGGACAAATCCCACCCCGAGCCGATCCGCCATCGCCGCACCGAAGATGAATCCCCGCGCATCGATCCCAACGATCTTGGCCGGTCTCTCGTCACCGACGGCGGCGATGAATTCATCAATCGCCAGGCGGAACAATTCGCCGCTGCCAAGGATGGGAGTGATGTCCTTGAAAACGATGCCGGGCTTGGGGAAGTCATGCACGTCGCGGATAGCGACTTTCAGTCGGTAGAGATGTTCCTGATTCACCCCGCAAGTTCGACAGATTCCCTCCCCGGTCAAGGCAGGATGATGCCTCCGGACGCAATTCAGCCCTTCCGTCTTGCCGACGGCTGCGCTACAGTGCGCCCTCCATGAAATTGAAGGATAAGATCGCCATCGTCACCGGCGGGGCCCGCGGCATAGGTCTGGGCTGCGCCCTCGAACTCGCCAGAGAAGGGGCCGCCATCACTCTCGTCGACCGTCCCGGGAGCGAAGAGCTCGCGGCCGCCGCAGAAACGATCCGCGCCACCGGGGTCGACTGTCTCGCGGTCGAGGCCGACACCTTTGCCCGCGAGGGCTGCGAGAAAGCGGTCACGGAAACGATCGCGCGCTTCGGGACCGTCGATATCCTCGTCGGCGTGCCCGCCTACAATCGCCGCGCCAGCTTCCTCGAATACGAGGCGGCGGACTTCGAGGGCATCCTCAAATCGGCGCTTCTCGGCAGCTTCCACATGGGCCAGCTCGTCGCCCGGCACTTTGTCGAAAAGGGGAAACCGGGAAAGATCACTTTCATCTCCAGCGTCCTCGCCCGCGTCCCGAACGCGCGATGCCTCGCCTACAGTGCGGCCAAGGCGGGACTCAATTCCATGATGCAGACGATGGCGGTCGAGCTCTTCGAGCACCACATCAATGTCAACGTGATCGAACCCGGCTGGATCGATACCCCCGGTGAGCGCCACCACTACAACGAAGAAACAATGGCCGCCGAAGGGCTCAAGCTCCCCTGGGGACGCCTCGGGTCCACCGAAGACGTCGGCAAGGCGGCGCTTTACCTTTCGTCCGCCGACTCGGACTACGTGACCGGCACCATCCTGCCCGTCGATGGCGGCTATCGCCTCAAGCACTGCCGCAGCATCCCCGAGGAATCGACCTGAACCCCCGAAAATTGAACATAACGCCGCCGGGCGACTCTAAAACGATCGGACCACTTTTATGCTACCTCGCCTCTTCCTCCTCTTTGTCACCGTGCCGGTGCTGGAGCTCTTTCTCTTCCTCGTGCTCGGGCAGCGCATCGGACTTGGCGCGACTTTCGGGATCGTCCTCCTCACCGGGTTCCTTGGGGCCTACCTCGCGAGGTCGCAGGGGCTCAAGGCACTCGCCCGCTACCAGGAATCGCTCGCCCAGGGACGACTCCCGCACGAGGCCATCATCGACAGTCTCCTCATTCTTGTCGCCGGGGTGCTGCTGCTGACGCCCGGCTTCCTCACCGACGCGATCGGGTTTGCCCTGCTCGCCCCATCGATCCGCAATAGGATCCGGGGCCGTCTCGAGCAATCGCTCAAGGACAGGATCACCGTGGCGGGGCAGGACATGGGGATGACGGCACGCCAAGGCTCCGGCACAAACGCAGGACCGCGCGTCATCACCGTGGAAGCAGAGGTCGTCGAGACCTCGACCGATCGCTCGCGTCAGGATCAGCCCTGAAAAGAAGACGCGGACACAAAAAAGCCGGGGCGTTTCCACCCCGGCTTCTTCAAATTTAGTTCCCGCTAAAGGGAGCGCCGATCAGTTGTAGGAAGCCTGGCTTCCCTTGATGTCGCGCTTCTTCAGCCATGGCATGAGACCGCGGAGACGAGCGCCGACTTTCTCGATCGGGTGCTGCAGCCCGGCCTTGCGGAGAGCGTTGAAGTTTTTGCCACCGCTCTCGGCTTCTTCGATCCAGCCTTTGGCAAACTTGCCGTTCTGGATGTTCTTGAGAGCCTTCTGCATGCGCTTCTTGACCGAGGCATCAATGATCGTCGGGCCCGTCGTGACATCGCCATACTCGGCGGTCTCGGAGATCGAGAAACGCATCCCGGAGATACCGGACTCGTTGATGAGATCGACGGTGAGCTTCAACTCGTGGAGGCACTCGAAGTAGGCCATCTCGGGCTGGTAGCCGGCCTCGATGAGGACTTCGTAAGCAGCCGTGATGAGCTGGCTGACGCCGCCGCAAAGCACGGTCTGCTCACCGAAAAGGTCCGTCTCGGTCTCTTCTTTGAAAGTCGTCTCGAAGACACCGGCGCGTGTGCCGCCGACGCCCTTGGCCCAGGCGAGTGCGATCTTCTTCGCGTCCTTGCCGGGGTTCTGGTGCACGGCGATGAGAGCCGGCACGCCTTTGCCTTCAACGAACTGACGGCGCACGATGTGGCCGGGGCCCTTCGGCGCGACCATGATCACGTTGACGAAATCCGGCACTTCGATGGTTTTGAAATGGATCGCAAAACCGTGGCTGAAAAGGATCGTCTTCCCTTTCGTGAGGTGGGGGGCGATGTCCTGATTGAAGATCGCGGCGATCTTCGTGTCGGGGGTCGCGATGAAAATCACATCCGCCGCTTTGACCGCGTCGGCGGTGTCCATGACGTCGAATCCGTATTCTTTTGCCACCTCGCGGGACTGGCTCTTGGCGTAAAGGCCGACGATGACCTTGACCCCGCTGTCCTTGAGATTGAGTGCGTGTGCGTGGCCTTGTGAGCCAAATCCGATCACGGCACAGGTCTTGCCTTTCAGCACCCCCAGGTCCGCGTCCTTATCCGTATAGATCTTTGCTGCCATCTTTTTTATCCTCTGCGTTTTACAGGCGCGTAGAATCCGCGCAAACGGCGGCATGGTCAAACGTTAATCCTACCGCGAAGGGGACGAACCAACGACGCGTCCTCCACCGCTGGGCATCACGACGCGGAGTTTCCCGACTGCTTTGACAACGGCGACCGCGGCGGACTCGATCTCTTCGGCAGTGGTGAAGCGCGAGAGCGAGAATCGCACACTGCTGCGGGCGCGGGCAGCGGAGTGACCCATCGCCCGGACGATGCGGCTCGGCTGGACCGCCCCGGTGCTGCATGCGGACCCCGGCGAGCAGCACACTCCCGCCTCGTCGAGGAGGATGAGGATGCCCTCGCCATCGACGCCGGGAAAATGGAGATTGCTCGTGTTCGGGAGCCGATTACCGGGTTCGCCGTTGATGACGATATCGGGCAGCGCGGCGATTACAGCGGCTTCGAAGGCGTCGCGGAGAGCGGCGATGCGCCCGGCGTCGGCGAGATGACGGACGGCCAGTTCCGCCGCGACACCGAAGCCGACGATGGCCGGGACATTCTCTGTTCCCGAGCGGCGATCCTGCTCCTGACCGCCTCCGAGTGTCTGCGGTTCGAAGCGGGCGTGACGGTTCAGGTAGAGCGCGCCGATGCCTTTCGGCCCGTGCAATTTATGGGCCGAGAGGGAAAGGGCGTGCACCGTCAGCGCGGACACATTGAGAGGGATTTTCCCGACTGCCTGGACGGCGTCGGTGTGGAAGTAGACGCCGTGCTCCGCCGCGATCGCCGCAGCCTGAGCGAGCGGACTGAGCACTCCCGTCTCGTTGTTCGCGAGGATGAGACTGGCGATCGCGACCGATCCCTCCGCGAGAGACATCCGCCAGGCCTCGAGGTCGAGCTGCCCGGTCGAGTCAACAGGATTGAGTCGCAGACCATACCCTGTTGACTGGTGATGTTTCAGGACCTCCTCCACCGCGCTGTGCTCGACGGTGGAGCTGACGAGAGTGCGGCAGTCGGGACGCAGCGCGAGGGCGGAGCGGATCGCGGTATTATTCGACTCGGTCCCGCCACTGGTGAAAACGATCTCGCCGGGTTGCGCGCCGATGAGGGTGGCGACCTGCTCGCGGGCGCGCTCGACGGCCTTGCGCGCGTCGCGGCCGAAGCGGTAGCCAGACGAGGGATTCCCGTAATGATCTGCGAGCCAGGGCAGCATCGCCTCGAGCACCTCTGGCGCGATCCGGGTCGTGGCGTTGTTGTCGAGATAGATCATGCGGAACGTCTTACTGTAGACTCACTTCAAAGCGCTCGCCGAGAAAATGCCCGAGGGTCTCGCCGACGAGGAAGAGGGAACCGGTCACGAGCGTTTTGCCTCCGCGGGACCGCGCGCCCTCGACGGCTCCGGCCAGGGAAGCGAACTCGGCCTGCGGCAAGTCGCCGCCGCCCGCTTCCGCGAGCGATGCCCGCATCTCCTCAACGGTGAGGCGTCGCTCGGACTTCACCGTCACGAAGGTGACTGAAGCGAGGAGAGGCAGCAATTCGCGGAAGATGCCGACCACATCCTTCGAGCCGACAGCCCCAAAGACGAGGTGGGCTTTCTCATCCCCGAACTCCGCCTGCCACGTCCGGAGCAGCACCGCAGCGGCGGCGGGATTGTGCGCGCCGTCGAGGATGAGGTCGTCTGCGATCCTCTGAAAACGCCCCGGCCAGACGGTGGTCGCGACTGACTGGCGTATGCCCTCCTGAGTGAGTCGGTCCCCCTCGAGACGGCAGGCAGCCTCTACGGCGAGGGCGGCATTGTCGCGCTGATGCGGCCCTTTTAATCCTGTCTCCCAGTCGTCCGGCAAACCGTGTGCCTCGACGCAGGGGATGCCAAGAGTGAGGGCGCGGCGACCGACGACGTCGCGGGCGTCGGGATGGAGTTCGCCGATGATGACGGGAACGCCCGGCTTGAGGATGCCGGCCTTTTCCCCTGCAATCTCCCGGATCGTCTCGCCGAGCCACTGCTGGTGGTCGAGCCCGATCGGCGTGATGACGGTGACATTCGACCCCACGGCATTGGTCGCGTCGAGTCGTCCGCCCATCCCCGTCTCGAGGATGATGATCTCACAGCCTTCGTCGAGGAAATGGCGCATCGCGAGGGCGAGGCTGAGTTCAAAAAAGGTGGGATGGGTCTCCCAGTCGAAAACGAGCTGCCGCAGCCGCGTCAGACCCGCCGCGACGGTGTCCTCGGAAATCATCGTGCCGCTCACGCGGATGCGCTCGCGGTAGGTGACGAGGTGGGGCGAGGTGAAAAGGCCGGTCCGAATCCCCGCATCGCGGAGGATGCGATCGGTGAAGGCGCAGACCGATCCCTTGCCGTTCGTCCCCGCGACGTGGAGGATCGCCGGGCCGGGCGCGTCGGGGGCTATGGCCTGAGCCAGGAGAAGACGGCGCGCATTTTCCAAACCCAGCTTGATGCCGAAAGTCTGCGTGCCGTAGAGCCAGTCGATGGATGTCTGATAGTTCAAGGTCCGGGAATTACGGACAAAGAAAAAGCCCTGTCCACGGTAATTACCGCGGACAGGGCCCGGATGCTAAATGAATGTTTTTCGAGGGGATGCGGAATTAGAACGAGACGCGAGCGCCGACGAGGATGGCGTGGCTGGCCGGATCGTCTTCGCTGGTCTGGCTGAAGTCACCGAAGTTGGTGGTGAAAGTCGACTCGGAAAGGACGAGGTAACGATACTGAGTGAAGAGGGCGAGACGCTCGGTGATCGGAATGTCGATACCCATGATGAGCTGCCAGGCGAAGCCGCCGTCGCTGTCATCATACTCGATCGTATCGATGTCGCCGACCATGCTGGTCCAGGCGTAACCGACACCACCACCGAAGTAACCGGTCGCCTTGCCGAGGGGAACTTCTTTCAGCATGTTGAACATGACCGACTTCGTCGAAATGCGGAAGTCAGCGGGAAGAATGAAGTTCGCATAGTGGAGCTGGCCGACTTCGTTGCTCGTGTAGGAGCCTTCCAGTTCGAAACGGCTGCCACCGAGGAGGCTGGAATACTGACCGATACCACCACCGGCGGTCCATCCGTTCTCCAGATCGAAGTCGATCGGAACGGCGGAGGGGTCAATCGCATTGTGACCGGCATACCCGGGAGGGCAATGCGCCTGCCAGTCCGCGTCGAGGTCGAAGGCACCCATCGTGTCCCACGAGCCGCCGAAGTCGATCCCGCCGTATCCGAAGACGTAGCCTTTGAAGGGCGACGCAGCGATGGGGTTCTTCGAAATCGGAGACTTCGAGCTGAAACGATATTCACCCGAAAGGGCGGGGGAAGACGCCGCCACCAGAACGGCGGCGAGCACAACAGTGGCGAGTCTAATATTTAGCTTTTCCATATGGCAATTTAATATCAAAATTATGGTAATTCAACAAATAAACCATAAATTTAAGAAATTTTTATAATTAAACGGTCTGAATCGCTCTACTGCGGACAAAGTTTGGGGGGAACTGTCCCAAATCGTCCGCGATCGGTCCCGGCAGGATCAAAATCGACCTTACAAGGTGCCCAATCCGTGGTTTGTTCCAACACGACACCCATGGAGCTCCCCAAACCACTCCCCTCTGCCTTCGGAATGACCCTCGACGACTGGATCGCGTGGTCCGAGGCGCACGGCCAGACCCGCTTCCGAGCGAAGCAGATCGTGCAGTGGCTCTATGAAAAGCGGGTCAAGGGCTGGGAGGAGATGACGAATCTGAGTCAGGCCCTCCGCGACCAGCTCAGGGAAAGCTTTTCCCTGGATCGCCTCCCCGTGGTGCGCCTCACCGGATCGCAGGATACGACACGGAAGCTCCTCTTCCGCCTCCACGACGGTCGACTCGTCGAGACCGTGAAGATCCCCGCGAATGTCCACTTCGACGGCGGGCGCAGTGACCGCATCACCCTCTGTGTCTCCAGCCAGGTCGGCTGCGCCTACGACTGCAAGTTCTGCGCAAGCGGTCTCGCGGGCTTCACCCGCAATCTCGAGGTGAACGAAATCGTCGGGCAGGTCCTCGCCGCCGAGGAAGAGGCCGGGGAGACCGTCTGTAACATCGTCTTCATGGGCATGGGGGAGCCGCTCGCCAATCTCACGCGCCTCACCAAGGCCCTCGAGATCCTCAACGCACCCTGGGGTATGAACATCGGCGCCCGCCACATGACCGTCTCCACGAGCGGCCTCGCCCCCCAGATCGAAAAGCTCGCCCTCCTGCCGATGCAGATCCGCCTCGCGATCTCGCTCCACGGAGCCACCGACGAAGTGCGCAGCAAGATCATGCCGGTGAACAAGACGTATCCCCTCGCCCGGCTCTTCGAAGCCCTCGGAACCTGGCGCGATCACAAGAAGCAGATGATCACTTTTGAATACATCCTCATCGAGGGCATCAATGATCACCTCGCCCAGGCCGACATCCTCGCCAAACGCGCCCGCTCGATGGAGGCCAAGGTGAACCTCATTCCCTACAACACCGTCGAAGGGCTCGAGTGGAAGCGCCCCTCCGAGGTCCAGCAGGAGGCCTTCCTCGCCGTCCTCAAAAAAGCCGGCGTCACCGCCACCCTCCGCCGCGAAAAAGGCCACGACATCGACGCCGCCTGCGGCCAACTGCGCCTGCAGGAGGAGACGGCTGAGGGGATTGTGACCGTTGGCGTGAAAAGCGTCACCCCTTGAACTGCGCGACGAGCCCGGTCATGGTCTCTTTGGCATCGCCGTAGATCATGCGGGTATTTTCGCGGAAGAAGAGACTGTTCTCGAGACCGGAAAATCCCGCTCCTTTGCCGCGCTTGAGGGCGAAGACGGTGCGGGCCTTGTAGGCGTTGATGATGGGCATGCCGTAGATGGGACTGCCCTCGTCTTCGACGGCGGCGGGATTGACGACATCGTTGGCCCCGATGACGATCGCGACATCGACGGTCTCGATGATGGCGTTGATGTCATCCATCTCGCAGAGCTGCTCGTAAGACACGTCTGCCTCGGCGAGGAGCACGTTCATGTGGCCGGGCATACGACCGGCGACGGGATGGATCGCGTAGCGCACCTCGGCACCGTTTCTCTCAAGGATCGTTCCGAGCTCTTTCACGGCGTGCTGGGCCTGCGCCACGGCCATGCCGTAGCCGGGCACAAAGACGACGGACTGGGCTGCTTCGAGGATGTAAAAGGCGTCCTGCGTTGAGATCGCTTTCATCTCGCCCTCGACCGCAGCGGAATTGCCGCTCCCCGCACCGAAGCGGCCGAAGAGGACGTTGCCGAGAGTGCGGTTCATCGCCTTGCACATGATGACGGTGAGGATGATCCCCGAGGCCCCGACGAGACAACCGGCCACGATGAGCACGTTATTAAAGATGACAAAACCGGCCGCCGAGGCCGCGATACCCGAGAAGCTGTTGAGGAAGGAGATGACGACGGGCATGTCGCCGCCGCCGATCGGGATGACCCCGAGGACCCCGAGCGCGAGCGCGAGCACGATGATGACATAGAGCGCCCAGACGGCGTGAGTCACGACAAAGATGCCGCCGACGACGAGGAGGGCGAGGAAGACAAGCGAGTTGATCGCTTTCTGCCCCGGGAAGGTCAGAGCGGATCCGCTCATTTTTCCGGCGAGCTTGAGGTAGGCGACGAGACTGCCGGTGAAGGTGATGCCGCCGACGAGGATCGCGAAGATCACGGCGAAGGCGGTGAAGATCGGATACTCGGATCCTGTGAAGTCGTTTTCACGGGCGAACTCCGCCCAACCGACGAGGAGCGAGCCGAGACCCCCGAAGCCGTTGAAAAGAGCGACGAGTTCGGGCATACCGGTCATCTGGACGCGTCTCGCCCAGATCACTCCGATGACTGAGCCGATGAGGAGGCCGGCTCCGATCCAGGTGTAGTCGAGTCCGCTCTCGAGGAGCGTGACGACGACGGCGAGCAGCATCCCTACGGCGGAGATGAGGTTGCCTTTTCGCGCGGTGTCGGCCGAGCCGAGCATCTTGATGCCGAGGATGAACAGCACCGAAGCGACGATGTAGGAAAGATTGATGATGAATTCCATGAAAATAAAGGCGTCGAAATTAGCGTTGGTTCCTTACTTCCCCTTCTTTTTGAACATCGCGAGCATGCGATCCGTGACCATGTAGCCGCCGACCACGTTGATCGTCGCGAGGATGAGGGCAACAAACCCGAGCCACATGCTCAGCTCACTGCCGGAAGCGCGGATCGCGACGATGGCCCCGACCATGGTGATGCCCGAGATCGCATTCGATCCGGACATGAGCGGGGTGTGGAGCTGGCTCGGGACTTTCTGGATCAGCTCGAAGCCGAGGAAAGCAGCCATGACGAAGACGAAGATGAGGAGAATGAGTTCCATGGAAAAGGAGCGGTTTTGCTGTTTAGCGGGTTTGCTGTTTAGCTTTTAAAACGTTCGTGGACGATGGCGCCGTCGTGAGTAATGAGGCAGCCTTTCTGGATTTCGTCGGCGGGGTTGATTTGGAAGGTTTTGGCCTCTTTGTCCCAGAAATGCTCGATCATGTTGGCGAAGTTCGCCGCGAGGACCTGGGAGGCGTGCTTGGAGACGCGCCCCTCGAAGTTGGCGAGGCCGATGAGTTTGACACCGTTCGCGGTGACGACCTCTTCGCCGGGGACGATGCCCTCGACATTGCCGCCGGTCTCGGCGGCGAGATCAACGATGACACTGCCGTAGGCCATGCTCTCAACGACGTCCTTTTTAATCAGGATGGGCGGCTTGCGCCCGAAGACCTTCGCGGTAGTGATAACGACATCGCTCTGGGCACAGACTTTGGCCTGGGCCTGGATTTGTTTTTCGAGCTGCTCGGGGGTGAGTTCTTTCGCGTAGCCCTGATCGGTCCCGGCGGTGTCACCGAGGTCGATGCGCAGGGCCTTGGCTCCGAGCGACTCGGCCTGCTCGAGAGCCTCGGGCCGCACGTCGAAGGCGGTGACCCGGGCACCGAGGCGCTTCGCGGTGGCGATGGCCTGGAGTCCGGCGACCCCGATACCGAGGACAAAGACCTTCGCCGGGGAAATCGTCCCGGCGGGGGTCATCATCATGGGGAAGATGGTGTTCATGCTGTTCGCCGCGACGATGACCGAGACGTAGCCGGCGAGGTTCGCCTGTGAGCTGATCGCGTCCATTTTCTGCGCGAGAGTGGTCCGCGGGATCATCTCGAGGCTGATCGCACTAACTTTCTGATCGGCGAACTTCGTGATGAGATCCTTTTCGTTAAAGGGATCGAGGAAGCTGATGTGGATAGAGCCGGCCTTGAGTTTGCCGACCTCCTCGACGGAAGGCTTGCGCACCCGGGTGACAAGGTCGGCGGAAGCGAGTGCTCCGCTCCGGTCGGAGGTGACACTCGCGCCCGCAGCGGTGTAGGCGGAATCGGGATGGTCGCAGCGCTCGCCCAGGCCCGATTCCACGATCACCTCGGCCCCGAGGCCGACGAGCTTTTTCACGGCGGCGGGATCGAGGGATGCTCGGGTTTCGATGGGGTCGTTTTCTTTGGGCGCAAAAATCTTCATGCCGGACAAGTCAGCCCCTTGGGTTCATGAGGGGGGCAAAGGCGCTATCGTAGCAGCAGCCGTGGCGGTGTCGACCTCATTTCTTGGCGGCGCGGGTATTTGCACGGCGGATTTTTGCAAAGCTCCAAGGGACTGAGCCTTGGGACAAGAGTCGCAGGGCAAAGGAGAAGGAAAAAGAGAAATATTCAAAATTCCGCTTGCCTAACCACCACCCATTTTGCAATACAACTTTACCGAAACCGCCATGAAGCACCCCCCCCGCGATGGCCGCGCAAATTTTTTCTTTAAAAGGGCCTGATCGCTAATCGGGAAGCTGAAGGTTGTCGATTGGTTTAGGAGGGATGTTTAACGGGTTGGTTTAGCGGATTGGTTTGGTTTCTGCGGTCTGGAGGCAGACTTTGCCGGTTTCCCATTCTTCGGAGATTTCGATGAGGACGGCGGTGACGAGACGCAAGAGCGAGGATTCGCACGGGAAGAGCCCCACGACGCGGGTCCGTCGTTTGATCGGCGAGTTGAGAGTCTCGCACGTGTTTGAGGTGCGCAGCCGCTTACGCGCGGCCTCCGGCAAGCTGAAGACGGTGAAGCCTTCGGGAAGGTTCGCCTCGGCCCAAGCGGCAAGCTGCGGGGCTTTGCTTGAGTATTCTGCGACGAAGGCGGAAAGCTTCCCCTCAGCGTGGGCGCGGTCTTCCGCGTTGAAGATTCGGCGAATGTCCCCCGCGACCTTCTGCTTGAGGTCCTTGGTGGGGTTGTGAGACTGGGCGTTCTGCTGGAGGTGGAACTGGCAGCGCTGCCAAGGGCTGGAGTTCATGGTAGCACGCAAAGCGGCACGGAGGCCCTCGTGAGCGTCGGAGGTGACGAGGTTGGGGATGCCGTTATCTCGCCGGATTCCAATCGCAATGAGAGTGGCGCAGTCGCGTACGTTACCGCCGATACGGACTTTGTAGTAGGTGGCGTCGAGGAAGAGCTGGGAGATCTCGGGCAGAGGGTGGGTGCGCCATTGTTCGAACTCCTCATCGAGGGTGGCGGTAAGGTTCGAGACCCGGGTGGAGGAGACTTCGAAGCCGCAGAGCTCTCCCATGACCTTGGTGACGCGTCGGGTGCCTCACCGCCAAATCACCCAACCCTCTCCCCTCCCTCATTCAACAGGGTCTGCTCCCAGGCCTGATTCGTCGAAACCAGGATCCCCCATCCTCTTTCCCGATCGCCAAGGCGATCAGCGAGCGCTACACGGTGCGGCAGGACTGGATCGCCGGGCGCCTCAACCTCGAGAGCGCCAGCAACGTGAGCCAGAGGGTCCGGCAATACCGCGTGAGGTCTGATGAAGAGAAGTCGGAGCTGGAACAGAAGTAGGAGAAGAAGTGGTGCAAATTCTAAATTCTGCCCGCTCTCGTAGGACTGACCCCTCTCGTTTTAGGGTTGGAAAAGCGAATTGCGAGCAGTCATAGTTGAAAAAGTAGACTACTAGCAGCCTGTCGGACTTATCCCGCCCGGCTGCGGAAATCGGGGATTCGGCCCGAATTTCCCCTCGTTTTCGTCATTTGTGTTCACACAAACTCCTCAAACTCATGAAAATTCTGACTCGAACCCCAATTCCCTCGCTCAGACGCTCTAAGTCCGAAAGGCTGCTAGGGATCGAAACCATTCCGAACAAGGAATATCTGAGTGCATTTCCAAACCTCGCGTTTAGCAATAGGAGATAACTCGCCTCACTCGATATTCTCCGGAAAAAGCTGGAGATTCGCGACCTTGCGGAGCTTTCCCATGAGCTCTTTCACGGTCGCTTCGGTGCGCTCGCTCTCGAGATGCTGCCTGATCTCGACGACGATCTCCTCATATTCGACGGGGCGCTCCGCCTGTCGCTCGAGGACCTCGACGATGTGCCAGCCGAGGCGGGTTTTGAAGGTCTCGCTTATTTTGCCGGGCTCGAGGGCGAAGACGGGACCGGTGAAGTCCGCGGGGAGTCGCTTCCGCGAAAACCAGTTGAGATCACCGCCTTTTTCTTTGGTCCGCTCGTCTTCGGAATGCGCTTTGACGAGCGCTTCAAAAGTGGCTTCTCCGCTCGTCAGCTTTCTGTGGATCTCGCGGATGAGATCCTCCCGGACCTTATCGTCCACTTCCACGGTGCTGAGGAAGATCTGCCGCGCCCGCACTTTCTCGGGCTCGATGAATCCCTCGCGGACCCCACTCTTCGCATTGCCCCGATTCGCCTCGAACCAGGCCTTCGCCTCCGCCTCCGTCACGGTCACGGCGGGGGCAATGCGCTTCTCCAGCCAGCGCTTGCGCGACCAGATCCTGGCAAGCTCGGTGGCGATGGCCTTGTCGGTGAGCCCCTGATCGTCGGCCCGGGCCGCGAGCTGTTCGGGCGTGGCGAACTGGGACTTCCACGACTCAATAAAGGCGGCGATCTCGGCGGGGGGAGCGGTGAATTTCTCCCCGTCGGCATACTGGCGCACGAGAGTGTCGTCGATCACGGTCTGGAGCACCGCCCGCTTGATCATGATGAGATTTTTCGCCGGGATCTCGTCGGGCCTTTTCCCCCGCTGATGGAGATGACGGTAGACGGCGAGGTCGAGCTGCTCGCGGGTGACGGGCTCGAGATTGATGATCGCGACCCATTTGTTGCGTGCCGCCGCCTCGACCGAGGCATCGCGCCGACTCGTCATCGCCTGACGCAGCGGACCCCGGCAGACCTTCAGATCGACGAGCAGATAGAGCAGCATCGCCCCATACAACATCGCTCTCCAGGGGAACTTTTTCATTCCACCGGGAGGGATCAGACGGCGAGAGAGCTGGTCGTACGGAGCCCGAGGTTTGCGTAGATCTCGCGGGTCGCGTGCGACTTGTTGAGGGTGTAGAAATGGATCCCGCTGACGTCATTTTCGAGCAGGTCAGAGCACTGCTGGGTGGCGTAGTGGATCCCGACTTTCTCAACGCCCTCGGCATCGTCGCCGGCTCGGTTGAGCGCGCGGAGGAGCTTCGCAGGGAAGCGGGCGCCCGCTGCGAGATCGGCCATGCGCTCCATGCCCTTCGTCGAAGTCACCGGCATGATCCCCGCGATGATGGGGATGGTGATCCCGGCGAGGACACAGCGATCACGGAAGTCGTGGAAGTCGTCATTGCTGAAAAAGAGCTGGGTCACGATGTAGTCCGCGCCCTCGTCGACCTTGGCCTTGAGGTGGTCCATCTCCTTGAGCCGGTTCGGGGTCGCGGGATGCCCTTCCGGGAAACCGGCCACTCCGATGCCGAATCCGCGCGAGTCAGGATGCCCCCCGCCCTCCGAAAAGCGTTTGATGAAACGCACGAGGTCGGCGGCCTGCTGGAAGGCGTCGTCGGACTTTTTGTAACTCGTGAGATCGCGCGGCGGGTCGCCGCCAAGGCCGAGGATGTTGCTGACGCCCACCTCCGCGTAGCGTTCGAGGATGGACTGGATGTCCGACTCCTGATGGCAGACGCAGGTGAGGTGCGGGATAGGATCGAGAGAAGTGGAATCTTTCAGCCTCACGACGAGGTCATTGGTCAGCTCGCGGGTCGAACCGCCCGCACCGTAGGTGACACTGACAAAAGAGGGCTCGTAGGCCTCGAGCTCGGCGATCGTCTCATAGAGCGCCTGGGACGCGTCGGCCGACTTCGGAGGAAAAAACTCGAAGGATAAAGTGGGCGCTCCCTGCGCTAAGATGTCCTGAATGTGCATGCGGCGCTACCGTCGCACGAAACGGCGGGAGTGGTAACGGGAAAATTGGGGGGGGCGTTATGTCGCATGAGCGCACGTCCTTACTTCTTCTCCCCCAGCCTCCCAACCTCGCGCTCCCCTCGCAAAAACATCCCGGGCGTCCAGACCGCCAACCCATAAAACGTTGAGCCCATGAGCAGCACGCTTGTATCGAGGAACAGTCTCATTCCCCGCGTCGGAACCGCTCCATCTCCGCCTCGTCGCGGGCAAGCCACCTCACTGCTCCGCTACCTCCTCCTCCTCCTGCACCGGAATCACATCGACCTTCATAAACACGGCCTGAAGCCGTTCTTGCTGATCGAAACGGGGATCGCCTTCGGGCGTCCAGTAGCCGACGAGGCGCATCATGCCGTCGCGCAGGATCGTCTGGCTAGTCAGGGCGGTGCGGTGGAAACGGGTGGTGGGGCCGTCGAGCGGCACGCCACCCTCGGCGGGGACCGGTGGGGCGGCGACGGTGGCGGGCTCGGCGTAGTCGTGGGTGATGCCATAATTCACATCAATGGTGTATTCGTCGGCTCCGAGCACGGGATCGAACTCGAGGCTGGACCCGATTTCCTCCATTTCAAACTCCCCGAAGAGGGTTCCGACGGGGTCGCCGCCGGCCACCGCTTTTTCTCCCTTTGCGGGTTCAGTGACGATGTGGTTTGCGGTAGGAAAATGAAATTCACGGGCGACTTTCACTCGACATCGCTGACCGCTGCGCCCCTCGATCCAGCTACTGGAAAGGTGAGTCACCTCGGGCGCGCCGGAGAGAGTCTCCCACGCGGTGATGTGATTGGCGAGGCCGCGGGTGGAGTCGATGGCTTCGCGCATCTTCGCGGCGGGGCCTTCCATGAAGTAGACGGTGAACCCGATGCCCTTTTCGACGCCCTGATTGATGGACATCACATACGCCTCGACGAGGGCGATGCTCTCGGGGGTGTTCCGCACGACGAGGGTGGAGTTTTCGCGCAGGTAGTTGGCGGAGGATCCGGGAGGGAAGGGGATGCCGGCGGAAGCGAGGATGTCTTTCGCAGTCGCCTGGATGGTGAAGGTCGGCTAGGTCCGGACGGCATCGGCGAAGGGGTCGGCGGCACCGGTGTTCCCGGCGCGGGCGGTGCTGAGGAAGGTGGGCGGGATGCGGAAGCGACGCACGATCATGCCCTCGGGGATCTCGTCGGCGACCTTCTCGAAGACGGGGCGTCCCTCGGGAACCTTGGCGATGGTATCGGCGTGTTTTTTCAGGATCTCGGCGAGCCGGGGATTCAGCAGCGGGAGCACCTCGACGAGATCGGCGGAGATGAATGCGGCCTGGAGTCGGTCTGGCACGCCGGGGCCGCCGGGGCCGCCGGGGCCGCCGGGGCCGCCGGGGCCGCCGGGGCCGCCGGGAATGCTAAGGGGTTTCCAGACGCCGACGAGTTTGGTGGTGCCTTTCAACATCGTGTATTGGGAGGTGATGCTGGCTATGGAATGCTCGGTAACGGCGGAAGAGATCGCGCCCTTGGCGGTGCTCGCGAAAGTGATCTGCCGCCTCTGCGAAGGCGCAAAATGATGGTGCAGGGCGAAATTGAGGTCGATCGTCGCATTGTCGGCTCCGACGACCGCATCGACCTCCCAGGTGGTACCTTCCCGGTAGCTCTCGGAGCCGCCGTAGAGCACCATGCCCTCGGGGGCGAGGGCGAGATCGGTAGGCACGTTCACCTCGGCGGATTCGTCGACCTTGGCCCGCTGGCCGCTGCGGGTCTCGATGCGATTACGCTTCAGAATGGTCACTGTGCCCCGGGCGACTGCGGCTTCAAGATTTTTCAAGAGATCGGCATGGTCGGCGGACTCGCCGGCCCGCGCGAGCTGCTGGCGGATGGTGTCGCCCTCGCCTTCGAGCAGCACGGTATTCAGCTCGACGAAGGTATCGATGCCCTCGCGAAAGGCGGCGGAGGTGAAACCGATGGAGCTCTGGGTGATGCGCGGTGCCCGCGCGGCGAGAGTGAGGGAGACGGGGTCGAAGACGACGACGGTCCCCTCGGGCAGGGCGAGTCCCTGCTTTTTCAGGTAGTGGGCGACGACGCTGTTGCTTTTGCGCAGGAAGTCGAGCGTCGACTCGTCGGTCGCTTCTCCTGCGGGGATCTTCGGTGCGGTCAGCGCACCGCGCTCTTCGGTGGCGAAACCACGAACGAGTTCCTCGCCGGGGAAGGGATAGGTCTCGATGATCCACTCGTAGGGATCAAGCTCGGCCTCGTCCTGTGCCGCCAGCGGCAGAAGAACGGCGGGAAAGCTGCACGCGGCGATCGCGATCGGGAGGGCAAGGCGGAAGACGGGGAATCTCATGAGCGGAGCATGTGGAGCGAAGTTTTTTTCTCAACCCTGCCGATCCGATCCTGATGGAGACCAAAGGGGGGCATGGGGTGGAAGCAGGGGGGGTGAAACCATCGCGAAGGAGATTCTCACGGGCTGACCCGGCGAGTCAACGTTAATCGGGCGATAGCAGTTTCTCCGAATACGAGGCGAGGCCCATGGACTTCCGCGAGCGCGGCCACTTACCCCCCCCCTCCTCGGCGCACCGAAAGCTTGATCCTACGACCGGCCATAGACGAGATCCAGGGGGATGAGATAATCGCCGATTCGCCCATCGAAAAGCTCCCCTAAATCGTTCCAGTTCCCGGGAAAAAAATCTCAGGGACGCCCGACGGGCAATTTAGCGCCCGAGTGATTTCTCACCGGACTCAAGTTGATCATGAGCGCTTCCATTACCTTCTTAATCTCCTCATCCGTCAGTTTTCGTTCCAGAAGGTGCTCGACCAGCTCTGCCTGCCTGGGTTGGCCAAAAGCCAGCCGATAGATGGCGAGAGTCCTCAGGATGTGACTGAGTCGGTTGTGATCAATACTGAAAGGGTAAAGCGGAATGACCCGCTCGATCTTGACTCCGTCTTCAGTTTCGACGTGCCAGTAGGGGATCAGTTCGCATTTTCCCGTCTTGATCCGCTCTTCCTGATCGGCGATGGCAAAAAGTGCCTCCCAGGGATCGTCGGTCGGGGCAAGCGTTTGTCCGGCCAAAATCGGGTGATACTTTCGCGCCACCTGCTGCCGGATTACGAGGCTCTTGAACCGATTGATCCGCCCCTCCCTCTGCTCCAGGTCAACAGGATTTCCGGGAAGGTTCCAATGGACGATGCGGCGGCAGTAGAAATGGAAATCGAGTCCCTCCTGCCCGATCGAAGTGGTGGAAAGAAGAAAGGGCCGGAACGGCGAGTTGAAGACCGCTCTCAACCCGGACGCCCGTTTCTGTCCTTGATCGGTCTCAATGCGCTGGCTGCCAAACTCGGCGGCATAGTGGCATCGCATTTTCTTCGACTGTCCCGAAAGGAAGGTATCCAGACTGTCGACGTTGATACTCGAGGCGTTGAGATTGATGGCTCCCATCAGCTGGGTTACCGCGCCCTCAGGATTGATGTTTTGACCATGAAGAAGGTGGAAGTATTCGTCAAGAACCGACTGGAGACAACCCGACGCACAGTAGTCAGCGACCATGCGCCAATACCACTCATCCTTCGCGCTCAGCCGTATCGCTGCAATTGACTCGGGCTTGTTGAAGAGGGAAGAAAATTCATCGGCGATTCGAGTGGCTTGGGTCAATTGAGATGCCTGTTCGGCCCCGGCCCCGAAGAGACGCCTCAGAGACCGCAATGCAATTATCGCTGGTGATCCCACCGCAAGGTCGGCGAGCACTTCAGCCAGATTTTCAGGCGGCTGCCCAAGACCGATCTTTGAGGGATCCTCAAAACAATCTTTCAGAAATTCGTAGTGCTCCTTCTTGGCACCCTGGAACTCCTCACTGTCCTTTTCGTCATCCTCGAGTGCTTCGTCCGCTGCCTCTCGCTGTCCCCACTCAAACCACTGCTCCAATGACTTCCGCGCTTCATGATCAGCCCTATCAAGCAGAAGTGGTGCCGCCCAATACCACCTCTCCCCTTCTCCTCCGGGAGTGATAAACTCTGTGAGGCCGGATTCGTCCAGTTGTCGGGCGATTTTCTCTTTCGTGATCGCTCGAAGTTCTCCAAGTGAAAGTCCTTGTTTGAGGTTTTCAATGGGTGCCGCGATATCGGCCAGAACCTGGCTGGGAAACAAGAGCGTGAAATTGCTCATGTTGAGGAGTTGCCTGCGCCCCTCGTTTGATCGCTTTGCAAATCGAATCAGCGGCACAGGATGCCGCTTCTTCGCGAAGTATCGTCGGTCTTCCTGCTCCTGTTGATCGACAGTATCAGGATTTCCGACGGTTTGACGTTCCACCTCGTAAGATACCAGAGTCGAGACCATGCGCGGGACCATCACCCATGAAGAAAATAAGAGGGTCTTCGAAAACCCCTGACTACCCGAGAAGGCGTCCTCCAGGTCATAATACGGTAAACTTGGGGGCACCCAGAGAAGCTTCGCCCCGTGCGGTCCCACTGCCTGCTCGATGAGTTTCACGAGCCGGGCGTTCACACTTGGCTGCTGCCCGCTCTCCAATGGCGAGGAGATCTGCCACTGGTATCCATCGATGCTATCGAGGTCGAGCCATCCCTCCCGGGACTCCTTCAGCGCTTTTCTTACCTTCGGATCCTTACGATGTTGACGGAGCTGTTCCTTAAACTTGTATCGGTCCAGAAAAGACAGAGGAAACAACGCCGATTTGCAATATTCCACCGGTTTTCCAACGTGGCAGCCGATCTTTTGCAGTGCCCGGGCGAGGCGGTCTGTCCGCCTGAAGTTCTCGATGTCACCGGCATCAAAAGGGATCGACTGGGTCGGATCTTTCCAAAGGTCGCTGATCAGGGCGCTGGGGTCTGCTGCCACGCTGTGTCGCTCCGTCCGGCACATCGCCGATCTCAGCACCTTTTCGACCTCCTCCCGATGCTCTCCGGAGAGAGTCGCAATGTCACCGCTCCTCAAGTCAAGGATTTGCCGGTAGAGCGCCTGACGATGTTTTTCATACTTGGAGAGTGCCACCTCGTCATTCCTGAGGAGAAAGCTCAGGACCTTGCGGAAATCCTGATAATGGTCTTCCCCCCTCTCGACATCATCGTATCCGGTGAAAGCCTTAAAAGGAGTAGCGGACAGAAGCAGGATTCTTGTGTCGGGACTCTGCTCAAAGAAGATCTTCCGGGCAAGTAGAGCATGATCCTCCTCACTTTCCTCGTCGATCAGATCACGAAACCGTTGAAACTCGTCGAGGATATAGAGGTCGGCGTCGACATAACGGAGACAGCATTCGATCAGACACTCGCGAAGTCGGGAGGCGAGATAGTTGCTCCCGACCCAGAACCCCCGCCAGGTTCGCCCATCGACCCGCTCTGCAAATACCTCCACCGCTTCATAGAGTGTCAGGGTCCGGTTTACTTCGATTTCCCGGTAGACCGCCTCGACGTGCCTGGGGATCTTCGTTCGTTTCAGCAATCTGATGAATCGCTCCGGGAGGCCTGAGCGCATCTCCCATTGAAGGGCTCCATCCAGTTGCGTTTTGTAGACGTCCATTCTTCGGACCGTCCACTTCAACATCCAACTCAGCCCGTTTCGATGCTCCAGAAACTTTGGATCGTGACAGAGCGCCGCGAAGATGATCTGCCGTTCCCACTTATTCCCCATCCCGTCGGTCACTTTGAATGAGGTGGCGGGAGTCAGGGTATTCAGTTCGAGCAGCGTTTGACGCTCTCCCTTTCCTGAATTCCCTGCCGGAGCCCAGGCCAGATAGGTAATGCGCGAGATCGGGGGCTTCATCTGGAAAGAGTCAGGAAACAGATTCAGCTTTCGCAAATTCTCTTTCGCGATGACTTGGTTCGAACAGATGTAGGTCACCTTGAAGGCCTTCTTCTCCCCGCTTTCGACTCGATCTTTGAGCACCTTTGCAATGAGCCCTTTCGCGACCACGGTCTTTCCCAGTCCCACCTCGTCGGCCAACAGCATGCAGGGACGATTTTCGCGATAGAGCCGGTCATGCAGTGCGTCCACCGATGCCAACTGAAAGTCTTTCAATCCGCCCAGAGCATCCTCTAGAAAGGGAATCAGGTGTGAATGTTTCATGACGTAACCTTTCCTTCCTTCTTTGGAATCAAATCCCGAAACGCTTCCCAGAACGAGAGGAACGCCTCGGGTATGATTGATGTCTCGCCGGGTTCCGCCTCCTCGTTCTTCGCATTAGAAAGATGGCGAATGATCTCATCCACCTCGGCAAGACGTCTGGGATCCCGCGAAGCCACGACGAGAAGCTGCTCATAGATGGGCAGGTTTGCCTGCCATCCGTCCACCGCCTCTTCATGCGACTCCTTGTTCGTCTCGTCTTCCCCGGTCGCGAGCAGATCCTCCTTGGTCACCTCGTCGGCGAGCAGGAACCGGAGATACTCAAAGAATTTGTCACTGCTGTCGATGAGCCTGCGAAGGATGTTCTCAAGTCGGTTTGCTGGAAGATTGGCAATCTCGATTCGAACCAAAAACTCGTGATACGCTTCGTCAGATCCTTCGATCCGAAAGTGGAGGAACCGACTCAGCTCCACTTCACCCAGATTCCGGAATACGATCTCCTGCGTCGTGCCCGGGCGCAGCTCGACGGGACTGGGTTTTGATTTCACATTGAACGGAAGCACCTTCGCCTGAAGGAGGTCAGAGCCGGGAACACCCCGAAGGTCCAACTCCAAAAAGAGATCAAAGGTCTTTCCGTTCTCTGAAGGCTCGACTTTAGCACTTACTGGAGCCTTGAGTAAGGCGTGCTCGAAACGCCGGGCCTCGGCATCCTGTCGTGTCACCTTCGCATCCGCTTTTCCGCCTTCTTCAGGTGTAAAAGGGAGGAACGGACCATCGCCTTCCTTCTCCCCCAGGAGTTCGCTTAATAACCGGTCGATTCTCAAATTCGTGGACACGCCTCTCAGCTCCAGCATCATCTCCACATTGCGCTCACGGGCCGCTTCGGTGGCATTGGCTGATCCTAGAAACCAGAGAGTCTCCTTCCCCGATCCCAGGACAAACATCTTTGCGTGGAGCTGCTGCTCTTTCACATCGACACTGCCGTCCTCAGCGGCCTCCGTCGCCTCACCTTCCACGATGAGATCAGAGAGTGCGTAGCTCTGGAACCTCTTCAAGAGATCCACCGGCAATTTGGCCAACTCGTGAGCCCGACTGAAGAGATGCAGATCCGAGCGGGTCCGCTCAAGGAGCCCGGTTATCGTCTTCTCACTGAGGAAAGGAGACAACACCACGGTCCGCTTCGACTCCAGACCATCGAGGGGGCTCTTACCGTATCCCGTTATCCCCATCGGATGGAAGAAGTGCTGATCAAATCCCTCCGGCGTCTGAAACTCCACCCGCCCTAATTCATCCAGAAAACCTTCTACCCAGTCGATGGGGCGTTGCTCGTGAAGCCAGCGAATGAAGTCCACGATTGGCCGATTGATGACTTGAGTCCCTCTGCCCACCTCCCCGTCAAGAGTCGCCGCAATATCCCAACTGCGGTCAAAGGTGAGGTTCCGGCTCAAAACGATCACTCGAAACCGCGGACGCCTTGCCGTCTCGTTGTCCTCTTGCCCCTCGTCCGGGACAAACCGAATGACCCACACCTTCGGGTGAAAAGCAGTGAAGGGATCGTCTGGTAGAATGGGAGCGAGGACATCCTCGAGGTGCGCGTAGAGCCAGTTCAGCTTTTGCGGCACGTGAAGTTGCCCTTCCTGATAATACACCCGCACCCGGCTTGAAAACTCCTCGATGGCTTTGAGTAACTGAAACCGGGCTCCGGTCAGGTCACCCTCCATCGTCTGGGAATACACCAAGGCTACGGGTATCGAGAGAAGAGCGCCCAGATCAGCACTGTAGGTCGCGGCGACAGCGCGGTCGAGACGGTATCCCGGCGGTGGTTGAAGTTGCTCGCCGTAGTCGAGGCGATCCCGTCTGCAATCAAGCATTGGTAGCCTCCCTCCCCAACTCGGCATCCCGAATATCCTGGACCAATTGATAGACCTCCCTGAAACGGTAGTTCATTCCGTCGAGACCAATCCACTGATTGATGCCCTCTGCCCCGTTACCTCTCAGGCGGGCGCGCTTTCCCTTGTTCCGCAATTCCTGGCGCTTCACGAGGGCATCACAGCGGACCTCGTTCGCAGCACCCTCCTTACACTCCTCGATCCACTCTTCGACAAACTGCCTGGTGGAAGACTTGGGGGTGCTTCCCCGTTCGCGCACCACCGTCCACATGAACCCAGTATCCCACTCAGCAAGATACTGAGGGAGCCTTTCGCGCCAGCTCTCCCAGCGTTCTACAAACCCTCCGATGACCTCGGAAGTCCCGAGCAACTGCTGCAGCTGGACGTTGTATCGGACATGAGCCCCCTCGAGCAATCGCCAGAAATTTTGTGCCTGGAGGACCGTGCTGCGCAATGATTTGTCCTTCAGAGACACGAGAAAAGGCAACGCCGCAAAATCCTCAAAGTTCGAGGACGTCGGAAGTTCTAAGATTTCATCCATGATCGCATCATCCATCAGAATTTGCCCCAGGAGGCTGTCCGGCTGATGCGCCCGAATCTGGGAACGAAGAAACTCTGCCTCTTCCTTCGTCAGATCAATCGAGAGGGTATCCCAATAGTCTTCGGGTATTTCCGGTGCATGGATACGAAGACGATGCTCATGATCCATGGCGTCCTCGTCATCTCCCCGATCTTCCTTGCCGTCTTGAAGCAAGGTGTGTAGCCGATGCTTTCCGTCTGCCAGTCGTCGGCCGAATTCGACTAACGAAAGATTTGAGGGTGAGATGAATCCATACTGCCGCAACCCGGTCCAGTAGATCGATGAAGGCTTTCTTACCACGTCCCGGTTCCAATTGGTTCCGAAAGTCGCCCCGATGATGCCGAGATTTTGACGCCCGGCACCGTGAGTCTCAACCAACTTGATTCTACACTTCTTTTCCTCTTCTTCGAGATAGCGTGTCAATGAACGCGGTCGATTCTTTGACAGCTCCCACTCCTCGTAGTCCTTAAGCAGATGGGCGGTCAGGGTGAAATACTTGGGGCGAGTTTGGACGGTGGAGATCCCGGGAAACATCCGATCCGCAAAGGAATCCCGGATCACGCCGATCCCCAGTTCATCGATGACCCCAGTGTCTGAGAGGAGGTCGAGGACGGTGCGCACTTTGGCACTGTCCTCCGAGGAGAAATCGATCCAGCCGAATGAAGAAGACATTGATTACGCAAGACCAAGTTGAAGGAAGATCGACATTTTAGCGGAATTTTAAAGCGCTTCGAACTCTTGGCTAGAACAAAGTAACCTCGCGATTCAACGCATCTCTGTTTTGTCGCCTACCGAAAGGTGCTTCCCCCTTCCCGGCCCCCACCTCACTTACCCCCCCGCCCCGCCGGCCAGTGCAGCTTCTCCAGCGCCGCCGCCTCTTCGTCACTGAGGCGCCCCGGCTCCCGGCTCCCCGTGCCCTTGCGTTTCGTCAGCGCATCACCGAGTTCAGCCCGGGCGGCTTCGGCCTCTTTGAGGAGCTCGGCGACTTTCCCGGGATGTTTCGCGGCGAGGTCGCCGGATTCCGAAATGTCTTCGTAGAGATGATACAGTTCGAGGTCCGCCTTTAGGTTCTGATAGGGGGCCGGAGTCCCGCCATCGCCGCCCTTGCCATCGACGAGGCTCCGATAACTGTGCGGCAGGATGAGCTTCCACCGGTCTTTGATGATCGCGTGGAGTTCGTTCGTTTTGTAATAGATCCAGTAGCTGTCGTGGGGGTTCTTTGCTCCCTCGACTCCGCTGATGAGAGGGAAAAGATCAAGACCGTCGATCTTTTTCTCCGGCAGCTTCGCCCCGATCAGCCCGGCGATCGTCGGGAGCAGATCAATGTGCATGCCGGGCTCTTCGCAGACCGTCCCTGCCGGAATTTTTCCTGGCCAGCGCATCACGCAAGGGACCCGCACGCCGCCTTCCCACGAGGTTCCTTTTCCTTCGCGGAGAGGATTGGCCGATCCCGAATGGGTGCCGTAGGAAAGCCAGGGACCGTTGTCGCTCGTGAAAATGACGAGGGTATCTTCGTCGAGTCCGTTCGTGCTGATCGCGTTGAGGATTTCCCCGACGGACCAGTCGATTTCGGCAATGACATCGCCGTAGAGTCCGCGTTCTGTCGTCCCGGCAAAGCGGTCGCTCACGTAGAGCGGGACATGGGGCTGCGGGTGCGGCACGTAGAGGAAAAACGGCTTTTCGCGGTGGCGATTGATGAAGTCGACGGACTTCGTCGTGAGCCAGGTCGTCATCATTTTCTGGTCGTGCTCGTCGACGATGCGGAGACGCTCGTTGCCGTCAAAGAGCGGGAGCGGCGGGAAGTTCTTCGACGTGGGATGCTGAGGCCACATGTCGTTGGAGTAGGGAATGCCGAAGTACTCGTCAAAGCCCTGCGAGAGCGGGAGGAATTTCTCATGATCGCCGAGATGCCATTTGCCGAAGGCGGCGGTCGCGTAGCCCTTTGCCTGGAAAATCTCCGCCATCGTCGTTTCGTCCGGGTTGAGACCGTTGCGACTGCCCGGACTGAGGGCGCCATGGATGCCGAGACGATTGGGATAACACCCCGTCAGTAGCCCCGTCCGCGAGGCCGAGCAGACCGCCTGCGGGGCATACCACTGCGTGAAACGACGCCCCTCCGCCGCCATGCGGTCGAGATGCGGGGTCTCGTAGCCTTTCGCCCCGAAGGAACCGATGTCCGCGTAGCCGAGATCGTCGGTGAAAATGATGACGACGTTGGGGAGGCGTTCGGCCGAGAACAACGCAGAGGGAGCGAGGAAGGCGATGAGAGCGAAGAGGGGGGCGATTCTGATCATGCGGGAAGCCGGCGAGAGATAGAGGGCTGTAGTGTCGTATCACAAAGCGCCCGTCCATGCCACGGCGCATATCAGAGGGGTGTTCCCTCTACCCAGACCCGAAGCCGGCGCACAGGGCTTGCCAGGTCGAGATTGTGCGCGATGAGAAGAGTCTGTCCCGTCGAGAGCTCGACCAGAAATTTCTGATGGGGGATGCCGTTCGGAGTTTGCGTTCCTCATATTGTTTAGCCGCGAATTTTCACGAATGGATTCACAAGGAAAGGCAATTTATCAATCGGGTGGACGAGGTAGGGCGAACCGTCCCGGTGAGCCGGTTGGACGGACGGACGCTGGGAATCGACCCGGCTCGGCGGGGACGCCTCGCCCTACCATTTATCAGTCGGTGGAAGCGGGGGAACTGGGGCGGGACCTTACGCGTGCATTGAAGGGGGAAATCGTGCGAGCTACTCTACTTCCCCCCCCCTCCGGAAGATTCGCGGTCATTTGCGGAAGCGTAGCGAATTCGCGGCCATTCGCGTTACAAATCGAAGCCGGTGGCACATGAAGCGAGATGGTTGAAGAGGCTATTGGGAAACGTTCGGGATTTGCGTTCCTCATTCTTTTAGACGCGAATGAGCGCGAATCTTCGCGAATTTTCACGAATGGAGACAAGACCAGTCCGACAGGCTGCTAGCAGCCTGACGCAGTGATGACTAAGGGAAAGAAAAAAATGTCCAACCACACCGCCGGAAAGACGAATTTGGTCATAAGAAAGGTTGGAAAATCGGTTGCTGCTTTCTTATGATGCGACCTGCGGAAAGACCAAATCACTCTCACCCGGCGAAAACCATTCTCATGCATCGCGTTCCCCTCCTCCTCTGCACTCTCAGTCTCGTCGTTGTCGGCTTCCTCCTCCCCGATCCCGCTGCGGCGCAGGGCTTCGGCCCGTCGATCCGGCCCTATCGTCCCCTCGACCAGCAGTGGCGCAGCCAGCAGCGTCAACTCTGGCGTCCCAATGTCCACGTGGTGCGGGCCAAGGGCGAGTCCCGCGAACTCGCCGCCGGGGCACCCCGCTCGCTCGAGTTCTCGGTGAAGCGCGGATTTGTCTCCCGCATCGAGCTACGCTCGGGTCAACGCATAATCCGCACGCTCCCCCTCAACGGCCCTGCGCAGAGCGGTCGACTGACCTTTACCGTTCCGACCGGGATGCGTACTTTTAAACTCTGGGCCTGGCAGGGGCAGGCCGGCTACCAAAGCGTCCACGGAGAGTCGATCAAATACACCCTGAATTGACGCCCCTCCTCCAGTTGACTTCATTTCGCTCCGTCCATCTCCGCTACGCTCCGATCCTCCGCTCCCCCTCCCGCTCCCCCTCATGGAAATTCGCACAGAAGACTACGAACAGCTCGGCAAATTCTACCTCGGTAGGACATACGATCTCGGCGCCAAGGAACTGCAGGACGACCTCGTTCTCTACGATTCCAAAGACCTCGTCACCCACGGTGTCGTCCTCGGCATGACCGGCTCGGGCAAGACCGGTCTCTGCATCGCCCTGCTCGAAGAGGCCGCGATGGACAACATCCCCGCCATCGTGATCGATCCCAAAGGCGACATCGCAAACCTGCTCCTGAGCTTCCCCGACCTTACCCCGGAAAGTTTCCGCCCCTGGATCAATGAGGACGACGCGCAGAAAAAAGGTCTCACCCCCGACGAGCACGCCGCCAAGACCGCCGCGATGTGGAAGAGCGGACTCGAGAGCTGGGGCCAGAGTGCCGACCGCATCCGCCAGTTCCGAGAGAAGATCGACATGGCAGTTTACACCCCTGGCTCGAATGCCGGGCTGCCGGTCTCCATCCTGAGCTCGCTCGATGTGCCCGCTTTTGAGATCCTCGACGACGGGGAAGCCCTCGCCGAGCGCATCGAGTCGACCGTCTCTAGCCTGCTCTCCCTCGTCGGAAACGACGCCGACCCGATCCGCGATCCCGAGCACATCCTGCTCTCAAATATTTTCAGCCACTCCTGGAAAGCCGGCCACGGCGTCACCCTCGAGGCCCTCATCCGTCACATCCAGGTGCCACCCTTTGACAAAATCGGGGTGATGGATCTCGAGACGGTCTGCCCGCAAAAGAGTCGCCTCGACCTCGCTCTGAAGATGAACAATCTCCTCGCCTCGCCCGGCTTTTCGACCTGGCTGCAAGGCGAGCCTCTCGACATCAAGCGCATGCTCCACACCCCCGATGGCAAAGCACGCATCACGATTTTCTCGATCGCCCATCTCGGAGACTCCGAACGCATGTTCTTCGTCTCGCTCCTGCTCAACCAGATGCTCGGCTGGATGCGTTCGCAAAACGGCACGACGAGCCTGCGCGCGCTCCTCTACATGGACGAGATCTACGGCTACCTGCCGCCCTCGGCAATGCCGCCCTCGAAAAAGCCGATGATCACGATGCTGAAACAGGGCCGGGCCTTCGGTCTCGGCGTGCTCCTCGCTACGCAGAACCCCGTCGATCTCGACTACAAAGCCCTCTCCAACATCGGGACCTGGTGGCTGGGACGTCTCCAGACCGAGCGGGACAAGGCTCGCGTCCTCGACGGACTGGAGGGCGCCGCCTCGAGCACCAACAGCGGCTTTGACCGGAAAAAAATGGAGGAACTGCTCGCCGGTCTCGGGGCCCGCGTTTTCCTGATGAACAACGTCAACGACGACGCCCCGACCGTCTTCCACGTGCGCTGGGTCATGAGTTACCTGACCGGCCCGCTCGCCCGGGGCCAGATCAAAAAGCTCATGGCTCCGCGCCGCGCCGAGATCGCAGCGATCCTGGCGGCCGCGCCCGCGCCCGATCCTGAGACGACTAGACCGAGGCGCCCTTCGTTCCCCAAGGGTGTGAGAGAATTTTTTGTTCCACTCCGAGAAGGGATCGACAACGACGAGATTTACTATGCTCCGATGATCATTCGCGTTGGAGAAGTCCGATATGATGATTCACGCACCAAGATCCTCGAAACTGAAATCGTTGTTATTACGAACGAACTGGACAAGAGCGCAAAGCACTTCCGACTCTGCGATGACTCAAGTCTGCCCGATGAAATAAAGCTCGCCTCCCTTACCGCCGATCCAATCGAAGGATCAATCTACGACGATATCGCGAACGAATTGGGCGATGAGAAATTCTGGATGACGCTGAGAAAGGAACTGCCAGAAGTCCTCGCAAACGGTGAATCACCGTTGGTATTTCGGAGCCCCCCCACCAAACCTATTCTCTCAAGCTTGGTGATCCCGGATTTGAGAATATTTCTATTCGATAGTTACGTTGTAATCCAATCAGGCGGATCGATTTGCCTCATGGCCCCAAGTCGAACTCGATTAATGTGCACACCGCACTGTGCCAGGAATGATGCTAGAGATTGGGATCGCGGATTGTAATTGCGAATCTGCTCCTGCGTGAAGGTGGCGCAGTAAATGTATTGATCAGTGGTCTCGGAGTTGGATTTCGTTGTCCGTTGAGTGAAAGCGGCAATAGAAATCGATTGAAGCGTGGGGTTCCACGCGAACTGGCAGGCGGCGAGATAGACTGCCTGCCCCACCACCAAATGGAAATAGTCCTCATTCTGATCCTCTTTGGATCTCTTCGATTCGACAAGTTCCTTACTCCGGCTAATTCGTGGAGCTATTGCTGGTATCACGTCTTCAATCTCGGGAAGATCGAGGTTCACGTATAGGTGAACGCCATCATTTGATGCAATACCTGCCGCGGTTTCGAACGGCCAGTCGATGTTTTCGAATACGTCGCACGCAAGGTCAGTTGTCGCTTGAGGATCGTTCTCCAAAATTTTTATTAGCGATCCCAAACGCGTGTCCTCGACCGCGTCATGTTGCCCCTTCACTTGAGCCATTCTTTCGCGGTAGGCTGCCATTTTTTCTTCGTAAGCCTTTTCAATTTTACTCACTTGTTCAGGCCAGCCTTCAGTCAACTTCGCCTTGGCTTTGTTCTTCGAGACAGAGACCGGAAGCATTGTATAGGGAAAGGACGCATACAACTCTTCTGTTAATTCCTTGTGAAGATTCCGCCTTGCGTCCTCGTAATTCGGATCTTCAGGGGGTGGAAGTGGTTTGAACTGAGCTCTCTCTGAATATTGTTCGAACTCGGCCATTGTCGGGATACGAGGCAATTCTTTCCAGTGGTCGAGGACGGCTCGGTAATTTTTCTCCCAAGTGGCAGCCTCCACCGTCAATGCTGCCATTTTCTCCTCGGATTCCCGTCTCTGAATCTCGCGGGCGATTTGCCCTTCGGTATATTTCCGATTTGTCGATGGATTTGCAAGAGTCGGACCCTGGCCGTTCAGCGCAGCCGCCAATTCTTCAGTTTCGACTTCCTTGAGGTTAATTCGAACTCTGTTTTCCACTTGCCTCTGCTGGCCCCAACCCGACTGTTTAGTCCAATGGAGGCCAGTTCCGGGTAGACCTAGCGTCTTTCGAACTCCAGATGTTCCAACTGTCATTTGGGCACCAGGAATTCCACCAGAGAGCGAAAGCCCCCCTTTGCTCAAATTTAGCGTCAGTCCTGGTGCGATTTTGACTCGGCGGAAAAATCGAAAGGGCATAATGCCGAATGTAGCCATTCGACACGCGAGAACAAGTTCATTTTTCGCGGGCGTGAAAGCACGGATCACTAAGGTTAATTCTCACATCATCATCCACGACTATTCCAAAATCAGCAGGAAACTCAACGGGGATGTGCCCAACTCGTCGACTGGCTCTACGCCAACCATACCTGCACCGTCTTCAAGAGCCCGCTCACCGGACTGTTGTCCAATCTCGGTGAAGCCGAGGGCGACTTCCGAGCGCGTCTTGTCCACGCCGCCCACGAGGCCCGCGACAAAAAGGTGGAAGAGCTTCGCGAGAGCTACGAAAAGAAAGTCAAGACGGTCGAGGATAGGCTCGCCAAGGCCATGGATACCGTGGCCGAACAGAAGACCCAGGCCAACACGGCCAAGATGGACACCGCGATGCGCATCGGCAGCACCATCCTCGGCGCGATTCTCGGCAAACGCATCTCCAGCACCTCGGGTCGCGGGGCGATGAGCGGAGCCTCGCGTTCGTGGAAGGAAAGCCGCGACGTTTCCCGCGCCGAGGAAAAGGTCGACGACTACCAGGCCGAGCTCGACGCGATCGAGGAAGACTGCGAAAAACAGATCGAGAAGCTCAAGGCCGCGATGGACCCGATGTCCGAAGAGCTCGAGACCATCAGCCTCACCCCGCTCAAGAAAAACTGCACCGCCAAAGCCGTCGGCATCGTCTGGATGCCCTACCGCGTCAATCCCCAGCCGCAGTTGGGAGCGGCTTGGTGAGGAGGGGTGTGATAATCACACAAAATTGGCGGACATCAGTCAATTTTCCCGTTACACTGATCTAATGCAGGATGTAACCCTTCGACTCCCCGGCGATTCGCTGATCGGAGTAAAAATTCCTCCCACGGAATTAGAGGCTGAGCTGCGCCGGCGACTCGCAGCCGCTCTCTTTTCCGACGGGATTCTCTCGAACGCCGCAGCCTGCCGCATGGCGGGCCTGGAAAAAACCGAGTTTCAATATCTGCTTGGAGAGCGGAAAGTGACCCAGCCTTTAGGATATCACGACCTCGAACAGGATCTCGCGAACTTCGAAAAATGGAAGAATCGCTGATTATATCCAATACAACTCCGATCATTAATGTTGCGGAGATTGAGCAAATAGAACTGTTGAAGTCCCTGTTCGGCACCGTAATCATCCCGCCGGCGGTGGAAAAAGAGGTTCTCGCATATTCTTCGTCAGGTCCGGTGAGAAACTCAAAAGCTTCATCACCAATGTTGTCCGCGAGTACCAACCTCCGCCGCCTCGACAAGGCGCATCTCTGGCACCCCTTCACACAGATGCGGGACTGGTGCGCGTCGGAGGTCGATCCGCTCATCATTGCCTCGGGCCGGGGGGCGGTGCTCACGGACATCGAGGGCAATGAATACCTCGACGGGAACAGCTCGATCTGGACGAACGTCCACGGGCACCGGCATCCGACGATTGATGCGGCGATCCGCGATCAGCTCGACCGCATCGCGCATTGCTCGGCACTGGGATTTTCGAACGAACCGGCCATTCGCCTCGCCGAAAAGCTGGTTGGTCTCTTCCCGCCCGACACCCTGACACGAGTCTTTTTCACCGACGACGGATCGACGGCGATCGAGTGCGCCTGCCGCATGGCGCTGCAATACCGTGAGCTGCGGGGGGAGACTCATCGCAGCCGATTCATCGCCTTTGAGGGGGCCTACCACGGGGACACGATCGGCGCGGCCTCGCTCGGAGGCATCAGCACTTTCAACGGGACCGTCGCGGCGATGGGCTACACGGTCTCGCGCTTTGCCACGATGGAGGCCCTCGAATCCCTCAGCGAGAGCGAAGCGGGCGAGGTCAGTGCGGTCATTATCGAACCGCTCATCCAAGGCGCGGCGGGGATGCGACTCTGGCCGGCGGGAATGCTGCGCCGGCTCCGCGAGTGGTGCGATCAAAACGGCGCGCTGCTCATCCTCGACGAGGTCATGACCGCGTTTGGCCGCACCGGGCGCCTCTTCGCCTGCGAGCACGAGGACGTCGTCCCCGACTTCCTCTGTCTCGCAAAGGGACTCACCGGCGGCTATTTACCGCTCGCGGCGACCCTCACGACTGAGACCGTCTACGAGGCCTTCCTCGGCCGCTACGAGGAACGGAGGACATTTTTCTACGGGCACAGCTATTGCGCCAATCCGCTCGGCTGTGCCGCCGCGCTCGGGAACTTGCAGGTCTTCGAGGAAGAGGACGTCATCGCCGGACTTCCCGCCAAAATCGCGAACCTGACGAAAGCACTACAAGAGGCGAAGGAAAGCTCGCCGCACTTCGGCGGAGTGAGACAGATCGGCCTGATCGCCGGGATCGACCTCGTCTCGGCGGCCACGGGCGGGCCCCTCGCCGGCGAGCCCCTCGACTGGCGCGAGGAGACCGGCGCGAAGATCTGCCGCCGCGCCCGCGCCTATGGCCTGCTCACCCGTCCGATCCGCGACACCCTCGTGCTGATGCCGCCACTCTGCGTGAGCGAAGCACAGATCCGCGACGCAGTCGGCGCACTTGTCAGGGCCAGTGCGGACGTGCTCGGCGGCTGATCTCAGAGAGTGATCGTATTCCCCTCGAGGATCGCGGCGTGCCCGGGATGACAGGTGAGCAGGATGACCTGCTTGTCTTTGGCGAAGTGTTTTAAGATGGCCGCAGCCGCCACCTGCCGATCGGGATCGAGATCGACGAGCGGGTCATCGAGGACGAGGAATCCGTCACTGTCTTCGAGGAACCATCGCGCCATCGAGAGCCGGACAGCCAGGCCGAGACAGGCGCGGGTCCCCGTCGAGAGAGAGTCGAAAGGGACGCTGACCGAGTCATCGCGCGATGCGGTGCCTTTGTCAGGGTGAATCCCGACATAGCGATCACGGGTGAGCGGTGCGACCACTTCGGAGAGATGGGCGAGCCACGGATCGAGGGTGCCCGTGTCCATCTCGGCGCGGAGAGATTCGAACTCGCCCTGGATACGATCAATGGCAGCGCCTTCGCGTTGGGCCCGGGTAAAGTCGGCGGTGCTCACGGCGAGCCACTCGGCCGCGTCGGACGGCTCGAGTGCCGGGGCCGAGCCTTCGAGCGAGGCTTTTTCGACGAGGAGCTGATTCATCGCCGTCTTGTGCTGATCGAGGCTGTCGTTTTTCCGACGGAATTCGTCGAGGAAGGTCCGCGCGTCGGTGCATCCGTCAGGGAGCGGGAGAAGCGCCTCGATCTGCCCCTTCACTTTCTGATGATCGGCCCGCAGATCGACGAGCAGGTCGAGGAGGGCGTCGGCGGACTGGTAGTCTCTCGTCCAGGCGTCGATGCGGGTGCGCAGGGACCGCACCTCGCGCTCCGCAGCACTGGCCTCGGCCTCGGTCCGGGCGTGCTCGGCGGAGAGGTCGCCGACATTGCGGGCGGGAGCCTCGGGGCTGCCGCCGGATGCTCCGCTCCCTTCCGTGCGGAGATCTTCGAGGGTGCGGGACGGGCCGAGCAGGTCCCTGAGCTGCTTTTCCGCTGCCGCGAGATCACGCGATTTTTCCTGGTAAACGGCACGTCGCGTCCGGGCGGCGGCGAGGTCGGGAGCCCCCGTCTTCGCGAGCAGGTCGGCGGCTTCGGCCTCGATCTCCCGGAAACGTTTCTCCTCGGCGGCGACGTCGATGTCACCCGAGGCCACTTCGAGTTCCCAGTCGCCGCCACCATGACGCACGAGGACGCGGCCCCCGGCGTCCAGCGAGAGAACCTCTCCGACAGCGAGGGAATGTGCGGCGGAGTCACCGACCCCGGCACGCGTCTCGAGCTCGATGGCCTTTGCTGCGCGGAAGACGACCTTGAGCGAGGCCGCCTCGAGCCGGGCGCGGAGCCGATCACGCTCTTTCTCGAGCGACTCGAGCGATTCGATCTGCGCGGCCTCGACGACGGGGGCGGCGTCTCGCTCTTTTCGCGCTGCTTCGACCCGGGCCTGGCGTTTATCCGCCTCCTCGAGGAGTGCGCGTGTCTTCCCGGCAGCCTCCCACGCTTTGGCGCGCTCCAACTCGGTCGCGAGGGTGGCGACTTTTTGCTTCAACTGACTGGCGAGGGCCTCCTGCTCGGCCCGTTTGCTCTCGGCCACGGGCCATTCCTGCGAGATTTGTTTGAGCCCGCTCCCCTTTGCCTCGACCTGGGCGAGTCGGCCTTCGAGACCGGCTCGCTGCTCGGTGTCGCGGGCGATCGCGGTGTGGGTCGCGACCCATTGCCTGAGCGTCTCGCTCTCGGCAGAGGCGGCGCTGGTTCTCGCATTGAGATCATCGAGGCGACGGTAGTAGGCCTCCGCCTCAGTGAGGGCGAGCCCGGCCCGCTCGCGCTCATACCATGCCGCGAGGATGCTGCCAACCTCCTTGAGCCAAGGTCTCTCGAGCCCGCGATTGCCTTCGGGCCGAGTCAGGTCGCGGTCCCAGTGACTGAAAATCTTGTTCCAACGCGCCTGGATGGAAAGACCCAGCTTTTCGAGAGAGACCCCGTCGGTCTCGAAAACGGCGCGACGCATCACTGCATTGAGATCGTCGATGCTGCCCGGCTCGCCAAGGTGATCGAGCGACGCCCCCACTTCGCCCTGGGTCGCGATGAGGACGTGCTCCCAGGTGCCCTGACTGAGGCCGCGCAGGCCGGCCAGGGTCTCGTCGATCGCGGCGCTCTCGGAGAGGATGCCGCCATCGGGCAGGTGCAGCTCGGCGCTCGAGTTGCCGCTCGCCCAGCGCTTCGTAAGCTTCCAGAGACGCCCTTCCGTCTCGAGGTCGACCGAGACCCTCACGGTGTCGCCGCCGCTGAGCGGGAGAAAGGGGAAGACCTCTTCGTCAGCCTGACGTTTCGTGAGCTTCGTTGGGACAAAAAGGACCTGACGCAAAGCCCGACGCAAAGTCGTTTTCCCCGCCTCGTTCGGACCAAGCACGACATTGAGACCGGGGGCAAAAGCGACCTCGCGATCGGCCGCGCCGGCGAAGGGATGAAGATGAAGACGACGGATGATCATGATTTTGCCTCCTTCACGAGGTCCCACGCGATCTGCAGCGCCTCGGGGTCTCCACCGGGATCGTCCGCGTCTCCGGCGAGTCTTGAGAGCAGGCGGAAGGGAAAGGAAGCCTGCGTGAACTCGCGCTCGATATCCGATGAGCGGATCTCTTTGATGAGCCCGGAGAGGTCATCTTCGAGGTAGAGGACATTTTTTCGCAAGGCGTCGAGCATGTCGCCGCGGACCTCGTGGAGCTCGGAGGGGAGCCGGCCGGAGAGGGACAGCTTCACGAGATCTTTCTCCGCCGCATAGGTTGCAAATTCGGAGCGCAGGGCCGTGAGATCGGCTTCGCTCTTCACCCACTTCGCAACATCGCGGAAGCGGAAGCGGCCGGTCGTGACCGACTCGCCGGTGACGTCGCCTTTTTCCGATACCTCGACGATCCAGGCATGACCCTCATGCCGGCAGTCGAATCCATCGGGCTCGGGTGTCGCGGGAAAGAGAACCCGCTCTCCCGAAAAGGACTCGCGATCCGGATGTCTCACGTGCGTGTGGCCGAGCAGCCACACATCCATGCCCGAGGCCTCGAGCTCTTTCCGCGTCATGGGAAAGTAGTCGCCGCTGAAGTCGGGCGAGAGACCCTCGAGGCTGCCGTGGGCCACCCCGACCCGGCGGACCTCGTCGGGCAGGTCCAACGCCGCGAGCGCCGCAGGCACCCAGCCGACCGCGTTTTCCTTCGAATGCCGCGAGCCGCAGACGCCGGGGAAAAGGACGAGCGGCACGCCCTGCTCGCGGAGATCACAGGGCGTCTCGCGCTGGAGGAGATGGTGGCCCTCCCCGAGCGCATCGACGAAGGGCGGCCAGAGCGGATCGTCTTCCTGCACGTAGTCGTGATTCCCCGGCAGGACGACGACGATCCCGGCAAAGCGGGTCAGGATCGCGGCAGTCTCGCGGATGAGCCCTTTTGCGACGCGGGGGGTGTCGAAGAGGTCCCCGGCGATGACGAAGACCCCGCACGCCCGCTCGTTCGCCAGATCGACGATGGCCCGCAGCGTCTCCAGCCGCTGCTCGACGAGCTGCTTTTGCAGAGCGGGCGAATAACCGGCGCGGGTGAACTTGAGCCCGAGATGCAGGTCGGCAGTGTGAAAGAGGCGAATCATGGGTGGACAGAGAGTAGCGAGAGAGGACGGGGAAGCAACCGTTTGTCGGTGATGGAGAGCAGGATAGCACCGGGGGTGGGACAGTGAGAGGCCGGAGAGGAAAAAAAAATTTAGGACGCGATACGCGTTAAAACGGCTGAAGAGGCCGTTGGAAAAGGTCAGCACTCAAACCTGATCTGAGCTAATCCGAGCAAATCTGCGCCAATCCGTGTTGAAGCATTCGAACACCGATGAACGCAGATCCGCTTTGCTCCCACAGATTGGCACAGATTAGAAAAAGGCCAGGAACCGGGGAAGAGATCACAATTTCAACTTTCCGACAACCTCTGAAGCCGTCACTCCAACCAGTTGCTTCGCCACAAATCGAGTGGATCCGGTCTTCCCTCCGCCCGACGCAAACCGTAGAATCCCCTACCTCGCCATGAAGCACATCCTCGTCCTCGCTCTCTTTTTCTCTACGCTCGCGACCCCCATTCACGCCGCCGACGCGCCGAGGCCGAACATCCTTCTCATCCTCGCGGACGACCTCGGTTTTTCCGATCTTGGCTGTTATGGATCAGAGATCGCCACGCCGAACCTCGACTCGCTCGCGACGAACGGGCTGCGCTACACCCGGTTCTACAACACGGCCCGCTGCTGGCCAACGCGCGGAGCGCTCCTCACCGGCTACTACGCCCAGCAGATCCGCCGCGACACCGTGCCCGGCATCCCCAGTGGCGGCGGGGAGAAAAACAAACGCCCCAACTGGGCGGTGCTCCTTCCCGAAATGCTGAAGCCGGCCGGCTACCGGTCCTACCACACCGGCAAATGGCATATCGACGGCATGCCGGTGGCCCAGGGATTCGATCACTCGTATTACCTGAAAGACCAGGGTCGCTTCTTCAACCCTAACAAACACTTTACAGACGACATCGAACTGCCGGCGGTGGAAAAAAACTCGGGTTACTACGGCACCGTCGCACTCGCCGATCACGTCATCGAAGTGCTGCGGGATCACGCGGCGAACCATGCCGAAGCTCCCTTTTTCCACTACCTCGCCTTCGCCGCGCCCCACTTCCCTCTCCAGGCCCTGCCCGGAGACATCGCGACCCACGCGGACACTTACACCCCCGGCTGGGAAGTCATCCGGGCAAAACGATGGGAAAAAATGAAAGCACTGGGTCTCCTCGACGGCACGCTCTCCCGACCAGAAACCGATCTCGGCCCCCCTTACCATTTTCCCGACGCGTTCCCGATCCTCGGCGACGGCGAGGTGAACAAACCCCTCCCCTGGAAATCCCTGACCGACGCACAACGGAGGTTCCAGGCCGAAAAAATGGCGATCCACGCGGCGATGATTTACCGCATGGACCTCGAGATCGGACGGGTCTTTGACCAGATCAAAGCGATGGGCGAGTGGGAGAATACTCTCGTCCTTTTCCTCTCTGACAACGGTGCCAGCGCCGAAATCATGGTGCGCGACGACGGGCACGATCCCTCGCAGCCTCCGGGATCGGCCGGCACCTACCTCTGTCTCGGACCCGGCTGGTCGACGGTGAGCAACACTCCTTTCCGGCGTCACAAAACCTGGACCCACGAGGGCGGTATCGCGACACCCCTGCTCGTCTCGTGGCCGGCCGGCATCGCCGCCAGGGGGGAGATCCGCAGCACTCCCGGCCACGTCATCGACGTCGTCCCGACCCTGCTCGAACTCGCCGGGGCAAAGCCCGCCACCGATGCGCCGCCCGCTCCCGGAAAAAGTCTCGTCGCGACCTTCACGGGCGATCAGGGAGATAGAGACGACGCCCTCTGGTGGTTCCACGACGGGCACAAGGCGATCCAGCAGGGCCACTGGAAAGCCGTCGCTCCCGCAGGGGAACCATGGGAACTCTACGACCTCGGCACCGACCGCGCCGAGTCTCTCGATCTCGCCATCCCGCAGTCCGGCGAGCTAAAGGAACTCATCGCACTCTGGGACAAAAAGCTTGCCGAATTCACCGAACTCACCTCGGCCGATCTGAGCACTCAGACCCGCGAGAAAGCCGCAAAAGGCCCTGCTCGCGGCATGGGCAAAGCACAGGAGGCCGCAAAACCACCGCGTAAACAGGTCCTCATCAACGGGGAGACATTTGATCTCGAGAGCCGCCCCGCCTTTCGCATGAATCCCGAAAAGCCATCGGGCGATCCCGCCGCAAAACCCTGGATTTTTTATGGACCCACTCTGAACGCCTATCCGGACGAGGCCGAGAACTGGATGCACCGACAGTTCCTCGACGCGGGCATCGCGGTCGCCGGCGTCGATGTCGGCGAGTCCTACGGAAGCCCCGCCGCCTTTCCGTGGTTCGAAGCCCTCTATCAGAAGATGGTCGCCGACGGTTTCTCGAATCGTCCCGTCCTCCTCGGTCGCAGCCGCGGCGGCCTCTGGGTGAGCAGTTGGGCGATCGCCCATCCCGACCGCGTCGCGGGGATCGCCGGGATCTATCCGGTCTACGACTTCACCACCTATCCCGGTCTCGAAAAAGCCGCACCCGCCTACGGACTCAGCCCTGAAGCGCTGACGGCGCAACTGGACCAGCTCAATCCGATCAGGCGGGCGGAGGTGCTCGCCCGGGCGAAGATCCCCGTTTTTATCATCCACGGCACGGACGACAAAGTCGTCCCCTTCGCGGAAAACTCGGAAACGCTCGAGCAAATATATGAGACCGCCGGGGCCGGAGATCTCATCGAGGTGATGAAAGTCGAAGGACAGGGCCACAGCTTCTGGCCGGGGTTTTTCAATTGTCACGAGCTCGTTGAATTCGTCATCGAGGCGGTAGACGAGAAGACGGACTGACGGAAAGTAATATTGCCGTATTTTTACGGTTGAAAACCACACTGCACGACAAAAACAGGCAACTTAACTGGTTAATAATAAGTCATTTATATTAATATGCCTCTTGACATTTGGGGTTTGCGGCATGTTTTCCATGCTAAATGCCTCTCACATTGACCGTCTCCGCTCCGCCCTCCCTTCTTGGAAAAACGCCCGCCTCGAATGCCTTGGGTACCTCATCGTTTCGATCGTGCGCAACCGCACCGTCAACCTCGCCAAGCTCTCTGCGGAAGCCTCG
>Ga0209702_10000693_pt1 | contig 70113 bp, 55 predicted proteins | sample FRY01_FD_187210 | JGI IMG/M metagenome (GOLD analysis project Ga0209702, IMG submission 187210) | Freshwater microbial communities from Lake Fryxell liftoff mats and glacier meltwater in Antarctica - FRY-01 (SPAdes) (version 2) | ecosystem: Environmental > Aquatic > Freshwater > Ice > Glacier... | reverse complement strand
ATCTCTTCATGGTCATACAAAACAATTGCAGAGGGACCATGACCTGCCCACTTTGCTGCAATGAGCGCCTCGACTGCTCCAAATGAACTGCACAAATTATCTAGTCTGGCGCTCGCAAGAAGCTCTGCTTCTCGGCCAAGAACGGCGCCATCTTGCATATCGAAACACGCCAAATCCCAACCAAGTATTTGTTCTTGTTCACAGTCCAACTCTTCGCTGAGCCAAGCCCGAAACTCACCCTCACGTGGTTGGCCGAGCGCCCATATTGGAGTCATTTGGGTTTGCTTATTCAACGTGAGTCCGCGCTCTGAGAGCTCTCGATCAAGGTGTATCGCAAGCTGAGATACCCGTAACTGCGGCTCGGTGCTGCGGTACAAGCGGTACTCAACCCCGGAAGTTGATTCTGGAGCTCGTACCGCAACCCGTCCAGCAATGCCCAGGTCTCGATCCAGCCAAGAGTTCAAAATTGCGCCGCCGTATACCTCTATGCCGAGCTGCTGACACCCAGCCCACCCGGTATCTGGCCGAGGCCGAATACGCAGATTAGGGGAGTCAGTATGAGCACCAATGATGCGTAGCGAGTCATGCGGGCGCTCGCCGTCAACCCAAGCAATCAGGGCACCGTCTTGAACTAAGACTCTGGCCCCTGGCTCTTGAGCTGAACTGCTCTGCGCAGCTAGTTGTGGATCAAAAACTTGAAATCCCGCGTCTTTCAATCGCTGCGCAGCATTATGAACAGCATGAAACTGCGTTGGGGAAGCGTCGATGAATCCAACCATGTCTTCTGCTGGGGACCGCATCATTTTTCCTTCTTGGTGCTCGAGGGAGTGCTTGTAGCAGTGGATTGCTCAAAGCCTGGACCAGTTGCGGTTGCAGTAAGCCCAGCGCAGGATTGCAGAGCATCCATCGCCGATACCCCAGCAGTCGCCGCTGCACCAGCGAGTGGTACCGGAACCAGATTCTGAATCTTTACGGGTTTCCAGTCGTAGCGGTCGATTCGGCGGCCAGTTGCAGTCACTAACAAAACCCCGCTGGCATTGCCTGCAGCTGAAGGAGCTTTGAAAATGAAATTCGATAATCCAAACGCCACAAGCTGATCTCCTTGATACCCGATGCCCTGCAAGCGATGGGCATGAGTCCCCACAACGATGTCTGCCCCTGCAGAGATCAGCAGATCTACAAGTTCTTTCTGACGGGCATTCGGGCAGGTTTCCTTTTCTGTTCCAAAGTGCAAGTACACCGCAAGAGTGTTGACTGTTGGGCGTGCATCTTGAACTGCTTGCGCTAGTTGGTCCTGGTGGGCCTCCTCGGCACTAGCAATACCGGGAACGCCAGGAGCTGCGGTCCACCAGTTCACCATTGAAGACGGGTAAATGTCATTTGCTGCAATAATTCCTATGCGCTGACCATGCACTTCTTGTACGTAAGGCGCGTAGGCCTCTGTGCTATCTGCTCCAATGCCAATGATGGGCATCTTGCCCTCGGCTTTGATGCGCAATGTGTCTGCAAAGCCTTCTTTGCCAAAGTCCATTCCATGGTTGTTCGCCATGGTGACCACATCCACTCCGGCAGCACTTAAGGAGTCAAGGGCCTGCGCTGGGGCCTGAAAAGTGAATTGCTTGTTGACTGCAGTTCCACCGGTACCGATAGCAGTTTCTACATTGACCATTGCAATATCTGCAGCAGACATCACGGGTGTGATTGCAGAAAGTAAGCCCGTGGTATTTGACACCACAGCGGTGCTAAGTCCTTCAAAGCTGGCATCGCCGCCAAAGGCAATCGTGACGGCCTTACCGTTTCCGAGCGGTCCCTGTTCTTTCTCGGGTTGGGTAGTGGAGTTGCTGTCAGAACTGGCATTGCTGTCAGTACCAATAGATCTGCTCTGATTATCTGATCCGGAACAGCTAAAAGAGAGCGTTGTTGCTGTAAGCAAAACCGAAATGAGCACTAGGTGTGAGCGGGTCATGAGGTTTATTACGTTACCGGAGCAAACATTCCGCTTTGGGACCATTGGCTACAGCGACTAGTTTTGGAACTGTCCTGATCGGCACTGAGCAACGTGGCTCGGCCAATCGGGTACGTGCAGCACCATCGCTGCCCTGTAGCCAAAGATGCCTACAGATTTTCTGTCACCTTCGGCTCGATAGATCCGATCAAAGTAGCCAGAGTTTTGCCTCTGGTCACATGTATTTCAGGAAGCATCATGTCTAAGCATCTCCCCGGTAAGACGGGGCTCTATCAACCCGAGTTCGAACATGACGCCTGTGGCGTTTCGTTTGTTGTGGACTTGCACGGTCAAAAGTCGAACAACCTGCTAGTGCAGGGCCTGGCCTCTTTGTGCAACCTAGAGCACCGTGGTGCTACTGGCGCCGAGCAGAACACCGGAGACGGTGCCGGCATCTTGATTCAGATTCCCGATGCCTTCTTGCGGGCCGTTGTTGACTTCGAGCTTCCTGTTGAGGGTGCCTACGCCGTTGGCATTGCATTTCTGCCGCAGGAGCCCGAGGAGGCTAGTTCCGCCTGCAAGGTGATTGTCGAGATTTGCGAATCACAAGGTCTGAAGGTGCTTGGCTGGCGAGATGTGCCAGTGGATCCATCCATGATTGGCGCTGCGGCTTTGCAAACAATGCCGTACTTTCGCCAACTCTTTGTAGCTGATGCCACTGATACAGAGACGGGAATTGTTCTTGACAGGCGCGCCTTTTTAGCTCGTAAACATATTGAGCACGAGCTTGTGGATGCTGACGGCGACCAAGCTGTGTACTTCCCTTCGCTCTCTTCGCGGACACTTGTCTACAAGGGGATGCTCACCACCCCACAGCTCGGTGAGTTCTTCTTGGACTTACAGGACGAACGCATGGAATCTGCAATAGCGCTCGTGCATTCGCGTTTCTCAACCAATACCTTCCCTTCTTGGCCGCTTGCTCATCCGTACCGCTATGTGGCTCACAACGGCGAGATCAACACCGTGCAGGGCAACCAAAACTGGATGCGCGCGCGAGAGGCCCTGCTGGGCTCAGATTTGTTCCCGGGTGGCACTGCCGCCCTCGAGCAAGTGTTCCCGATCTGCACGCCAGGTGCCTCAGACACTGCTCGCCTTGACGAAGTGCTTGAACTGCTCTGCCTTGGTGGCTATTCCTTGCCACACGCCATGTTGATGATGATTCCTGAGGCTTGGGAGAACCATCAGCATATGGACCCAGCTGTTAGGGATTTTTATCGGTTCCATGCATGTCTGATGGAGCCATGGGATGGCCCCGCCTCGGTCTGCTTCACTGACGGAACTGTGGTGGGAGCAGTACTCGACCGCAACGGCTTACGTCCATCTCGGTATTGGGTCACAGATGACGGCCTAGTAGTAATGGCTTCTGAAGTGGGCACGCTCAATATCGACCCTTCACGCATCATCCAAAAAGGTCGACTACGACCGGGGAGAATGTTCTTGATCGACACTGATCAGGGCCGCATCATTCAGGACACAGAAATTAAGCAACAGTTGGCCTCTGAGCACCCGTATTCTGAATGGCTAGCTTCAGGCATGAAGCACCTCGATGACCTTCCCGAGGTGTACCACGTGGCAGAGTTGCCCCGCGATGTCCTGCGTGAACAGCAGACATTTGGCTACACCCACGAAGAGATTAAATTGCTGATCGAGCCAATGGTTCGCAACGGAGGCGAAGCGCTCGGCTCGATGGGAACAGATACACCTATCGCCGTGCTCTCGGACCGTTCCCGGCTGCTGTACGACTACTTTAAGCAACTTTTTGCTCAGGTCACGAACCCCCCACTTGATGGGATCCGTGAAGAACTCGTTACATCTGCCAGCCGATTGATTGGTCCCGAGGGCAACCTTTTGAACCCCGGCCCAGAGAGCTGTCACCTGCTTGAGTTGCCACACCCCATCCTCGATAACGTCAGCCTTGATCGCATTGTTCACATTGAAGAGGCAGATCCCCGCTTTAGGGCCCGTACGGTGCGAACCCTGTACCCAGCATTCTCTGGGGGGGATGGTCTGCGGCGCGCATTGGATCGCTTACGTAAAGAGGTATCCGAAGCGATTAAGGGTGGTGCCAACATCATCATTCTTTCTGATTGGAACTCCAACGAAGATCTAGCGCCCATTCCAATGTTGCTTGCTACAGCGGCTGTGCATCATCACTTGATTCGCGAAAAGACTCGAACCCAAGTGGGGCTTATCGTTGAAACCGGTGAGGCTCGAGAGGTACATCACTTTGCGCTCCTTATCGGTTACGGGGCTGCTGCAATCAATCCCTACCTTGCCTTCGACACCATTGAGCAACTTGTCTCAGAACAACGCACCACCATCACCGACTTTGAACTGGCCAAGAAGAACTACATCAAGGCCGTAGCTAAGGGTGTGCTCAAGGTGATGTCTAAAATGGGTATCTCAACTGTGGCTTCATATACCGGCGCACAAATCTTTGAGGCCATTGGATTGAGCGCCGATCTCGTCGATGAGTACTTCACTGGAACCGTCAGCCGCCTTGGTGGAATTGGCTTGGACCAGATTGCCGAAGAGACTCGACTTCGCCATGCCAGGGCGTACCCATTGCGGCCAGAAGAGCAGGCTCACCGGGACTTGGAGTATGGCGGCGAATACCAGTGGCGGCGAGAGGGCGAGTACCACCTGTTTAACCCCAAGACGGTATTCAAGTTGCAGCATGCCACCCGAACGGGCCAGTACAGCGTATTCAAGGAATACACCCAGCTTGTAGATGACCAGTCAAAGAATCTGGCAACACTCCGAGGGCTATTTGAGCTGAACTCAGATCGGCCGGCCATTGCGCTAGATCAGGTCGAGGCAGCCTCTGAGATTGTTAAGCGGTTCTCTACAGGAGCCATGAGTTATGGCTCAATCTCGGCTGAGGCGCATGAGAATCTTGCCATTGCAATGAACCGTTTAGGGGCAAAGTCCAATACTGGCGAAGGGGGCGAGGACCCAGAGCGTTATCTGCCAATGCCCAACGGAGATTCAAAGCGCTCTTCTATTAAGCAGGTTGCCTCGGGCCGCTTTGGCGTGACCTCTGAGTATCTGACGAATGCTGATGACATTCAGATCAAGATGGCTCAAGGCGCAAAGCCGGGTGAAGGTGGGCAACTGCCTGGTCACAAGGTGTATCCGTGGATTGCGAGTACTCGTTACTCAACTCCGGGTGTCGGCCTTATCTCACCACCCCCGCATCACGATATTTACTCAATCGAAGATTTAGCTCAACTTATCCACGATCTAAAGAACGCCAATCCAGCAGCGCGAATCCACGTGAAGCTGGTCTCCGAAGTTGGTGTAGGAACAGTCGCAGCGGGTGTTGCAAAGGCCAAAGCGGATGTTGTCCTTATCTCTGGCCATGATGGCGGAACGGGTGCAAGTCCACTTACCTCGCTCAAGCACGCTGGTGCGCCTTGGGAACTTGGTTTGGCAGAGACACAACAGACGCTGGTTCTGAATGGGTTACGCGATCGAATCGTGGTGCAGGCAGACGGTCAGATGAAGACTGGCCGTGACGTGATGGTTGCAGCACTTCTAGGCGCCGAGGAATTTGGCTTTGCTACTGCTCCGCTTGTGGTGTCGGGCTGCATCATGATGCGTGTATGCCACCTCGATACGTGTCCGGTGGGAATCGCCACGCAGAACCCTGTGTTACGGGAGCGCTTCTCTGGTGAGCCCGAGTTTGTAGAGAACTTCATGATGTTCATAGCCGAAGAGGTTCGTGAGTTGCTTGCCGAGCTCGGCTTTTGCAGATTGGCTGATGCCATTGGCCACGCCGAGGTGATTGACGCAGCCGCGGCGGTTGGGCATTGGAAGGCCGCTGGGCTTGACCTCAGTCCAATTCTGCATGTTGTTAAACCTCGTACTGATGATCACCTGTATTGGCATCGTGAGCAGGACCACGGCTTGAGTGCTGCACTTGACATGAGCCTGATTGCAGAATGCTCTGCTGCAATAGAGCAGTCCCAGCCAGTGCATCTGCGTGTAGATATTCGAAATATTAATCGCACAGTAGGAACGCTCCTGGGCCATGAGGTGACCAAAAAGCACGGTGGTGCTGGCCTTCCTGAAGACACCATCGTGATTGACTTTGATGGCTCTGCCGGAAACAGTTTTGGTGCCTTCTTGCCCCATGGAATCACCCTGCGTCTGCACGGCGATGCAAATGACTACGTTGGTAAGGGGCTAAGCGGCGGACGAATTGTGGTCCGACCCCCAGCGGATAGTCACGAAAAGCTGATTGCAGCCGAGAACATTATTGCTGGCAACGTGATTTTATATGGGGCAACTCGCGGAGAGTTATTCCTAAATGGCGAAGTCGGTGAACGCTTCTGCGTGCGCAACTCTGGCGCTACTGCAGTAGTTGAAGGAGTCGGCGATCACGCATGTGAATACATGACAGGCGGCCGTGTCGTGGTTCTTGGTTCCACTGGCCGAAACTTTGGCGCCGGCATGTCTGGCGGCATTGCCTATGTCTATGACCTAGATGGAGAGTTTGCTACCAGAGTAAACTACGAGATGGTGTCCTTTGATGAGATGGACACAGCCGATATTGAGTTCCTCAAAAAGACCATTCAGCGTCACCTAGACGAGACAGGCTCGGCACGCGCCAAGCAGATTCTTGACGACTGGGATAATTCGCTGAACGCTTTTAAGAAGGTCATGCCCAAGGATTACAAGCGAGTACTTGATGCCATTTCTAGGGCACAGGCCGAGGGTAGAAATGTGGATGAAGCAGTCATGGAGGCTAGTCAGTAATGGGTGACGTCAAGGGCTTTTTAAAACACGAGCGTGAACTCCCAACTCGACGGCCCGTGCCGGTTCGCATTCTTGACTGGAATGAGGTGTACGAGGAGTTCCCAGAGGACCACTTACGGAATCAGGCGAGTCGTTGCATGGATTGCGGCATTCCGTTTTGCAATGACGGCTGCCCGCTCGGCAACATTATTCCCGACTGGAACGATCTGGTTTATAAAGACCGCTGGCATGAGGCCATTGAGCGTCTGCATGCAACTAACAATTTTCCTGAGTTCACGGGCCGGCTCTGCCCCGCTCCATGCGAGTCAGCTTGCGTGCTTGGAATTAACTCAGACCCAGTCACAATTAAGCAAGTAGAAGTATCGATAATTGATCATGCATGGAAACAAGGCTGGGTGCACGCTGTTCGGCCCTCTCGTCTGACCAATAAGAAAGTAGCCGTCATTGGCTCTGGCCCAGCAGGACTTGCTGCCGCCCAACAACTTACGCGTGCAGGCCACTCAGTCATTGTCTTTGAACGCGCCGACCGAATCGGCGGATTGCTGCGCTACGGGATTCCCGAGTTCAAGATGGAGAAGCGAGTCCTTGACCGTCGCCTTGCACAAATGCGCGCTGAAGGAACCGAGTTCCGGGTCAACATCAACGTTGGTGTCGACATCACTGTTGCCGAACTCAATGAGGATTTTGATGCAGTAGTAATTGCCACCGGTGCAACTTTGGCCCGTGACTTGCCCATTCCCGGCCGAGAACTACAAGGCATTCATCAGGCGATGCAGATTCTGCCGATGGCAAATCGGGCACAAGAGGGCGACTGGGCGGTAGAAGAGGTCGAGATTTCTGCTGCTGGCAGGCATGTGGTCATCATCGGCGGAGGAGACACAGGCGCTGATTGCTTGGGTACTTCGCATCGCCAGGGCGCAGAAGCGGTGTATCAGTTCGAGATAATGGCGCAACCGCCCGAGACCCGACCCGGTACAAACCCGTGGCCCACTTGGCCGTTTATCTATCGCACCTCATCAGCCCACGAAGAGGGTGGGGACCGTGTCTTTGCCGTGAACACTATTGAGTTTCTTGGTGATGATGAGGGCCGTGTTCGTGCACTTCGCTATGCAGAAGTCGAACAGGTGTTCACCGACGGAGTGATGAGCTTTCACCCCGTAGAAGGATCAGAGATTGAACTGAAAACAGACCTAGTTCTGTTGGCCATGGGATTCACTGGCCCAGAGACCAATGGCTTGCTTGATCAGCTTGAGGTAGCGCTCGACCCTCGGGGTAACGTGCAGCGCGATGATGCCTGGGCAAGTTCTGTGCCAGGAGTGTTTGTCTGTGGAGATGCTGGTCGTGGACAGAGCTTGATTGTGTGGGCAATTGCAGAAGGGCGCTCCTGTGCTGCCTCGGTTGATGAGTTCCTGATGGGTGAAACGGCACTTCCTTCGCCAGTTACTCCCTCTGACCGCCCGCTGGTGTGATTTTGGGCGCGGCGCAACCACCGTTGCGGGTAGTAGTTGTTCACTGGAATCAAGTAGATGCGTGCATTGAGACTATTGACCGCTTTTTGAACCGAGAGGTTGCGGTACGCGTCACCGTTGTTGATAACGGCTCGCTTCCGGCCGCTGTTGGAACGCTGCGCAAAGCGGTGAACCTGCGCAGTGAGCATGTGAGCCTGATCGAAGTAGGAATAAACGCAGGTTTTGGCCCTGGAGCGAACCTAGGTTTGAAACAGTTCCTCGATACTCAAGATGACGGCGACTGGGTGGCCCTTGCGCCGCACGACGTTGACCCATTCCCGGGCTGCCTGTCTGCAATGCTGGATGCAGCCAAGTCACAGCCCATGGCTGGGCTGATGTGTGCTGATGTGGGTGACGGGTTGACTCCAGTCATTGATCCCTACTTTGGCGGCATGGTGGTGCGTGCAAAGAGTCCTGTTGCTCTCAGCCCGCAGGCGCAGGCCTTGCCGAGATGGGAAGATGTTGCGTTTCCGCATGGCACCTTGATGATGTTGCGTAGAGACTGCTTGACAGAGATTGGTCTCTTTGATGAGCGGTATTTCTCTTATTGTGAAGAGGCGGACTTAGCGCTGCGAGCCAAAGCAGCGGGGTGGAGTATCGGCCTAATTCGTGGAGCTCGAGTTCAGAACATTCACATTGGGTCTGGATTAGCAGTTGTTGACTACCTACAGACCAGAAATACCTTGCTGCTGGTGCAAGAACTGAGTGGTAACTACCACGCATTTGTTCGAGCATCGTTCACCATCGTGCAGACTCTTCGGGGGCTTCGAAATGCTTCAACACGCCCCATCATCTTTGATGCCAGAGCTCGGATGCTAGGACTCAGAGATTTTGTTCTGCGCAGGTTTGGCCCCCCGCCAGCAAATATTGCGGCTCCGCCGAGCCAGTTTGACCCAAGCCTGCACGGGCTGCCTTAAGGCGTTCGCCCACGCCTGCAGCCTTGCCGCTTTCACTACTGCTGTTGGTTTCTTCCTAAGCGGTCAGCCCCAGCGTCTAGGCCAGGTAACTGGCTCGCAAAGCTGCCGACCTTGTCTGCAGCTAACTCAGAAACGATCCTCTCGACCTCTACCCAGCTGCTTGCCCTTGGCCCCACAAGATCGAGGTTATAGGGCTGATCAAAAACAATGACTGTGTTGCCACGACCGCGAAGTGCTTCGACGTTGTGCGGGGCATCCTCTACGTACGCATCAGCTTCGATCTCTGGCTTACGTCCCAGAAAACAAATATCTCGGTACGGAATACTTTTGGCATCTAACCATTCGACGGTGTCCGACACAATCAGTGCATGACCCCAATTAGTCACTAAACGGTGTGTCACGATGCGGATCCACACCCCGGCGTCAGAAAGGCGCCAGAGTGCATCGGACACCCCCTCGATCACTGGCATATTTCTAAACATGCGATGGTCCTGAACGGAAGTCCTGTGTAAGTCCAAGAAGGAATCGCGATTCAAGCCCCACTCAGCGAAATCCCAACTCACCTCTGTGGTGAGTGACTCAAGAGTGACGTTGCGTTCCATTGCAACAATTTTGCGAAACGACGTGGTGTAGTCCGCGCAGACCCCATCAAGGTCAACCCCAAGGACGAACTCATTCATGATTTCCTTCTGTGGTTGATGTTGCGGTTCTGCCGGCGACTCTGAGCATCATTGGCGAGGACTTCAAAGTTTGCGATGGCCGCATGCTCCCAAGTGAGTTCGCGGGCCCGTTCGAGGGCACCTTGCTGGAGTTTGTAGCGCAGTGCTGAATCGGTGAGTACCTGCGTCATAGCCTGAATGAACTCATCCTCGCTACTAGCTAACAGTCCGCTGCGGCCATCCTCAACTGCATCTGCATGGCCAGAAATGTTGGTGGCAACAGTGGGGGTTGCACAGGCTGCAGCCTCAGTCAGCGTCATTCCCCATCCTTCTCGACTTGATGCAGAGGCTGCTACCCAGGCCCTCCGATACAAGCTGCGAAGTTCTTCGTCAGTGACCCGTCCAACAAGCCGCACCCAGCCCTGAGCTCGATGCTCAGTAATTGCAGTCAGAATCAGATCTCGCTCAAACCCTTCACCGACTATGACGAGTTCTACATCGGGGACGTATCTTCGAACTCCCGCCATAATTCGAATGAGTTTTGGAAAGTCCTTCACAGGAGCTAGCCGACCAACAGCTACAGCGAGTGGAGTAGGTGAGCGTGTTTCGCCTGGGGTGAAGAAGGGGTCAACCCCAGGACTAATAACACTCACGTTCTTGTCATCAAAGCCAAGGTGCGCAACGAGTTCCTTCTTCGAAGATGGGCTCAGTGTGACGATGGGCTGATGCCGGTAAAAAAGAGGGGCGAGTTTCTCTTCAATGGCGACCCCAACTTTTGCTACCGGCCTTGGCAGGGTCATACCCCACATGGGTCCGTGAACATGGTGCAGCCAGATGGCACGAGGCCCACGCCACCAGATGGGCGAACCGAATGGCATGCCGTTCCAGATCTCAATGAGTCCGTCGCAGGGTCCAAGCTTGCCTGTGAGTTCGGCTAGTGCAGATCTTGGAAATACCCCGTAGCGGCCAGCCCGACGAGACACCTTGTAGCCATCGCGCACTGTGCTGCTTGGCTGCCCAGTTGCAGCAGAGGTCCGCATAGTTACCTGAAGTCCGCTCTGTGCCCAGAGCGAGGCGATGTTATGAGCGTGAACTTCCGAGCCACCCGCTTCGTCATCGTCAAGGTCACGCCAAGCCAGCATGTGAACATGCTCAAGTCCTGCAGCTTCGGCTAACTCAGCGATGGCCTTGATTGTTGTTTCGCTAGCGACCGGAGTCTGCACGAGTTAAATCTCCAGAGGCGAGCTACGGCCCGCTTGATGCAGGCTCACGGTCAGAACATTGGTTGGCCCTATGATAACCATCGGTCACTAGTACACATGCGGAGGACCTTTGAAGCTCACCGGAGAACGGCCCATGGAGGGCCAGACCCCAGACTCGTTGTTGGCACTACACGCTGCAGGCTACCGAGAGGTACGAGCGCGAGTTGGCGCAGGACGCATGTTGGACTTGGGCTGTGGCCTTGCCGATGGAACGGTTGGGTTTGCAGCCGAGGACCGAATGCTCATAGGCGTGGACTATGACCAAGAGACGGCAGCTAGCGCCGTCAGGTTGCACCCCGATGTCGACCTACAAACTGTTTGTAGCGACGGGGCAAAACTTCCGCTACGAACAGGTTCCTTTGATGATGTTTGTTCCTCTCACCTGATTGAACACTTTGTTGATCCAGAGTTTCACGTGGCGGAGGTTGCTCGCGTGCTGGCCCAGGACGGCCGCGCTTTTTTCTTGACTCCTAATGAGCCTGCCGACTTTGAGAACCCCTATCACGTCTATTTGTTTACCCCCGAAGACCTCGCAGCCATGCTAAGCCGCCATTTCAATACCGTTGCAGTCATGGGCCTCGATGCAACACCCGAGGTGAAAGCCGATTTCGAAAAACGTCGAGCCATGGCAAACAAGCTTCTTCGACTCGACCCCTTGGGCCTGCGCCACAAACTGCCGCGATCGGCATTTGTCTGGTTGCATGCCGCTGGCCGCCGCCTGGCTTACCGGTTCACTAATACTGAACAAGTGGGTGGGCATTCAGGCATCACGGATGCCGAGTTCTTCACTACCGACAATATTGATGCTTCTACCTTGGTGCTCATTGCGGTGGCCGAGCGGCCCAAGCGCTAGGGCTCATTAGCGGCGTCTGCAGGACTCTGTTGCTTGGCTCGTAAGCCGTCAACAGCAACATCTACTGCAAGAAGAACGGTTGCGAGTAAGCCCCAACTATGGGTGATCTCAAACCACTTGACCCAGTCAAAGTCCAAGCGGTACCCGTTGAGACCCTGCTTGAGCACAATAAATGCAAAGGCCATAGCCAATATAGAAACCGCTGCAACTCGCAGTATGAATTGTCCACGGGCAAACAGCGCGGCAATCAGGGTGAATAGTGCAACAAGTACGCCCACCCATGGTCCTGCTACGAAGAAAGCTAGAATGCCGGCGCAGATTGTGGTGAGCACAGCTAATGCCGATCGAAGTGTGGGTCCATCAGCAGCTAGTGGAGAGAAGTACCTAGGAACTATCTCAGAAGTATCAGTCTCAGATTTTTGCCGGCGCCCGCCAAATATGACTAGCCCTATGCAGGCAAGCAGACCCAGAACCGAGATACCCAGCCCAACCCAAACCAGCCTCTGAGGGGTCCAGGTGATGCTCACAGTTGTGTCTTGGCCAACTTGGGCAGGGTCAACAAGCCAGCCGTTTGCGTAGCCGTTAATTAAAGTAGGGGAGCCAAGGTCGGTGCCATCAGAAGTTATGGCCGACCAGCCGGGGCCATAGCTTTGCCCAAGAATGACCCAGTAGGGCTGTTTGGCTGCAGTAGTTGTGATCTTGTAACTGTTTCGTCCCGAGCGTTGAGTGGTCGAGCTAGGCGGGGTAGGTCCAGAATCGGGCGAGGTTTGTAGCGTGTCAACCCCAACTGTGCCGCCGGGGGCCGAAGATAAAACAATCATGTCTATATCAAAGCCAGTAGCAGCTCCGGGTGAAGTCTGGAGCAGAGACTCTCCAGCGCTTAGTGTCAAAGGAGTTGATTCTGAGCTACAAGACCCCAGAGTGAGAGAGGCGCTAGACAGCGCAGCTTGGACAGTGCCCGTTACTTGCAAGGGAACTTGCTGATCAGCCACTGCGACTAAATCGCTGCGGCAATTGCTCGAAAGCATGTCTGCAGGTTCTGGCGCAACAACCACAGGTAAGCCAACTTCTGCTAGCCCAACAGGAAGAACGGTGCGTCCACCGCCAAACCAATCAGTAGAGGCTGCCTCATGTGTTGCATCGATGCTGATTCTAAAGCTGTGCCCGGTGATTGGGCCGGTTTCAGCGTGAAGAATACGGGTCGTTCCCCGGGCTTTGCCCGAACCAAGCGGTATGTGGGGAAGGTTTACCTTGACGCCTGCGCCGCCGTCAGCACTCACAGTTAGCTCGGTCGGAATTGAGTGCTTTCCATCGGCTACGACTGCCATCTGTAGGGCATTTATGCTGACGGCTTGTGGGTAGGTGAACTGCACCCACTGCAGGGGGCCGTTGACCGGGGTTTGGTAAGCGGTAGTCAGATCACCGTCAACTGAAGTAGATGCCCGAGACCCAGGGTCATCGGGTAGGCGGGCAGAGGAGGTTGCGTCTACTCCGCCCGAAGCGGCGTTGGGAAGGCCGATGATTTGATCAATTCGCTCATCAGGCAAAGAAGCTGTCATCCGTGCACGACCGAATGGAGTAAACCTCCGAGCGACGGGACCCGACACAATGCGACGCATTGTCACCTCTTCATCTGCCGCGATCACATCGCCTGGGTTCGACGCTCGGCGCGTAAACACATAGCTCAATTGGTGCTTAATAGAACCTTGGCCAGCCACTTCGAGCAAGTCTGTAGGTGGTCGGAGGACCTCGGTGATTGGGCCGAGCTCAGGGATTAAGACTTCTGCAAAGCCAACTCCCGAAGTTCCCCGATAAGTTGCCATCTCGCCGCGATCAGTGGCAGTAATCGTCAGACGTAGGTCTTTGAACTTGCGCTTGGGGAACTCAACCGTCTGCCCGCCGGGTTGCTTTGAGGCCTCCCCGAGCGTCACGGGGATTGCTTCACCGCCGTCAAAGCTCAGTTGTAGCTCGGTGATGTAGCGATTAGCCCCGCCTTGCACTTGAAGCAGAGTAATGAAATCAGTAGTGGTGGGTTTATCTAGAGAGATGTCCAAGAACTCACCTACTGGGTCTGCAAATGCAGCCACTCGCCATGCAGTGCTTGGGTCGCTGTCTAGTGCATTTGCCGCCCTATCTCCGGCTGTATACGTCACACCGTTTCCATAGGTGGAAGCCGCAACGGTGGCCCCGCCCTGTTGTTCAACCACCGTTCGCTGGTCGTCTCCCGCATCAGGAAATACCTCGAGCCGATTGTCGGTGTTGTCTCTTACAAGCGGTACTTCGCCGGCTCGTTCGGTGTAGCCGTCGTTGTCTCGGACTGCACCCCAGCGCCTTGCTTGCTTTCGGTTGGTGTCAGTCACGATGAGCTCTGAAAGTGGCCGGTTGATCTGGCTCTTTAGTGCTTCGGCATCTGTGGCAAAAGAGGCTGAGTAAAAGATTGGGCGATCAACCTGCAATGCGCCAGAGGCAGCAAAATTGACTAGGCCAGCTGCATTGCCCGCAAGCACGGTTGGGGCAAGGGCCTGCACTGATCTAAGTATCGGCCGAGTGTCTTGAACCCGAAACAATGTCACTGGTGCAGGGTCTGGGGCGTTGCTTGGGGTGTTGAATTCAAGTTCATCGTCTAGGGGTAGCTGAGGGGAAGGCAAATTGGGGGCCACGGGGCCGAATTGAGCGAACAGATCAAGACCTGGGGCTTGAGTAAGTTGCTCAGAGGTGACTCGTGGGCGGGGAGTGCGGAAGCGTTCCTGTTGCAGGTCAGCCCGCAGCAAAATATCGCCAACGCCAAGAAGCCTGGCAAGCGGAGCGATAGCAGAGGGCTCGACTCGCCCGGACTGGAACGGCAAATCAAAGTCATTTAGAAAGTTTGCCGAGGCGGGGGAGCCATAGGGAATCAATTCTCGGGCTGCGTATTCTCGATCCGTTAGACCGGGAGTAATCGGGTCGACAGTGTTGCCCCAGCGGTATGAAGCAAAGTCGCTTCCGGGTACCTCGAGCACTCGGGTGTTTAGGTCCCCCTTGCCGAGCGCAGTTGCCGCCTGCAGCCAGTACTCGGGGATGTTCTCCTTGCGGTCAAGGTTTCGGTCCACCATCCGGCCCTGGAACAAAGGAAGCTGGTTTATACAGATCATGAGCAGCAGCAAACCTGCAGCAAAGCTATGCCAGCGCGGCCGCCATGCGCTGAGCGCTGCAATGCCAGCACCAAGAAATACTGCAAGACCAAGAGCGATTAGCGGAACTGCCCGGGGTGTAGAGCGAAATGACAGGCCAAGGTCGCCCTGAGTAAATGCCTTGAAGATGCCGCCGTAGGGCGAGGGTGAGTCCCATGGGTGAGACCCAACTCCAATAACAAGGCCAATCAACACAATCGCGGCAAAAAAGAGTCGATGCCGAAACCTAGTGAGCACTGCAGCAACAAATGCGAGTAGGGGTAGTAGGAATGACAACGCAAGGAGTGGAGGGGATTCAATGTAGGCCCGAGACGCTTGGGTCCATGCGCCGAGCCCGTCGGTTCCGTAAAAAAACCAGTAGCCCAAACCCCGAAGTAATTCTGGAGCGAGTGCTGCGTTAGCTACCGTCTCATAGGTTTCGGTGTAGTGCAGGATTGGGATTCCATGCGCGCCCTGAGTCATCAGGCCAACCACCCACCAGACCGAAGTGACAACGGTTAATAGTGTGATTTTGCCAGCGGTCTTGAGGGCACGAACAAAGCTGACTTCTTTCTCAATAAAGGTGGCATAGACAAACCACAGCATGGGAGCAACCATGACTAAGAGCAGCGATGTGGCATTCACTCCACCCACCGTTAACGACACCAAGGCAAACAGAGCGGGGGTGCGCCAGTCGGTTCTTCGCAGAGATCGCGCTGCTAATCCAATGAGCCAAGGTAAGCCGGCAAATGGCAGAAGGATTACTGAAATTCTTGCCCCGTAATTGATGAGGTACGGACTCAGGGCATAGGCAAAAGACGCGACAGTCACCCCAGCGGAACGCCACTGCAACTCTTTCAGCATGAACCGCATGCCGAGACCTGCCATGAAAATAATTGAACCCAGCCATAGGCGCTGCGCCACCCAATCTGGCAGAGCAAGTGATTGCATCACGAAGTAATAGGGACCCATTGGCCACAGGTAGCCAATGTTTTGATGAGTCACTGTTCCAAGACCGATGTTTGGGTCCCACATATAGGGGGCCCGTGACAGCAGGCGGCCAGGATCGAGATACAGGTATGTCTTGGTATCGGCACCGACCTGCCCCGGTCTGGTGAGCAGCAACGGGACATAGCTCACAATGGCCAGCAAAATCAGCCCGGGTGAAACCGAACGGCTAGCAATCCAACCGCGTAAGCGGCCTAAAGAAACATTAGTCATGGTCGAGCAATGAGGATACTGCCCCACGGTCGCTCCCTGTTGACTCAGCCTTCACCCACTAACCTGCGTCTGTGCATTCGCCTACTACCAGCAGTGCTCCTCTTGGCTCTGAGGCGGCCGACACAACTGCGCAGCCAAGCCTGACTACTTGGCGAGAAACCCGGGTGGCAGTCTTGGTCGGGGTTGTGGCAACCGCAGTTCGTTCGCTTTGGGTAATTCTGTTTGCACGTGCGCCGGCGGGATTGTCAGACCCCTATATCTATCTGCAGATGGCCGCCTCCTTGGCTGATGGCAAGGGATATACCTCTTTGTTGGGGCGGCCTACCGCGTATTACCCGCCCGGATACCCCTTGTTTGTTGCTGCTGTGCAGCGAGCTAGTGAACTTGTGGGCCAAGGCCCGCGGCTGATTCTGATTCTGGGTCTGACTCAAGCAGTGCTGGGAGGGGTGGCAGCGGCTGCTCTAGTTATTGCTGGGAATCGGCTGCGATCGAGCAGATACCTAGGGGTTACGGCCGGACTGTTATTCGCCTTCTGGCCAAACCTGATCATTCATTCAGGGCTTGTCCTTTCAGAATCATTGTTTCTATGTTTTTTTTGTATTTTACTCGCAGCGCTGTTCCTCTGGACGGCTAGGACAGAACCCCTGAGTAGTGCTCAGTCAGCAGCGCTCTTAACCGTCATTTTTTGCTCAACTGCTGTGTGCACGTTGGTCAGGCCACAGTCTGTGGTTGTAGTAGTTCCAGCAGCAGCGCTGGCTTGGCTCATCGCTGGTTTGGGTTGGCGAGTTAGTTTGCGTGGCATTGGGCTACTTGTGATTGGCATGTTGATTGCGATTCTGCCTTGGACTGTGCGCAACGCCATAGTCATGAAGGAGTTTGTTCCTATGTCTACTAATACCGGTGACAACTTTTGTATTGGCTTCCACGAGGGCGCAACTGGCGGATTTAGCATTTCCGATGCATGCGCGACTGCCGAAAACTACACCGACGGTCCACAGATAGAGGTTGCACGTGATGGCGAACTTCGTGCGCGGACACTTCGTTGGATCACTGCGCATCCCGGGGTGCTACCAGAACTGAGTTATCAAAAACTCTGGGTCACGTTTAGCCATGATGCTGACTCAGTCTTTGCGTGGGAGTCTTATGGAGAAGATGCTCACCTTTCTGACTCTCAGCGTTCTTTGCTGAATTTGATGTGCAATCTTTATTACTGGACGGTCCTCAGCTTTGCCTTAGCCGGAATAGTCATAGTGCTGCGAGGGCGGAGGGCAGGTCGTGGTCATCACCCCGCTACCGCTCACCCAGATGCTGCTCAGACTGCTAATAGTCTGATACTGGTGTTTAGCTTCGCATTTGGGGCGCTGTTGCCGGTTCTGTTCTTTGGACACGAGCGATTCAAGATTCCTGTTCTTCCTTGTGTTGTACTGCTAGCTGCGGTAACCGTTCAGGCTGTGTTTCAGCTACGGCTGCAGCCTCGACACGTGCCAGTCGAGCAAATGTGACAGCAGCAGGTTTACCTCAGGCCATTACCGGCAACTCGCAACTTGAAGTGGGTGTCAGCAATGCGGCTTATGTTGTGCTTCGGCGCAAGTTTTTGGTTGTCGCAACTCTTGGGGCCCTATTTGCGGTACTGATCTTTCTCGGGATCATGCAAGCCAGTCGCCAGACCCTTCTTGACCAAGATATTCTTGGCAATTTTTACGATGGTCAAGCCCAGGCACTCTTAGATGGGCATATGAATGTTGACCCCGGAGTACCTGGGTTCGAAGGCTTCCGAATCGGTAACGAAACCCACATTTACCAGGGCATTTTCCCTGCAGTGCTTCGCATGCCAATGTTGGCATTTAGCACTCGATTCGAGGGTCGACTCACGGGATTGTCCATGTTGACGGCCTACTGCATGGCAATTGGATTTTTGATTGCCGCAGCCTGGCGAGTGCGTTGCCTGATGCGCAACACAGCAGCAATGCGCACAACTGAGACTATTTGTACAGCTATTGCTTCATTTGGTATCGCAGGTAGCTCATTGCTATTTCTTAGCTCCAGCACATGGGTGTACCACGAAGCGCTGTTGTGGGGGGCAGCGTTGTGCCTTGGCTCGTTCACGGCGCTGATCTACTTCTTGGCGCCGATCAGTTCTGCCAAACCAGCCTCTCGACTTGGCTCGCTTCTACTAGCGGTTTTGCTCGCTGCATGTGCTGTCAATACCAGAACTTCAATTGGTTTAGGGCCACTTGTGGCACTCGGCCTAGTCGCAGGCTGCCTACTAGCGTTCATTGTTTCTTCAGCAGGTAAGCGCCGGTCTGCTGATCAAACAACTGCAAATAAAGAGTCGCTTGTAGTTCATCACTCGGGGTGGAACCCACAAGGCTCTACCACTCGACCGCTACTAGCACTTGTTGTCATTGTGGTTGGAGCCACTGCTGCAGTTGTGCTCTATGCCGGCGTGAACTTCGCCCGCTTTCACTCACTTTTCAGCGTACCGCTCGATAAACAGGTTTTGGTTGACTTTGATCCAGCAAGAATTCAAGCCCTTGAAGCAAACGAAAATTCCTTGTTTGGGCTGAAGTACGCACCGTCGGTGCTTCTGCAAACCCTGCGTCCGGATGCGATTGCAACAAGATCACAGTTCCCGTTTATTGGATTTCCTGATCAGAAACCTGCCCTTATCGGGGATGCGCTCTTTGCAGAGCGTGATTGGTCATCAAGTGTCCCATCTAGTGAACCGCTACTTTTCTTGGCTGGGTGTGTTGGCCTGGTTGCGCTCATCATTCCGCGCCGGTTCGGCGCTGGCACAGCAGTTACAGCCCTGCGGATACCAGTAGTAGGAGCGGCTGCCGGCGGATTGCTCATCTTGGCTTTTGGCTATATTGCACAGCGCTACTTAACGGACCTCTTTCCATTTCTTGCCATTCTGGGAGTGGTTGGTCTGCAAGCCCTCGCGGCATTTTTTCTTGACTCGCAAGTCACTCAAGCATGCAGGAGCCAACAGGATGCACGGCCCTCTAGGCCTTCACAGCTGAGAGGATTTCTTGGGCTAGTGGTTGTTGCCACTGTTGTGGTTACTTCGTTTTGGTCTGTGTGGGTGAATGCCTCGCTAGCGCTGCAATACGGTTTAGAAATTTCGCCGAGTGCTCGCGAGGCAAACCGCGTACGTTGGCTTGATCTGCAGAGTCGCGTTGGCCTCAAAGTCGATGTTGCGCACTCGAGCACTAGCGATCCGTTGCCCGAACCGGGGCCGCGTGGTCAGGTGCTAGTAGTTGGCGATTGTGATGAGATGTATCGAAGTAGCGGGTCGATCTGGTATCTCCTGCAAGCCGGCGGCCTCGGAGGCAGTGCGCAGCTTCATTTAACGAGAACTGCGGATATAGACAAACCCATTACCCTGCTTCAATCCGGAACAGAAGCTGACTCAACATCATTGGTGCTACAGCCTGCGGGTCCGGATCAAGCCCAGATTCTTTTGATTAAAAATTCTGTCGAGGGTCAATCCCGTTCAGATGTGAGTAAGAGCTTCAAACTTGCACAAGGTCAGCCCACTGACTTGTTGGTTCTGTCCACCCCAAGAACCAGCGACGTGATAGTGAGTGAGCAGGACAGTGGCAAAGAGATCCTTCGCGTTAAGGCATTGCTAAAATGGCCCGAACTCACGCCTACAGATCTGCCGAATCTAGAGATCAATGCATCACAGGTTCAGACACCACTCTGCGAGAAACTCACGAACTGACGAGTCAGCCAGACTCAGCCCGAGTCCTGAATCGGTGACGAGATCCCCATCGGATGGCGGGTTTTTCGATTATGTACCAGCTCAGCGTCGCACTGACAACTGTCAGTACCAGCGTAAATGTCAGCATGGGAAGAAAGCTGGTGTTGAGCGCTGGCTGATCTGTGATCCGCAGGTAAATGTCCTGCCACGCCTCGTGCCAGATATAAATTCCGTACGAGATCAGTCCCAGCCAGATTGCCGGCGGGTTTGCTGCCGCGGCAGTCACTAGGCCTTTGTTTGATCGGGTCAACACGGCGGGAATAATTAGCAGTGTTGCAAACAGTAAGTACAGCACCCGAACTACGTAGGCCTGAGTTGGTGTGAAGATCGGGAACATGGGCAGTCCAAGTTGAGACGAAACAAACCAGAACACTCCGAGTGCAGCTAGCCAAAATCCAAATGAGGCTGTGTTGCGCCGAAGCCAAGACGGCAACTGCGACTTATTGTGCGACACCCATGCGCTGCCTACAGCGAGCAACATACCCGGAACGAAATCACCGATCCGAAAGGGTAGCCAGGTGCCTAGTTGGGCAAAGGTTGAGCCGGCAACGCCGACCTTTATGAGCCCAATATTTGCAAGGGCACAGGCGAAGAAAATAGCCACTAAGGCAATCACCTCGACCCGCAGCTGTTGAGAGGCTGCACGAGAACGACGTGACAGAAGCCAAGCCCAGCAAGGCACGAATACATAAAAGGCAACTTCAGTTGCAAGCGACCAAGCCTGCTGAATTGGTCCACCCACAATTTGCGTTGAGTCATAGATCTGAAGCAAAAGATAGTGACTGACAATGCTATGGGGCTCAACGAAACCGGGAGCGCGAAGAATAAACCCAACAACCGTGAGCGCCACCCAATATGCCGGGATGATTCGAAGCACGCGCCGACGGGCGTAAGAGCCAAGATCGCCGACGGGTTGTCCGGCAAATCTTGCAGCAACAAATGGGCGATAGAGCAAAAACCCAGAAAGCACGAAGAACACCGACACGCCAACATCCATTCGGGCCAGATACGGCCCGAGAGTGGTTGAGCGGTTGCTAAAACCGCTCAGCAGGCTCACATGGGTAACCAGCACCCCGAGAGCAGCTAGTGCCCGGCAACCGTCAAGGGCGGGAAAGCGAATCTTCCCGACTGCTCCAGCCGCAGAAGTCGTGCCTAAAGTGTTGACTGTTGCCTCCGATCCCGAACTGTTCATGTCAGGGATCGTAGACGGGTTGTAAACTGCGACGCTTGACCCCGGAGGTTCTGTGACAGCTCAGAAAATTGGCATTCTGGTGGTGGCGTACAACGCAGCCACCACCCTTGCTGCAGTGTTGAACCGCATCCCCGAGGATTTTCGTGACTCAATCACGACCGTGATTATTGGAGATGATCACAGCCAAGACCAAACGCACCTTGTTGCGGTTGGGTATCAACAACTCGACCCAGACCTACCCCTTCAGGTTACGCGTCATGACCAGAACCTTGGCTACGGCGGAAATCAAAAGTGGGGATATCGAACTGCTATTGAGCAAGACCTAGACATCATCGTGCTGTTACACGGCGATGGCCAGTATGCGCCCGAACTCCTGGAGCAGATGGTGGCACCGCTGCTTAACGATGAAGCTGATGCTGTATTCGGATCTCGAATGATGATGGAAGGTGGAGCAAGGCGAGGCGGTATGCCGTTGTACAAGTTTGTCGGCAATCGGATCCTGACCACTGTAGAGAATGCCTTAGCGGGTGTAGATCTGACTGAATGGCATTCGGGTTATCGGGCGTACTCAGTTGCAGCTCTCGCACAGTTGCCATTTGAGCGCAACAGTGACGGGTTCGACTTTGATACTCAGATCATTTTGCAGTTGATCGAGTCCGGACAACGAATTGCCGAGATACCAATACCTACCTATTACGGCGAAGAGATCTCACATGTCAACGGGCTGAAGTACGCAAAGGACATAACTTCTGAGGTGGTCCGCTATCGTGCACACAAGATGGGATTTGGCACGGGGGAACTAGCGTTTTCGAGTTCCGCTTATGAGCAGAAGCTAGGTGACGACTCTTCTCATCACATCTTAAAGACCTGGCTCTCTAGTCGAACCCACGCCGAGGTCCTAGATCTGGGCTGTTCAGACGGCCTCTTTGCAGCAGATATTCGGTCTATGGGCCATTACGTAACTGGAGTCGACCTGCAAGCCCATGAGGGAGTGAAAGATCGAGTCGATCATTTTGTGCAAGCAGATTTGGATCAGGGGTTACCGGCAGAACTTGAGGGTCCCTACGAGGTTGTGCTTGCGGCAGATGTCTTAGAGCACGTCAGACGACCGGATCTGCTCCTCGAGCAAATCCGCAAGGTTTTGGCACCCGGTGGGTCAGTCCTAGTCAGTGTGCCCAATTTTGCTCACTGGTACCCGCGTCTGCGGGTGGCCTTTGGTCGCTTTGACTATGACCGTCGAGGCATCTTGGACTCTGATCACGTCAGGTTCTTTACAAAGAAGAGCTTTGAGCGCCTAGCAACCTCCGCAGGTTTCAGTATCGTTCGTCGCGCTGCTACAGGCCTGCCACTCGAGGTAGCTGAGCGCGGTGGCAGCAGCCAAGGCGCGAGTAGCTCAACTATCACTCGGGCGCTCACACGCATAGACCGCGCAGCAGTTTCGACTCGTCCACAACTGTTTGGTTATCAGTTTCTCTTTGAACTCCGTGCGGACTCGCAGAGCATCCTGTCGAAAGCCGGCGAGTGAGCACAGCGCTAGCTTCGGAACCAACAATTCAGATGCGGGGAGCAGTTAGCGAGAAGCGCTTTTTGGCATACCTCTCGCCAATTCTCCTACTTGGTCTGGCGGTTCGAGTTGCGTTTGTTTTGATGCGGCAGTCTTCGGTTGTGCTAGTCACTGGCGATGCATATTGGTATCACTTTCAAGCCAAATTAGTAGCTGAAGGAAAGGGTTTTTTACACCCGTTCGATTTCTACAAAGAGGGCATTATTAGCCAAGGTGCTGACCACCCACCTGGGTTTGTGGTGGTGTTAACAGTCCTTGATTGGCTAGGAATAGATACCCCTCAAGGGCAGCGACTAGCGATGTGTTTGCTAGGAACTGCCAGTGTGGCCGTGATCGCCTATCTCGGCCGGCGACTCGGAGGGTTCCGTGTTGGGCTGATAGCAGCCTTCATCGCAGCGGTCTATCCGAATATGTGGATAAACGACGGCATGCTTATGGTCGAGACAGTGTTCATTTTGGCAACTGCAGTTGCGTTATTGGCCTGTTACCGGTACTTCGGCAACCCGAACCGCAAAGACGTGGCGCTGCTTAGCCTTGCTCTTACCGTGGCAGCGATGACCCGCCCCGAGGCCATACTGCTGTTTCTGTTACTGCCTGTTCCTATTGTGTTTGCGCGTAAGGAAATTGCGCGTAAGGAGCGGATTGTGCAGGTGGCCCTTGCGGCCTGCATCCCGATACTGGCCTTTGCCCCTTGGGTTCTCTATAACCAAAGCCGCTTCGAGCAACCGGTCTTTATTAGCACTGGTGCCGGGCAGACTTTGGCTGCAGGTAATTGCGACCTTACATTCAATGGCTCCAACTTGGGTTTTTACGATACTAAGTGCCTGCTGCCCCCGCAGATCGTAGAACCAACTTCAGATGATCGCTCGTTGCGAGACAGTGAATACAGGAAGATTGCTCGGACGTACATCAGTAATCACCCAAAAGAGCTCCCCAAGGTTATTGCAGCCCGTGTCGGTCGCGTCTGGCAGCTGTATCGAGTAGATCAGAGCGTTGGCTTAGATGGCTTTATAGAAGGTCGAGCAGGGGGAGTAGCAGGCAGTGGGTTCTTCTTGGTCCGAGAGGCACTCTGGTCCTACTTCGTGCTTACCCCACTAGCAATACTCGGACTGTTTATTCTTCGACGTCAAAAATTTAAGATATACCCACTTCTGATGCAGCCAGCGCTTGTCACCGCAGTTGCAGCCATGACGTTTGGAATCACTCGTTACCGTGCAGGTGCTGAAGTGACGATTGTGGTGTGCGCTGCAATAACAGTCAGCGCCATAGTCTCCAAGTTGTTTCCTGCCACCGAGGAAGCCGCTCCTTCCCGTCCCATTGCCAAACAAGAGGTCACTCCATGACACAGCCGGATTCAACACAGCCGAATTTCACCCAGCAAGACATGGTGCATCGCTTACCTGCTGCCAAGGTAGTGGACCGCTCCGAGTTTCTAGTTGAGTTAGCGCGTAACAAAAAAGTGACTCACGTTGGCTTTGTAGACAGTGGTTGTTGGGCGTATCACAGCAATTTTGATAGCTGGCTACATGAACACCTCGACAAGTCCGCAGCATCTCTGATCGGGCTTGATCTTGATGAAGCCGGAGTTGAGCGAGCAAAGGAAATGGGGTTTGCCGCCTTCGCCGTTGATTGTTCCGATGATGCCGCTGTTGCAGCGCTTGGTCTTGAGCCGAGCGAGTTGGTTGTTGCAGGTGAGATTATTGAACACCTAGACGACAGTGGCTCTTTTCTTGAAGGGCTTCACTCATTGGTGGAGCCCGGCGGGCAGCTTGTAGTTACTACTCCGAATGCGAGCGGACTGTTGAATGCCGGTGCAGCAGCGTTTGCAGGCTACGAAGTAAACCATCCTGATCACGTCACCTTGTATTCCTGTTTTACCCTCATAAATTTGCTAAGCCGACACGGCTGGGAAACACAGCAAGTTGCTACTTATGTGCCCGTGGTCAAAGAGTTCGAGTCCCTGAAGGGCCGAGTAAAGTTGCTAGGACTGGGTGCAAAGGTTGTGCTTGGCACGGAGCGACTACTCGGAAAACTCGGGAGACCCTACGCGGCCGATGGGCTAATTGTGGTGGCCCGCTCAACTCGCTGAATCAGTGCGACCCTCGGGGATATCTTGGCCCGGACTCGGGTCTTGGTTTGCTCTGAGCAAGTCAGATTGAATACGCAGTTGTTCTGCGAGTCGCTCCTGTGCGGCGCGCAGAAGAGCATGATCTTCGGCGAGTGTGCGAATCCGTTCCTCGGAACGGGAGAACTCCCACGAGAAGTGCACGACGATAAGAAACAGGAATCCTACCGACAGAATCAAAAAGGTGGCTGGTGGGTAGTACACCCCGGCCGCACGTGAGACTGCCTCTAGCAAGCCAGGGAACACAGCAATAGTTGCGAGTGCTACAGCAACAACAATCCATAGCAGCGAGTACTTAGTACGCAACTTGTGGCTACGAACTAGACGAACAATAAAGAAGACGCTGAGTAGCATTACCACAATGACGAATACATGAGCGCGAGTAGTGAGCGCACCGTTACTGACTGGCTGGGCTGCATCTATAAGTACTTCTTGAACCTGCAGGAGTCTGAGGCTTGGCTTCATGAACTGCGCTCCGGTTCAGGGCTCGGATTTGGGGCTCGCCGTCTACTCGCGCGAGTGAACATCGTAAACATCACGCGAACGTAGTGATAAATCAGTTTGAACCGCATTGCCGAAGGAGTGCCGCCAGCGCGTTGATGCATCTCGACAGGAACCTCAGCAATTCGAAACCCTTCGTAGTTGGCGGCAAGGAGGGCCTCTACCGACTCCATGTATTCCATGGGATAGCTGCGGGCAAAGTACTCGAGTACTGGCCGGCCGAATGCTCTAAATCCAGAACTGGTATCTGTAAACGTCCGACCCGACAGCACGCGCATCGAGAACTGAAGTAACTGCATGGCTTTACGTCTTGTGAGCCCAACCTCATATGAATTTTTGGTCGCAAAACGACTACCAACTACAAAGTCCGCAGACTCAAGTGCCGCTACTAGTACTGGAATCATCTTTGGGTCATGTTGGCCGTCAGCGTCCAACTGAACTGCGGCATCAAAGTTCTGCTGTACGGCGTAACGAAACCCTGTCCGCAAAGCGCCACCAATACCAAGATTGAAGGGAAGGACAAGCACAGCGCATCCATGCGCACGGGCAACATCAGCAGTCCCATCGGTGGAGCCGTCATCTACCACGACCACCTGATACTCAGGTACGGCATCATGCAGTGAGTCCAAAACGCTGGGCAGCGTTTCAGCCTCGTTCAATGCAGGGATAATCACTAGGACGCGAATCGTTGTCCTCCTCGACAAATCTGACCCCCTCACCTTGCCACACTGCAGTCATATACAAGAGACCTATGTAGCGAGTCCGCAGAGCAGTCGCAGTCATGACGACTCACTTAAAGGGGAAAACCGGTTAATTGCTGACGAGCAGGTCTATTGTTCTGCGGTGATAGTCCTACGAGCAGTTCTTTCTGAACATGAGTAACCGAACTGCAGTGTTGCACTCAGAGCGACTCCGAGACTTACTGGCAACCGGGTGTATTTTGTTGGCATTAGGGCTGCCACTCGTGGGCCTATTGCGATACCAAGGCCCTCCAATGGAAGAGGGCTTCATGCTGGCCTTCCCCGAACAGATACTCCAGGGCAGGTTCCCCCATAAGGACTTTTTGCATCTCTACGGGCCGGGATCGCTCTATGTGCTCGCTGCCTTGTTTGCTATCTTCGGTGTGAGTTTACTGACCGAGCGTCTAGTGGGTTTTGCGCAGCACGCTGGAGTCGCCTTCGGGCTTTTTGCACTTTTTAGGCCGTTCGGAAGAAAGATCGCTGTCACTTCAGCCTTGGTATCGGTGGTGATATTGATTGGCCCGGGAGGCCTAACTGCACTGGCATGGAACGGCGCTTTGGCGTTAGCAATTTGCGCTCTTGCACTTGCTACGGCAGGTGCAAGACGATCGAGGGAACAGTCGGCAACAATTATTCTGGTAGTAGCTGGAATCCTTGGGGGTGCTGCTCTGTTGTACCGACCGGATGTGATTGTCGCAGTGGTGTTAGGCCTTGGGGTAGTTGCATGGGAACTTCCAGCTTCGCGACGTAAGCCACTAGTACTGGCCTTTCTAGCTACGCTTCTTTTGTACGTACCGCATCTGTTGATCTCTGGAGTCGGAGCATCCTTCACCGGGATGTTTACTGATCCGGTAATTGCCCTGAGAGCGGGACGCGCATTACCTGTCCCGCCATCTTGGAATGAGATCGACGGGTTCTTGCAACGTGCTGGAACACTGCGTACTACGGGTTGGCCTCTACCGATGCCTGCCATTTCTCATCAGATAAATTTGTGGTTCTGGCTGGTTCCGGTCTCAATTATTGTCAATCTGGTCGCAGGATGGCGACTAAGAAAGCGGGCACCCAGCAGTGATCAAGCCAGTGTGCTGTGGCCTGCAGCATTGTTCAGTGCTGCATTGTTGCCCCAAGCGATTCAACGGCCAGATAGTACCCATTTGGCTTGGGTCACGGGAATTACCTTTGCGGTGATGGTGCCGGCGCTTTACAGCCTGATCGATGAATTCCGACCTCGCTGGAACCCGAGCGTGCGTTGGGTTTTAGCCTCCGGAGTGATCGCCGCCATTCTGGTGCTAATAATTCCTTTTTACCCAGCTCGGTTGTACGTGGATTTGGTTTCGCAAAGCTTTGGGTACAACAGATTTGGGTCGCCAATAACAGTTGACGGGCGAACCTTTTATTTTGGAACTGCCGAGGGCGCAGCTCAGGCTCAAAAAGTGGCGGACTCCCTCAGGCTCAATTCCAAACCAGGAGAGAGCCTCATCGCTGGGCCACGCGACCTGTCAAGGACTAACTATAACGATTCATTTTTTTATTATCTGTTTCCCGACTTGCAACCAGGAACTCGATTTATCGAGATGGATCCTGGAATAGCCAACACAACCGATTCGGGGCTTGCCGAGGAACTTCTGCGTAACGACTGGCTGGTCCGGTCTTCTACTTTTGACAACTGGGTGGAACCGAATTCTAGTAGCCGCTCAGGATCTGAACTCCCCAATGAGGTGGTACGGGATCACTACTGCATGGTGACCGATGCCGGAACTTTCGAGTTGTTGCGTCGTTGCCGATGAGTACTCGTAGAGACCAGGCAGTCGCGCCTGTCTGCCCCCCTAATGGCAGTCTCGGTCTGGAACTAGAGTCTGTCAGGTGACTGCTGCGCTCGTAATTCCCACTTATCAGGAGGCCGAGAATATTGGCCCCCTGCTCGAGGCTATTCGGGAACTTTGCCCTGACCTGCATGTGATCGTTTGTGATGACAACAGCCCAGATGGCACTGGCAGGCTTGCAGATGAAACGGCGAATAGGCTTGGCGGGATAGAGGTTATTCATCGCCCCGGGAAGGTAGGCCTAGGTGCTGCGTACCGACATGGGTTTCGGTATGCACTAGACGCTGGGCACGACATGATCATTCAAATGGACGCTGATTTCTCTCACGATCCAATGGTGCTGCCATCACTGATTGCGGCAGTAAATAACGGCGCAGACGTTGCCATCGGATCGCGCTATGTGGCTGGCGGATCAGTCCCAAATTGGACGTGGCTTCGCCGTCAGCTTTCTCAGTGGGGAAACTCCTATGCCAGGGCCATGTTGCGGCTACAGATGCAAGATGCGACAACCGCATTTCGGGCCTATAGGTCGACCGCTCTTGAGCAAATAAGGATTGATGGAACCACGGCAAATGGCTACTTGTTTCAGATCGAAACTGCGTATCGATTGTCTGCTGCAAACTTAGTGATTACCGAATTGCCGATTACATTTGTCGATCGCGTAGCTGGCGCTTCAAAGATGGCAGTAGCTCGAACAATGATAGAGACCGAACTTCGTGTTACTTGGTGGGGCCTTGCACTCAGGGCGCCCAAGTCTTCAGACCTCCTGCGCCGAACTGCTCTTGGCAGGTACATGATGTCCAAGATTCGCCCACGCGGTTCGCCACCTAGCGCTCGAGTCACTGATGGCTAACACCAATCTCGCTCTCCGTAGCCAGACTGCTCAGGTCGACCGTGTACCGAGCCGTGCTGCGGAAACGGGTAGTCGCCTGCAAGGTATCCCGGCTACGCCTTTAGGGCAGGTTGATTCTCTTGATGGTTTGAGAGCACTTGCAGTGCTTGCCGTGTTGTTTTATCACGCTCGCTTTAGCTGGCTGCCGGGTGGTTTCTTGGGTGTCTCGGCCTTTTTTACTCTTTCTGGCTTTCTCATTACCTCCCTACTGCTGCGCCAATGGGTCTCGGCAGGAAGTGTTGACTTTCGCCAGTTCATGTTTCGTCGCGGACGAAGACTGCTTCCAGCGGCATGGGTAACCATTGGAATTGTCATTGCAATGGGTTTGGTTGGCATCTGGGATAGCGAGCAACTTCGTGACCTTCGCTCAGATGTTCCCTACTCTTTGGTGTCTCTACTGAACTGGCACTTCATCAGTGCCGACCGTTCCTATGGGGCGCAGTTTGTAGCCCCAAGTCCACTCGAGCACTTTTGGTCGCTAGCAGTTGAACAGCAGTTCTATGTGATCCTTCCGCTGCTTGTGATGGGCGTTCTGGGACTCAAGGGAAAGGGCTCCCAACGTAAAAGACTTCGACGCCTAGTGGGCGTGCTTGCAACCCTGACCTTGCTGTCTGCAGTTGCTAATGGCCTGCTTGCTCAGGGCGCTATCGATCGTTCTTACTTTGGAACTGAAACCCGCGCGGCCGAGATTCTTATTGGCGCTTTGCTGGCTTGTTTCACGCTACGCCGAACGTGTCTGCAATCAGTCAAGTTGCAGCGTATGGCGCTGCTGCTCGGAGTGCTAGCTCTGTTCGTTACTGGCTGGCTGTGGCATGTTGCTCGATTGCGCAGCGATTGGCTCTACCCCTGGGGCTTCCTCCTAACCGCAAGTTGTACTGCACTGATCATCTTTGCAGGACTACAAAAGAGCCCTCTGAGCCGCGCCATGTCGGTGGCGCCGTTGCTTTGGCTTGGGCGAATCAGCTATGGCGTGTACTTGCTGCACTGGCCAGTGTTTTGCTGGCTTACCCCAGCGCGCACAGGTTTGGCACAGTGGCCTTTATTTGGCTTGCGTTTGGCAGTGACCTTGGTCAGTGCAGTTGTGCTGTTCCGAGTGCTCGAGAACCCAGTTCGACTCGGTGTCAGATTGAAAGGCCGGATTGGTGTGGTAGCTGCTTCATTACTAGTTGTTGTTATTCTGTGCTCCACCGTTTTAGTCACTCGCAACCTTCAACAACCTTCCTCCTTGCTCCAGGCCGCAGCAGTCTCGGCCGCTACTCCAACGACGTTGCCAATTCCAACGCCAATTCGGACGATGATTGTCGGTGATGCTTTTGCCCAGTCCATCGGTGATGCCCCTAGGCAAACCGAGGGACTGCAGACTTCATTTCACGTTGCAAGTGGCTGTGGCCTTGCGCTCGGCGGGTGGGTCACGCTGTCGGATGGTCGAGTTGAGCGCGATGTTGAGCGCTGTGCTGGCGTTCGGCAGGGATGGGTGTCTGCTGCTCAAACCGAGTTGCCCGAGTTCACACTTGTTGTGGGCACGACTCGTGATATTTCTCCGCGTAAGCTTCTTGCTGACTCGCCATGGAAGCAGTCTGATTCTCCTGAGGTAACGGATTTCCTTCGGACTGATCTCGCCGACTTTGTCGACCAACTTGCAGCCGCCGGAACCAAAGTTGTTCTCCTTACTGTTCCACATATGCGTAACTCCACAGCCCCGGCTGTCTTGGCAGCGCCGCTCTCAGATCCTGATCCAAACCGAGATGCTCTGCGGCTCGCCGAAACGCTCGCAGCGGCTGAAGGAGCTCCATCTTCGGGATTTGTAGAGAATGAGGATGCTCGGATCGATAGCTATAACGCACTGCTGAACGAAGTAGCAGTTGGCCGAGGGTTGCAGGTGCTCGACGTAGCCGCGGAAATGAGCTCTTGGCCCAAAGGCGAGTTCGGTGACCTGCTAAGCACTGATGGTGTTGCACTAAGCAACACCGGCGCAGGCAAGCTCCGTAAATGGATAGCTGAACAGCTCCGAGATATTGTCATGATCCCTGCAGAATTAGCTGCCTCGACAGCACAGATACCCGCTACTGCAGCGCTGAAACTGCAAACTCCGTTGCCGGCAGCACCGGCAGTTCAGGCCCGCAAGCAATTCCTTGCAGGAGTAGCGCCGAGCGTCATGATTATCGGTGATTCCGTAGCCCATACCCAAGGGTTTGGTCTTGAGCAGTGGGCCAAGTCAACCTCTCAAGCCAAGGTTTTTAATGCTGCTCAGTTTGGCTGTCCGGTTGCCCGTGGGGGCGGTTTCCGCTTTCAGCAAGACCTTGATTCCTTCCGGCAGGACTGTGACTGGAGTCAGCGAATTCCTAGTTGGCTCAGCGGTTTTCAGCCAGACATAGTTTTGCTTTCCTCGGGCATTTGGGAGGTTGTTGACAGACGGTTCTTAGGCGATGACCGTTTCCGGCATGTAGGTGACCCTGCCGTTGACCACTACATTTTGTCCGAGTTCTTATCAGTCATTGACTTAGCTGGCAGTACCGGAGCTACGGTCGAAGTGCTTACGCAGGCGCATTTCAACGCTGGCCTTGATCAGGGGTATACCGACTTACCCGAGTCTGACCCTGCGCGAACTGACCGACTCAATCAGATTCTTTCCGAGGCGGTTTCCCTCCGGCCTGGCGTGGCTTTTCTGCTTGATTTTGCCTCTTGGCAGGCAGGTCAGCCCGGCGGGGCAGTCAGTACAGATGTGCGCCCTGATGGGCTTCACTTTAGTGATGAGTACTCTCGTGTGATCGCAGGTTGGCTAGGACCTGAGATGCTTCGAATCGCTCGTCAGGAATAAGTGCGTCACTGACTCGACGTTTTTATACTCAGGGCGAGTCGCTCCGCATGATTGAAGCAAGTTAGTTAAATGCCATCCGCAGGTTGTACTACCTGCTAGCCCAATCGCGAACTTGATCTAGCCGCATCGCGGGCGATCACTGGCGCATCTCTTCCGGTGCTGCCAGATTGCGTGCCAGATTGCTCGTGATAATCCTCATCTACATTTACATTCCAAATATCGTGGTGGCCAGTACCCAGGATGTTCTGAGCAGTTAGTAGTGCAGTGAGCATTGAGTGATCTTGGTTGTTGTACTTATGCATGCCGTTGCGGCCTACTGGGTGCACATTTGGCGTGTGCACTGTGATCCAGTCGTTCAGCACGGCCACGTTAGCGGCATAGAACTCGTCGTAAACGGGATAGGCCTTTGGTTGCCTGACTACATAGCCAGCTTCCACAATTGAGGGTTCGCCCAGACCAAGAACTGCAAGCTCTCGTGTTCCACGAGCGATGAGTTCCTCGTCAGATGCATTCCAAAGTTCGTCGCCCTCAAACACGAAGTACTCCAAACCCAGGCAAGTTTTGCCGTCTTTGACAAGGTAGGGAGACCAAGAACCAAAGTTCTGAATCCGTCCCACCATGACATCGGGAGAGTGAATGTAGATCCAGTTATCGGGGAATCCAGCGGACTCGGGTACTACTAGTGCCACCGTCAAGAAATCGCGGAAGTGAAGGTCGTCGGCTGCACTCAAAACCCTTGCTTCTGGTTGTGGGTTCATTGCTCGCAGCAATAGAGGGAACGGCATGGAAGAGACCACGTGGTCAGCGTGATACTCAGTCAGTTCTCCGCCGTTGGTCCGTGCCCAAACTGAAGTGGCAGCACCCTCGGAATGATCGACGCGCTCAACTCTAGTTTCCATCAAAACTTTTGATCCAGAGGCCTGCACAAGTTCTGTGCAGCGCTCCCACATCATGCCCGGACCGTACTTGGGGTACTGAAACTCCTCGATCAGGCTCGTGACTTGCGCCGAGCCCGTCCGACGTCCAGCGAACTTCGAGCGAATTGGTTCCCAAACCGCCGCAAACAGCGACATGCCCTTAATTCGCTGTGCACCCCAATCTGCAGACAGCTCAGAGGCTGGCACGCCCCAAACTTTCTCGTTGTAGGTCTTGAAGAAATGGTCAAAGAGCCGGCGTCCATAATTGGCAACGATGTAGTCCTCAAGAGTCTTCTGCTCTTTGGGCGGTCGTATACGGACCCACAGCGCAGATGCAATGCATCGCACAGCCTCAATTGGCCCCAAGTTTACTAGCGCATTCACAGGCTTGATGGGGTAGTCGTAGTACTTCGACTTGTAGTAAATTCGGCTCATACGAGGCCGTAGAAGAAAGTCTTCAGCTGGCAGGATCTCATGCCAGAGTGCCTCTACCTCTGGGACTTTGGTAAAGAAGCGATGTCCACCGATATCAAAGCGGTATCCATCACGCTCGACCGATCTAGAAATGCCACCGACAATGTCGTCTGCTTCCAAGATTGTGCTGTGAACCCCACTTTTTTCTAGTTCGAATGCTGCTGTGAGTCCGGCCGGACCAGCACCAATCACCAGAACATCTAGTTGGGTAAGTTGAGTTGAGTTTTCTGAAGTATTTTGGGTCATGAGCATTGTGATAGAAGCTAGGAGCGACTACTCAGTGAGATTAGCCTGAAGCGCAAGGCCGCTGGCATTCACGCCGGTTTGAGGTGCCGGACCTCTGCTGTTGCTGCTTCTACGCGTTTTACCCACAAGATGCTGTCAGTGCGAAAGCTTGCCACTCGGACTGACCAGCAATCGACGGTCTGTCGGCCTGCGTTGCTGCAAAAGAACGTAGTCATGGATTGTTCCTGCTGATAAGCGTCAGCACCTTGAACCTGTTGCACAGTGCCATCGGCAAGGTGAAGTTCAAACTGAGTGGCTTGAGCACTGAAGGCTGTTGCTGTGGCTGTTCCATGGCTATCCATTCTCAGATTTTACGGGTTCTCAGCTGTGGATCGCTAGTGGCCTAACCCTGTTAATTCAGTTGATTTTTGGTAGGAAACCCAGTTGATGAAGGGTGGAGGAGCTGTGGATGGGAGTGAGGGTTTCCACAGGTGGTCGAAGATTGTCTCTGGAACTGACTACTTCGTGCAATGCTCACAGGGTGAATGAAGATCAAGTAGGCGCAGCCCAAGCTCATGATTCTGTACCAAACCCTGATACTGAACTTCAGACAGACCAGGTAACAGACACAGCGGGTATTGGGTTCACTTGTCCACGGTGCCGCCTTCAAGTTCTTGAGGAGTTCTACGGTCCCTGCAGCTCTTGCAGAACCACTTTGCGGGTCCAAGTCGGTGGCCACGCCAGAGAAGTAGAAGATGTGGCCTACGAGCCCAAGATGAATGTGACCCCAAATGCAGTAGCAACAAAAGAATAACCCCCACCCCCTCCTCCTAACCTGTTTTGTCATGCGGTGGACCCCCTATAGGGGGTCCACCGCATGACAAAACAGGTTAGGAGGAGGGGGTGTGGGATGAGGGATGGGGGGTGTTAGCCAAGCAGAGCTTGGTGTGCGGCCCAGCGATAGTCGGCCTTACCCGAGGGGGACCGAAGGATCTCATCGCGTCGGATGATGGCCCTAGGAAGTTTGTACCTCGCAATATGTTCTGACGCGACGCTGCAAATTTGCTCATCCGTTACAGAAGCACCCGGGCGAATTTGCACAATTGCCACCACTTCAGAGCCGAAACGCTCCGATGGTCTGCCGCAGACAACTGCATCGAAGACTTCAGGATGCGACTTGACAGCTGTCTCAACTTCTTCGGCAAAGACTTTCTCGCCTCCAGTGGTGATGCACGCGGAGTCTCGTCCGAGCAGTTCAATCATTCCGCTTTCTGATAAACGCGCTCGATCACCTGGAATGGCATAGCGAATCCCGTCAATCACGGGAAACGTTGCTTCGGTCTTGACCTTGTCTCGGAGGTACCCCAACGGCACGCGACCGGATTGAGCTAGCCATCCTGACCCCTGCTCACCAGGAGTCATCTTTCGGCCGAGGTCCTCGCTGAGGACAACCGAAGTTGAAGCTGGAGTAAAGCCGGAGACATTGCGATTGAGTGCAGAGCGTCGCGCTACCCCCTGCCGGCCAGATTCAGTTGACCCTAAGACGTCAAGAATGCTGATCTCTGGCAAAAACTCTAGGAGTTCAGATTGAACCCCTTCAGAAAGCACTGCACCACCAGAAAGTAAATACCTGAGGGAGCCAAGCTCACGAGATTTACAAGCTTCCCGCTCCCTAACAAGCTGATCGAGAAGTGGGCGAGCCATCGGGTCGCCTACGAGTAGCAAAGAGGTGGCCTTGGAGTTCTCGATAGTAGACAACACATCCTTAGGGTCGAAGTGATCCACCACGCTCTGAATAATCACCGCGCCACCAGCAATCCAAGTTGAGAGAGCATTCCAATGTGCGGCACCGTGCATTAGAGGGGGAGCCGGAAGTGCCCGCACCCGCCCATGGGCTTGAGCCAGGAGTTGCCCAACACTTTGGAACTCCTTGCCGCTCTTACTGCGCACTCCAAGCGCCGCCACCAAAAAATCAGCCTGTCTCCACATGGCACCCTTGGGCATTCCTGTGGTGCCACCGGTGTAACACAAGTAGATATCGTCACCAGTCCATCCGCTAGAGATAAAGCTTGGCAACGTCGGCGAGGCAGCCGCCAAGGCGGCCTCATATTCGACGGCCCCGGGCAGTAGTCCATTGCCAGATTCATCGGCCACTTGAATAATGAGTTCTAGTGGGTGGTTCAACTCGGAGAATATAGAGCTCAGCACTGGAGCAAATCGGTCATGAATGATGATTCCTCGAGCTGCAGCATCATTGAGTAAGTAGGTCAATTCTTCTGCAACGTAGCGATAGTTCACGTTAAATGGAACAGATCCCGCCTTCCAGCAACCAAGCATTGACTCTAAGTATTCGTTGCCGTTCAGCAGGTACAACGCAACATGTGACTGAGAAGACTCCCAACGCTCTGCAGGGTTCTTTTGAACACTCCAATCGCCGGGTTTCTGTGGGCCGAAACCTGCCTGATGGAGCACGCTTGCGAGTCTTTGCGTTCGGTCTTGTACTTGCGCCCAACTAAAGGTTCGATCACGAAAGATCAGGCAGTCAGCATCTGGCTGTTTGTTGGCTAGGGCTTCACAAATCGTTACAATATCGAGTTCCATTATCGGCGACAGATCTGATAGCGGGAGCCGGCCCTAGACGTTCAGGGCTACTGGAATCTCAGAGACAGCCTGAAGGGGAAAGTGACAGGCTACGTAGTGGTCCTCAGAGACGTGTTGCATCTGGGGCTCAACCTGTGAACAAATCTCTTGTGCTAGCGGGCAACGAGTGCGAAACCTGCAGCCGCTCGGTGGAGAAATCGGAGAAGGCAGATCACCCTCAAGGTGATGCTCGGTGTCTAGTGATGCGTTGGGATCTGGCAAAGGGATAGCTGCAAGCAGAGCACGAGTATACGGGTGTGCTGGTGCTGCATAGAGGGTGTCTGGGTTGCCAATCTCACACATCTTGCCTAGGTACATCACTGCAACTCGATCAGACACGTTCTTCACAACAGCTAGGTCGTGGGCGATAAAGACCAAAGTCAGCCCGTATCGTGCTTTCATATCCTCAAGCAGATTCAGAATCTGTGCTTGCACCGACACATCAAGTGCAGAAACAGGCTCATCACAGATGATCACCTTTGGCTCTGTAATCACTGCCCTTGCAATAGAGATTCGCTGGCATTGCCCACCTGAGAACTCGTGCGGCTTGCGCTCGGCAGCTGCATCGGGGTCGATACCCACAGAGGCGAGGACCTCTGAAACCTTGACTCTACGCTCCTCGGGAGTTCCAATTTTCCAGATATTGAGGGGCTCCTCAACGATCTGCATGACGGTTCGCCGAGGGTTCAGCGAGCTAATCGGATCTTGAAAGATCATCTGCAGTCTTGGCCGTGTGTTGCGTAACTGCTCTCCCCGTAGCGAGCAAAGATCAGTACCGTCAAGAAGAACTTGGCCGCGAGTTGGCCGCGGAAGTTGCATGATGGCTTTTCCGGTTGTCGACTTGCCACAACCAGATTCCCCCACTAACCCAATTGTTTCTCCACTAGAAATATCAAATGAGATATTGCTGACTGCAGAGACTTTCTTGCCTCGTCCAGCAGGAAAATCAACTACTAGGTTCTCTACCCTGAGTAGGGATTCTGAGGACTCCCGAAGGTGTGCAGTTCCGCTTCCAGCCATAACTAGATACCCTCTATTTGTTCTTGAGCTGTGTCTGTTGGTTCAAGCTCGGCTGCAGCGTTCACATCGGCGTTTGCATCGACAGATACACGAGTTGGAATCACAAATTTAGGGGCCGTTGTCATGAGACGCTGAGCTGCCAGGCGCAAGCGCACCTCTTCTGTTTCTGGTGAGCCAATTGGGTAGAAGCAGGCATACAAATGCTCGGGTCTTGTGACTGAGGGAGTAAGCCTCGGCGCTTCTTCCTGGCAGCGAGGCTGCACATAGGGGCACCTTGGGCTGAATGCGCAACCTTTCGGCGGATTAACTAGGTCTGGTGGCCGTCCGCCGATAGCTGCAAGCCGTGTGTGGGATGGGTCGGTTAGCTTAGGAATGGCGGACATAAGAGCCTCGGTGTAAGGCATCTTCATGTCACTAAACAGCAAAGCGGTTGGAGCCTGCTCCACAATTTGACCGGCGTACATCACAGCAATCTCATCGGCTCTCCCGGCAACTACCCCAAGATCGTGAGTCACCAAGATCATTCCCATAAAGCGCTCACGCTGCTGTTCTGCGAGCAGGTCAAGAATCTGGGCTTGAACGGTCACGTCGAGTGCCGTAGTCGGTTCGTCAGCGAAGAGCAGTTTGGGTCCACAAGCAAGTGCAACGGCGATAACTACCCTCTGTCGCATCCCGCCAGACATTTCGTGGGGATATGTAGAAAAACGCTTATCGGGTTCAGGTATCTTGACAGCTTTGAGCAGCGCAACAGCTGTGTCTTTGGCATCAGATTTGCTCATATTGCGGTGAAAACGGAGCGACTCGGTTATCTGTAGACCAATCTTCATGACGGGGTTGAGTGCCGTCATTGGATCTTGGAAGATCATGGCCATCTCATCGCCCCAGAGTTTTCGGTACTCGTTATCGTTGAGGCCCGAGATCTCTTTGCCCTCAAATATGACCTGGCCAGATCGTTCAGTATTTGAACGAGGCAGCAGACCCATAATTGAACGAGAGAGTACTGATTTTCCTGACCCGGACTCGCCTACAACTCCCAAGGTTTTTCCGCGTTCCAATGACAGCGAAACCCCGTTTACGGCAGTGAGCTGGCCGCGATCGGTAGTGAATTTCGTGATGATATCTCGTACATCAAGAAGCGTGGGAGCTCCCGGCGTGCCGCTAGGCACGGCAAGGCCCGTGACGGGCGTCTGTATGTTCACAGCACAGACTCCCGCACACCGAACTTCCGGCTCACCGCATCACCTAAGAAGTTGAGTGCCATGACTGTGAGGAACAAAATCAGTGAAGTGAAAATGACTATATGGGGTGAGTTGCGCATCTGTCCGCGACCCTCGGCGATTATGTTCCCCCAAGATGGCATCGGGAGTTGAACCCCGACTCCAAACAAGCTCAGGCCACCTTCGGCAACAATTGCAATACCAACTCCGAGCAATGAGATTGACAACATCGCTGGCATCACATTGGGCAGCACCTCGCGAATCATGATGCGCCAATTCTTTGCTCCCATTGCCTTAGAGGCAAGCACAAACTCACGCTCGGACCATGCCAAGGTGTTGGCCCGTGTTATGCGGCCAAGTAGCGGAATCGAGACGATTCCAAGGCCAAGAACAACTACGGCAAGCCGACGAGAAGAGGTTACTCCCGCACCGCTAGCTAGAACCGTGACTAATGAAAGTGCAAGCACAAACTGTGGGATTGCAAGAAGCACGTTCATCAGCGGGGTAATTAGGCCGTCAACTCGACCACGAAAGAACCCGGTCAGTAGGCCGAGCATGCCTCCCAGAATTAGGCCAAAGGCAACTGCACCAAAGCCGACGATGAACGATGAACGGGTACCCCAGATGATTCGTGACAGCAAATCACGTCCGATTGCATCGCCGCCAAACCAGTGCCCTGCAGTCGGCCCCTTTCTTGCTATTGCGAGGAAGGATTGATTCGGATCCGGAATCGGAAGCACGGGGGCAAGGATTGCAAGCAGAGCTAAGAAGGCGATCCACCCAATTGCAACCCAGGCAGCTGTGCCTAGGCGGTCACCGCGCACAGCATGCGAGGAGGGGGCCTCGATTGCCTCGATCGTGGGAAGCGAGGAGGGATCAAGATGGGCTATCGAAGTGTCACGATTTGTTTGCATTACGAATCCGTGGATCGAGGACGGTATATAACAGGTCAACGGTGAAGTTCACCAATATGTAGAGAATGGCGATCACAGCCACCATGGACTGGAAAGCAACGATCTGCCGACGGCTGATTGCCTCAAAGAGCATCAGCCCAATACCGGGCAAAGCAAACACCACTTCAACAATCAGAGCCCCACCAATGAGTGTGCCGATATTGAGACCGGCCACTGTGAGCAAAGTGAGTGAGGAAGGTCGCAATGCATGGCGAAACAGGATCCGTCTGGACTTCAGCCCTTTGGCCTTAGCCATCAGAATGAAATCTTGCTGCAGCGTGGCGATCATGTCGCTACGAAGGAGCCGCATGTAAATCGCTATTTGACCGACCGCAAGTGTGATAGTCGGTAAAATCATGTACTGAAGGTGCTCGATCGGTCCCTCGCTTGGTGAGGCGTACCCACTGGTCTTAAACCATCCCAGCTTTACTCCTAGGTAGTACTGCAACAAGAAGCCAAGGGCAAAGTTGGGAATAGCTAGCATTGCAAAGGCCGAGGTGTTCGAGGTGCGGTCAAACCAACTTCCTTTGCGGTAGGCAGTAAGTACCCCCAGGGGAATTGCAATCAGCAGGGCAAGCATCTGGGCGTAGAACATCAATAGCAACGATACTGGTAAGGATTGCCAGAGTCGGTCAGAAACAGGCCGATCAGAACTGACGGTGTAGTAATTGCCCATGTCGCCAGTGGCGAAGTTGCCGAGCCAAGTGGAATAGCGGACGGCAAAGGATTTATCTAACTGCAATTCCTGACGGAGATCTTCTCGTTGCTGCGCGCTTCCCGATGGAATCAGAACCTCGGTTGGGTCACCCGGAAGCAACTCGAGCAGCAAAGAAGCGAAAAGGGTCACCAAGATGACTGTGACTATAAGTTGTCCGAATTTTTTCAGAATGAACATCTGTTCCGATTCCCACTCGTGGTGGTTCTTGAGACCAAAACTTGGCTGTAGCTATACGGTGATCGGGACAGACACCCCGATCACCGTATGTCTACTGAATCTCAGTGAGTGAGTCTTAACTTTGGATCCACATTCCTGTTACCGGGTGTCCGCTAGCAAGGCCTGGGAACGGCGCCCCAGCATTATCTGGTAAGTCAGGACCGAGCGTGCCAGATACATCCGTGGCAGTAGCTATGTCCCAGAGGGTCCATTGCAGCCAAATGCTGTAACCCTCCTTGGCAAACTGCTTGTTGATATCGCCGTAGATCTGCTGACGCTTGGCTTTGTCTGGAGTTGCACGACCCTCTTCCAAGAGTGCGTTTATCTCGGGGTCATTAAACCTGCTGAAGTTCACTGGGTTACCCTCTCCATCCCACCACACGTAGTTGGCGTCCGGGTCACCACCTGGGTAATTACGAAAGACCATTGCCTGGAATTTTCCAGAGATAGCAGTGCTAATCAAAGCAGCTTGCTCAAGGGCGCTAATCGTGACCTTTATGCCAGCGGCTTTACCCATCTGCTGCACTACTGCTGCCGCAGCCTGGGTTGCTGGATCTGGTGTTGCAATGAGCGTGAACTCAAGATCAGTACCTGTCTCTTGCTTGTACTGCGCCACAAGTTTCTTAGCGCCTTCAAGGTCATAGGTGGGGTAGCCACTGTCTTTCAGGTAGCCAATTCCACCGGGGGCAAATGGCCCGTTTGCATTCTGCAAGATTCCAAGATTGACCGTCTCGTTATAGGTCTTCATGTCGATGGACTTGATGGTAGCCATGCGAGCTGTTATCGAATTGAAGGGTGCTACTGAGGTGTTCAACTGGCCAAAGCTGACTTCTCCGAACTTGTCTGATTCGTAGGAGTTGATATTGCCAGCTTTGGTTTCTGTTCGAAGCTGATCAATCTGTTCGCCACCAGACATTTGGATTGCGTTGAGGTCACCTGCGAGCAAACCGTTGATCCGGCTAGCACTCTCTGGTGTTGGCTTGTACACAATTTCATCTAAATAGGGCAGCTGCGCGCCGTCGGAATCCTTTTGCCAGTACTTCGGGTTTTTCTTGACGACAAGGCTCTCGTTCTGGGTCCAGCTCACAAGGCTGAATGGCCCAGTGCCAATCAACTTGGTGTCGCAAGTCGAGGGGTCATCAAGCTGTGACTGCGCAACAATTCCAACGCGCCCAGAACCGTACAAAGCTCCCGGAAGTGAAGCCCATGGTGTTTTTGTGGTCACGGATAAGGTGAGGGGATCGACCACGCTGACATCGGCAATGTTCGCAAACACGAACGAGAACAGCAGCACACTGCGAGCTGCGTACTTTCCGCGATAGGCGTCTAGGTTGTTCTTGACCACGGTTGCATCAAGCGCAGTGCCGTCGTGGAAGGTCACACCAGAGCGCAGGGTGATTGTCCACTGGGTGAAGTCTGCATTTGGTGTGAGGGTCTTTGCCAAGAAAGGTACGTAATCGCCATTCTCATTAGGGGCGGTGAGAGTGTCGTAAATAGATCGGGCTACTTGGATACCGGAGATTGCTAGCTGCGCCTCTGGCAGGCACCAACCGTCTGCGGTTTCGCCTTCTAGTGCGTAAGTCAGCGTGCCGCCTGGTGTCGGCTTTCCTGTGGCTCCACCTGCGGTGTCTTTGGGGGTACTGCTACTGCCGCCACACGCGCCTGCGAATAAAGCCAAGACGATCATCGAACTGATCACCGCGAATGATTTGGCAGTTCGAGATTTTTGAGTTTGCATAAGTTCCCCCTGAGGACAGATTGTTGGTAACAGGTTCTGTGCTCACTCGAATTGGTAGACGGATATTCGCCGCATTACGAACCGAGATAAGCAGACCGCATAAGTGACGCTCTTCACACAGTAGTCAGACTCTACATCTGCTCTCGGCCGGGTCAATGACAGTTGTAGCAATGAAATGAGGATTTCTTTACGTCCCCTCAAAGAATTTGACCGAGATCAACCTAGAGCTGCGGTATCGCACGCTGATAGCCCCGAGCCTGATTCAGAACGATGTCTACGTACTTCTGGCTGCGGTTATAACTAAAATAAGCAGTTCGAAGTGGACCGTCTTGATCAAGCCCCGGGCCTTTTCTACATAAATACACGCCAGCAGTGAGCGCTGCGTCATAAAGGTTTTGTGGGTCGGCTATGCCATCACCTGTTGCGTCTTGTGCCACTGCTTTCCATGAACTGGGGAGAAACTGCATGGGGCCAACAGCGCGATCTGTGGCTGGGGTTCCGTCTAATGCGCCACCATCAGTATCGCGGACGATGGCAAACGAGTTTGATCCGTTCAGCTCGGGTCCAAAGATCGGCGGTGATACAAGCCCATCACTGCCAAGATTAGCTCCTCGGTACGTGCCGTGTTTACTCTCTGTTCGGCCAACGCCAGCAATTGCCCACCATGGAATTGCACACTTTGGGTTGCTCATAGCTAACACCGCGGCAGCACGCCAGTAGGCGTCAAGTGCGCCAGTAGACAAGTCAGTGCCGTCGATGGTTGCAGACATTCTTGCTTCGCTAACGCGAACTTCGTTCGTTGTTAGTTGCTCAGATAGTTTCTGTGCCGAAGTATTCAGCGCCTGAGAGGTAACTGTTAGTTCGCGTAAGGATGTGTCAAGTGTTGACAACTGCGACTGCAACTCTGATTGACGTTGTTCAAGTTGTCTGAGCTGCTCCGTAGCAACGAGCTCTTTTTTTATTGTACTCCTCGCAACTGACTCAGAGAGAACTCGCGCCCTGTCAAGCCGCTCTCTGTCAGCCGAGCCCAGAGTGGGGTTGAGTACCGACAGCCGGCCAAAACCCGTAATAAACCACTCCACCCCAATGACCCGTAATGCGGCGTGAAGCTTTTGCTGAGTCTCAGTGGCCAGAGTGATTTGTTCAGCTTTGATGGCAAGTGATTGCGAGGCAGTATCGCGCTGCAGAGTGTTGCTCTGAATCGTCTCCTCCGTTTGTTTTAGTTTTTTTTGGACCTGTTCCTGCTGATCGCTGAGCCGCTTTCGTTCTACTACTGCAACGTTAAGTGCAGGCGAACTTGCAGGAACTGCTGCGACTGCAGCAGAAAGACCTTGGCCTGGCAGTGAGTCTGAAGACTGCTGGCTGCTAGCAGCAGATACCGATGTTGGTTCGCTTGCTAGTGCCACGGAACTCCTGCCGGGACACAACAACTCAACGAGCAGTAGTAGAAGGCATCCAGCCCCTGCGTTAACTAGCTTCGAACTGAAACGAGCTGTGGAGCTTTCGAATTGAGCTGAACCTACTGCCATTGGTCTCGCTCAATGAGCACAGAGCGCAACTCGGTTGGGAAGTCGGTGATGATGCCGTCGACACCGAGATCTAATAGGCCATGCATTTCGGATCTTTCGTTGATAGTCCAGGCGTGCACCTGACAGTTTCGGTCGTGCACTGCGCGTACAAAGCTCTTGGTAAGTAGCGGAATCCCATTTTGCTTTACTGGTACTTGTACACAGTGGTAGGAACACATGCCCGGGCGTGAGGGACTACGTATGTGAGCAGCAGCCATAAGTTGCGCGACCTCCTTGGGAGATGCAGCAGTGCACTGGTCCTCCCCGAGGAGTTTTCGCAGCCTGTCAAGACGCTTATGCGAAAACGCTGCGATACATACACGACCAACAGCATTGTGGTGATGCAGCGTGTTCGCCAAGCTGTCCACGGCTGCATCTGACTTAGCGTCAATATTAAAGAAGGATGTTGGGAAGGATTCAAGCAGCTCTGCCAGAGTTGGAATTGCGTCGGAGCCATCGATTTTTGCCTGTCTGACCTGCTCCCAGGTTAGGTCACTGATTTTTCCTTGCTTGTTCGTGACCCGATCAAGCTGGTCATCGTGAAAAGCAATGAGTACTCCATCAGCAGTGAGGTGGACGTCGGTTTCAAGGTGCCGATAACCCAACGAGGTTGCCGCAGCGAAAGCAGCCATGGTGTTCTCTGGCGCAGCTTCGATGCCGCCGCGATGCGCAATGGCTAGGGGATGCTCCTGATTGTAAAAAGCATGATTCGGCACAAGTTAAGGGTACTTGGGGGCGTAGCCTTGATACAGCATCCAAGAGTAAGGCTGTGCCCTGGCCCTGAACGCAAGTTGGGTGAGTCAGGGGGCCGCTACTAAATGCTCCTTCCTGCGTCCTGCCAATACTCGTCCTTGAGTAGGCGCTTGTATAGCTTGCCCGTTGGATGGCGCGGCAGTTCCTCACGAAAATCAACCGTTCTGGGGCATTTCACATCGGCAAGACTTTCTCGGCAATACAAGATGAGTTCGGCCTCTAGCGCGGCTGCTTCGGACGGATTGCTTGGCATAGTGGCCGGTTGGACTACAGCTTTGACTTCTTCTCCAAAGTCCTCGTTGGGAACTCCAAAAACTGCAACGTCGCTCACCGCAGGGTGCATTGTTAGCAGGTTCTCTGCTTCCTGTGGATAGATATTCACCCCACCACTAATGATCATGTACGCCTTGCGATCAGACAGATACAGGAATCCATCAGCATCGACTCTGCCGACGTCGCCCAGGGTTGACCAGCCGGAGTTGTTGTAAGACTCCTTCGTCTTTTCAGGGTCGTTGTGATAGCTAAACCCGCCCTCGGACTCAAAGAACACCGTGCCGGTTTCGCCAATGGCGAGTTCAGTGCCATCGTCGTCAAGAATGTGCAAGATGCCAGCAAGTGGCTTGCCGACGCTTCCTTTGTGGGCAAGCCAGTCCTCGGAATTAGCCCAACAGAAGCCATTTCCTTCGGTTCCTGCGTAGTACTCATGAATGACTGGCCCCCACCAGTCGAGCATCTTTTCTTTAACCGGAATGGGACAAGGAGCCGCGGCATGAATTGCCACTTCAAGTGAGCCCATGTTGTATTTGGTGCGTTGTTCATCAGTCAGTTTGAGCATGCGTACAAACATGGTGGGAACGAATTGCCCAAAACTCACTTTGTACTTCTCGATCAAGCGAAGTGCGTCCTCCGGGTCGAATCGCTCCATAACTACAACGGTTCCGCCGGCGCGTTGAACCGCCATAGAAAAACGAAGCGGAGCAGAGTGATACTGCGGCGCCGGAGACAAGTAGATGGTTTCGGTGTTGGCGCCAAACAGTCCAGCAACCAGCATGAACAACATGTCTGAGGTACCAAGTGGTGCATTACGCATGGGAACCTTGACACCCTTTGGCCGGCCAGTTGTGCCAGAGGAATACAACATGTCCATTCCCTCGGTGGGCTCAACAAGCTCGGTGGTGGGCTGTGCAGCTACAGCATCTTCAAAGGACTCATAGCCCTCAATAATTGTGTCAAGCAGAAATCGGTATTCCACATCGGGAGTCAGACTCAGCAGCTCTCGAGCCAACTCGGACTTGTACTCGCTGCTCACAAAGACTCGCGCGCCTGAGTCGTTGACGATATAAGCCACTTCTTCTTGAGTGAGCCGAGATGAGATTGCCGTGTAGTAGAGCCCTGCATAGTGAGCACCCCAAGCTAGTGAGAGATACCACGGGTGATTCTCTGCACACCAAGCAACGTGATCGCCGGGTTTAAGTCCAAGTGATTGCATCAGGTGCGCAATCTGAGTAGCGCGCTCGTGTAACTCCCGATAGGTAACAGTGAGCCCGGTGCTTGCCATGATGTAGGCGGGATGCTCGCCCCGCCCTTCTGTGTAACCCCCCGGATAAAGAAGTTGTTCAGTCACTGATGTCCCCTTGGTCTCATTCTCTGAAGTAGAGATTATGAAATATAGAGATGGTAGCGCCTTGGCTATATCGCAGAATTTTTCAGCTCTTACATCTTGCGGCAGCACACTCGGCTCGCTCGGTTAGCTTGTAGGCGTGGATGACCTAGAGCGCTTCGCTGTGGTGTGTTTGCAGCAGCCTTCAAGCCTTGATTGCGGACTTGCTGTTATTGCCTCAGCGCTATCTTCAACTGCTACAGAAATGCAGCTGATCAGAGGTATTGACGATGTTGCCAGCGGGCTCTCTGACCGGTACCAACTTGATGTTGGCCGCAGCCTCTCTCACGTATCGGCTTCCGAGTTTTGTCAGTTTCTTTTTAATAAACAGGGCTTTCAAGGTGTCCAAGCTGACTACTACAGCCCAGCAAATAGTCTGCTTGATCAGGTACTCGAGCGCCGTCGCGCAAATCCAATCACCTTGAGTATTCTTGGTATCGAGATAGGAAGGCGTTGTGGCTTTGAGTTTGTAGGCATCGGCATGCCGGGGCATTTTCTGCTTGCTGAACCAGGGAACTCGATCAGCTTTTATGATCCATTTGTTAGCGGTCGGGAGCTATCAATGGTTCAAGTACATGAGCTGTTTGAGTCAGTCCACGGGGCTCAGCAGCGATTTGAAAGTTCTTATCTGCTTCCTACTCAGCCGCGCCTAATTCTGCTGCGGGTACTGAACAATCTCCAGGCGGCCTACACCCTCAGCGGGGACCGACAGAAATTAGCTCAGGTGGCGAAGTTGCAAAGTGTGATCCCTGGGTTTGCAATAGAGGCCTTGGGGCGTCTTGCCCCGCTGCTCACCGCAGATGGCAAGTTCTCAGAAGCAGCAGAGGTGCATGACCGCCTATGTATTGAGAACCCTGCTCAGGCCGAGGGCCATCAGCGCGCAGCACAACAACTACGGGCCCGACTCAACTAGGCCGACTTGCCTAAAGTAACTTGACCACACAGTCAAGATCTATTGCCACAGCCAGAAGAAACCGTTGGAGGATGCATGTCGTTGCTAGATACCCCCCAGAGTTCAATCAACTCACAACAGCAAGCAGTTGAAGATGCTTGCGTTCAATTACTCGAGGAGTTTCCTCCCACAAAGTGCCAAGAACAAGAGTTTCTAGAAGCGCAGTTTGATGCCGGTCTTGCATGGGTGCACTTTCCGATTGGTAACGGGGGGCTCGGGGTGAGCCCAGGTCTTCAACGTGAGGTCATCTCTCGTCTTGGTGCCCAAGGTGCCCCAATTGGTGGAATGAAGAATCCCATTGGCTACGGCATGTGTGCTCCAGCAGTCGAGGTGCATGGTTCGCAAGATCAGAAGAATATGCTTCGCTCACTGTTTTCAAATGAACACATTTGGTGTCAGATGTTCTCCGAACCCGGAGCGGGGTCAGATGTTGCGTCACTCGCAATGCGCGCAGAACGCGACGGTGAGGAGTGGTTGCTAAACGGGCAAAAAGTCTGGACCACATTGGCCCATATTTCTTCATATGGCTTAGTTATCGCTCGGACTGATCCAGAGCTTCCGAAGCACCGAGGAATTACTGCATTTATTGTTGACATGCATGCCCCCGGAGTAGAGGTCAGACCGCTTCGACAAATGACGGGTGAAGCAGAATTCAACGAGGTGTATCTAACAGACGTGCGGATTCCGGATTCGATGCGCCTTGATGATGTTGGCAGAGGCTGGGCTGTCTCGATCACCACTCTGATGAACGAACGAGTATCTATTGGCGGAGGTACACCCCCTAGAGGATCTGGACCGATTGGGCAACTACTGCAGACTTGGGAGAGCCATGGTGACGGAGATGCAGTTCAGCGAGATCAGGTCACTCGACTTTGGATTGAGGCCGAGGTCAACCGGCTGACCAATATTCGTGCATCCCAACTCCGCAAAGCTGGTACCCCTGGCCCAGAGGGTTCTGTAGCCAAGCTAGCGATGGCCGAGAACAACAAGGCTATTTACAGCCTAGCCCTAGACATTATGGGTGCCGCAGGAATGCTCTACGAGTCATATGAGTTTGGTCGTCCGCGGCACGCGTTGTTCTCTGAGGATATGTACAAGAACTTCCTTCGTGCCCGAGCGAACTCTATTGAGGGAGGCACTTCGGAGGTGCTGAAGAACATCATTGGCGAGCGTGTGCTAGGTCTGGCTGGCGATGTGCGTGTTGATAAAGTCGCTGCTTGGAAAGACGTTCCGCGTAACTAGAACCACTCGTTAGGGAGTACCTGCCGGTGAACTGATTCGGGCCGCTGTCTTCATGGGCATTGAATCGGCCTAGCCTGATGTCATGGCACGTCGAACCAAGATTGTTGCAACCATCGGTCCCGCTTCAGATTCTGAAGCCAAGCTGCGTCAGATGATTGAAGCTGGCATGGATGTGGCCCGGCTTGGTCTTGCTCACGGGAGTATCGAGGACTCACTTGAGCGCTTCAGAAGAATCCGTTTGGTTGCGGCACAACTTGAGCAACCCGTTGGCATCATGGTTGATCTACCAGGGCCAAAGGTTCGTCTGGGAAGCTTTGGCAGTTCAGCAGTTGATCTAGCCACGAACAGCAAAGTCTTGTTGTATCCGGGACGTACAACCTCAGATGCATCCTCTATTGGTGTTGACTACGAGAACCTGCTGTCTGATGTTCATGTGGGCGATCTACTCGCTATCGGTGACGGCAGCGTCACTTTGGTGGTTGAGTCAGTTGATGCTGACTCGGCAACGGCACTGATCACTCATGGTGGAATTGTGCAAGGACGCCCAGGGTTACACGTCCCCTCCGAACGGCTAGGAATTTCCTCGCCCACCCCCGAGGACCTAGTGAAACTCGATGCATTCTTAGAAGTTGGCGTCGACATGGTTGCGTTCTCTTTTGTCCGCTCCGGCTCTGATATGCGCAGAGCCGGAACCGAGCCGCACCCAATCGGCCCGCTACTCGTTGCCAAGATAGAGACGCGCGCAGCAGTTGAGAATCTGCAGGGAATTATCGAGGCCTCTGGTGCAATCATGGTTGCCCGCGGCGACTTGGGTTCCGAGCTAGGAATCGAAGAGTTGCCACATGTGCAAAAACAGATCATTCGTGACTGCATTGCCCTTGGCAAGCCCGTGATTACTGCAACACAGATGCTTGAGTCGATGGTCATAGCGCCGACGCCAACACGGGCAGAGGTGAGTGACGTTGCCAACGCAGTGTTCGACGGTACATCAGCGGTAATGCTCTCGGCTGAGAGCGCGGTTGGACATGACCCAGTCAATGCAGTGGCGACTATGGCCAGAATTGCTGACCGAGCCGATCAAGATTTTGACTATGAGGCTTGGGCTCGACGTATTCGATTGCTTCGCAGAGAAGCACTGGGCGACGGGGCCGCGCGTATTACTGATGCAATGACTGGAGCCACGTGGCGAGCTGCCACAGAGATGAATGTTGACGCGATTGTTTGTATTTCTGAATCTGGATTCACGGTTCGCTCGATAGCCCGTTTTCGACCGGGCATGCCACTTATTGCTTTCACACCACTCGAGCAGACTCTTCGGCAACTCACTCTTAGTTGGGGTGCAACACCGTTACTTGCTCCGCACAGAGTCGAGAGTCTGGCCAATATGGAGGATCTAGTAAACTTGGCTAGGGACTTGGGCCACATTCGAACGGGCGACACCGTTGCGGTACTCGCCGGCGGAGGTGGTGGGGACGGAACCCAAGCCGCGGATGTACTGCGCGTTATGACCGTCAAGTGACTGGGTTCGTTGAATGACTGGGCTCCTTGAGTGATTGGGCTCGTTAAGTGATTGGGCTATCTTCTGGAGAAAGCTATACCCCAGAGGGTTTGCGGCTTTTGTGTAGAACCCGCCCCGAGGTCGACCCATCTTTACCAAGCCTTTTGTTTATTCACGGGGCAATGGATCGTGGCGCAAGCTTTAGTCGCGTCATGCGCCGCTTGCCGCAGTTCAGTTCGATTGCAGTCGATCGCCGCGGATATGCCGGGTCGTTAGAGGCCGGGTCATTAGAGGGGGGAGTATCTGTTTCGCTCGGCGCACATGTGGATGACCTTTTATCTGTGATCGACTTCAGTGGTGCTGACTCGGTGGTGGTGATTGGACACAGTCTTGGCGGGACTCTTGCACTTGGTCTTGCTCATTTCCAAGATCCAAGAGTCATTGGGCTTGGGGTGTTCGAGTCCCCTATGCCATCACTAGATAACTCATATGCATTAGTCGGTGGTGGAGCGATTGAATGCGGTGAGCAGAAAGGCCCAGAAGCTGCAGCGGAGTTCTTCTATCGGCTGATGGTTGGGGACGCTGTCTGGGATCGTTTGCGTGAGCGAGATCGGGTTGCAAGGCGTGCCGAAGGCACCGCACTGCTCGCAGAATTGCGTTCGCTTCGCACACCTGGATCTACCGTTGATCCGAGAACTGTCACATTGCCGACTCTGATGGGCTTGGGAACTGAATCTAGAACCAGTTTGCTGGAAAGTGCAGAGTTGCTTCACCGGGCTCTGCCCTGCTCTCAGTTGAAGAAGATTCGCGGCGCCGGCCACGGAGCGCATCTTTCGCATGCCGATGACTTTGCTCGCTATGTTCAATCTTGCGTTGAGTTTGCAGTCCAGGGGGGTACGACTAGCAACAAAAGCTAGACACGTTCTTCAGGCAAGGTCGCTCAGTAAAGAAGTTCTGCTGCTCGCACACTGACTACGATGTGAATATGTCTAATGCCCCTGTACAACTCACCCCCTCTGGTCCGCCGCAGACAGTATTGAACGCTGAGCCCCAAGAGGCGCTCGCAGCTTTAGCTCAGGCGCTGACACTTCCCCTTGAACAACGCCGAGCTGTAGTGGCTGAAATAGTTGCCGACAATCCTCGATTTCTTGACGGTTGGGCACAGCTGGGGCGCCTTGGCAGAGACAATATTGAGAGCTACGCCTGTTATCGAGTTGGCTATCACCGTGGACTCGACAGGCTGCGCGGCTCGGGGTGGCGTGGTAGCGGGTACGTGCGTTGGGAGCATGAGACGAATCGCGGTTTTTTGCGCTCACTAGAGGGCCTTCGTGCAATGGCTGCCGCCATCGGCGAAGTTGATGAAGAAGAGCGTTGCAGGCATTTCTTGTATCAGTGCGATCCGGGTATGCCAGAGGATCTTTACTAGGCGCGAGCGCTGAAAACCTCTCACCCCTGAAAAGTTGCAAGCTCTACTGCAGTTATCTGTGCCCGCGCCTACACTTCGGCCATGTCTGATACCGAGGTCAAGCTAACTGCGGGAGTTTCGCTACAGGGGATTCCGGCCCATGGAATGCAGGGAGATGAAATGCTCGCTGCTTTGAAGATCGAGCGCGAGGGCGACTTGGATTGGCGCGGTGGCAAGGCCTTTAGCCTTGTCTATAACAGCGACGACCCAGAGCTCGAACGAGTGCAGCACGAGGTCGCTGCAATGTTTCTTCATGAGAACGCGCTCAACCCCTTTCGCTATAAGACGTTGCTGCGGATGGAGAGTGAGGTCCTGAGCATGGCTAAGGGGTTGCTACATGCAGGACATGCAGCACTTACTTCTGGCGGCACGGAATCAATATTTCTTGCTGTAATGACGGCCCGGGAGCGGGCATTGGCGAAGGGCATCAGTTCTCCAACTCTTGTGTGTGCCGTCACGGCACACCCCGCTTTTGCGAAGGCCTGTCATTACCTTGGCCTAGAGATGATCTGCACAGAGGTGTCAGCCGACGGTCGTGCAAACCCCGAGGCGGTAGCCGCTGCTATTGACGACCGGACTGCCTTAGTTGTTGCCTCGGCACCCTGTTACCCATTCGGGGTTATTGACCCAGTCACAGAGATAGCGGCGCTCGCAGAGAGTCGCGGCGTGTTATGCCATGTCGACGCATGCCTAGGCGGCTACTTGCTGCCATTTTGGGAGGCTCTGGGCGAAGAGGTTCCGCCATGGGATTTCCGTGTGCCTGGCGTAACTTCAATGTCTGCTGACATTCACAAATATGGCTACGCCTTTAAGGGCGCATCAACGGTGTTGTACCGAGATTCTGACTTGTATCAATTGCAAATATTTATGTATGACAGTTGGCCCGGTGGGCTCTACGCCTCCTCTACATCTGCTGGCACTCGGCCTGGGTCGCCCATAGCGGGGGCTTGGGCCACCATGAATCACCTTGGCATCGCTGGGTATATGCGCTTAGGGCAACGTGTGCTGAATGCCACGAACGGCCTTAAGGATGGAATCAACTCAATCCAAGGTCTGCAGATAACGTCAAACCCCGAGATGTCACTGTTTGAGTTTGGAGTTGACCAACTCTCGGATTCCAGCCTGAGCATTGACGCTATTGGCGATGTGATGGATGACCGAGGGTGGAACCTTGATCGCCAACAGGGCGGACTGCACGTAATGACATCTCCCGGCCACGATAAGGTCGTTGATCTATTTCTCTCTGACCTTGACTTTGCCGTCAGTAATCATGGTGCTGCCCGAGGTGGAGAGCATGTGTATGGCGGCGTAGTTTCTTCCTGAGGCACCAAGCCACGAGTAGTGCCCGCTAGTTTAAACGTCAACTAGTGCGGTCTTTGGTGTTTCCCACTAAGAACATCCTGACCGTTGCGATAAAGATTTCGGAGTGAGAAATGATTAGAGAGATTGATGTAGATGAGTTGAGTGCATTACTCGCCGAGGGCGCTTCCCTGATTGACGTGCGGATGCCAGATGAGTTTCAGCAGGGGCATGTTCCTGGAGCAATCTCGATACCACTCACGGAACTTCCTGAGCGACTCGGAGACGTACCAGACGAAGAGACCGGATACGTGATTTGCCAAATTGGTTTTCGCAGTATGAAAGCCTGTGAGTTTCTCGAGACCCAGGGGTACGTGATGGTAAATGTTCTTGGCGGTACTCAGGCATGGATTGATTCGGGCCGAGACACAGCCTCTGGATTCGACCTCGAATAACTACATGCCTGCATCTTCCGAATCTGCATTTGAGCTCATCGTGGATGCTGACGCATTCGCCGATTTTGTTGATCGGGTATCCGGTGAAGCTAGCTATGCCATAGATACAGAGTTTCATCGCGAGCGGACTTACTTTCCGCAGGTAGCGCTGGTGCAGGTGGCCGACAGTCACGGCATTGCACTCATAGATGCACTCAAGGTTGATTTAAAGCCTTTTGCCAAGGTGCTCGACGGAGATGGCCTTGCAGTCATGCACGCTGCTCGTCAGGACATGGAAGTTATGGAACGGTCCTGCGGGACTATCCCCGGACGGTTGCTAGATACTCAGATTGCGGCAGGTTTCTTGGGCTACACGAGCCCTTCGTTGTCTACCTTGCTCGAACGAGAACTTGAAGTTATTGCACCAAAAGCCGACCGGCTGACGGACTGGCTCCGGCGGCCGCTTGGTGCAGCACAGTTGACCTACGCAGCAAGTGACGTAGCGCACCTTTTGCAGCTGTCGGAGCAACTCATGGACCGGATTGAGGAGCGCGGAAGAACGGCATGGGTAAACGCTGCATGTGAAGAACTGCGAACTGAGGATCGCGGGCCCAGAAACCCTGAAGATTCTTGGAGACGCATCAAAGAGGTTCGTCACCTTCGTGGGTCATCACTAGCAATAGCTCAGGCAGTAGCTGCATGGCGCGAAGCCAAAGCAATTGAGACCGATCAGACACCGCGTTTTGTTCTGTCGGACCTTGGCGTAGTCGGAGTTGCTGCTGCAGTTCCAACCACGGTTGAAGAGATCCGCTCCCTTCGAGGTGTAGAAGGTCGAAACCTTCGCACGGGGATGGCAGAAGAACTGCTCTCAGTGGTGCAGGGTTCTCGTAGCAAGACGCCGACTAGAGCGCCAGTCACTCACTCGCCAGAAATGCCGTCTGAGCTGAAGCCAGCGCTACCTCTGGTCAGTGCTTGGGTAAGCCAGCGCGCTCGTGAACTAGAACTTGAGACATCATTGTTGGCAACTCGTTCGGATCTTGAAGATCTTCTTAGAGGTGTGCCCGATGCCCGCTTGACCGTTGGCTGGAGGGCGGAGGTAGTCGGGGAACCAATTCGCCGCCTAGTGAGTGGCGAAGCAGCGCTTGCCTTTGATCGCAGGGTGGGGCTCGTACTCGAGCCGCGGCACGGGCAGTAAATCTGCGCTGACTGACCCTGTGCGGTTCAGAATTTTTCAGTCCCGTGTTTTTAGCGAGCCATCGCTAGCAAAGCGCCAGCTGCAACTACAAGCAGAACAGCCGCAGCAACTGAAGCAAAGCGTAGGTCTCCGCGGCGGATCCAGCGCTGCACAAACCACAGCACCCTGGCCAGAGGCAGTGAGATGAGTAAGACAACCAAAACCATTCCGGTCTTTATAGCGAAGGTCGCAGGAAGCAGCATGGTGAGAACTGCTAGCAGGGCAATAACGATTACTGAACGTTGCAGCCAGAGCGAGAGCGCAGAGAATCGGTTTGGACCATGCACTACCCGAGGGAAGCGCTCTTCTTCGTTGCCTGTACTTGAGTCGCTCACAAGGACCCGCCAATCACGAGTACTGCGACGGCGGCTAGTAGCAGACCAGTCATTTTTCGCACGGTGCTGGCATTAAGCCGTGATTGCAGCCGTGCGCCACTAAATCCGCCAATCAGTGCGCCCAGAACTACAGCGGCAGCCGGACGAACTTCTACCCGGCCCTGGATGCCATAGATCAGCAATGCCGTAGAGGCCGTAATCCCAGAGATGAAAGTTGAGGTTGCGGCCGCTACTTTTACGGGGACTTTCATGACCTCGCTCATCGTTGGGGTCTTCATGAATCCTCCACCAACTCCTGCTAGTCCAGAAACAATTCCGGTGAACACAGAGATCCCTAGTCCAAAGCCAACATTCTTAGCTTGATAGGGGACTACTGCATCCTTGAGGGTGTAGGTGCCTCCGAGTGTTCCGGGCCATTCCCCAGCAGACTCATCATCAAATATTCCCGAGGGTTTATTACGAACGCCCTTTCGAGCAATTGCAGCGATTGCACCTATTAGGGCAGCTGTACCCAGCATTCTTGCGAGCCAGACCTCAGAGATCGATGCCGAGAGCAGCGCACCTGTCACTGTCCCAATTGAGGCAAAGAGTTCTACCGATAGGCCAAGTCGGTGATGAACCACGCCATCGTCAAGTTGGCGAGAAGCAGCAGCTAAGGATCCGGCGGCCACGGTGATCATTCCGAGCGGCGCTGCTAGGCGCGGCTCAACGCCTGAAAGAAGTAGGAGCGGAACTAGCACTGTTGCGCCGCCAATCCCAGCAACAGCTCCCAAAAATGCACAGAACGTGCCGAGTAGGCAGAGAATAGCTACTGAGGGCATCAGAGCTGTATCAATAATTCTGCGTGAAGGTTCAGAAATTGCTGCCGCAGCCAGAAGTTTTTGACAACTAGGAACGCTGAAAAGCCCCGGAGGCCATGAGTTCGATCTGTTCTTTCTATAAAGTCCTTCACTCTGATTTTGCATTGTAGCGGTCTGCCGCGCGCATGATTTGAGTCGAGGCGCTACACTTGCGTACTCAGTTGACAAAGACGGGGAGTCCCACCGTGAAGAAGGGTCGGCACCGCAGATACGAAGAGGCACGTGCGTTAAAGCGCGGGCCAGACCTTGATATTGAGGCGCTCTTCACTGATCTCGAAGGTGAACCAATAGTTCAATCAGTGGCAGTTCAACAAGACCTTGACGATGATATCGAGGCAGAACTTGGCGTTGATGACATTCCTGATGATGACGCTAGCGATGATAATGCTGCGTATGGGCAGGCCGATGATTAACGCACATCTTTGATTGTCGACTTAGCGACCTTCTTCAGATGTAGTTGAAAGAAATCTGACCGGGCCTATTTCTTGTCCGTGGCCTGAACTATTGAGTGCGGACCTACAGGGTGCTCTGCCTTCGAACCGCCGGGTGCGGAACCCATGCCTCTTGCGGCACCTGCCCTAACGCAACGAGCAGCTTCTCGTACACCGCCGGTCCTACAAGGCGAACGATGTCTTCTTTGAGAGTAATAACGACTGAGTCCTTACCAACAAAAGCCTCTGGGCTCTCGGTGCACCACCAGTGAAACTCTTCGCCACCCTCGCCCCAGTCCCTCCGCATCCATTCCCGAAGGGTCCACGTGGTATGCCCTACCTCGTCAATCTGGTGGGTGAGTCTGAGCGGAAGCTGCCAGCAAACCTCCGGCTTCCAGTCCAAGAAACTCTCACCTGCTTCAACAGCGCCGACATGGAGCGCGCAACCTGATCCAAGATGAAAATCGGGTCGGTTTAAAAAGATGCAGGCACCCTGATGAACTCGAGTTGTGGACTCCCCGGCTTTAGTCTTTTGGAATGGTCCGCCTTCCTCATCAGCAAAGTCTTTAAATTGCCATTGTGCTGAGGTGAGCCGCGCAGCCGCTTTGCGGGTGCGCTTGCGGTCCGGCGAGTCGGCAAAGTGGGCCCCGTGGGAGCAGCATCCTTGGCCTAGTTCAGTGGCGTCCTCTTCCAGAATCCCCTTGCAACCTTGGCCAAAAATGCAGCTCCAGTTGCTACGCAGAAACGTTGCATCGAATAGGTAGGTATCCCCCGCATGATCGAATGACGTCCAGTCTCGTGCGGAGGGATCAGGCGAGGTTGGAGGGGAGGTCAACACACCTTCCAGAGTACCCGCCAAATAGCTAGCTCAGGGCTACCTAGTATGCATTGCAAGTTCATGTTCAGCGGAAATTTCGAGCGTTCTTGTCTCAAACCCAAGCCCGCCTGATTCTCTCGGCTTTCCGGGTCGGGTGTTTGTACGTGCTGCGGCTCGTCCACCGGGTGTTGTTGCACTGCCAGAGCTAGATAGCGCTCAGGCTGGGCACCTTCCAACCAATCCTGAATTTTCGCCGCCAATGGGGACTACCTAGCCAGTACTGCAGTTGGGCCTGGTGTCCTGTGTATAAGAACTTGCCACGCACACAAAAACAGCCCGGTACCGCAGTACTGGTCTAGGCCGTCACAGAGACTCCAGCGTTACTTGGCACGCGCCCGTACAAAGTAGTTCGTTGTTCAAGGTGCCTACCGAGTGGCTCAACAAGGTTTCTAAAGTCCTCGGGTGAAACGTCAGTTCCATGGCTTGCGCCTGCTGCGCGAGAGATGTTTTCGTCCATCAACGTGCCACCAAGGTCATTCACTCCAGCTTGGAGTAGCTGAGAGATACCTTCCAAGCCAAGCTTTACCCATGACCCTTGGATGTTGTCGATGTAGCCGGTATAAGTGATTCTCGCTACTGCGTGCATCAGTAATACTTCTCGGAAGGTCGGACCGCGTCGCGAGTTGCGCTGTAGGTACATCGGTGTTGCCATATGGACAAATGGCAGTCCAACAAACTCGGTGAAACCGCCAGTCTCTTTTTGAAGTGCCCTTGTAACGAGCAGATGGCGCGCCCAGCTTACGGGTTGTTCAATTGATCCGAACATAATGGTCACGTTGGAGCGAAGACCTAGCGAATGTGCAATTCGGTGAGCTTCTAACCATTCCTCGGTGTTGATTTTGTCGGGGCAGAGAATAGCTCGCACCTCATCATCGAGGATCTCTGCGGCCGTCCCTGGTAAGGACCGCAGCCCTGCATCTATGAGTCGCTGCAGGTACTGTTCGAGCGGTTCGCCTAGCCGCTTTGCCCCTTCAGTTACTTCTAAAGCAGTGAAGGCGTGAAGATGCATTTCTGGGACTGCATCCTTAACGGCTCGGCAGACGTCAATGTAGTAGTCCCCGTCAAAACTGGGATGAATACCGCCGACCAAACAGACCTCAGTTGCTCCAACCGCATGGGCTTCGCGCACGCGTTCTTGCATGTCCTCCAAGGTCAGCAAATATGGGGTGCCGCGCAGATTAAGGCTCAGAGGACCCTTCGAGAACCCGCAAAACTTGCATTTAAATGTGCAGACATTGGTGTAGTTAATATTGCGATTCTTAACGTAGGTAACGGTGTTCCCTACTGCACGCCGGCGCAGTTCGTCGGCAACCTCAGCAACTGCCGCCACCTCTGCTCCCCGGGCTGAAAACAGCGTCAGAATCTGCTCTTGCTCAACTTCTTGACCTAGAAGGACCCCGTCGAGAACCTCGTGAACAGAACCACGCGATAGACGCGCAGAGGTTGGGCTCGGCACAAGAACCAACGGAGAGACTGCAGCTCCGGAGTACCAAGCCGTTGAGCTCTCGCCTCGGCCTGTGATGCTTAAGACCTCGGCACCAGTTCCGGCGTTCTGATTAGCAGTCATCTTTTCTGGAAAGACTGCACCAGGGTCATCGCGTCCGAGGCCCTCGGAATCTGATCGGTCCATAACTGCAAAGCGCAGTCCTGCATCGACAAAGCGTTCAGGTTGAAGTGCCCACTCAGGGTAAATCGTGAGTCGAGGGGCCAAACTAAAACCGGCGTCTGCAGAGACCTCAGCCAGTCGATCAAGAGCGGGCCACGGTCGCTCCGGGTTGACATGATCCGCAGTTACTGGAGACACACCACCCCAGTCGTCGATCCCTGCATCAAGTAGCACGGCAAAATCCTCGGACAGGTTAGGCGGCGCTTGTAAATGCACTGCCGGCGGAAGAATGAGTCGTGCTAAGGCAATTGCCTCTAGGTACTCATCTTGGGGGCAGGGAGGAGACTTGTGCATAGAGGTTCCCTCTTTGGGAAGGAAGTTCTGCACGATGACCTCTTGGATGTGGCCGTGGCGGCTATGCGACTCGGCTATTGCCTGTAGTGCTTGCACCCGATCTACTCGGGACTCACCGATCCCAACCAAAATTCCGGTAGTAAATGGGATTTGTAAGCGCCCAGCAGCCTCAAGAGTGCGCAGCCTTCGTTCTGGGGTCTTGTCGGGCGAGCCGGCATGGCAAGTCAAGTTTGGGTTGAGCGACTCGATCATCATGCCTTGTGAGGGCGACACTGCTCGTAAGATCGCAAGCTCAGTTTCAGAAAGTGCGCCGGCGTTTGCGTGCGGCAGCAAACCAGTTTTCTCTAGCACTAGGGCACACATGGCCGCTAAGTACTCAACTGTTGATGAGTAGCCGTTTTCTTTGAGCCAGGCTGCCGCAACGGTGTAGCGCAATTCGGGTCGCTCTCCAAGGGTGAACAGCGCCTCGTGGCAACCGGCTTGGGCACCCTTCTTGGCAATTGCTAGCACTTCTGAAGCAGTGAGAAATGGCGCTTCAACTCGCGCTGGTGGTTGGGCAAAGGTGCAGTAGCCACATTTGTCTTGGCAGAGCCTTGTGAGTGGAATGAAAACCTTGGGTGAGTAGGTAACCCGAGTTCCAGTTGTTGCATCGCGCAACTGAGCAGAACGCTGCAGCAAATCGCGCAGTGGCAGGTCGAGGAGTTCTTGATGAGGATTCATGAGTGAGCAGCTTCGCTTCTGTGCAGCATTGAAACATCGGCGCCGGGCCGACTGCTGATTTGGGTCGGAGAAAATGCTTTTTTGCAGGTCCAGCAATAAAAGCTCATATCGATCTCGGTTGAGCAGGGCTCATGGACAAGAACCCGAGGTGGCCCCTCTTCGCCAGATAACCACCGATCACCCCACTGCATCAATGAGACCAGAATCGGCGAGAGTTGCATGCCCATTGCCGTGAGTCGATATTCAAAACGCTCAGGACGATTCTGATACTGCCGCTTCACCAGTACTCCATGCTCGACTAACGAACGCAAGCGATCAGCAAGAATCGCTCGCGGGATGTCTAGGTCTCGTCGAAGCTCATCAAACCTTCGAATACCGCGAAAGGCATCGCGCAGAATAAGGATGGTCCAACGGTCACGAACAATTTCTAGCGCTGCCTCAATCGAGCAACCAAAACCCTGTTGATGCTCCAGAGTTTGTCGGGCCAGGGCTTGTTGGGCCTGAGTTGGAGGTTCTGCTGGGCTGAAGTCTGCTGTCATCCCGGCACACTAGCTTAGTTCGCTATCTGAACCAACTTGGTTCAGATAGCGAACTCGCTAGGAGCGGAGCGCGTCACAGCGCAACTTCAGAACATCGAGCAGCTCAACAAAGCTTTTCTTAAATGCTTCAACACCTTCAATCTCGAGTACAGACGCAACATCTTCTAGGTCTACAAAATTTCCTAAGCGTTCCCATAGGCGTTGGGCCTCAGCCAGATCCGCATCGACTGTTCGAAGCACCGTTCCGTGGTCTTGGAATGCTCGAAGGGTGGCATCGGGCAGTGTGTTCACGCTGTTAGGCCCAATCAGCGAATCTACATACAGCGTGTCTGAAAGATCGGGGTTTTTAGTTGATGTTGAGGCCCAGAGCGGACGCTGAACTCGGGCGCCATGGGCAGCTAAGCGGTCCCAACGCGGGCCGCTGAAGGTAGCCACAAAAGCCCCATATGCCAACTGCCCTTGGGTAACAGCAGCAGTGCCCATGAGAGCTAACGCTTCGGGGGCTCCGTTACTTGTCAGACGGCGGTCCACTTCGGTGTCAACGCGACTAATAAAGAAACTGCCAACCGAGCTGATATGTGACAAGTCCGTTGCGCCATTTGCTAGCGCTGCCTCAAGGCCAGAAATGTAGCTATCCATCACAGCGGCGTAGCGTTCCAGGCTAAAGATCAGCGTTACGTTGACACTGGTACCTTCTGAAGTCATTTGAGAAATAGCCCCAAGTCCCTCTTGAGTTGCGGGAATCTTGACTAGTAAGTTGGGCTTGTTGACGCTCTCCCATAAAGACCGAGCTTGGTTCTGAGTGCCCTGAGTGTCTCTGGCAAGTAATGGGCTGACCTCAAGAGACACAAAACCATCGGCACCTTGGGACTCATCAAAGATTGGGCGCAACAAGCCCAACGCTGACTCAATGTCTTGCAATACGAGCTCCCAATAGCAATCCTCAACCGTGGCACCACGCGCTACTAACTCTGCTAGCTGTTCGGTGTAGGCCTGACTCGACTCAATTGCTTTTTGGAAGATAGAAGGATTTGACGTGATACCTCGAACACCGTCGTCGATCCACTGTTGAATCTCTCCTGAGATCAGCCACTCGCGTTTGAGGTTGTCTAACCAGGGACTTTGACCTTGACGCTGAAACAACTCATGCAGCTTTGACATGGCGGTCACTCTACGCGCTACTCGGTAGTGAGCGAGCAGTTAAGAATGCCGACTCTCAGAACTCAGAGTTGCTCGCGCACGACCTGAGCTACGTGCGTTGGGTTGATGCCCAGTTCGTCCAAAACTCGACTCCCTGGGGCCGAGGCACCGAATCGATCGATACCGACACTCGCTGATGCATAGCGAGACCAGCCTAAGGTGACTCCCGCTTCTACAGAGATGGTCGGTATGTTTGGAAGCAGTACGGAGGATCGGTACTGCTTGCTTTGAGCCTCAAAGAGTTCCCAGCTTGGCAGTGAAACAACTCGAGTGGAGATTCCTTCAGCGAGCAGAACCTGAGCAGCCTCTATAGCTACTGCAACCTCGGTGCCGGTTGCTACCAGAATTGCCACGGGATCTGGTGAATCCAAAAGCGTATAACCGCCGCGAGCTACGCCGGCTGCGGCGAGTTCCTTGGTTCCCTCAAGCACAGGCGTGTTCTGGCGAGACAGGATCAGTGCGCATGGCCCTGCACCCTCGATAATCACCCTCCAGGCTGCGGAGACCTCATTTCCATCCGCCGGTCGAAGCAACGTCAGGTCGGGGATCAGGCGCAATGACATGACCTGCTCAGTGGGTTGATGCGTTGGCCCGTCTTCGCCAACTCCTACGGAGTCGTGGGACCACACAAAGACCGCCTTGGCTGAGGAAAGCGCTGCTAGGCGGACAGATGGTCTCATGTAATCAGAAAACACCAAGAAGGTTCCGCCAGCAGGTAGGACACCGCCGTGCAGGGCAGCACCAACCAAAATTGAGCCCATCGCATTTTCACGAACGCCAAAGAAGATCTGCTGCCCCGATGGGTCCTGTGCTGAGAGCACATTCTGGCCCTTGAGAGTTAAACCCACGTTGCCAGTTAGATCGGCTCCGCCAGCCATAATTCCAGGAACCTGACCAAAGACTGCATTGAGTACCTGCTGCGAGGCCACGCGAGTTGCGGGCTTCTCGCCAACTTCAAATACGGGAAGCGACTTCTGCCAGCCGGGCAAACCAGAACCACCTAGGGTTGCTTCCCACTCGGACTCTCGGCCGGCTAAGGCTGCGTGAGAACGTTGGTTCCAGTCTGTTCGCTGCACTGCACCGCGAGTTCCTGCTTCGCGATACATCTGCAGCACCTCATCGGGCACATAAAAGGGCTCGGGGGGTAAGCCCATGACCTCTTTTGCCGAAGCAATAGCTGCAGCGTCAAAGGCTAAGCCATGCGCTGCGGGTGAATCGGTGAGCTCAGGAGAAGGAAAGCCGATGTGGCTGCGAATAATAACCAGCGAAGGCCGGTCTAGGGTTTCTCGCGCTTCAATGACTGCTGCTTCGATGGCATCCAAATCTTCTGAAGCCTCGCCAAGTTCAATGACATGCCAACCGTAAGAGCGGAATCGTTCAGCAGCGTTGTCAGTGAGCGACAGTTCTGTGGGACCGTCAATGGTGATGTGATTGTCGTCGTAGATGTAGACAAGCTTGCCAAGACTTAGGTGGCCAGCAAGGGAAGCCGCCTCATGGCTCAGCCCCTCTGACAGGTCACCGTCTGAAACAATCGCGTAGATGTGATGATCGCAGACGTCTTCACCAAAGCGTTCTCGAAGTGATTGCTCAGCAATCGCCATACCGACCCCATTCGCAAAGCCCTGCCCTAGTGGGCCAGTAGTGACTTCAACGCCAGATGTATGATGAGACTCTGGGTGACCTGGCGTAGCTGAACCCCACTGACGGAACTGCTTCAGGTCCTCAAGTTTGAGTTCGTAACCCGTGAGATAGAGCATCGAGTACAGAAGCACTGATGCGTGACCCGGGCTGAGAATAAAGCGATCGCGATCAGGCCACTCTGGGGCGCTGGATTCATAACGCAAAATCCGCGTCCACAGAACATGCGCAAGCGGTGCGAGAGCCATGGCTGTTCCCTGGTGGCCTGAGTTTGCTGCGTGGGGCGCGTCCATTGATAGGCCACGAATAACATTGATCGCCAACTGTTCAAGGTCTGTTCCTTGTGAGTTGGCCGAGGCGTTCTCTGTCATCTGGCACGACTTTCTGTTACGAGGACCGCCTGATCGTAGCGATCGCGGTGCCTTGTGAGTAATGCCGATTTAAATTACGCCGAGATGGGACGGGGTTTGATCGGCAAAGAGGAGCAAACTCGCAGCACTGTCGTGCACCCGAGATGTTGATCCCAGCGGTCCAAAGCATTCAAAGCAAGAGATACCCCAAACAGTTGCGGGATCCAATGCGCCGGCAATGAGCCCAGCCTCATGATCTGACGCGCCGAAGAAATCGGCGCTTCTCGAACGGGAACTGAATACCAGACTTGCTAGAACGCGGGGTAGGCCAGATAACACAGACTTCAGGTCAGCTGTGGCGCTATTTGAGTTACACACAGCGAACTGAACGGTTGCGCCTAGTTCCACTTCCTGTCCGACTATCACCGAGCCAGTTGCCTTATCTGCTCCAAGTACGCCGCAGTAAATAGCCTCGGGCGAGAGCTGCTGATCAGGCCACTGCGGGCTGACGAACAAGCCGATGCGCAAAGCATCACGAGCAGCTGCTCGTTTCTCTGCTGCCAGAGTGCTCAGAATTTCCTGGACCACCTCAAGGGCGGGACGACCCCCAAGTTCGTAGATCACGTTTCGCTCAACTCGCGTGGCAAGCAGCGCAGGACCAACGGGCTTGTGACCCTTCGACACACAGATACGGGTCACAATCTCAGGTGGGATGAGCGCCGCAACCATTCCACTGGCGTAGATGTTGTTGTCTAGACAGAGTCGAGTTGCGCCTTCGTGAAGACTGCTGCCTGAACTTCCTCCAACAACAACAATTCCCGGTGCTACTGCAGCGATTCCATCAAGGATTTGATCCAGATTTCGAATGCTGGAATCTGCCAGAAGGATGAGTGTTCCGGTGGCGTCGCGTAGTTGTTCAAACTCGCTAGATATTGATGTGCTTACAACCGAAGCGTCTTCAGCAGCGACTGCTAGTCGCAGTCCCTTCACCACCGGCCTGCCGGGTTGAGTTTCTACCTCTGCGAACTCGCTCGGAGACCGACTAGAAGACCACAGGGCGCACATGCTAATTGCCGTGGTTCCCTTTACCTCACGCGAGCCAGTGAGGATGCGGTCGCTGGTCACTCCGATTTGCACCCCTGGTTTCAGCAACGCCTTGGTTGCCCCGAGGATGTCTTCAAGAGCGCCCGCTAGTGGGGGAGTCACGCTAATGAGCAGGAGCTCCGGGTTAACTCCGCCAGCCTCGAGTAGTGCTCCTGCGCATTCGCCAACTGCCTGCGTCGCTAGTGGGTGTTGCGACAAAGCTGACATGACACGGGCTGTCACGGCCAGACCCCTTAGGCCACAGGCTCGAGCAGTGTGTACGGCACCACAGTCACTTCACCCAAATCAATTCGGCAATGAGCCTCGATGGTTCCTGCGCCAGGAAACTCGAGTTCGCCTCGTACTAGCCGGTATGCAAACTTGCCTGGCTCAACCTCAACAGGTTGCACATTTCTGGCAATTTGATCTCCTGCTCGATGAAAGGTGACTTCAAGTACACCATTTGGCTCTTCGCCAACACCGTTGCGCACAATGACCACTAGATGTGGCGTAACGGTTACTGGAAACGGCTCGGGTGCGGCCGCAGAAAAATGGATGCCCGTCAGGTCGATTCGAGTGGATGGCCCGGGGACTTGTCGAAGTTCGATTTCATCAATAAAGAGTGCTGAAACAATCTGCATGCCCTCAGAGTAGGACTGTGAGGATTCTTGTTACGAGTCGGGGTCTCCTCGGGCAGTGCCCGGGCGGCTTATACACTGCCGAGATGTCACGCACCTTGTCCGAGGCGGACTCCAAGGCATTCTTGTCTGAGTTCAGCATCCCGTTTGCCCCCGAGGTGCTTGTAAGCACAGCAGATCAGGCTGTAGACGCAGCCGTCTCTGTTGGTCTTCCAGTTGCGGTGAAATTATGCGGGGAACATATTTCGCATAAGACCGAGAGAGGTTTGGTTCGCCTAGCTCTGTCTGACCCCGACAGCGTTCATAAAGCCGCCACTGCATTGCTCGACGCGGCGCTACCTGAGGATCATGCAACGGGAGTTTTAGTAGCACCCATGATTAGCGGCAGCCGCGAGCTGATAGCAGGAATCTCGCAAGATGAGCAGTTCGGTCCCACAGTACTTATTGGTATTGGCGGAGTTCTTGCCGAGGCCATTGCAGACGTTGCGGTTCGGCTGCTGCCGATTACAGAAGTAGATGCCGAGGACATGCTCGACCAACTGCACGCACAAGCACTACTCGATGAGTTTCGTGGTGATCCTGCGGTTGATCGCTTAGCAGTTACAAAGATCTTGCTTTCATTGTCGAAGATAGCGGTCGAACATCCTGAGGTTCTGTCTATAGATATTAATCCGCTGATTATTTCTCGGGGTCAGCCAATAGCCGTTGACGCATTAGTCGAGGTGCAAGCATGAGCCAGATACAGCGAAACCTTGAGCATGCGGAATCAAACTTTTCTGCTCTATTTGAACCCAAGGGAATTGTTATTGCAGGAGCCTCGACACATCCCGGCAAGTTTGGGTTTGTCAGCCTTCACAATGTGATCGCCTCTGGATATCAGGGGAAGATCTTTGCAACCAATCTTGAGGGGGCAGAGGTGCTCGGGTTAAAAACCCTACGCTCGCTTCAGGAGTTACCGCACGGAGAAGCCGATCTTATCTTCGTGTGTACGCCCAAATCGGCAAACCTTGAGCTACTTCGTGAGGCTGCAAAGAAGGGAATTACTGCAGCTTTTCTGACCTCGGCTGGCTATGGAGAAGCGGGAGAGCAAGGTCGTATAGATGAGGCTGAGCTAGTTGCGCTATGTAAAGAGCTTGGAATATTGCTGGTAGGCCCCAATGGTCAGGGTGTGGTCTCTACGCCCGTACAACTCTGCGCTCAGATTGTTGCCCCCTACCCACCTGCCGGTGGAATTGGAATAGCAAGTCAGTCGGGGAATTTTGTCTCGAGTTTTATGAACTGGTCCTGCGCAACAGGGGTTGGCATTTCTCGAGCAGTCTCAGCCGGAAACGCAGCATCTACCTCTGTGGGCGACTTTTTAGAGATGTACAGCCATGACCCCGCTACGCGAGTTGGTCTGGCATACGTAGAGGGCATCTCAGATGGCCGGAATTTCTTCAATCAGGTCGCGGCCGTTGCACAGAAAATGCCACTAGTGGTCATTAAGGGGGGAGCGACCGAGGGGGGCGCACAAGCGGCTGCAAGCCACACTGGTTCGCTCGCAACGGATGATCGCACCTTTGACGGTGTATGCCGCCAAGCTGGTGTCACTCGCGCAGCTACAGTGGAAGAGGCATTTGAAGCTGCAGCAACGTTCGCTACTCAGCCGCTGCCGCGGGGCAACAAGGTGGTGGTGATGACCACTGCTGGCGGTTGGGGAGTTGTAACAGCCGATGCAATTGCGCGCGACCACGACCTTCAGCTGATTAAGTTACCAGCCGACCTGAAAGAAGCAATCGACGCATACCTTCCGCCAAGATGGAGCGGAGGTAACCCTGTGGACCTAGCGGGTGGTGAGACCAGAGACACAATTCCAAAGGTGCTCGAACTGGTTGCTTCGCATCCGCTCGTGGATGCAGTGATCTATCTGGGAATTGGCATTCAGTCGAATCAGGCACGGATGCTTCACCAAGGGCCATTTGCTCAGGACCCCGATGTTCAAAGAATTGTGTCGTACCACGAACGACAAGACGCCAGGTTTGCTCGTGCCGCCGATGAGGTCTCACGTCTCACGGGTAAACCAATTCTGACCGCTACCGAACTCGCTGTTGCCTTCAGCGACAATGCAGGGCCAGCGACTGTCCGCAGCACAGGCCGCCTGTGTTACAGCTCGGCTGATCGAGCTGTCTCCGCTCTCGGTCACCTATGGAGACACAGCCGCTACCGCATGAGGCGCGGCTTGGAACTCATCGACTCTGGCCCTGCCGAGGCTGATGGTGAGTAACCAAGAACCCCCACCCGCTGAAAGACAACAGACACCCGCCGAACGCTCAGGGGCGACACCACTCGACCCCGATCTATTTCGTACAACTGCAGCGCGTTCTGCGGCACGAGAGTCAGCACAAGAGGCTGCTACCAAACGCAACTCCTCTGGTGAGGCGCTCAACGTTGCTGGCGATGTTGCGGTAGTCAGGAGGCAGCGGAGCGGCCGGCATGGTGCCAGACCAAGGGCTAGTTCTTCAGCGCGGCCATGGCTGATAGCAGCAAGTTGCACAGCACTTATTGGTTTGCTCCTCGGCTTTGCTGGTTATTCGATTCAGAAGGACACGCAAGTAGCCGCTGCTCCAGCAGCACCATTGGTGCTGTCAACTGACCTGCTCTCGGCCCGAAGAGTGGCTGAAATAGTTGTTTCTCCGGTTGCAAAGCGAAAGCTTGATGCGGCTCTTCAGCCGATTCTTGCCGAAGCACCCCTCGAGACATGTTTGCAAGTGCGTGACGCGAATAATCCGATTTTTTCATACCAAGCCCAAGACGCGCTGGTTCCGGCTTCGAATATGAAACTTCTAGTTGCGGCTGCAGCACTTGACCTTCTTGACCCAAATTCTCGCCTCAGCACTAAGTTTTCTACTGATGGCAAAGCTACTGATGGCTCAACCGTCCAAGGAAATCTGTACATCCAAGGGGGCGGAGACCCAGTGTTAAGCACGGCATCATTTGCTGCGCGCCCCGACCGTGCCGGACAAGTATTTACGAATCTCGACAAAGTCGCTGATCAAATCTACGACACTGGAATTCGCATGATTACGGGCTCAGTAGTCGGTGATGCTTCACGCCAAGATGACCAACAAACAGTTGAGTCGTGGCCGGATCGGTATACCACTCAGGGGCAAGTTGCACCTCTGTCAGCACTGTTGGTGAACGACGGTGTTGCCGGAGATGGTGCAATTGTTAAGGATCCGACTTTGCATGCAGCAGCGGTGTTTACTGAACTGCTGCGGTCTCGTGGCATCACGATTCAAGCAGACCCAAAAGTTGGGATAACCCCTGCGGGAGTTACTGACCTGTTTCAGGTGGAGTCTCCTACTGTGAGCGAGCTTGTGACCGAGGCGGTCAGGTTCTCTGATAACACCACTACTGAGCTACTAGTAAAGGAACTAGGCATAGCAGCCGGAGGACCGGGCTCAACCGCTGCCGGAGTTGCTGAGTTGCAAAAATGGGTTGCAGCCTCGGATCTACCGGCTGAAGGGGTTAGCTTTGCTGATGGCTCTGGGTTATCTCCTGATGACAAAGTGACATGTGCATTCTTGTCAGCATTGCTTGCGGCGGATGGAAGTGCGGGAGAGATCGCAGGCTCGATGGCTGTTCCTGGTCAGCCCGGCACGCTCGACGACCGCTTCCTGTCAGAGCCGCTACGAAGCAGTCTGCGAGCAAAGACTGGAACCCTTCAGCAGGTGACCGCCCTATCAGGCTGGTTGCGCACGTCAGCATCAAAGAATCTTGGTTTCTCCTTTCTCATCAATACTGGCAGTCGAAATGTGAACTCTTCGGACCTGACCATACAAAGAGAGATTTTGCAGGCATTGTTGAGCTATCCGGATGAACTACCGCTTGATTCACTTATTCCACTTGCTCCGGAACCGCCAAAAGGACTGTAAAGATGCCCGACCAAGGAGAGGACTCCTCACTATCTGATCCACAGAAATTCTCTGAGTCTGGTGAGTTGCCATTATTCCCCTTAGGGTCAGTGCTTCTGCCGGGTATGGGTTTACCGCTCCATATTTTTGAACCTCGCTACCAAGTCATGATGCATGACTTGCAGCATTCGAACTCAAATGAATTTGGGGTGGTGCTCATCGAGCGAGGCAGCGAGGTCGGCGGCGGTGATACACGAGGTCGGGTTGGGTGCCGAGCAGTAATTGCTCAAGCCGCCGAGCAAAGTGATGGAACTTGGGTTCTAGTGGCAGTAGGAACTGAGCGCATTCAAGTAATCGAGTGGCTTGAGGACGATCCATATCCAAGAGCGCTCGTGAGGAAATGGCCGGACGAAGTGCTGCAGGAGCCGCTTGATGAGTCGTTGATTGTCAAAGCAGAACAGATTGCGCGCCGTGTTGCCGCGCTGGCAGTAGAGATGGGAGCACAGGGGGTGCTCGCAGACTGTGAGCTGAGCACCGACCCCAGTAGTCGATTGTATGAGCTTGCCATCATGGCTCCTCTCTGCGCACTAGATCGTGAGCGGTTACTCGCGACTCCAGACCTAGGTACGCGTACAAAGTCACTCATTGAGATGCTCGAAGAGCAAGAACTTATGCTTCAAGGACGCCTTGCATTTGGGAACCCATCAGAGGACTTGTGAGCTGCTCGACGCGGCCGCGTTGTGTTCACATCTGCTCCGGAGGGATCGGCGTACGAGTTTCTGGCTGAGCACCGGTTGCGGCTGTTCCCTGATGCGATGTTCGCTGATCTGTTCCCGACGAAGCGGGGGCCGGCCGTCGGTGCCCGCCGATGTGATAGCGACGGTGATGGCGTTGACCGATAAGGCGTTGGACTCGACGGTGCTGTCCGCGACGTCAATCACCGACGTCCTCGTCCAGCCGTTGACCGACAAGCCGCCGTCTGCGAAGGAACTGCAGCTTCAGCAGCAGGCGGTGTTCAGGGACCCAGCCAGTCGAGCACGGATGGAGGCGGGTATCTATCAGTCTCGAGGCCTGTCGATCGTCGTGACCGAGATCAGTCCCGACACACCGGAGGAGCTTGAGAAGCTCAGGAGCTGGTACGCGAGTGAGTTGGAGCGTCGACAGGTCAGCACAACGATTCCCTTTGGGCCCCTTGATCGACGAATTCTCGTCGATCTCGAGTTTGAGATGAACGCAAGCGGGTTCGCTCACAAGGAGTAGCTAGAGAGTTCACCGAGGTTCGCGCGTGCGGCCTAGCGGACGACAGCGATTTTCGCGTCTGTGCACCTCGTCGTGCACCACGGGTCGTGCGATGCCAGTCGAACCCTGGTCTGTACCGACCTGTTGCTCTAGTTCGCCCAGGAAGCCCGAGCTCGCAACGAAGAAGGCGTGCACTGCGCTCGGACGCGCCAGACTGGAGAAGGCTATCGACTGACGACCCCGGTACTCAGGCGCCAAGAGATGGAGCATCGGGATCGAAGTGTCGCCCTGGGAGACCCAGAGCGGCTCGAGTTCCGAGGGCGCGAGCCTTCGGGCTGCGTCGCCACCGAAGAGGATGCCGCAAGGGTCGA
>Ga0209702_10000692_pt1 | contig 70138 bp, 57 predicted proteins | sample FRY01_FD_187210 | JGI IMG/M metagenome (GOLD analysis project Ga0209702, IMG submission 187210) | Freshwater microbial communities from Lake Fryxell liftoff mats and glacier meltwater in Antarctica - FRY-01 (SPAdes) (version 2) | ecosystem: Environmental > Aquatic > Freshwater > Ice > Glacier... | reverse complement strand
TTTCTTGAAACGTGATTTTCTCGGTACTTTGATGGCGACCGCACGTTCCAGTTCTTCGTCCCAGGCTCGATAGACGCGGCCAAAAGTCCCATGTCCGAGTTCTCCATGTAGTCGGTAGCGGCCAATTCTTTGGCTGCCATCGCCGGGGACCGAACCAGACTGACTGGTCATCAGGGCTGCGGGTGCGATAACCGTTTGTGTGAGCGGAATTGCGGCCGACTTGCGATCAAACAGCATGAAGTCATCGGGGTTGTGTTCCCATGCTTTGAAGACGTCCACATCGAGCGGATTGCCGTTGGAGAATCGCTGGCGATATTCTTCCAGCGTCGGCTGCTCGCCGCGTTCTCGCCGAAACCACAATTCGGTTCTCAGCAGTTCCCGGAACAATTCGGGACGAGACGATTCCGGAGCGGCTGCCAAATAGTCTTCCAACGCTGGTCGCGACGCTTTTACCTTCCATGCAGCTTCAAAGGCGTCGCAGATTTCATCCATCTCCATCAGCCCCATGTTGCTCAGGACAGCCGATCGCTGCGATGTTCCGGAGCCACCATGCGTTGATGACAGTCCAGACAGCTTCTGCTCAAGCTGATCGGCTAGCTGTGGAAAGCGGCGAACGTATTCTTCAACCTGCGGCAATTGATTGTTTTGTAGCCGAGCCAGGAATTCGCCCGCAGTCAGTTCCAGCACTAGCTGCCCGTAGTCGGCCTTGTCAGGAAACGCCGCCAAGTATTGTTCGACCCGCAACGGCGACGTCGTCTGCCACCGATGCTGCTGGTCGATGCGAATGACGTCGATGAAATCCTGATGCGACAGGTCGGCTCGATTCTTCAGGAATGCCAGCGCGTCGGGGGGAGCTCCTGCAGACTTCCAAAGTTGTTCGAGTGCGATCGCGTGATTCATTGTTGATTTCTGACGAACTGTAGATTTCGAACTGGCCTACCTATCGTAATTCAGGACTATTCCGGAAGTGTATTGAGCGTTCCTCACAACAGCCAATGAATCCGCACTAAAAGTGCCGGTTGCCTGCCGGTTTCGCCGTAAACCAGGAGAGGTTCAAAATCTGTGAGGGGTATCGCAAGTGATCCGTGATTTTAAAGATGTACCGCGACGATGGTGCAAGAGATCAAAATTGTTTACCGTGGTTTTCCCAGCAGGTTGTCCCTGACTATCAATTCTCCATTATCTTGAGGGCTCACTGAAATGATTGACGCAGAACCAGTTCAACGTTCCGTTCTCTCTTTCATATTCCGAGCACTGGGTTGGTACTACGCTGACGATTCCTGCGTACCTTGCGGCAATTATTGGGGCGTTCGTTCGGTCGATGTCGTCCACTGGAGAATCTCCGAAATCCTGAGTGAAGAGTGGAACACGCCTCGCAGGCACTGGTCCGATGGGAGTCGATTTAACAAAGTAGACGTCACTCTCCGAGTGACGCAGCCCGCGTTTCGCGGGCCGCAGGAATCATCACTCGGCGAGTGATGTCTACTATAAACACAAATCGAGTGCCATTGAACGTTACCTTCCCGGTTGGGCCGCAGCAGCCAGGGATCGGAGGACTAACATCCTGCCGCCCGCCTAACCGCGATCTCTCGCATCATCAGGGTTAGGGTTCTGTCTCTGTTGGTGCGGCTTCTGGCACTGGTTCCGGGTTTGCAGGTGGGGCTGGGATCAGGGCTTTGTATTCCGGGAGGTCGTGGAGCGGGGCGAGGTCAGAATCCTGCTGCATGTGGGCAAAGTCATTCCAGCCTTTGTCGATGGAAAGCTTGAGGGCCGCCAAGGATTGTTGAGTCAGTTGCTCGCGTTTGGCGGCTTGATCTGCAGTAAGCTCGGTCCCTTCCTCGGCTTAAACTGCGGCCGCACATAGACTGAAAACGCGGGCGGTGTTGTAGACTTGACCGTTTTTTACGTTCGGCTGAGCATCGGTGAGTTCAAGTGGCCGTAACTCACCCGCCTTCAGGCTTTGGCGGTTCAACTCCGTCCCGACGCACTGACAATAGTCCATCGATATGGCCCGTCCGGTGAGCAGTGCAGGATGCCAGCCCCTCGAACCGATGGTTCATTCTGTCGAAACTACAACTCTTACATTCGCCCAAACGCAAGGATCGTAATGTCATCCTTCTGCGGAGCCGCACCAGCGAAGGATTCCACGTCGGCCAGCAGGTTGCGGCAGATGGTTTCAGGATCGTGGGCCGATGCCTGCAGCGATGCTCGAAATCTGGCTTCTCCGAATTGTTCGCTTTGAGTTGTCATGGCCTCATCAACACCGTCGGTTCGCAGGACGACGACATCACCGGGAGCAAGCTGCAAAGTTGTAGTTTCGTAGACAACCCCCGCGTCGAAACCTATTGGTGCACCGGAACGTTCGGTTCCAGGATTCAACAACGATCCATCAGCACGACGAATCTCTGGCGGCATGTGGCCCGCGTTGCTGAACGTGACACTTGTAGTTGTCAAACCTGGCTTCCACCGACGCGCGGTCGGCTGGGGAGCCGAATTGTCGGCTGGGTTAGCCCACGCATCCGGCCCTATCCCCCACTGGCTTCACGCCAGTGGATCGAAGGTTTGACAACTACAAACATTGCTCGAAAACACAAGCGAAAAACCCCACTGGCTTCACGCCAGTGGTTTACAGGTTTGGAAACTACTGTATCAATTCTTCCCGCAGCGATTTTCAACAAAGGCAGAGAATTCACGAACGTTGGTCATCTGCGTTTCCAGATCTTCCAGAGGCACGTTGGAATCGTGAATGGATTTCATTCTTCGAGCCAGCATTTTCCAGTCACGCGAATCAGGTGCGGGAAGTGTCAGGTCTTTCGCGTTGCCTCGCACAAGTCGCAGGCAATCAATCAGCTCGCGCAGGAAAATGTAGGCAAGTTGGATCGAGTCACGATCCGCTGGTTCGATCAGATTCAGTTTTGCCGCTTCGTTCAAAGCCCGCAGCGTATTGGGATGACGCAGTGAGGTCATCGTTGTGCCGAAAGTCATCTGTAGTGATTGAACGGCATATTCGCAATCCACAATTCCGCCGTCACTCAGCTTGGCGTTGATCGCTCCACCGCGCACAAGCTGCCGAATCTGTCGTTCTCGCATGGCGTGCATGGCCGCGAATTCAAATTGGCCAGCCTCGTAGATTGCTCGATGGCATGCAGCCGTCACGGTTGTCTGAAAATCCCGGTCCCCGGCGACACTTCGAAACTTGACCAGAGCCTGTCGTTCATAAGGCCATGCGGGCCCGTCCGAGGCATAATATTTCTCAAAGTCCTGCAAAGAAACGGCACCGGAACCGGCTTGTCCGAACGGACGCATTCGCAAATCGACCTGGAAAATACCGTCTCGCGGCGCGACGATGCCTGTGGCGACAGCGTTGATGAGATGATCAAAGAACGCTCCGTTCGATATGGCATTTGTTCCGCTGGTACGACCTGGTTCAGCGAAGATCAAAATAAGTTCAATGTCTGACGCAAATCCCATTTCAATGCCGCCGAATTTTCCAAGACCTGCCAGAGCCCATCGACATTCGGTTGTGCCGTCTTCGCACAATGGATGACCATATTCAGACACGAGTTGTTTCCATGCTACTTCCAGTGCGTTGGTGACAACGATTTCTGCCAACTCTGTCAGTTCTTCTGAAAATGCTCCAAATGGACGGCAATGTCCAAGGACATGTCGCATGTCGATGCGAAACAGATTTCTGTCTTTGAACTCGTTCAATGCCAGCCATGCCGCTGCTGTGTTGTCGGCGATGTCACATGCCTTATTCAATTCATGCTGCAGTGATTCGCGATCTTCGCGAACCGCCAGTTCTTCTGGATTTGCCAGCAACGGAAACAGTTGCTGATGGCGCGACTGCAAGAATGCTTCCCACAGGTATTGGCTGATGCCCAGAACGCGTGCAACAGCATGCAGTACATTCGATCGACGCAGCGACTTCATGTTGTCGAACCATGCGACGGCAGGCTGCAGTCGCGACACCAAATCGCGAAACCTTGCCAGTGCATGGTGTGGATCGTTTGTTGTCGGAAGCCAATGGGTGAACTGTTTGATCAGTGTGGCCGCGAGTTGGAGTTCCTGCAGACGTTCCTCGCTGTCGATCGGCCGACCATTGCGTTCACGAACATACAACACGTCGCGCACCTGACTGCCTTCCGCGTCAATGATTGCTCGCAGCACTCGAAAACGACTTAAAGACAACGCGCTGGCCAGTTCATACAGAAATCCCCAGGAATCAGCACCAGTGATATTCATCTGCGTCAGCACCGAATCCGGAAGCCGAATGAGTTCGACATCCAGTTCGGCAGACGTCGATTCAGACTCTGACTGCTGCGGAACGGCGTCGCAGAATCGCGAAAGCAATTCCGCTCGAACGTCGTCAATACGGTTGTTTCGTGAAAGCAGACTCAATCGCGAGATCTCATCCTGCAGTGATTTCGCAAGACCTTCCGCAATCATCGCAGACTCTGACGTGTCGCCGTACGAAATTTCAATTCTCACTTCGAAACATGCCAGAAAGCGACCGGTTACGCAGCGATCTCCGTAGCCGTTTACGCCGTCACCAGTCAGCGCATCGCCACGTCGGATGTCCAGGCGATAGATCGACAGCAGCCCGCAGATGACCGACAACCATCCGGAGAAATCTTTGCCGCAGACGATCAGATTCCAGTGATCAGTGGCCACGAGGTTTTGTCGTACGGAAACGATCGCGTCGGAACCGGCATCCACCGCCGCAAAAATTTCGACCAGTTGGAGTTGTCGCTCCGATAATTGTTGCAGTTGCGCATCGGACGATACGTTTGGTGGCGATAAATCGTCCGGTAATCCTGTTGCTGTTCTGTCATTCGATACTGCACCCGAAGCTATGGACTTCGAGGCTGATTCGAACTGCAGGCTTTCATCGAAGATGGTGCGTACTGCAAGTCGATGTTCATCGAATCGCAGCATCAGTGTTGCCGCGTCCGGATAGTCCAGTCGATTCGCCAGCCATTCCAGTTGACGCCGATCTGATGGCAACTCGTGCGTCTGCTGATTGTGCAACAGTTGCAGAGAATGCTCGACTGTTCTTAGAAAAACATACCCTGCACGCAATTGTCGATACCATGCCGCGCTGATCAGACCGAACTCGGCAAGTCGCACGAGCGAATCGAGCGTATTGAAGCTGAGAATTCGTTGTTCCCGTTCGCCGTGAATCAACTGCAGGCTCTGGACGAGGAATTCGATGTCGCGAATTGAACCGACGCCCAGTTTGACCTCGGAATAGAGCTTGCCACGTTGTCGCAGTCTCTGTTCGATGAGTTCCTTCATCTGATGAATGCTGTTACGGATATCCACCGCGGAATCAGTGAACAGCAGAGGGCCGATACGTTTCAGAAATCGATGTCCAACGCTGCGATCACCGGCAACGACGCGAGCTTTGAGCATCGCCTGCTTTTCCCATGTTGCAGCGTCCTGAATCAGATAATCAGCGTACGCCGAAATAGTGCTCACAAGCGGCCCGGCTTCACCCCACGGGCGCAGTCGCAAATCCACACGATACAAGAATCCTGGCGGTGTATTTTCCGCCAATCCTTCGATAGTCAGTCGAGCCACCCGTTGTATCAAGGATGAATCCTGATCACAGATTAACACCAGGTCAATGTCTGAACTGTAATTGAGTTCCTCACCGCCGTGCTTGCCGAGACTGATCACAGACAGCGACAAGTCTGTGACGTTCGCATCCTTCATCGCAAAATTCAAACAGCACTGCACCATCGCGTCTGCAAGCAGCGAAAGTTGCAGGGTCACAAAACGCAAATCCAGCAGGCCAAATGCGTCGCACATTCCGATCCGCAACAATTCGCGTCGCTGAAACTTCCGCAGAGCGGAAAGTTTCTGCGTCCGATTCATGGCAGTTGTGATTTCAGTTGTTGCTTCCTGCACGAACTGTTCACGAGCCTTCATTTCAGAAGTGCGTCCGCTTAACGTCAATGTCGTCAGGTAAGGCGGATCAGCTAACAGCGTCTGTATCAGATAGGGACTCGCACAGGCAAGTCGTGCCAGAATTCCCAACGCACGTGGAGTTGCGTTGAACAATCCAAAAACATCAAACTGACCAGCCGCGTTACGAACGTACTGATCAATCACGCTAAGGACAAAATCCTTCAGCGGAGCGTCCTGGCAGACTCGCTGCAAATGCCAGTACCATGCCGGTTCTTCTTTCAGGATGGAACGTTTTTCAGGATTCGCGGCGATCGAATCTCGCCACAACGATCGGATTCGCATCAGCGCGCGTACGCCTGCTTCGGGCTCTGCAAACCCAGCAGCCTTAAGCTGACTGACATTAGCTTTGAGTTTCGATTCGATCAGGTTGTCGAAAGATTGGAGCATAAAAGTCCAGACAATCCCGCTCTGGGGTAGAATCTGAGAGATGGTCATCGTCCCGTCGATGGCGGGGTCGTACAGGCTGGGAGGCCCTGGAACAAGGAGACCGAAATTTGGGTCCGTTGAAGCACGGCTGGGAATAGTAACCGTGTTGCACGATTCAAGTAACGCTGCGGCCATTCCCGAGACAAATTAGCACACGAAGCCCGGATGTCAGAAGCGGACGTACGGAAATCGCTTCCAAAACACAAGAATACGATTGATCGTTTCTGACTGAGAGTTCGCTTCGAGCGGGCGAAAATGTGACGTGCCAGATGACGCTCGAAGGGGTTTAGCTGGTACGATCGACGGCGATGCGATCGACGACACGCGTGACACCTGCGACGCGCTTAGCGGATTCAACAGCAACCTGACGCAGGTGGAATGTCGGCAGTCGGCCCTGAAGCTCAACCACGCCGTTCTCCACGCATAGTCCCAGCGTTCTGTAAGGCGTGAAACCTTGCTGCCCCAGATGTATGATCAACCGCTGATGCAGTTCGCGGTCTATGTCTTCGCAAGTTGAAAGATTCTCCAGTGTCATCAGCAGGTCGCCTCCATCGCTTTGACCAGTGCATTCCTTAATAGTACTGCGCTATCGTTGAAGTCTGCGTTCGACATACTCAACCTGGACGTCGGTCAGTGAGACGTTGCGATCTGTAATCTGAATTTCCATAACTCTGCTCTTTATTCAAATGGGCTCAAGCGGCGCTTGGTGTAAACGGCAAATCTTACAACCTTACCGAGAATCGACTATTTCAAACTTAGCTGTTGAACCATTGATTCTGTTAAACTATCTTTCTCTCCATGGAATGGCTCAACTATCACCACCTGCTGTATTTTTGGATGGTCGCTCGTGAAGGCACGATTTTGCGCGCCGCAGAGAAATTGCATATCGGGCAGCCAGCCATCAGCACGCAGTTGCGCAGTCTGGAAGAATCGCTTGGACATAAGCTGTTTCAGAAGTCCGGGCGTACGCTCCAGTTGACCGAAACAGGCAAGACCGTGTATCGATATGCGGACGAGATCTTTTCGCTTGGGCGTGAAATGGTCGATACGCTCAAGGGACATCCGGTGGGCAAGCCGGTTCGATTCGTTGTGGGGATCGTCGATGCGATGCCAAAGTTGATGGCCCGTCGACTTCTGGAACCTGCGTTGCGATTATCTGACGATCTGCGGCTTGTTTGTGTGGAAGACACTTTGGAACAACTGCTCAGTGAGTTGGTGCTGCATAACGTCGATATCGTGCTGTCCGACACGCCGGTCACTGCCGCGTTTAAAGTGCGAGCCTACAATCACGCTCTGGGAGACTCCGCAGTTGGTCTTTTCGCGACGAAAGAGCTGGCTCTTCGTTATCGAAAGGGGTTTCCGGAATCGCTGAATGGTGCCCCTTTGCTTGTTCCCGGGCGCAGTTCTGCCCTGCGACGTGCTCTGGACTCCTGGATAGAAAGCCATGACCTTCACCCGCTGATACGTGCTGAGTTTGACGATACGGCGCTGTTGAAGGCATTCGGACAAACAGGCGAAGGGCTCTTTCCAGGCGGCCTTGTCATTCAGGATGAGATCTGTCGACAGTTCGAAGTGGAACTCGTTGGCGAAGTTGAGGGCGTTCGCGAACACTTCTTCGCGATCTCGGCCGAACGAAAAATCAAGCATCCGGCCGTGCTTGCGATCGCCAGCACCGCGAAATCAGATCTGTTTGTATGACAGCCAGAGCGACGGTTGGCGTTTCTGCCAGCAGCATTGGCCTGATTGCGGACGTTTCAGAGCACACCGCAGAATTAGGAACAGTCCTGAAATAAAGTACGTCAGCCTTTCCAGACTGATATGTTCCTCTGCGTGTCAGGCTGGAAAGCCTGACCTACTTTGCGGGACTGTTCCTTATCGGCGGGGCAGCGTAGATGTCTCCCGCGACAGACAGTGCAACGCAAAACGAACTTGCGAAAACATGGCGCGACCCTGATGGTTTTATCAGTGCCTCACCTAATGCAGTGGCCCCCTGAATTTCGTTCGAAGGCCGTTCGGTTTGAATTTTTCTATTCTTCGGCACTGACAATTCGAATTATCCCGCGCAGTCTGTTCGCGTAAAATTTTTCGCGAAGCGAAGGCAGGAAACATGGACTCAGTTTCCTTGTCGATTCATCAGTTCCAGATTTCCGGGAGGACTAGCCATGGTGATGCCGAACAATTTCGGTCGAAAGATCAGCCGAAAAATCGATCTGCAACTCGCGCACCGCGAGGAGGCTTTACTGAAACTTTATTCACGCAGAGTCCATCATGATCTGTTGCGGCATAGGCTTTCTGCAATGACATGTGCGATGGATAGTCACCTGCTTGAACGACTGATTGAGCTGGGCTTCGATTCAGAGAATCTGGAGGCCATTCGGTACGCACCGATCGCGGAAGTCGCCTGGGCCAGCGGAAGGGTGACGCAACTTGAACAGGTCTTTGCGATGAGTGGCGCGTTGTCGGTAGATACGCTGAGCGTGCCAATGGCATTAGAGTTGTTTCAATCGTGGCTTGGGAAACGACCAGACAAGGCTCTGTGGTCGCTGTGGGAAGATTACACGACCGATCGACTTGCTGTCTCCCGAAATCCTGAGGAAGAACAGTTCGGTCAACAATTGTATGCATTCGCCTTGCGAGTCGCGTGTGCCTCCGGAGGTCTACTGGATCAGGGCGACATTTGCGGCACTGAGAAGCGAGTTCTGGATCGGATTGCACGAGTCTACAAGATCAATCCTCAACATGCGGGACAGGATGATTGATACATTGCTTCTCCGAGGGCGCCACTGAGAACCAGTAGAATCAACAATAATTTGATTAAATTGAATTATTAGCGAATGCTTGAATGGCTCGTCCGATTCAGATTGACGATGCTCCTAGGGAGAAGTGATTGGTTGTGTTGAATCAATACACTGGGTTCGTGTCATTGGTCGATATTGTTTTACTGTCATACACTTCTTGCCCACGAGCTACTACAATTGCTCATCCCTCATTAAGTTGAGAGCAAAACGGCCGGTGATCGAGAGATAGCCTGAACGGCGAACTGCTGCCACCTGCAGCTCTCTCAAGAGACCACAATATCACTGAAATGGACGACTTAGACAGAGGCCAGGCTATTCGATGAGCAGTATGGAATCTTCAGGAACAGATAATGAAGGAGATTTGGTCTCGGCCACATGGATTTTTGAACAGATCATTCTTAGCGACGGTCTGCATGTGGACCGTTCCAGAATCAGGCGGGCTGTTGACCAGGCATCTCAAACGTACGTGGGTGCGGCTGAAGGTGGTTGGTGGCGGTGGGCCGTGGAGACGGGGCAGAGTCTCGGTCGCAATTGTCGGGTGATCGATGGCGATCTGCAGCAACTGGTCCAACTCGCCCGCAACGGCGTGGTTGTGATCCTGCGGTCAAGCGATGGCAGATTCTGGCACTCGCTGACTATGGATGGTCGACGACTGAAATTTACGACCGCCGGTGATGTGCCTGTTTCCCAAGTGGCATCGTTCCGTAAGATCAAGAAGCAGCTGCGCCTGGAGGGTTTCGAAGGAACTCTGCGTTGTGTCGTGGTGGAATCTTCGCTGACAGCTTCTGATTCGTTGCTTTCAGGGGCCGGTGAGAAGAAACCTTTTCAGCGGTTGATGTCACTTCTGCGAGCTGAAAGCAGGGATGTCTGGGTTGTCGTAATCTTCGCGCTGGTGTCCGGTATGTTGACGATGACGACACCGTTGGCGGTCGAGGCATTGGTCAATACGGTCGCCTTTGGTCGGTTTCTGCAGCCGGTGATTGTGCTTTCTTTGATGCTGTTGGCGTTCCTGATTTTTCAGGCTGCGATGAAAACCGTGCAGACGTTCGTTGTTGAAATCATCCAGAGACGTCTTTTCGCACGAGTTGCTGCGGACTTGTCGTTTCGACTTCCTCGTACGCGCGTTGAGGCTCTTGACGATAAGTATGCGCCAGAGCTCGTCAACCGTTTCTTCGATATTGTCCTGGTGCAGAAGATCAGTGCTCAATTACTTCTCGACGGGATTTCGCTCGTCTTGGGCATCGCTGTCGGTATGGCTGTGCTCGCGTTTTATCATCCTTATCTGCTGGCAATCGATGTCGTACTGGTCCTGGCAATCCTGTTCATGATATTTGTATTGGGATTCGGTGCGGTCAAAACCAGCATCAAGGAATCCAAGGCGAAGTATGCGATGGCCGCCTGGCTGGAAGATCTGGCGCGATGTCGCACGACTTTCCGCTATGACGGTGCGGCCGGATTTGCCCTGGAACGTGCAGACCATCTGATCTACGACTATCTGACTGCACGCAAGAAACATTTCAGGGTGCTGATGCGGCAGATTATTTTTACGCTGCTGTTGCAGGCGCTGGCCAGTACTGGCTTGCTGGCAATTGGTGGGTGGCTGGTTATTTCCGGCCAATTGTCCCTGGGACAGCTGGTCGCGGCGGAGTTGATCGTGGCCGTTGTGGTTGGTTCGTTGGCTAAGCTCGGCAAGCACATTGAGAGTTTTTATGACCTGATGGCATCCGTCGATAAACTCGGTTCACTGTTTGATCTGCCGATCGAGCGTACGGATGGTCTGCTGACGATGGGCTCGGGAACCGGAGTTGCGGCCAAGGACGTTTGCTATTCGCTGCCGGATGGACGTGAGGTCATGAAGGATTTTTCCTTGACAATCAAGTCCCGGCAAAAGGTGGCCATTACCGGTCCCAGCGGCTGTGGCAAAAGTTTGTTTTTGGACATGCTGTTCGGGCTCCGGGAACCAACGTCGGGGTTGGTGACTGTGAATGGCATCGATCCGCGCGATGTGCGTCCGGATGTACTGCGAAGGCATGTCGCTCTGGCACGTGATATAGAAATCTTTGATGGGACGATTGCAGAAAATGTGCATCTGGAGCGCCCCGACATCAGCATCGGCGATGTCCGAACGGCATTGGAAATTGTGGGCCTGCTGCCAACGATTCAACAACATCCGCAAGGTCTCGACACGCACTTGACGCCCTCAGGAGCGCCATTGACAACAAGTCAACTGCGTTGCCTGATGATAGCACGCGTGATCGCGGGCGCGCCTGAGATCGTGTTGTTGGACGAAATCATGGACAGCTTGTCTGACGATGGTTCCGCACAGATTCTGCAACGAATCATTGATGCGGAAACACCGTGGACGATTTTGCTGGTGACAAATCGAGACAAGTTAAAATCAATGATGGATCAGGTGATTCAGGTTTCAGGAGCACAACCATGATAAATCCATCCACAATCACTGATGCATCGATCGCTGCAACACCTGGCCGTCGCCGATCGATATTCACCCCGGTTGCCTACAATGATACTTTGATGCCATCGCTGCAGTTGGTGAAATCATCACGCCTCGCGCGGCAAGTTGCAGCGGTGCTGTTGGTGCTTTTAGTCGCAACAATTGCGCTGATGGCTTTCGCCCCGTGGCAACAGACAATCACTGGTGCTGGCTACGTCATCGCCTATGCGCCGCGCGAACGGCAGCAGGTGCTGGAAGCGACAATCAAAGGCCGCATCTTCCGCTGGAACGAAGATCTTGTTGAGAACTCGCGTGTGTCAAAAGGAGAATTTATCGCTGAAATCCGTGACCTTGACGATTTATTTTCTTCACGGCTGCAGGGACAACTGGATACCACTGCGGCCGTTCTGAATGCATCTCAGAAGATCGTTAAAGCAACTGACGGGCAACTGGAGGCATATAAGCGAGTGCAGATAGAAATTGAAGCGGCTCAGGATGCCTATGTGCAATCGGCCACAGAAAAAGTCACGGCGGCCGAACAGAAACTTGCAATTGCCGCAGCCGCGGTTCCGCAACTACAGCCGGCTTATGATCGGGCAAAAATGCTTGAAGCTGCTGGTAACATCGCGTTGGAAAAGCTGCAGGAGATTGAACGTAAGTTGCTCGAATCGGAGAGTAAAGTTTTAGAGGAAAAGGCCAATGTTTCTGCCGCCCGCGCGGAACTGCGCGGGAAGCAAAGCGATCGATTAGCTTACATGCACAAAGCCGAAGCCGACGTGCGTTACTACGAAGGCGCGCTCGATAAAGCGAAAGCCGAGGTGTCCAAGGCAGAGAAGGAACAATTCGAAATGAAGTCCAAAGTCGCGCGACAAGATGCACAGGAAATCGTTGCGCCGTTTGATGGCTACCTGGTGCGTTTGAGTGCGAATTCAGGTTCGCAGATGGTGAAGGAAGGCGATCCGATCTGCACGATCGTGCCTGAAACGAAAGATCGTGCGGTGCAGCTTTGGCTGGACGGAAATGATGCACCACTTGTGGCTGCCGGACGTCATGTGCGATTGCAGTTTGAAGGCTGGCCTGCCATCCAGTTCGCCGGTTGGCCATCAGTCGCTGTCGGCACGTTTGGAGGAACGGTTGTGTCAGTCGATATGGTGGATAACGGCAAAGGGAAATTTCGCTGCCAGATTCTGCCGGACAAGACTGAAGTGAATCAATGGCCTCAGGATCGGTTCCTGCGCCAGGGAGTGCGAGCGAACGGCTGGGTGCTGCTGGAACAGGTGCCGCTGTGGTTCGAAGTCTGGCGAAAACTCAACGGATTCCCACCGACCGTTGATGTGGAGTCTTCAATGTACTCGGTCGAGAAGAAAGACGACGCTGAGAAGAAGTAGCACCAATGTACCCATTGCGATCCGCGTGATGAAGGGGGGGGGGGGAGCGATGACGGCTACATTCGATCGTGCCGATCGTTCCGGCAATAACGATTTCGCTGTAAACCTATTGCGAATCCAACGCTAACGCGCAATGGTTTTCCGTTGTGACAAGTTTCTGCCATCCGATGACTAAGACAATGAAGGCGCTAAGCGCTACTCTGTGAGTCTGAATCGTCACGGAAGATCTTTGAACATGCGCAGAATCTGCCGCATCATGATTGCCGCAATCCTGCTTTCCGGTTGCGCGACTTCAAAGAAGTCGACTTCGGTTGCTGAGGCCGAACGTCCGTATCAAGATTTGTCCGAGCAAATCGCAGCAAAGCAGGCGAGTGATGACACCATCCAACTCACCAGCTTTCAGAATGACGTTGCAAACGACAAGGCGGACACTCCAGTATCGAAATCAGATTCTCCTGAATCCGCCGCTGATGATAGATTCGCCGCTGATGATAGATCAGCCGCTGATAACAGATCAGCCAATGGCGAGTTAGAAAGCGCCGCGCCGGGGAAAGCGCTAGATGCAGAACCACACGCCGTACAGTTTGATGAAGTGGTCAGTTCTGTCTACCGCAGCTACCCGATGCTGGAGGCGGCACTCCTGAATCGCAATATCGCTCTGGGGCAACAGGTCGGGGCGTCGGGCGCGTTTGACCTGAAGCTCAAGGGCGGCAGTGAAAACGGGCCGCAGGGATTTTATCAAACATACCGGCAAAGCATCGGCGTCTTGCAGCCGACCTACTGGGGCGGCGAAGTGTTCGCGGGTTATCGAGTTGGTCGCGGCGACTTTCAGCCATGGTATCAGGAACGTCAGACCAACGGCAGCGGCGAATTCAAAGCGGGCGTGCTGGTTCCGCTCGCTCGAAACCGTGACATTGATGCTCGACGTGCTGAACTCTGGAAAGCCGGATACGGACGTAATCTGGCGGAGCCCGACATTCAGGCTGCATTAATCAGCTTTGTCCAGGACGCATCGTATGCCTACTGGGACTGGGTCGCTGCGGGCGAAAACCACCGCATTGCAAAACGGATTTTCGCTTTGGCGGATGAACGCACAGATCGGATCGAAGCGCAGGTGAAGGCAGGTTTTCTCGATCCTCCGGAACTCACCGACAACCTGCGACTGGTCGCCATTCGCGAAGCCAAGGTCGCCGACACACGTCGAAAGATGGAACAGACGGCAGCCAAACTCTCGGTGTACTGGCGAGATTCTCAGGACAATCCCATCGTCGCCACGGAAGCACAATTGCCCGGTTTTCCGGAGGTGACACTGGTCGAAGACGATCTGGGGGCCAACATTCAACAGGCGCTCTCGCAGCGGCCTGAACTCCGAGTGCTGGACCTAATGCGGCAGCAGATTCAGGTAGACTATGCAGAAGCTGTCAATCAGCTTCAGCCCGAAGTGAACGCGGTGTTGTGGGGATCTCAGGATGTCGGCGATCCGACAAGTTCGAAAGGAGACAAGTCACCATTTGAAAGTGAAGCCTCTGTGTATCTGGACGTTCCGATACAGCGCCGTAAGGCGCGTGGCAAGATGACGGAGTCGCAGGGGAAGATCGCACAGTTGTCGGCCAAGCGTCGCATCACGGCTGACAAGATCAGCATTGATGTTCAGATGGCCCACTCTGCGCTGCGATCCGCGTGGGAACAGGTCGAACGCACGCGGGAAGCAGTGGCGTATGCCGAAGATCTTGCCGCGATTGAACGCGCCAACGAGGAAGCCGGGGCGTCGGACATGCTGAAGGTTTCTCTACGTGAACAGTACGCCGTGGAATCGGCAGAGAAAAACGTCGAAGCCCTGAAACTCTACTTCGAATCTCAGGCCGATTATCGTGCTGCGATGGCCGAAGATCAGATCGATCGGTGAATAGCTTCCATGACGGAGTGATTGTCATGGATTCAGTTCTGGGTGAATCGGCGAATGTCACCGACGTCACAATCCTGAATCCAATCATGGGCAAAGATTATGACGATGACAAGGTCTCGCTGCTGGACGTTCTGGCCGAAGATGCCTCAGGGCAAAAACTAAACATTGAAATGCAGACGACTTTGCCTGCGGGGATTTTTCAGCGTCTGGCGTACTATACGGCAAGTTTGTACGTGGAGCAGCTGAAGGCACAAGCAGCCGGTGCCATGCACCGGCTGAACGTTTGCAGCGGCTGAACGTTGGGAAGTTTTTAACGCAAAGGCGCAGGGGCGCAAAGATGCAAAGGAAGCGGCAGGGCATCAGTGAAAATGTGTGGCAGGTCTGCAACTCAACTTTGCGCCCTTGCGACTTAGCGCCCTTGCGTTGAAAAACGAATGGCACAAGCAGCCGGTGCCATGCACCGGCTGAACGTTTGCAGCGGCTGAACGTTGGGAAGTTTTTAACGCAAAGGCGCAGGGGCGCAAAGATGCAAAGGAAGCGGCAGGGCATCAGTGAAAATGTGTGGCAGGTCTGCAACTCAACTTTGCGCCCTTGCGACTTAGCGCCCTTGCGTTGAAAAACGAATGGCACAAGCAGCCGGTGCCATGCACCGGCTGAACGTTTGCAGCGCTGTTGCGTTCCACACAACTATAGCAGGAGCCGCGATTTACATTTTCTGAACGGTATTGCGTTTAACGGCAAGCCGCAGGCGTCGGTTTTCTAGTAATTTGCCTACGCCTACGGCACGCCGTTAAACGAATTATGCCCTATAAGACTCAGCTGCGAAAACGCGGACATCCGGTCTGATTTGGCATACTGCCACAAGTTCCTGCGGTTCATCTCGCGGAGCTCCCGCATCAGTTTTCAAGCATCGCCAGAAACTCATCTTCTGTCAGCACTTTAACGCCCAACTCCTGCGCCTTTGTGAGTTTGCTGCCAGCCGCATCACCGGCGACCACGAAGTCGGTTTTCTTTGACACGCTGCCGCTGGCTTTGCCACCGTGGTCGCGAATCAGTTGTTCGATTTCGTCGCGTTTCATCCGCACCATCGTGCCTGTGACAACGAGCGTTTTCCCGACGAAAGGGCCGTTTTCAGATACCGCCGATCGTTCAATCGGCTGACCAGGATTCAAGCCGAGCTGCCGGAGCTCGATCACTAGTTGAATGCCGTATTCCGATGCAAAAAAACGATGCACGGAGGCCGCGATGACGTCACCAATTTCATCGATCTTCGAAAGTGACTCTTCGGACTGAGCAGCAATCTCGTCGATCGTGCCGAAAGCGCGTTCCAATGTTCTGGCATTGGTTTGACCGACATGACGGATGTTGATGCCTGTCAGAAGTCTCCACAACGGTTGTTGCTTTGATCCTTCGATGCCGTTGAGCAATTTGTCGATCGACTTCTCACCCATGCGTTCCAGTTTCAGCAAGTCTTCGCGACGGTCGATGAGGCGGTACAACGACGGAATACTGTTGACCAAACCCGCAGTCAAAAGTTGTTCGATCAGTTTTTCACCGAGACCGTCGATATTCATTGCCGGGCGCGACGCGAAGAAAATCAGCGTCTCGCGCAACTGCGCGGGGCAGGTGGGATTTGGACAGCGGATGTAAACGCCGCCTTCGTCCTGCTGCACCGGAGTGTTGCATTCTGGACACTCTGTCGGAAAGATGAACGGTTTTTCAGCGCCCGTGCGAGCGGTCTCGTTCACGCGCAGGACGTGCGGAATAATCTTACCTGCCTTTTCGACAACGACCAGATCGCCGATACAAATTCCCAGGCGAGTCACTTCGTCGCTATTGTGCAGACTGGCTCGGGAAACCGTTGTGCCGGCGATTTCCACAGGTTCCAATTCCGCAACGGGTGTCAACGCCCCGGTCTTGCCGACTTGAATTGTGATCGCTGCGACATGCGTCTCCGCCTCGTAACGTTCCCACTTGTAAGCTCGCACCCAGCGCGGGCTTTTTGAAGTGGCACCAAGCTGATCTCGGTCGGCGAGTGAATCAATTTTAATGACAAGCCCATCAACCTCAAACGGAAGTTCGGGAACCTTCGCAATCATGTCCGCGCAGACTTTTTTGAGTTTCTCAAAGCCGTGCGCAGGCGACACATCAGGAGTTGTCGGTACGCCCATTTGCCGAATGGATTTCAGGAATTCACGGTACGATTTCCATGCAACGCCCTCGACGAGGCCGACGCCGTGGCCAAGAAACCGCAGCTTTCGTTCGCGCGCGAGTTTCGGGTCGAGCAACTTCAGGGCACCGGCGGCGGCGTTGCGAGGATTCTTGAACGGTTCTTCGCCAGCCTTGACTTGTGCAGCCTGAAACGCGGCGAATTCTTCATTCAGGATGACGACTTCGCCGCGAACTTCCAGTGCCTCGGGAGGCGTGTTTGTGTCGAGACGTAGCGGGACTCCGGCTATGATCCGAGCGTTCGATGTGACGTCATCTCCGACAGTCCCATTCCCGCGTGTCGCGGCCCGGACTAAAGTTCCGTTTTCCCAGATGAGGGTGATCGCCACGCCGTCGATTTTGTATTCGACCGTGTAGTCGATCGATTGGCGTTCCAATGATTTGCAGAGACCCGCGTCCCAGTCCACAAGTTCCTGTTCTTCAAAACAGTTTTCGATCGACAACATCGGTACGCGATGGGTGACTTGCTGAAAGCCTTCGATCGGTGCTCCGCCGACTTTCTTACTGGGGCTGTCAGCCGAATAGAACTCCGGATGAGCAGTCTCCAGTGAGATCAGCTTTGCCATTAGCGCGTCGTATTCGCGGTCGGTGATTTCCGGTTTGGCATCGACGTAGTAGAGCCGGTTGTGGCGTTCGAGTTCTCGACGCAGTGTTTCGATTTCTTCGTCCGGAAACAGATTGGCCATAAGTGATCTCTTGGGAAGGGACATTGATGAGGTTAGAGTGTAAAGTGCATCGCAGGACCGAACCAGCCAACCGGCATCGGCTCTGAAGAATAGGTGCGGTCGTGGATTTCGGTAGGTCCTCCTTGCCGAGGAGGACTTCGCGGCTTGCCGCGACCGGCGACCCGACGAGGTGGAAAGAAGGGCCACGCGGCGACGTGGAGCGGATGGGCGTCCCATGGCGGTTCGCCTTACGGCGAAAGTCCTTTCCGGCAGAAAGGACCTACTTTGAAAATCGTCCGTGGCTAACCCACAGAAACAGGAAACGACAATGCAATCAGTTCAACTCAGGATATTTATTCTCGGCGTGTGTCTGGCGTTTTATGCCCAGACAAACTGCCCGGCGCAAACGCAACCCAACGTCGTCCTTATCCTGTCCGATGACCAGGCATGGACGGACTACAGTTGCATGGGACATCCCGTAATTCAAACGCCGCATCTGGATCGGCTTGCATCGCACAGTGCTACGTTTCGGCGTGGTTACACGCCGACACCGCTGTGTCGTCCGTCGTTGATGACCATGATCACCGGCTTGTATCCGCATCAGCATGGCGTCACAGGTAATGATCCAAAGCCCGACAAATCATTGTCGAATGCAGAATACGCCGCTCAAAAGGAACAGTTGATTTCCTGTGTCGATCAACATCCAACAATACCAAAACTGCTGGGAGAACACGGCTACCTGTCGATGCAGTCTGGTAAATGGTGGGAGGGAAATTATGCACGCGGTGGTTTTACGCACGGCATGACTCGTGGCTTTCCGAAACCCGGCGGTCGCCACGGAGACGACGGACTTGAAATCGGCCGCAAAGGGATGCAGCCGGTCTTCAGTTTTATTGACGAGTCGAAGCATGCGAACCGACCGTTCTTTCTCTGGTACGCTCCTTTGTTGCCGCATACACCGCACGATCCTCCGGAACGATTGCTCGCCAAGTATCGCGCCGATGGTCGCCCGATTGAATTGGCAAAGTACTATGCCATGTGTGAGTTCTTCGATGAGTCGTGCGGTCAGTTGCTGGATTATCTCGATCAGCAGAAGCTCAGCGACAATACGCTGGTGATGTATGTCACGGATAACGGCTGGATACAGGCGACGCCTGACATGAATCTTGCTAAAGAATGGGGGCATGGGTTCGCACCGCGTTCAAAACAGACTCCGTATGAAGGCGGCATTCGGACTCCCATTATGGTTTCGTGGCCGGGCAAGATCGCGGCGAAAGAGTACCCGGATTTGTGCAGCACACTTGATATCATGCCGACCGTCCTTGCGGCGACTGGACTTGATGCGGTGCCCGGTCTTCCCGGACGCAATCTGCTGCCCTTGATTCAGGAAGGCAAGCCACTTGATCGTACGTTTTTGTGTGGCGAAAGTTTTTCACACGATGTGGCTGATCTGACGAATCATGAAACTTCGCTGCAGTATCGTTGGTGCATCGAAGGCAAATGGAAACTGATTCTGAGCTACGATGCGCCGGCCGATCGCTATTCGTTCGTGCATGCTGTCAACGAGCGAAACCCGCAACTGTTTGATGTCGAGTCCGATCCTTACGAAAAAGTGAATGTCGCGGCCGAGCATCCGGAAGAGGTTCGTAAGCTCGCGGCGCATCTTCAGGACACGTGGCACGTGCAGAAGCCAACCATTGGGTTGCCGTAGAAACGGACGCTCCGCTGGGGCGAGCAGGAAATAAAAATCTACTAAATGTGTCGCCGCGCTGAAGGAATCCGACCTGGGACAGGTCGGACTACGTAGGCCGACCTGTCCTCAGGTCTGCAACCCGTCAGCATAGTCGATGGGAATTGGCGGCGTAGCCTAAAGACTCGAAAACGGTTAGTTCCTTTTCCGCTGCGCCGCTTACAGAATCCTTTGTTTCATTGCCGAACGGCCTTTTCTTAACGGAGAAGGCCGTTCTTTTTGCGCGCCGCCGTGTCGGATTCGACACGGAAAAACTTCAGTCGTATTCGATACAACAACGCATTTTGTCGAAATGACAATCGCATTCGGCACTCACGTACGCTGTTTTGCAATCCTTGCCATGGCTAAACTACCAAAGAACGTTAATCGGCAGATATTGCGCAATGAGATTTGTGTCTTAAGTTGTTTTATGCAATGTAGTTACGTTGATTCGTTGATGTCAAATAAAAACTAAATCACTTTTGGCACACTACTCGCTATGTACTATTCAACATGACAACAACAGTTTCTGCTCGGTGTCGACAGAACTGGATTCTTGAGATGTAAAGTTTTACAAGAGGTACTTAATCATGCTCGTACTCACACGCAAAGCGGCAGAAACCATCCGAATCGGCAATGACATTGTTATCAAAGTGATAAGAACTGCAAAAGGCACTGTGAAGATCGGAATCGAAGCTCCAGCCAACATTCGCGTCATGCGAGGTGAGTTGGTGGAAGACGAAGAAGTTCACCCGGTCCCAACGATTCCTTCCACCTTTGGGTCGACCATGCGACTTGTGTCTGATCAGTATCCACATGTGGCCTAGCTAACGGAACTTCGCTTCGCTCGGTCCGGCCCCTTTCAATCACCAACAACCAAGTAATACGACCAACTCATTTTTCAAAACACGAATGGACTCAGACGAGGAGTAAGAAACTCCTCAAAGGAGAATAATGCCATGAGAACTTACAAGACATTCACACTGACTCTGGGCCTTCTGACGATGGCAGGCAGTGTCGCATTCGCTCAATACAATCCCATCAGCAACTGTGCAAACGGTCGTTGCAACACAATGCAGCCCGGATACGGGTCTGCGGGATCACGTTCAAACAATTATGAATCGGCATACGGAAACGTCAGTGATCGTACTGACACCTGGTCGCCGGTTGTACGGCCAGCGACTGGTTCAGGTGCCGACGACTTTCCGGAACTTCCAGCCAGTTGGTCGATTCGCAGTCGTTCCAGCACAACAACCGCACCGCTGGACTCCTTCAGCCGCGTCGGCGAAAACGGCCGCCCTGACTATAATTATCACAACTCGATTCGATCATCGGAAACCGGAGAGCAGATTCGCTACCGAGTGCCACTCGACAACTCTGCACCAGCCAACAACGACCGAGCGGATTATCGCAATCGTGAACGGTTGAATTCTGGCCGTCGCGATCGAGTGACTCAGGAGCCCGCTGATCCATTCGGAGACAGCTCACTTCCAGACTATGACCGCACGACGGATGATCGATATCTGCCGGCTGATCGCAACACACCTGCAGACCGTAATGCACCATCAAGCGGCCGTGATCCTTTTGTGCCAGCTCAGCCGCCACAGAGTCAAATCGATGAAGAAGTCCATTCGATCAACAACCTCCTGACTTTTCGCTATCAGAATCCTGTGACAGTTCGAGCGATCCGAGCCATGAGCAGCACTCAGGCGATCCAGTTGTTCGCCGAAGTGTCTGAGAAAATTGATGAGCGATCTCTGGAACCAACCAGCTATGACCTTCGAGTTCGCCGGGCTCTGCGAAATCTATCACTGGCACTGAACAATCAGGCGTTTATGAACGGACTTGGAATTTCAGCAAACTCATTCAGTACCGACGGTTTTCGCAACACGCTCAGCCGCATCTCTGCCAATGGACAGATTCAGAATTATCAGGACGCACGCACAGTGTTGAATACTGTGATGCAGCAGGCACAGTCGGTACAGGGTCTGACACCAAGTGTTGTTGCTTTCGAATTCGCTAACGCCAGCATCGATACGCTCGACAAGTTCTCTGGACTTGAACCCGCAGATCCGGGTAATCGCAACGGTGCAGAATTGACGAATGTCAAAAGTGCGGCCCTGGAAGAGAACATCGTCGGAATCGGCGTCGAAGTTCGCGAACACTCAGAAGGTCTTGTTGTTGTGAAGCCACTACGGGGCGGACCTGCGGCTGAATCCGGCATCGAAACTGGTGACGTCATCCTGAGCATCAACAATCAGAAGATCGGTGGGATGAAAATGGCCAACAGCGTAGATCTGATGAAAGGAATCAACGGCAGTCAGATGAGAATGCGAATCTACCGTGACGGAAAAGGGGAACGCGACTTTGCCCTGACACGACGATCGATTCGAGTTTGGACAGTGAACGATACGAAAATTCTGCCAGGCACTGATATCGGTTACTTCAGCCTCAGCCGCTTTTCACAGAACTCAACCGCCGAAGTGGATCAGGCTCTGAATGAACTTTACAACAAGGGAATGAAGTCACTGGTTCTCGACCTGCGAGGCAATCCTGGTGGCCTGTTGACAACGTGTGTTGAAATCAGCGATCGGTTCCTTGCTTGTGGGACGATTGTGTCAACAAAGGGACGATTGAGCGGAGATAACATGGTTGAACGTGCCACCTACAATCGAACCTGGAGTGTACCGTTGGTTGTGCTGGTCGATGGCGACAGTGCTTCGGCGAGTGAAATCTTTGCGGCAGCCATTCAGGAAAACGGCCGAGGCGTGGTGGTGGGAACTCGCAGTTATGGCAAAGGTTCGGTTCAGACACACTTCCCGCTGAGTGCTATTGGCGGCGACCTGCGACTGACGACTGCGTTGTTCTACTCGCCAAAGGGTCGCAAGATGGCTGGCGAAGGTGTCACACCGGATGTCGAAGTCAATGATAAAGACGGAGTTGTGAATGGTGACGAAGTGCTGATCGAAGCCCTGCGAGTCGCTCGCAGCCGAACATTGGCCGACATGGCTGCGGCATCAGGCAAGTGCAAGACATCAACACCAACCGCCGGACGAAGTTCTTCTTTGAGCAACATTATGGATCCAGGTCACTCGGCGATCACGATTCGTTGAGACACGCTGACCTGTATTCAATCGGCAAGTCTGGACCACGATGGTTCAGCGGTCGATTGGCTTGAATCAATCAAGTCTGATCCATAACGCTGTTTTATTCACAACACTGTTCAGAAGGAAACTGATCGTGCAGCAAACCCAATCCGCACCAAAAACTTAAAACCGGCTGACTGAAGAGAACTTTGGTCATCCGGTTTTGTGCTTTTGAGGTTGTTCGATATCGCCCCCCGGCGAGCGGAGCGACGTCAGTCGCCTGATCCAACAACGCTACCTCGAACATTCACGAACTCGCCACGCTAATCCGGCCTCGCGTAGAAATCGGAGGACTAACGTCCTGCCGCTCGCCAGATTGTGTTATACTTCACGTGATGTGAAATGACGTACCGTGACTGGTGAATCCTGGTCTTCGGACACCGCCATATCAAAGCTTGATTCCAAACGTGGCGGACCCGTTCGTATGGTGGTTCCCGAAGCTTACGGTTTTAAGTCTGTCAAATGGCTGACTCACATTGTGCTGACGAATCTCGCCCACGCCAATGACACGTACGCCGAACAGAACAACGACATCGACAGCCCGCTGAAGACGTTTGCTGCATCGTTGTCAGTGCCTTTGATTGTTGAAGCCGGGCAGCCGATTCAGGTGTCGGGATTCCAAACAACACGCACGGCTTCGATGCCGCAGGCAAGCCGCACTCGTGGCCGTTACGTTTGACGAATGCACATTGGGCGGCTGTGCTGCCTGGTCTGCCTGCGGGAGAATACAAATTCCGCAGTCGAACGATTGATACGAGCGGCCTCGCGCAGCCGATGCCTCGCCCGTTTAGAAAGTCCGGGCATTCCGCCATTGAGACGATTTCGATCACTGTCAAAGAGTGAGTGGAGTCTGCGTCGCAGGCAGCACGTTCAGCTTCAGGCTCGTTGGATGTTTGGCCGATCGAAAAACTCGATGCGTGGCTTTCTGGAAATCTTCGGGCTTCGCAAAAAAGATGTTCGGCACAAAGGTCTGAGGATTGCGATCGACCAATGGGAACCATGTGCTCTGAATCTGAACCATGAGCCGATGTCCCTTCTTGAATCGATGTAACACGTCGAGTAACTCGAGCCGGATTTCTGTCGGCTGGCCCGGAGTGAACGCTTCTGGTTTCGCGTAGTCGTTTCGAAATCGGCCGCGAATCACTTCGCTGCGAAGCAACATTTGATAACCGGCCAAAGGAGTGGTTTCGGGGCCGTCAGGTTGGACGTCGATCAGTTTCACAATCCAGTCGGCATCGGTCCCAGTCGTTGATACCCACAAATCAGCCGCGATCGGGCCAGCGATCACCGTGTCATCTGTGAAGGCTTCTGTCTGATATGTCAGTACATCCGGTCGTCGCGAAGCAAAGCGCTGGTCATCCACCATGTACTCGATGGTCATGCGAGGCGTGATCGTTTCGCTATAGGGAACAGGCTTGTTTGGGTCGCTTACGAACTCATCATATCCGCCGCTCGGTTCTGTCTGAGTTGACGGACTAAAGCTCAGAGCTCCTTTCTCGGTCAGGAAGAGTTGCTTAGTTTCAGTATTCTTCGGCGGCCATTGATCGAACGTACGCCAAACATTGGAACCGGTTTCAAAGACGGTCGCTTCCGCTGGTGCGGCAACCTGTTCATCCTTGAGGTACTTTTCAAAGAACGGCAATTCAATCTCCGCTCGATAAAACGCCGACGTCTTCGAACCGAAAGAGACGTTTCCAAGTTTGTCACCATCGACTGAAGACCATCCGCCATGATGCCATGGACCGACGACAAGCACGCTCGTCACATTTGGATTCTGCTTTTCGATCGACTGATACGTCTTGAATGATCCGTACAAGTCTTCCGCATCGTACCAGCCCGTAACAGTCATGACGGCCGGTGCGACGTTCTTCAGGTGCGGGATCAATTCCCGCTTCTGCCAGAACTCATCACGATTCGGGTGCTGCATCATGTCCTGCCAAAACGGAATCGTGCCTTTCAGATAAAGCTTGTCGATGTTTTCGACCGACCCCGCTTCCAGAAACATCTTGTAACCATCGGATGTCGGATAGACGTAGGGCTTTGCGAGTTCGGTCGTCGGCACGGATCTCTCGGCCGCATTGGCACTCAACCACTTGAAGGCATGAGCCAGAAAGAACGATCCGTGATGCAGGAAATCATCAAAGTACCAGTCGCCGACCGGAGCCTGTGGCGAAACCGCCTTCAAAGCCGGATGAGCATCGATCATACCGGCCGCCGCGTAGAAGCCGGGGTAGGAAATGCCATACATGCCGACTCGACCGTTGTGGTTGGGCACATTCTTCAGCAGCCATTCGATCGTATCGTAGGTGTCTGAACTCTCATCAACGTCTGTCGGTTTCGTCTTGTTGACGATATGAGGCGTCACCTGAATGAAATCGCCCTCCGAAGCGAATCGCCCCCGCACATCCTGATTGACGAAGATGTAACCGGCCTTCACGAACAGTTCACTCGGCCCCAGCTTTGCCGGATATTTGTCCGTTCCATACGGCGCGACATTATACGGCGTGCGCTTCATTAACATGGGGTACGTGCGCGTCGTGTCGTTTGGCACAAAGACCGACGTCATCAGTTTGATTCCGTCTCGCATAGGAATCATGAACTCGTGCTTCGTGTAGTGCAGTCGAATGTAGCTTTCGAGCGACTGCGTCTCCTGAGCGATAGCCTGATCAGAAGATCGAAATGTAATCGCACAAAGACTCAGAGCCAGAATCACGCGAACGACGTTTCTCACAAGTCCACCGCCTCTCGACAACGTTGCTATCCAGAACTGTCACTGAGTGCAGATTGACAGAAGGTAGGCGCTTCGCCAAGTGAACGCGAGGAAACAGACAGGGGGCAGTTAATCTTAACGCAATCGGAATTGAAACCCATGTTCCGATGCTGCATCGCTGACTCCTCCGTGCTCTCCGTGGTAGAAACGAATCGCAGTTTTCGCCACGGAGAACACAGAGTTCACAGAGGAATAAGCACCAATGCGTAAGTTCTGCGGCATAACTTGGCGAGCGGTGGGTGTCAGCCCACCGAGTTGCACGCATTGGACTCGGAGGGCTTACGCCGCTCCGCTCGCCGCGTTTGCGGCGAGCGGGGGATGTCAGTCGCCTCATTGTGAACTCTGCGATTAGGCCATTTAACTTATTGTACGGGTGCTTACCGACCGGCACACACTCAATTGGGTCAGGTTTGTGGTGTGAATTGAAGCCGCTCTGACGCGGAAATCGTCTGTCATACCAATTGAGAAATGTCACAATGGTGTGGTTTCTGAGGGACCGATGGTTAAGTTGCGTTTGAGTGCGAAAGAGCGAGTTCGAGCAGAAGTGCTTTTGAAGGTTTCGAAGTCATTGATCAGTTTGGCAAAGGCCTCTGAATTATTGGGAGTCAGCTATCGTGCTGCTACTTGCGATTCAGTCCCGGAGGGACGACAGCAGATCTTGCGGCACTCGCTGTCCTCCCTCCGGGACTTTGGGATCATCGTTGTTCGTATCCGTCGGCTATCGCCGACGGCAGTGAGCCGCCATCCCTGCCGGGACTGCTAAACGATACCCCCGATTCGTGTCAGACACATTTTTTCACCCATTATAAACCTCAATGCGGCTGAATCCGAAACTGATAGCCACCTGCATCGCTGAAGAACATCTGACCTTTGTGCATGTTGAACCACGCTCGCCATTCCTTTGCTGTGGGGAAAGTCATCCCCGTGTACCGCTGCAAGACGCGGTCGGCAAGTTCGATGTCTTGTTCGCTTTCCAGCAATCCGATGCAATGGTCCAGGAGTTTCACATCGCGGTTCGAAATCTTTAGGCCAGCGACGTCGCTATCGACTTCAAACGCACCGGGAACATCTCCCGGTCGCAGATACTCCAGATTCTGACGATAATAGTCTTTCCATCCATTTTCATTGTTGCCAAATCGATCGCGCAGTGCCGCGGGAAGAACGCGGTCCTTCTCTGGCTGTATCCAGCCCAACTGATCCACAATATATGCGTCAATATCGCCCTTGTATCGTTCGGGCAGCAGTCCGGGCGAGACTTCAAGCTCACTTCGAATATGGCGGCTTTTCATCTCCTGGTAGCGGTCCGACAGGAGTTCCGGGAGCTTCGCGTTTCGTAACGCCCATTCTCGGGGCGAAGCGGACACACGAACAAGTGGTTGCGATCCGTCGAATTTGTGGATGTAACAGATCGCGTTCACAAACAGCCGACTCGCTGAATCTGTCATCTGAGACGGCGGTACTGAGAACCCCCAATGCAGACAATTCGCCTGACGACTGATCGCTGCGCAGTCGGGCCCCTTCATTCCGATTCCTCGTGCAAATACCTCTGCATCCGGGGAATCTTCGAAGCCGTATGACACATTCCCACATCAGCCAATGGATAATTGACGGTCTGCACCTTCCATGCTTGCATCGTAGGCCCCCAATCGTCAATCGACTGAAACGAAAACTCATCCGGAGTCTGAACTTCCTCCAGTTCGACGTCCAACTGCAAAGGATGATAAAAAATTTCGTGGCCCTGCTTCAAATGGTGAGCGGTATCGTACATGCACAAACACAGCCAATCGAGTTTCAATTTGAGCTCTGTGATGACACGTCCTCCTGTCTCGCCAATCAGGACGGCAGGTCTGGAAAACGTCTGGCTCAATCGAGGCGGATTCTGGATTCTCCACTCGCTGCGCAGACGACCTGAGTCGTCCATGGTTCGAGTCCAGTCGAAGATGACAACATCAAAACCATCGGCCTGTGATTCCGTGAATTTCGATGTATCAGCGGTGGCTACTTCGGAAAAATGCTTCTTCAGAAATGATTCGAATTCAATCATCCGGTCGGATCCCGGATTTCCTGAGTAGAGTACTTTGAGTTGTATTTGGTCCGCAGCAAACAGCGGGGACGTGAGGAGCACGCAGAGCCAGGTTGCGACAATATTTATTCGCACATTATTTCTCCGGCTGTAGCAACGTTTTGCGGTCGAGACCAAGCGTCAAGTCACGAGTCACAGAATCACAACAACGGAACTCGTTGCATGCCTGATACTGCAGGCGGCATCGAATTGTCTGGTTATTTGACAAGAATGTGGGCGACAGCTTCAAGTTTGCCTGAAATGTAACATTCCCCATGTAGACTTCTGCCATTGCGCCGCTCCCAATCAGCGGTGTCGCCTCAGGTCGAATCCATTCCCCAGACATTTCTACCCCATCCGGGAACTTCAATTCGACGACTGTTGGGGAAAACGGGCCATAATCCGCATCGGCAGCGTAAATATGCCAACCCTGTGTGATGCTGATATCGACGAACAGTTGCATCGCCGTGCCGTTCTCCTGGCTGGTTTCGCCGAGCCGAATGACGGCCTTCAAGAATTCATCATTGATTCTATCCGGCAGAAGATCGGCTGACGGACTCTGTGAAGTCACAACGGATGTCACAGTTTCAGATTGGTGTTCACTCGAAGCGACTGTGTTTTCAACCGTCAGGCTGGCCTCGCATCCAGTCAAGCCGATTGCTGCCAGGACTCCCAGACAAACGATTAGGCACTGTCGAAGCTTTACGTTGCGTCGGCAACCCTGAGATTGCATGGAACGATACCTCCATCATTAAAGACCACAAAAAGTGTCAAGGGCCGTTTTTTTCAGGTATGGCAAACGAGTGATCGAAAAAGGCTGCTGCACCGTCTAAACTTGCTGACGCATGTCTAGGAATTCCGCCAGTCATCCAGAGTCAATCCAGGAATCCACGAATAGTGAGTCGTGTTGCCGGTAACAAGGACTCGGCCACTTTCCAACGCAGTCGAATCGATAATCAAATCTGCATCGCTGTGCGGAAGTCCGGTCTGGCGCGCCATTCTGCCGCAGAACGCTCATTAGCCTTCATTTCCCCGACGTGTCGCGTAATCGTTTCCATGTGCAGCAGCCTACCAATGAAGCGACCGTCTGTCGATGGATTTTTTATCAATATGAGCCGGTCAAGTCACTAGGATATTGTCCCTAACGACTTCCCTGCTTCAGGCCGTCGCAGTTCCGGCAAGGGCTTTGATGTCGGGTAGGGTTCTCGATGAGGCTGCAGGTCGTCTCCCTGGTCTTTGGCCATGTCAAAGATGCGTCCCCTTTCCGCATCCATATCCGTGATGTCCGTCAGATAACGAGCCTAAAAATGCTATCCACCTTTGATTGGATTATTGCAGTCAATAGGTGGATGGCCCCTCTGGTTCTTTTTCCACTCGTTGTGGACTCGACCGTGAATCTTCGTGAGGCGAGAGCCTGAATAGATCGTAGCTCGCCAACCAATTGGTGAGAATACGGGCCGCAGCGCCGTGGCCCTGTTCATTCCAATGGCCAAGGTCTATCCCGGAATCAGGGAATCCATGAAGAGATGTTCCTGAGCTATCAGCCACTTCCTGAAGTGCGGAGGCCAGCGGATAAAATTCGGCACTGGTAGCGGAACAGATCCTTTGAAATCTTAGCTCCGAGTAGAACAAGTCGCTGACGCCGCATTCATCTGCGATGCGTCTGCGTAGCGCGGGATCAGGGTAACACTGGATGGGAGACGACACCGTAAATACAAATATCGGAATCTTTTCAACGCGACATTCACGACACAGCTCTTCCAGAATGTGTTCTGTAATTTGCCAGGCCCGTTGATGTTCGATATTGGTGGATTCCGAATAAACATAGGCCGCATCTTCGACGGACGCTTTGAGTGACGTTTCGACTGAAGCAGCACGAATCGGCATGTTGTTCGCGTTGAATACACGTTCCTTCGCGTGTTTAAGCATCTGCAGCACATGCGAACCATTGACAAGGAATGCCTTTCGGCGCTCGTATACTGAAGCGGCCGTAACAAACGGTACGGAGGAACGAAACGAGTCGTCCAGGATCAGTGTTCCGTCCTCTTCTGTTGTGAAATAAGGGCGAGCAGGATCTCCGTCCAGACTCCGCAGATTGTTACGAATGTCGTTCTCTGGATAGACGGCCAACAGCACTGCATCAGGTTGCAACTGCAATACGTGGTGTCGCAACATCTGCAATTCCTGAGCCGTGCCATAACCAGACACGCCGCAATTGATTACCTCATATTTGCGATTCGGTATTCTGTTTGCCGTATTCAAGATGTACTGAATCTGAAAGCATAGTGATGCATTCTCATTGACCTGCAGGGCTTCTATGTATGAGTCGCCGAGCACCGCAATGCGAAAGACACCTGCGGCCTTTTCAGCCGAAATCTCCGGGCCGCGAAATCCACTTGAGTTGACAGTAATATGGCCATGACCTTCACGGATCCAGACTCCTGAAGTAGAGGGCCGAAGACGGGACCCACAAAAGTCGTCCGGGACGTACAGAGAAGGCATTCCGATGTCGGCTAGACGTAGACCGAACTCGGCGATGCCAAACGCTAGAGTCGTCCCGAGTGCTATCGCGCCTGCGCGCAGCAGAATTTTACGACGTGAACTGCCGTGACGTGACGGTTGCTTTGGTGTGGCCGCGATACTGTCCCTCATATTCCCGATTAATCTAACAGTGACAAAAAGAAAATCAAACAAAAGACGCAGCTCTTTTCTGTTTATCGCCTTCACCTCATTCCGGGGTTTCGCTTTGCTAAAGCCTCGGGCATTCAACCCCCAAAGCGAGGCCGTGATGAAATCACTACTGGTTCGGCATCTCAGGATTTGCCCAGTGCCCATTGATGTTTTCGCCGCGGACAACGAAACCTTTTTTGTGCCAGTCGTACCATGTTGTCACATCGGCAGCAGCGTAGCGAATTGTCAGGCCACAGCGTCGGCGATTGGACTCATTCGCCTGAGATCCATGCAACAGCAAATCGGAATGCATGGAGAACTGTCCAGCCCTCAGTTGCACATCAACTTCGGAATCTCCGTAAGAATTCGGATTCTTTACGGCCAGATCCAGAACCGTGTCAGCGTCTTTTGTTTCGTCGTAGTCGATCAGTCCGTGCAGGTGAGAACGTGGAATGAATTTCATGTTTGCATTTTCCGGATCGGCATCGTCAATCGCCAGCCAGACCGTGACGGTCTTTGTGGGACTCAAAGGCCAGTACGTGCTATCCTGATGCCATGGCACGCGTTTGCCATCGTGCGGCATTTTGCAGAAGAAGTGTGATCCCCAGCAGACGACGTTCGGGCCAAGCAGATCGGAGACGGCATCGACAATTCCGGGATGCTGTACCAACTCATAAATGCGAGCAAACCGCAGGTGTGCGGTACTGATAGCATAACTGGATTTGCCCAGTTCAATATAAGCCGCCAGCACGCCGTCGAAGAACGCACGTATCTCACGAGCTTCATTCGGATCTAGCCCGTTGAACGGCATCAAATAGCCTTGCTCGTTGTATTGCTTGATCTGTGTACGACTAAGAGTCTTTGGGTTGTCATTCACCGATGGGAAGAATCCCATCTGCCGAGGCAATTCGGCCAGTTGAGATGGCGAAGGATTTGGAATCTCATCAACTTTGCTCATGGTGGTTCGTTCTGTTCTGAAGGAGCGAATTGGAATAGGGAAGGCAACGGCTAGAAATTCGACACAGTTTTCTCGCAGAGAACTCTAACTTCCAAAACAGTTGCTGGAATCATTCGGTGACGGTTTCTCACCGATTGAGTCCCTGGATGTCTTTGAAGTGCATGATTACTATAATCTCTGCACTATGAACCGCACATCATTCATACTACTCGCATCAATCGTCGCACTGGTTGCGATGGCATTGATGCTGCGCGAGCCGAAGCAGGAAAGTCCAACTGGCAGGTCGATCACAGTCTTTTGTGCGGCGAGCAATCGAGCCGTAATCGAAGCCATTCGTGCCGACTATGAAAAGGAGTTCGGAGGTTCTGTGCAGGTGCAATATGGGGCATCGCAGACGTTGCTGTCATCCATTGAAGTCAGCCGGACCGGCGACTTGTATCTTCCCGCAGACGACAGTTTTCTGACGATCGCGCGCGAGAAGCATTTGATCGCCGAACAGATTCCACTGGCAAAGATGCATGCTGTCGTCGCTGTTCTGAAGGGTAATCCTAAACAGATCACTTCGCTTGCCGATTTGCTGAAACCCGGCGTGCGACTGGTTCAGGCCAATCCCGATGCGGCAGCCATTGGTAAATTAACGCGGGCAACTCTGCAACGAATCGGGCAATGGGAAGCACTCGACAAAGCGACAACCGCTTATCGTACGACGGTCAGCGATGTCGCGAATGATCTTGTTGTCGGTGCGGCAGATGCCGGGATCGTTTATGACGCCGTATTGCACACCTATCCGCAGTTGGAAGCGATTCACCTCATTGAACTTGAAGCTGCGGTATCAAAAGTTGCGATTGGCGTGATTGCGTCTTCAAGTCAGCCGGCAACAGCTTTGCACTTCGCTCGTTATGTTGGGGCCAACGATCGAGGTCTGAAGCATTATCGGGAGCACGGATTTCAGGTCACGACAGGTGATACCTGGACCGATGTCCCGGAGATTTCCCTCTTCGCCGGTTCCATGCTGCGAACGGCAATTGAGTGCTCGATCGTGACACAGTCGTTTGCCGTGTCGAAGGAAACGCGATTCCCACAATTAACCGAGCGACTGTTTGAACAACTGCGTTCTGAGGAATCGCGAGAATCTCGCCTCGGCGAGCGGCATGCGTCAGCTTGCCGGTACAATGCGATTCCCTTGAGCGTCCCTGAGTTAAGCCGTCGGCGCTAGCCTCGGGCTGTATTTTTTAACGTTTTAGAAACATGGCCCGCGGCTAGTGCCGTCGGCTCACAACAAATCATATACCGGTGGGCTGACGCCACACCGCTCGCCGTCCGCTATAAAAGTTGTTTTCAATGTCTCAACCTTACGTGCCGCCAGACGACGCCAATCCGAGCGTGCGCGTGCAACGGAAGAGAAAGTCGGACTTGCCATTCTTTCTGGTCATGGGCGGTTTGTCGGCCAGTTTTGTCGTGTTGATTGTGTTGCTTATCGCGGCAGATTTGATGTTTACGTCGTTCGCCGATTTTCGCGACGCACTGATGAAGCCGGAGATTCGCGCGGCGTTTCGCCTTACGCTGCTGTCATGTTCAGTGGCGGCCATCATGTCGTTATGGGTAGGAACTCCACTGGGATATCTGTTGTCTCGATATAAGTTTCCTGGCCGCTGGTTGGTGGATACGCTGGTCGATATTCCGGTCGTCCTGCCGCCGCTGGTGCTTGGTTTGAGTCTGCTCATCCTGTTCCACTTGCCGATCGGTGGAGCCCATGGCTGGCAACTGGAATCATGGCTGCGCGAAGACGTTGGTTTTCCGGTCACATATCGCTGGCCTGCAGTCATCCTGGCTCAGTTTTCCGTCGCCTGCGCCTTTGCTGTGCGAACGATGCGAGTCACTTTTGACCAAATCAATCCTCGAGCAGAAGATGTGGCCAGAACGCTGGGCTGCACTCGAGGCCAGGCGTTTTTGCAGATCGCGTTGCCTCAGGCATGGCGTGGAATGATTGCGGCCGGCACGATTGCATGGGCCAGAGCACTTGGCGAATTCGGGCCAATTCTCGTGTTTGCTGGTACGACACGAATGAAGACCGAAGTCCTTTCGACGTCGGTGTTTTTGGAACTGAGTATCGGCAATCTGGATGCAGCAGTGGCAGTGTCGCTGTTGATGGTTTTGATGGCTGTTTTCGTGTTGCTGATTCTTCGCGCGATTGGCATGAGGCTAACGGCATGATCGAATTGCGCGACGTCACAATCAGAGTCGGCAAGTTTGCTTTGGAACGGATTTCGTTTCGGATTGAATCGGGCACATATGCCGTATTGATGGGCCGAACAGGGCAGGGCAAAACGACGATTTTGGAATCCATCTGCGGACTGAAACCGATCAGTTCAGGACAAATTATGGTTCGGGATACGGACGTTTCAAGATGGTCACCAGGTGAACGCGAAATTGGATATGTGCCGCAGGATTTGGCATTGTTTCCGACGTTGACGGTCCAACAACATCTGGAGTTTGCATTGCGGCTGCGAAAGGCGGCTCCGAAGCAGATTGCGGAACGCCTTGCAGAGTTATCAGAGGTGCTCGGAATTTCAAAACTGCTGCTGCGTCGCGTACAGGGCCTGAGCGGTGGCGAAGCTCAGCGCGTGGCGTTGGGGCGAGTGTTGTCGTTTCGTCCGTCGGTGCTGCTGCTTGATGAACCTCTCAGCGCGCTGGATGAAACAACTCGTCAGGAGATGCACGCGCTGCTGCTGCGGGTGAAAGAATCAACGGGTGTGACAACGTTACATGTGACTCATAGTGAGAGTGACGCAGTGGCGTTGGCGGATCAGAGGTTGGTGCTGAGTGACGGACAAATTGTGGAGGCGAAGTAATTTTGTGGCCGCAGGCCAGGCTGTCCGGCAACTACAAGTGCATCCCTGACCTGTGGCCACGGGTTAAACGAACTTAGCCTCAATTCTGGCCGCGTGAAGTATAATTATGACTCCAGCGACTTTTCCATGACCAGATATCCGCTGTTCTGGAATCCGAGGCGGCGATAAGTGGTCATTGCAATCTCATTGTCGTGCTCAACATAAAGACGCACGCAAACGGGATCGCAGCGCAGTCTGGCCATTTCGATGGAGCGTTCAAACAATATCCGAAAAACTCCGGCTCCTCGTTTCGCTGGGGAAACGTACACGCTCTGGAGCCAGATCATCCAGCCGTTCCGCCAATCACTCCATTCGCGGGTGAGCATGATTTGACCAATCACGCCAGATTCGTCCTCGGCCACAAAATACTGCACTTCGTCGCCAAGTTCGAAGCCGCGCCTGACACCATTTTGAACAGTGGTTCGATCCAGTGTCTTATTCTCTGTTTCCTTTGCCAGACAACAATTGAATCCCGAAATCACCTCAATATCGTCAGGCAATGCAGCCCTGATGAAGACATTCATCGTGTGGTCCTTTTCGAATACGCAACATCGATCGCATAAGACACGTCAGGCGGAATATTCTCAGTATAATTGCCGTCTTTTCGAAAAGCCCGAAGTACATTCCCGGTGGGCTTTCAGCGAAGTGTGCGGAGTCAATCGTTACAAGATCCAGCCAGATTCTAACATCAACCTGCATTGCGAATGTCAGATTTGACGAACAGATTCGTCGTTGAATTTGAAATCGCAGATGAAAACGGTTTCTTAAGAATTCGGCAACGAGGCTGAACTCCGTGACGATCTTCTAAGTACAAAGAGTTTTCGCACTGCCGTAGGGACGTTCCCGAATAAGACTTCCAGTGCTGCGGGTTGACAGACGAAGAACGCCTCGACATAGTGCGTTTTTGGTTGAGTCGCGCGTGGAATGGTTTCTTGCTCAGGGCCGAGTGAAGTGGACTGTTTGGCAAAGTTCGACTTTCTGTAAGGTATTTTTAAGTGGTAATCACAGAGGTTAGAATCAAACTCGTGTCTGACGTAGATGATCGACTGCGTGCGTTTTGCTCCATCACGATTGATGAGGCATTCGTTGTCAGAGATCTGAAGATCATCCAGGGACAACGCGGATATTTTGTTGCAATGCCAAGTCGCAAACTCACAGAAAAATGCAGTCGTTGTTCTGCTAAGAATGAAGTGAGAGCACGGTACTGTTCCCATTGCGGCGCGCCGCTTCCACCTGCGCCTGAAGCAGACCCTCAGGCCGGTCGCAGCAGGATGTTTGCGGATATCGCTCATCCGATCAATGCGACGTGTCGCGACCAGATTGAGAAGTCAGTATTGAACGCGTTTGAAGAAGAAAAGGTCCGATCGAAGCAACCAAACTATGTCTGCCGGTACGACGACATGGATGATTCTATACCTCGCTCAGGGCCATGATCTGACTGACCTGTCCGATCATAGACTGTATTTGTTCTGCCATTAAACATCCAGGCCCAGCATCCGCATCAGTTCGATGGCATTGCTGCGTTCGACGACGCCGTCGCGCAGGGTGTAGTCGAACGTCATCTGCCCGTCCGTGATCTTGTCTTCAAAGTGCTTATTGACGGCCTGATCAGACATGGATTCGGCAATCTTTGTCAGAGCAAGGTCGTGCGTCGTCACGATCCCAAGGGCATGTCGTGCAACAAGCGATCGGATCACAGCTTCGGCACCGCGACGGCGATCATGTGAATTCGTACCGTTCAGAATTTCATCCAGCAGGAACAAGACGATTCTTGGCTGTTCAGTCAGGTCAACCACAGTTTTCAGGCGGCGCACAACAGTAAAAAACAGCGATCGACCTTCCTGAAGTGAATCGCTCACTCGCATCGCCGTTGCCAACTGGAACGGATACGTGCGAAAACTTTTCGCTCGCACGACAGAACCACACAGTGTCAGCACCACACTCGCACCCAGGCTGCGAAGAAACGTACTCTTGCCCGACATATTGGAACCGCTGATCAACAGCAAAGGTTTGTCGCTTGTCAACGAAACGCTGTTTCGCACGCAGGCAGATTCCTTCAGCAACGGATGGCCGACTTGTTCAGCAATCAGCTCAGGCTGCGTGTCAGAAATCACCGGCAGACAATCCTGCGGATGATCAAAACAGTACCCTGCGACAGACAATGACGCCTCAAGGCAGGCAGTAGTTTCCAGCCAGTCGGCCACGTCACGACCATGTTTCAGTCGCCATCGTTCCAGTAAAAATGTCAGTAACACAAACAATCCACAAGCCCACGCAATCGGCGCAAAAAACTGATTGCGAGTTGCATTGTTGAGCCATTGTGTGAGCTGACTCAAACGCCGAATCGCCTGCGAGGCTGTTTCGGATTCGGAATGAAATCGATTCTGCAAATCGCGAATCGCCGGTTCATCCACGGAATGCCGTTCGAAGACATCCATGACGAGACCAAACTGTCGCAAAGCCGAATCGACGTTATCCATTCGCTGCGCCACAGACTTAATCTGCCGTCGCGTCATACTAATTGCCGGAGCCTGCAACAGGACCACCAGCAGCAACATCTTCAGCGATAAAATTCCCATCAGAACAAGGACGATCACGGGAACAGCAATAACCCCGATCAGCAGAGACCATGCGACAATCCACCATGGCATGGGCTGAGCAGATTCCTGAACCCACTCCATCAGCAGACGTTCGGCCGTCTCCCATTGCGCAGAATCAGGAACACATGCCAGTGATTCCCGCAGAGCCAGCTCGTTCTTTAATCCCTGAGCACGAGCTTGTCGCAGCCGAATTGTGTCACCGTCGCTGATCGTTTGCAGCCATTCTGCCAGTTTCCGGCGACCCGGCTGCGTGCGACATTCGTTGAGTAACTGAAAAAGCGAACCTGGCCCGAAGACATCCAGATCCTGTGTCCACGGATGCAGATCATTCATGAATTCTGAGCCGCTGGAAACGTCCGCACCGAATTCACGATCCAGTCGTCTTAGTCGACTGGCGTGAAACCCACTCACAGCCTGCGCGCGTTTTAGTCGTTTGATGCAGGCTTGATGGAACGGCAGCAGCGAAAAGAACAGCAGCGCCGGAATGCTGATCCACCACCAGGAAACATAGTCCGGATCGCCCAGGCACAAAATGGCGAGACCAACGGCCATCACAAAAATCGCCACGCGAATTCTCACAAAACGCTGATCTCGCCGCGTGAGTTTTTTCTTCAGCACTGCCATCGCGTCGATGCGCGACTGATAAGCAGCGCGGGGATCGGTTACGGTTTTGTCAGTGGCCGAAGCGGGAGCGTAGAGATAGGGTGCCGACATGAGGAATTCTGTTGGGCTGGGTCGGCGCTAGCGGACTATTGATTTAATCAGCCGCAGGGCGCTAGCCCCGGTTTTAGAGTTTGAAAAACCGGGGCTAGCGCCCTGCGGCTAATAGTTACTTACCGAATTACGAAAAAGCAAAGGCCAGCTACTGCCGTTCCGCAAGCTTAAAAAGGTGTGCATCACTGCGAACATACAAAGCTCCGTTTGCGGCACCCGGGCTGCAGAGAATTTTCTCGGCGAGATCCAGTTCTGAAATAATAATGCCTTTGTCTTTTTCAGGCTTCACAACAAAAGCATTGCCATCTTCGTTGAACAGATAGAGATAGCCATTGGCAGAAATAGGTGTGCTGCTGAATGATCCACGAAGTCGCAGTTGCCACAGACGTTCGCCGGTTTGTGTGTCGCCCGCTGACAGAACTCCGGAACTGTTTAAGGCAAATGCCATGCCGTCTACAACGACCGGACTGGCGGTTCCCGGACTGATGGTCGATGAATTCCAGAGCTGATCAAATGTGTTATCCGCAGCAGGTCGGATGGCAGTGAGTCCATTAGATGGAATCACAATGGCACCGGCGTCAACTGTCGCCGACGGAATCGTCGATGCACCTTTGTCGAAATCCCACACAATCTTACCAGAGATTGGATCCACCGCCGTCAGACCTTTTGAAGACTGCAAAAGCACCAGAGCCGGCTGATTGTCGGTGGCCGGCAGGATCGAAGGTGAAGTCCAGTTGGCGGCTCGCGGGCGAGTGATCTGCCAAATCGTGGCTCCAGATTCAACATCAACTCCACATGCGAAGGCTTCAGCATCGCTTTCGACCTGAACCACTACAGTGTTGCCCACAACCACCGGGGACGATGACATTCCAAGGCTGTTACTGGCGTTCGGAAATTCGCTGCCAAAGCCACGCAACCACTGCAGGTTTCCGTTCAGATCCAGGCAGATCAGGTCGTTGCTGGAAAAGAACGCGAAGACGCGTTTGCCATCACTGGCCATTGTCGGTGTCGCGTTGCACATTTTGTCATGCGTCAGCGTGCGTCCGGTGGCGATAAATTGCCGTTCCCATTGCTGCTTGCCAGTTGCGACATCTACGCTGATGACATGCAGGCGATCCTGTGTGTAACCGGAACTGGCCGAAACAAAGACCTGCTCGCCAACAACGATTGGACCAGAAAGTCCCCGGCCGGGAAGTTCCGTCTTCCATGCGATTGTGTCGCCACTCAACTCCGTCGGCAGTGATTCTCCTGCGGCGACAGAGTTCGCCGCATTACCGCGAAACTGTCTCCAGTCGGCAGCGTTTGACGTTGAAACAAAACCCGCCACTACGATCAAACATGTAACGTTCAGTCTCATTGTTGAACTCCTGATTTGATTTCACTTCGCGCGGTGCTGGTGGCTGGCAGAATTGCAGAGCCGGTGCTGTTGCAGACGCGGATCTGGAACTGGTAACGCTGAGCCCAGTCCTGGGTTTGTTCGTTCTGGCAGATCTTAAACATCAACATGTTCTTACCTGCATTCAAAGTCACTGGTACTCGGTACTGATCCAACTGTGAACTGCGATGATATTCTTCTCGCTCGAACACTAATTTGCCGTTCACCCACAACTTCCATGAGTTCGGTGTGCCCAGACGAATTTCAACCTGCTGATCTTTGTCGCTGGTCCAGGTTGTCGTCGCATACATCAGCGAGCCCTTGTAATTTTCGATCTGCTTGGCGATGTCAACCACGCCGTAGTCATCCGTAGTAGCAATCGGCTGCCATTTGACCTTTCCCAACTGACCGTCGTATTCGGCCTGCGGATCTGGATCTTTGCCAGCGTTAATTTCCAACTCGGGACCGAATGCCGTCGCAAAGCCCTTGCCCTCTTTATTGTCAAAAGGACCAACGATTGACCACTGCGACAGAAATCCAAAGTGCCTTTGAATATCGACTTCTTCTTTGTTGGTGCGAAGAGCTTCCGCGATCGTTTTCACCTGGTCTTCATGCACTGCTCCAGTGAATGCCTTGCGGTACAGCGGCGTTGATTTAGCGGCATCTTCAACGCCGCTCGCCTCCTTGATCAGCCTGGCCACCGCATCGCGGCGAAATTCCGGGCTGGCATCAAGCAGCATGTCCGGAATTAATCGATCTTCAACACTGGCATCTGAACGCTTCAGAGTTTCATAAACCAATCGTCGCGCAAACGGAGACTGTTGCTGGTCCGTCACAAAAGCTTCAAGTTCTTTTTGAGGTAGTTTCCGCCCTGCTTTAGTTTCCGCATCTGCGATCTGTTCGAACGCATTCCTGAGCCAGTTGACAGCCAATGGGCTGGCATCGTGAAATCCGTTCAGCAGCGGCAGCAATGATTTTGAGCCGCCCGCCGTGAGTTGATCAACGGCCTTGCGAGCCTCAGCAGAATCCACCGCACCTGGCTGAACTGTTCGAAGAACGGCAATCGAATCAGATGTCGCATCCGCGCAGGCGAAGGACATCAGTCCTGACTGCAGCAAGGCGACTATGGTGCCCGACAAGAAAAATCGCATAGGGTTTACCTTTGAATTATGTTTGCTATTTGCGAAAGTCGTCAATCCTTTCGGATTCGCTCGGGATTGCCGAAAGTCTTGACGACTTTCGCTACCAATGCTACCAGATCTGAATCCGCTCTGCCTTCGGCTTGAACAGCTTATCTCCCGCGTTCACATCGAAGGCTTCGTAGAACGCATCCAGATTCGAAATCGGCCCGTTGGCTCGAAAACTGGATGGCGAATGCGGATCAATCACAAGACGTCGAATAAGTTCATCTTCGCGGTACTTGCGTCGCCAGATTTGAGCCCAGCTCAGGAAAAATCGTTGAGCCGAAGTGTGGCCATCTATTACCGGGCCATCTTTCCCGCCCAACGACATGCGATACGCTTTGTAGGCGATTGCCATACCGCTGAGGTCGGCAATGTTTTCGCCAAGCGTCAATTTCCCGTTGAGCTTACGTCCGGGAAGTGGTTCGTAACCTTCAAACTGATTCACCAGTTGGCCGGTGAGTTTATCAAAAGCTTCGCGATCAGCTTCTGTCCACCAGTCCTGCAAGTTGCCGTCTCCATCATACTTGCTGCCTTCATCGTCAAAGCCGTGACTGATTTCGTGCCCGATCACGGCCCCGATCCCACCATAGTTGGCCGCGTCGTCAGCCAAGGCATCAAAGAACGGAGGCTGCAAAATGGCGGCCGGGAACACAATCTCATTCATACCAGGGTTATAGTAGGCATTCACCGTTTGAGGCGTCATGCCCCATTCTTTTCGATCTACCGGACCATCGAGACGGTCCAACTGTCGGCGGTGCTCGAACTCAGCCGAACGCTGCATATTACCCATCAGATCATCAGCTTTGATTTCAAGTTTTGAGTAATCGCGCCATTCATCCGGGTAGCCGATTTTTGTCGTGATCTTATGTAGCTTGTCGAGAGCCTTTTTCTTGGTTGCATCAGTCATCCATGTCAATTCGTGGATGCTGGTTTCGTAAGTCTTCATCAGGTTCGCAACAAGTGCGTCCATGCGACGGCGCGATTCTGCAGGAAAATGCCTCTGCACATATAGCTGTCCCAGCGATTCTCCCAATACACCAAAGTCCCCCGCTCCGGCACCGGACGTGGCATCGACAGCACGCTTCCAGCGAGGCTTTTGTTCGGGAACACCCGTAATTGTGCGATCGTGTAACTCAAAATGAGCATCGACGAAGTCGGGTGTCAGATATTCGGCTGCGGCATCCAGCAATCGAAATCGGCAATACTGCTGCCATGTCTCGACCGGCGTTTCCGCCACGATTGTCTCCAATGCCGTGAAGAAGCTGGGGGTCATGACGTTGATTTCTTTGAGATCCGGCACGCCCACCGCTGCAAAGAAAACTGCCCATGGTAACTTCGCGGAAACATCTGTCAGTTTTGCAACTTCAAACAGGTTGTACCGTTTTTCCGCATCGCGAAGTTCGGTGCGCGACCACTTGGCTTTGGCCAGTGACGTTTCCAGCTTAAGAATATTGTCGGCAGCAACATCACCGTGCGGCAGCTTCGCGAGTTCATGAAGCTTGACGATATACGCTCTCAAGGCGATGCGCGCTTCTTTGTATTTTTCTTCATCTTCAAGGTAGTAGTCACGATCCGGCAACGTCGTCCCACCCTGAGAAATTGCAGCAAGGTAGCGTGACGAGTTTTTATCGTCAGTTCCAATTCCAAACCCAAACGGACTGCCGATACCGACGACGTTGGAACTGCCAAAGTATCGAATCACGTCCTCTGTCGTGGCCAACGCATTGATCGCATCAAGCTGTGCTTTCAACGGCTCAAGCCCCTTCTTCGCGAGCGTCTCTTCATCCATAAAACTGCGATAGAAATCGCCGACTTTGTGGCTGTTCGCATCGGTTGGCTTCTTGACGGACTCCTCAATGATGGCTCTGATATTTTCGCGAGCCGCATCATCCAGAGCTGTAAAAGATCCGTAGTTCGATTTGTCCGCCGGAATTTCCGTGGACAATAACCAACGACCGTTCACATGCAGAAACAAATCATCCTGCGGCCTGACTGATTTATCAAAGCCATCCGGATCAATACCGGAATCCAGTTTTCCGTCCTGTGCTGCCGCGAGGCTACTTATCGCCGACAGAACCAAAAACATTAAAATTAGTCGAAAACCAGCTCGCAGGCGTGTGAAATATGTAGACGTCATCGGGGGCTTGCTTCCATTCAAAAAAAATGTGATCGACTGACTGTCATCCACCGACATTCAGCAAACTCAAGCAGTATTCTAACGAGAGAACTCATGCATTCACAGTTGTGCTGCACACAATCACTGTGAACAACCACCACCGCCAGAACAACCGCCACTGCCAGAACAAGCCTGTCCCTGCAACGATTTGTTCCATGGCATTTTGGCGATGATCACCCCCATGCCACAACTGTTGCTCAACCCGCCGAATGCCAGACTCGCTCCCACGACGCCGGGAACAACCAGAAACCAAGGATTCAGCCTGGCCAGAAACGTGCCCGCGACGATCATCAGCCCGGCAAAAATTCGAACCTGGCGTTCCAGCGACATCCTCATCTTTGTGCCGCGATTCACGGGCAATCCCGCCGCCACCCAGGCCAGCGTGCCGCCATCGACATTGACGACGTTATCAAAACCAGCTTTTGCAAACGCACTGCATGCCTGAGCTGAACGCCCTCCTGTGCGACAGATAATGTATAATGGCTCTTTCGAGCGTTCGCCCCGTGAGGCCATGATCATCTCTGAATTCAGCGTATCCAGCGGAACGCACAGAGCACCGACGGCATGAACTTCATAGAACTCCGGTCGAGTCCGTACGTCGATCATATCGAAGCCGCCCTTCTTGCTGAGCGGTGCAAATTCCTGACACGAAATCGTACTAACCATGAATGAAGTTCCTGCTCAATTGATGAATCGCCGAACCGAACGAAATTTGTGAACTCAAGATCACGTAGGTTCTATCCACTGTTCTATCTCATCGGCTGCTCACATACGATTGTACCAACGCAGCCAAAGGTTTCAGCGGCTCGCTCTGTTGTTTTTGGCGGAACAATCGGCATCGTCAATAAAAGAACTGTCCCGAAAAGTACGTCAGCCTTTCCAGCCTGACATGAAGCATGCAGTAGAACAAGTCAGCCTGGAAAGGCTGACGTACTCTACATTAAACCGTTCCTGCCAGTTCCCGTTCTGGCGAACTTAAGATCTTCCAGTCGCCGGCAGTCAGACCTTCCAGAGTCAATCTGCCTATCCGCGTACGCATGAGTCGCAGTGTCGGATGGCCGATTGCCGCCGTCATGCGCCGCACTTGACGATTTTTGCCTTCGATCAATTCCAGAGCGATCCAGCAATCGGGAACGTTCTTGCGAAACCGAATGGGCGGATCACGCGGTGGGATTTCCGGCTGAGGCACCAGCATCCGCGCACGACATGGCAATGTTTTTCGTCCCTGAATCATTAGCCCTGCGGCCAGTTGCTCAAGACTTGTCGCTTCGGGAATCCGTTCCACCTGCACCCAATACTCCCGCTCATGCGCATGACGGGGCTCCAGCAGCCGCGCATTCCATGCGGGTTCGTCGCTCAGCAGCAACAGACCTTCGGAATCTGCATCCAAACGACCGATCGGATATACATTCTTTGGAAATCCAAACTCAGCCAAAGGACGATTTGGCGAGCCGTCCGGCGTGAACTGCGAAAGCACTCCATAAGGTTTGTGAAAGGCGATCAGCATGCGTCGTTCATGTTTCAGTTGCTTCGGTGGCATCGGATGAGGAAATTCCGAAGAACGCTTCGAACGACCTGTTCTGCCGTTTGTCCATTTTTCCATTCAACCATTTGACAGCCTGTCTTTTGCTGAACTAGAACTTGTCGCTGTAAACCCGCGTCACAGAAGTCTGATCAATCCCTCATAAAGATCAACCAGGAATCCAGAAGATGAAGAGCATTTTCAAGTCCATGATATTCACCCTGTGCCTCAGCGTCGCGCTGCAGGCAACCGCCGCTGACGGGGTTGCTCCCGTGAGAATGGGATGCGGGGACATGACGTTTGACACGGTTCCCGGCTGGGGACTCGGCGAAGACGGCAAGTCAGTTCTCGGCGGTACTCATGGCAGCGTCGTGATCGATAAAGCGGGCAATATCTACACCAGCGCAAATCTTGGAGTTTTTGTTTTCTCACCGGACGGCAAAGTCGTTCGTCGCTTCGTCGGTGACGAATACTCGAATATCCATGACATGGAAATCCGCGATGAAGCGGAAGGTGAATTCATCTATGGAGCTCGAAACGCCAACGCCGAAGGCATCAAGTTCAGTGCGGAAACCGGCGACATCGTCTTGAAGCTGCCGTTTCCACAAGAGTCAGGTCTGGACCTGCAAAAATTCAGCCCAACCGCAATCACGGTGGCACCAAACGGAGACATCATTCTGTCAGACGGATATGCCAGCAATCACATCTTTAAGTTCGACAAGACCGGCAAGTACGTGATGCACTTCGGCAACAAGGGAAATGACATGAAGCAGTTCAATACGGCTCACGGCATGACTCTGGATACTCGCTATGAACCGGCTCGCCTGCTGATCTGCGATCGTAACCACGAACCAAAGGGCCGACTTTTGCACTATGACCTGGACGGCAATTTTATTGCAGAAGTTATCACCGGTTTGGGAATGCCAACTTCAGTGGCCATTCAGGGAGATTTTGTGTCGGTGCCTGACTTACAAGGCCGTGTTATGATTCTGGATAAGAGCAACCGAATTATCTCGGTTCTCGGCCACAATCCTGATCCAAAGCTGGGTGGCAACTACAACGTACCTCAGGATCAATGGAAGGAAGGCATCTTCAGTGGAACACACGGATCATACTGGGACAAAGATGGCAACCTGTACGTCCAGGACTGGAACGTCTCGGGTCGTCTGATGAAGCTTGTTCGCGTAAAATAATTTTTCTGCAGCTCGGGGTTCGTTGAAATCGTGAGCCGCAAGCCGCGGGTATTACCGTTGTGTTTTTTACACTCACCGGCAGCTGGCGGTCTGTTGATTTAGTCTCAACCGAGATCGCTTACGTTTAACCCGACTCGAAGAGGAGGCGGAGTGGTCTGGCACCTCCTCTTCGAGTCGGGTTAAACGATCAGTTGACTGCTTCGGTGTAGTACCACTCGTTCGATTTTGACTGGATTTGCTCGGCTGGCGTACCCGCCTGCCAAGTCCCAGGAGCCGTCTTGCCTTCCTTGTAAAGCGATTCCATAGGCTCCCAGACGACATCCACTTTGTCGGTGAACAGGTCGCCAATTAACAGGTCCGTAACGGTTCCCTGGAGATCCGGGAAGGTTTTGATGAAACGACCAAAGTTGAAGCCGTCGTAATATTCGCAGACCAGCCGCCGCATGCGGTCGATGCCTGCATTCAGAGCCGGGCCCCACTTGCCGAGCTGTGCTTCCGACAGATCGTTGTTCATCAGCCCTTCCACAACAGCGTCTGCCGCCATTTCGCCGGACTTCAGTGCCAGCAGCATCCCAGACGAATACAGCGGATCCAGGAAGCCAAACGCATCACCAACCATGACATAACCGTTGCCGGAAACTTTTGTCGATCGATAGGAATAGTCGCGCGTCGCGTGATATCCGGAGACACGCTTTGCTCCTGCGATACGCTCCTGAACCGCCGGACAAGCTGCCACCTCTTCATTGTACACTTCTTCGTGAGTTCCGCGACCTTTGAACAGATGGTCAAAAGGTGCGACGATCCCTATGCTGACACGGTTGTTATGCAGCGGAATATTCCAGAACCAGCCGTTCTTACTCTCCGTCTGCAGCACTACGGTAGCGCCTTCATTTTTGCCAGTATCCCGGTAGGCTCCTTCCCAATAAGTCCAGATTGCGCCCTTGTTCAAAACCGGATCCCAGACGCGTAGCTTCATCCGATTCATCAACATGCCGCTTTGGCCACTGGCATCGACGACGACCTTCGCGTTGACTTGTTCAGTCGTGCCATCAGGCTTCTGAATCTTAATTCCGGTGGCTCGATCGCCATCGAAAAGAACATCCAGAACACGCACACCTTCGTGCGCATCCACACCGTGCTCGCGGGCATTGTTGAGCATCATCATGTCGAATTCGCTGCGTTCGACCTGCCATGTCTGTGAGCATTCGTGCGGCTTGTTGTCATAGAAGTAAAACGGGGCTGACTGCTTGCCGTTCGCGCTGACGAACTGCACGCTGTGCTTGTGAACGAAATGACTCGCACGCATTTTGGGGAGCATGTTCAGTCGCTCCAGTACCCAGTACGTTTCAGGAATCATCGATTCGCCGATGTGGTAACGAGGAAAAGTCTCGCGTTCGAACAAACGAACTTGATAGCCCTTTTGAGCGACTAAAGTCGCCACCGTGGAGCCAGCCGGACCACCACCAATCACGACCACATCAGTTTCGGAAACAGATTGCACTTTATCGTTAGACATGTCAAACCTCGCAATTGGTGAGAAACAATCAGGCGAGCGGGCAAGTGAATCCCCTGATCCTCGCGGAATGCCCGAAAATCAGGGGACTCGCATCTCCCGGATCGCCACAGAATCTACTTTAATCCACGCCATTGGATCACTTTCGGCGAGCGGCAGAATCAGTCCCACCACACGATACTGCTACGTCGAAGAAATTCGACTTGGGACAGGTCGAACGACGCAGCCAGATCTGTCCCAGATCTGCATCCGTCAACATGGTCAATCACAAATGGTTGCCGGCACGTCAGCTGTGGGATTGGGTAATTCTATTCCTGCCGCTCGCCTTACTGTAGACCGCGCCAAAACACTTGTCCAGACAAGTGTTGTCGAACACGTACAATGTGTCGAGCAAAAAACTTCCAAGTTGCAGGGAAAACGTTCATATCGCACGAAAAAAGGGCGCTCAAGTCCATGACTTCAGCGCCCTTGTTATGAATCACAGGGTGGAATTTCGCTGGTAAATCAGCGATCCAGCTTTAGAAACCCTGTTCGAGTTTTTTCTTTTCGGCGGCCTGCTTACGAGCAGCCTCAACCTTGTTCGTGAGCTTGAACTCCGGACCAGCCGGGAAGTACTGCACGTCGTCGGTGAGGTAGTCCGGCGATGGCAGTGTTTGCCCGCCGATAGTCGTTTGACATCCGGACAGGAGGGCACTCGAAGCAATAACTGCAACAAGCGTCAACAGAATTCCGGGTCGTCCTTCGATTGTCTTCACGGATCTTACCTTCGTTCGACTGTGACAACTCGGCCGGCAAATCGCCAACCGATGACGATCGCTGGCCGCATTCGGCGCATCTCGTTCGTCCTTGGTATTCATCGGCGTGGCGTCCCGTTAGATTTCATAGAATCGCTGCGATCGTTATATCTTTTCTTCAGACCGTTTTCAGATCTCTGGTGATTCGGCAAAAGTTGCCGATCAAACGTAGGCCGATTTCTCCGAAATCGGCACCTCCACGCACCGACAACCAATCCGCTATACAAACAGAAAGGTCATTCAACATGCTTATCGCCGGAATCCAAACAGATGTCGTCTTCAAGGACATCAATGCCAACCTATCCGTTCTGGAATCTCATCTCCGTTCTGAGGTCGCTCAAGGAACGCAACTGACCGTCTTTCCGGAATGCTTCACAACAGGCTACTGCTTCGATTCGCTTGAGGAAGCGATGGCATTTGCAGAATCGGTTCCCGGCCCCACCACAGATCGTATCGCTTCCATCTGCAAGGAACTGAACACATTCGTCGTCTGTGGTATGCTCGAAAAATCCGGCTCACAGTTGTTCAACACAGCCGTCCTGATTGGGCCTGATGGTTTGATCGGAAGTTATCGCAAGGTCCACTTGCCGTATCTTGGCGTCGATCGTTTCACAACGCCGGGCGATCGACCGTTCGAAGTCTTCGAAGCAGCGGGCGTTCGTATCGGAATGCTGATCTGCTATGACGGCGGATTTCCTGAAGCGGCACGCGTTCTCGCAATTCGCGGAGCCGACATTATTCTATTACCCACGAACTGGCCTCCCGGCGGCGCCTACATGGCAGAATTTTCAATCAACTGCCGCGCGATGGAGAACGGTGTTTACTTTGCGGCGGTGAATCGCATCGGTTTCGAAAACGGATTCTCGTTCATCGGCAAGAGTCGCATCTGCAGTCCCGTTGGTGCCACGATCGCAACGATTGATGAAGACACACCAGGCATCATTCGCGCAGAGATTGATCCGATCGCGGCTCGCACGAAACGCATCGTGCGCGTTCCTGGAAAACACATGATCGACCGCATGGCGGATCGCCGCCCGGAAATGTATGGCGAGATCTGCGAACCCCATCACCTGAAGCGACCGGGGCACGAGGAGTCGTGATTTGAGGTGTTGGGCGAGCTGCAGGGCGTCAGCCCTCCGAGCACGATTTTTGACTCCACACTTGAACAAGACGCCGATCAGAACACTCGGAGGGCTGACGCCCTACCGCTCGCCAATGGCATTCCGCGCGACTAAATAAATGGCAGACAATTTCTCCGTTTGCGCGGCTCGTAGCACCGTAGTGAATTTTCCGAAGTGCAATTGTTGCTGAACCAGGAGTCACTCATGTCCGAAAACCCGTATGCAAGTCCACGGGCAACCAGCGATGCAACAGAGTGGAATAAACCGCCTCGGCGTACTGTCCGAAATCTTCTGATCGTGTGCGGCATTATCGCTTTGGTATTCGCCCTTCTGTTGCCATTCAGACGTAACATCACACCTTCCATTCATAGGACACAATGCAAGAACAACCTCAAGCAGATCGCACTGGCATTGCACAACTACCATGATGACTGCGGTGCCTTGCCGCCCGCATACACTATTGATGCCAACGGCAAACCTCTCCACAGTTGGCGAACTTTGATCCTGCCCTATCTTGAACAGCAGGCCCTTTACAACACCATCGATCTTTCGAAACCGTGGAACCATCCAGTGAATTCCAAAGCGTTCAAGACAACGCTTCCCATCTATCGCTGCCCCGCTTCTGAATTGCCACCGAACTACACCAGCTATCTCGCCAGCGTCGGCGAAAACTCGTGTTTCCATCCAACGAATCCGCGCACGTTTTCTGAGTTCACCGATGGTACTTCGAATACGTTGATGGTTGTCGAATTCCCCAACGAATACGCGGTCCACTGGATGTCGCCGCTCGATGCTGACGAAGACATGATTGTTGGATTCGCATCCCTCGGTAAACTCGCTCACACCGGCGGAACCCAGGTGGCTCTGGCCGATAGCAGCGTCCGATTTTTGTCAGACCATATAGATCCACAGACACTCCTCGCGCTGTTCACTGTTGCTGGCGGAGAAACCGTCGGGGAGTTCTAAGGCCGAAAACCGACCGCAAATCCCCCGCAATCAGCCAGAATCGCTTCGGAAAGCATCAAATAGTCGGGTTGTTCGGGAACTCAAACAGACACTGCTTGATTCGAGCCCAACGCCTCGGCACTATGAGAATGTAGGTCTTCCTTGCCGAGGAGGATTTTTCAAATTGCCGCAAGGCGAACCCAGGGGCGGATGTCCGCTCAACGATGTCGCTTTGTCCTGCAGTTAAGGTGGAGATGGTCGCAGGTCGCGACAAGTCGCGAAGTCCTTTCCGGCAGAAAGGACCTACTGAGGACTGAAACTCAAACATCATGCGTCTGGAAAAACTGCGTGTCTATTTTGAAACGTCTCCAGCTTTGCGGTTGCTGAGATCGCCCAACGCGCCATTCATCATTGACTGGCTGAATCGGCAATTCAAACAAGCGGGACGTATTGCGATTCCTCATTCCGATCTGCTCGCCGCGCTGGTTGAGTACCTGGAAGAACTGCGTGAGACCGATCCGGATCAGCTCACGGCAAAACCGGAATCGTATCTGTCCGACTGGAGCGGCCCTGACAAACTCTGGCTGCGACGATTTCTGGAAGCGGGTCGCGATGAACCGGTTTATCAACTGACGCCGGCCACGGAAGATGTGTTCGTGTTTCTCGATCGTGTCCTCGAACAGGATCCCGGATTTGTCGGCACCGAATCGCGGCTAAAACTCGTCATCGATACGCTCGACGATCTGGTTGTCGGAGCGTCAGAAGATCCAGAAGCGCGGCTGCGGCATCTGCGGGAGACTCAGCGACGTGTGCAGTTGGAAATTGAGCACATCGAAATCGAAGGCGCGGCTCCGCGATATCGCCCTGGACAGATTCGCGAGCGATTCATCACGGCAGTTTCGCTGTTGCGTCAGTTGCAGGGAGATTTCCGCGCGGTCGAAGAATCGTTTCGTGAAATCACGCGACAGGTGCAGCAACGGCAGGTCGAAGGCAGTGACACTCGCGGCGGCATCTTGGGCTTCGCCCTGGATTCAGAAGACCTGCTGAAGAAGGAAGACCAAGGCGTCAGCTTTTACGAATTCGTCCGCCTGGTACTGACGCCGTCGCAGACCGAACGACTGGAATCCATTATCCGCGAAGTTCGCCGCATCCCGGATCTCGAATCGCAGCGTGACGGCATGGAGACCGTTCGCAACATGGTCACCACGTTGCAGAACGAAGCTGAAAAAGTCATGCGGACCAATCAACGCCTGTCAGCCACGCTGCGACGTCTGCTCGACGCGCGGGCTCATGCGGAACGCCAGCGTATGGCGACGGTGCTGCGCGAAATCCGAGGCCACGCTGTTGCTATCGCGAACAACCCGCCAATCGATTCTGTGGGTCTTTCTGTCGAAGTGGACATGGAAATCGAGTCGCCGTTTCGTCGCACGTTTTGGCAGGAACCGACGCGACTGGATGCGATGGATCTGACTGATTACCGGGTCGATGCACCGGATCGCATGGAAGCGTTCCGTGAGCTGGCCCAAATGAAGCGACTGGAATGGAAACAGATGCGGAATCGAATTCGTGAACTTGTCGATCTGTATGAAGCTCCAACGCTGGCCGATTTGCTGGAAAAGCATCCGCCTGAATCCGGCGTCATCGAAGTGCTGGGTTATCTGCAAATTGCGCGCGATGATGGGCATTTGGTGAACACGACCGCGCGGCAGACGATCGTGATTCCGTGGGGAAAGTCTTCCGACGCCGAGCATAACGAGGACGATGTCATTCAAGTCGCGCTACCGCTGGTGACTTTTGTTCGCAAGGGAAGGACCACCAATGGCTGATGATTTGCCGGAGTTCCGTGACTGGAGCCGTGTTGCCGTGCAATTACTTCGCGGCGTTGTGTACAGCGAGGACGATCGCGTCTGGAATGTTTTGTTGTCGAATGTCTCGGCGCTCGATAGTTATTTCGCACGCATCGGCTTACGATTAGTCGTCGTTGAATCTGACGGCATGGCGTACGTGCGGCAGTTGACTGAGGACGAAGCGACGTCGGGCTACGACACCTTGCCAAAACTCTTCCGTGCGACTCGATTGAGTTACGGGCAGACGTTGCTTTCTGTGTTGCTGCGTGACGAATTGCGACGCTTCGAGGAAGAAGAAGTTCGCGACGAACGCTGCGTGATTGACGAAGCAACTCTGCTGCAGCAATGGGAGTCATTTTTTCCAACGAGTCGTGACGAAGTCAAGATGCTGCGTGATCTGCAGGCAGCTCTGAAGAAACTGGAAGAGCTCGGCTTCGTGTCGCGTTTCGGCGGCGAATCCACCGGCTGGGAAGTGCGCCGCATCCTCAAGGCTCGCCTGCCAGCATCGCATCTGGAAGAACTCCGAGATGCGTTGGCCAAGCACGGCGGAGGATCGAAGTCAGGAGGGGATCATGAGTAAAGTAGCCATCACGCTCCGCCGTGATGAGCCCACAGGAATCAGCGCTATCAAACAAGAAAACGTCGAAACTCCAAGCACATTTCGCCTCAACCAACGCGGAACGCACCATGAGGATTGCGCATTGGTGTGTTTCGCTCCGCTTCACACACCCTACAAATTTGGGTCATCGAAAACAGATGTGCAACATGCGTCAATTGGCCAGGTGGCTTTGATAAAGGCTCGTCTCAGTGGAGCGAGACGGCTACATTCGCTGGCACACCTTCACAACATCTCATACAAAGACTGCTAATCAATGCGACTGATGCAAAAGCGATTGTTATTCGCCACGCCGGAGGGAGCCGTTATGGAGGCGCAGCAGGGGTTTCGGCTGCACAAACTGGAACTCATGAACTGGGGCACGTTTGATAGCTCAAACGGGCAGGTCTTCAGCGTCAATCCAGCAGGACAAACAACGCTGCTCGTCGGTAAGAACGGCTGCGGCAAATCGACGCTCGTCGATGCGCTGCTGACGCTGCTGGTGCGACCAAGTATCCGCAATTTCAATGTCGCGGCCGGAGCGGGCAAACGTGAACGTGACGAACGCACATACGTCAAAGGCGCGTACGATCGCGGCGGCGATGAAGAATCGTCATCGAGCCAGACGAAGTTTCTGCGACCGAAGGGCAATCAGTGCTCCGTCATTCTTGCGACGTTTGGAAGCGAAGGCACGGGGAAGAAGTTTACGCTGGCTCAAGTGCTGTATTTGTCCGCCGATCAATCGGTTGAAAGACTCTATTGCATCACTGACGGTGAACGATCCATCCGCGATGATTTCCACGGCTTCGAAGGCACTGATTCAATCCTGAAGACGCTTAAGAAACGCGGCTTTCGAGTCACGCGGACTCACAGCGAATTCGAAGGCTGGTTCAGCAAGATCACCAACGTCCGCGCGAAGGCGATGGAAGTCTTTAATCAAACCGTCGCGGTCAAAGACATTCAGCGACTCAACGATTTCATCCGCAATCACATGCTCGAACAGGCCGACCGCGATGATCGAGTCAATCGGTTGCTCAGTCATTTTACTCAACTGTGTGAAGCGCACGAAGCGCTGGTGCGAGTCCGGCAGCAGGCAGAGTTACTGGAACCCGTTGCCGCGACTGGAAGAGAATGTCTGCGACTTCAGACAGAACTCAAACGCGCCGAGCGTCAGTTGTTGGCAACCACGTCATTTTTTAATCAGAAGATTGTCGAGATCATCGAACCGTTGCTGCACGATCGCCAGCGTGCGATGGCTGATGTGATTGAAGAGCTGGACCGGCTTGAACAGACACGCCGCCGACTCGATGAACAATCCGGCAGCCTGCAGGCCGATATTAACAACGCTGGTGGAGATCGCCTGCGACTGATTCCACATCTGATTGAAACCGCTCAGGCTCAGGCCGCTCAGGTTCGCAGCGAGCAAACTCGGTTCACCGATTCCCTGCGTCGATCGGGATTACCGGATACTGTCGATGACGCCGACGGTTTTCGAAATCTCCGCGCGAGTCTGAAAGAGCATCATTCAGCGGCTCTGAAAAACGTCGCCGTGCTGGATGCGCAGAGAGTTGATATCGGTGTTGAGCGACGTGCGAAGAACGACACGATTCAGCAATGCAAGGCGGAACTTGAAGGACTGAATCGACGTCGCGAAAACATTCCGCAACATTGTGTGGAATTACGATCTATGCTCTGCCGTGATCTGGGATTGAACGCGGACGATTTGAGATTCGTGGCGGAACTTATTGCCGTCAAACCCGAAGAAAACGAGTGGGAAGCGTCGATCGAAAAAGTGCTCAATAGTTTTGCACTCAGCATGTTGGTGCCCGAGCGACTTTACGCGTCGGTGAGTGCGTATGTTGATCGCACGCGGCTGCAGGTTTCTGGTCGAGGCCAGCGGCTGGTGTATCTGCAGGTCGGCGCGCTGGCGACGTCGATGAATGCTCCGGTGCCGTCTGATATGTCGCTGCTGACTAAGCTTGCGTACCGGGAAGGTCACTCGTTGCTGCCGTGGGTGAAGACCGAATTGCAGCAGCGGTTTGATTATCGGTGCTGCGACACAATCGAAGAATTTCAGCAATGTCGAGGACTCGCCCTGACGAGCTCGCGTCACGTAAAGAGCGGCCAGCGTCGGCACGACAAAGATGATCGCGACAAGGTCATGGACCCTCGCAACTTTGTCCTGGGCTGGGACAATCGGCAGAAGAAACAACGCATCGCCGACGAGCTGGCTCGGCTGGAAGCGGAAGAGCAAAAGCTGTCGGCGCGATCGCAACAGATCAGCCGACAACTCGAAACCGAACGCGATCGCCTGCAGGCTTTCACGGCGCTGGATCGCATTTCGTCATATGAGCAGATCGATCCGACGCCGTTTGAAAACACGATCCGAGCTTTGCATACGGAACGTGAGCAGATTGAATCGCGTTCCGACGTGATTCAGGTGTTGCGGCAGCGGCTGGCAGAAGTCGAAGCTCAGAAGGAAGCGAATCGCCTGAATCGCGATCAGTCGATAAGTAAGAGAACAAAACTGGAAGTCGAGATCACAGCGTGTGACAAGAAACTGAAAGAGGCACGTTCCGGACTGGATCGACGAACACGCGACGGGAAGCTGGAAGAAGATTGGGACTACTTTGACGATCTGAACGAGCTGCTGCCTGCTTCGGCAATCAACGAAGCGGATCTCATGACAGGACGCCCGCAACAGCAGCTCAAGGAACAGCTCGAGTACACCGTTGGCGCACGCCGTAACGAGCTGGAGCCGGTGCGAAATGATTTGCTCAAACAGATGTCACGCTTTCTGCAGAAGTTTCCGGACGAAGGTCAGGATCTGGCGATCGGCATCGAGTACATCGACAGTTTTCTCGGCCTGCGTCAGCGAATCATTGACGAAGACTTGCCGCGCCACGAACAACGATTCCGCGAACGGCTGAACGAAAAAGTCATTCAGGAAATTGGACTGTTCCGCGCGGAACTGGAGTCAGAACGCCGCCAGATCGAAGATCGTATCGAGGTGCTGAATGCGTCGTTGAAGCAATTGGAATATCGTCCTGGGACGCATATTCAGCTTGAACCGCGTCCCGTGCGTGATCGCGAAGTGGTCGAGTTCCAGACAAAACTGCGAGAGTGCATTGAGAGTAGTTTTGATAACTCACCGGAGGCCAACGAAGCCCGTTTTGATCGCATCCGTGAACTCGTTGAAAAGCTGCGCGACGAAAACAATCGCCGCTGGCGAGATAAGGTTACGGATGTGCGTCGCTGGTTTGATTTTGTCGCGGCGGTGATCAACCGCGAAACGCTGGAAACCATATCCGTCTATCAGGACAGCAGCGGTCAGTCCGGTGGCGAAAAGGCTAAGCTCGCGTTCACGATTCTGGTGGCGGCGATAGCGTATCAATATGACCTCGACCCGGAACATCCGGCTCCCGATCGTTTTCAGTTTGTCGTTGTCGATGAAATGTTCTCGCGAGTCGATGATCAACATGCCGAGTACGCAATGGAACTTTTCCGCCAGTTCGGTCTGCAACTTTTGATCGTCGCCCCGCTCGATGCCAAAGCCCGCGTGACTCAACCGTACGTCGGCTGTTACCTGCATGTGAACAAACGCGACAATCGTTCGGAGATTTTTGAAATGACGGCGACGGAGTTCGCAGATGTGATGGGGGAAGCGTAACGTAGCCATCACGCTCCGCCGTGATGAGCCTACAAGTGTTGACGCTATTAATGATTACACATCCAATCGTTCTACAGTCCGATACGATGATGCGGAACAAGCAGGCAATTCTCGTAGATGAACATCGTCTCTTATGGGCTCATCACGGCGGAGCGTGATGGCTACATTGTTGTGATGTCCAGGAAACCGCTTCTTCAACCTTTCGAAATCAAAGCCAAAGCCGAGCGGCAGTATGGAAATTTCCTATCCGCGTGGTTGTCAGGTGAGGACTTCTTTCCGCTGCATGTTCCGGGGATCGGTGCTCCCGATGATAATCTCGGTATTGCTCAGCAGCAGGTACAGTTGCTGAAGAGGGGATCGAAGGAAGTCATCGGCTACGGATACTCGATCGAATGGCAAGAACGCAACAGTCGGCAACATGGACGCAATTTGTTTCCCGTTCGCGTGGTGTTTGAAACTCAGGACGACTTTCTGAGGTTCATTGGAAAGCAACGCGAGTTCACTGGCTACGCAGCCTCGGTTGAACGGATCCGACAGAAGTTTCCGGCGCTGGAATCGTGGCTGCAGTCGAATCGCGCACTGTTGATTGAGAATCTTTCAAGCATCGACGGTCTGCTGGATGTCGTCGATTATTTGCTGCGTCATCCTCGCCCCGGCGTGTTTGCTCGCGAAATCCCATTGTCGGTCGATACAAAGTACATTGAGCAGCATGTTCGAATTCTTGAACCATGGCTTAACATCCTTCTGCCACCGGAAACAATCCGCGCTGACGAGCGACACTTTGAACGCCGCTTCGGCCTGAGATACGCGGAGCCTCAAGTACTGTTGCGGTTTCTTGATCCAGAACTGCAAGCAACGTTCGGCAGCCCTTGGCGAGAATGCAGCGTCGCATTGCACGCACTGGCGGCTACTCCGATTGCTGCGGCAACAGTGATCATTGTCGAAAACAAAGTCAACCTGTTGACGTTTCCCGAGCTACCGTCTGCGATTGCGATTGGTGGGATGGGCAATGGTATCGTCGATCTGATTTACATCGCGTGGCTGGCGGATCGAACGTTGTGGTACTGGGGCGATCTTGATGTCGAGGGCTTCGAAATTCTGTCCCGGCTGCGAATTCGCTTTCCGGGAACTCGCAGTTTTCTGATGGATGATGCAACACTGCACCGCTGGAAAGATGACCTCGCCGTTTCCGGCAACCTGCGTTCCTGCGAAGTGCCGCCGATGTTGACAGAGTCGGAAACGGCGGCGTTTCGACTTTGCCTGGCGGGTAATCTTCGTGTTGAACAGGAACGCATTCCACAGTCAGCAGTTGTCGAAGCGTTTAAAAAACATCGCGTCTGACGTGACGCAGTGTGAGCCAAAAGGGTACAGTGCATCACGCAAAGAACGATGCTCGACTTGAGTTTACCGCAACAAGTGGCATTCGCATCCCTCCAAATCTCCTACCGAAGTGAGTTCCCTTTTATGTATTTGAGCGAAATGACGTGGCTCGATGTTGCTGGTCTGTCAAAAGACACGCCCGTGCTGATCCCTATCGCGGCACTTGAGCAACACGGACATCATTTGCCTGTGTACACCGACAGTATGTTGCTCGGCGAAATCGTGCGGCGAGTGGAAATCGCGATGCATGATCAGGTTCTGGTCGCGCCGCTGATGTGGCTGGGGAATTCGCATCATCATATGGATTTCCCCGGCACGATGTCCGCACCGCCGCGCGTTTATCTGGATCTGCTGGTCGGACTTCTCGACAACATGATCTTTCACGGATTCAAGCGACTGTTTCTAATCAACGGACACGGAGGAAATGATGTTCCAGGAAAGCAGGCCGTGTTCGAAGTTCGTCAGAAGTATCGCGATCGAGCGGATCTGCTGCTGCTGTTTTCGACATATTGGGGATTGGGTGATGAAGCCGTCACACGCGATCCGCAATTCACACAACACGAAATGGGACACGCCTGCGAATGGGAAACGTCGATGATCCTGCGCATCGCTCCGCAACTGGTCAAAGATCATAAGACGCTGGCGGAGGTCAAACACGGCAATCCGTTTCTTCCTGCTTCGCGAGGATGGATCACCAAAGATCGCACGGTGCCCGGACATATCGGATCGCCACATCTGGCATCCGCAGAAAAAGGCGAGACTTTGTTTGCGACGTTCAGCGATGGCGTTCAGAACATGCTGCATCGCATCATTCGGTGGGACGGTGATTCGTGGGAGGGATAGATTATGAACAACGTAGGATGGGACTCCAGTCCCGTCCTGACAGGTTTGCGTCTGGACGGGTCTGGAGACCCATCCTACAGCAGAATAGTGTCAACACCTCAAACCTTGTGTATGATCTCAGGTCAAGAACCAATTCCTGAAACCCCACCCAACCGGAACACAACCAATGTCGAAATTTTTGCCGTCGAGATTTGTAACCGCGATCATCGCCATGAGCCTGCTGCTCGTCAGCACACGCACATCACAGGCCGACGACGTCAAGCCGTTGCGAGCGTTACTTGTGCTGGGTGGCTGTTGCCATGACTACAATACTCAGAAGGATTTGCTCGCCAAGGGGATTTTCGAACGAGCGCATGTTGAGGTTGTGATTGGATACGACACAGACACGACAACGAAGCATATGAACCCGGTGTACGAAAAAGCTGACTGGGCCGAAGGTTTTGATGTCATCATCCATGACGAGTGCTCATCAGACGTCAAAGATCTTGCAATCATCGACCGTATCCTTGAACCTCATCGACAGGGACTTCCAGCCGTGATCCTGCATTGCGGCATGCACAGCTACCGCAGCGAAGGTTATCCGAAAAAAGTAACACCTTGGTTTGAATTCACCGGTCTGCAGACAACCGGTCACGGGCGCCAGGCTCCGATCAACATAGGCTTTGTGGCACCAGATTCTGAAATCACAAAGGGACTTGCGGACTGGACCACTGTCAACGAAGAACTCTACAACAACAGTGAAGACAAACTGGTCGAAACGGCGAGTGCATTGGCGATCGGCCAGCAGGAAGGTGCCAAAAATGCGACAGTCGTCTGGACAAACAATTACCGCGAGAAGACGAGGGTTTTTGCCACGACACTCGGCCACAACAACGATACCGTCGGCGATGCTCGTTATCTGGACCTTGTGACTCGGGGCCTGCTATGGTCGTGTGGAAAACTCGATGGTTCTTATTTGAAGAAGGCAGCGAAGTAAGCATTGCTTACTTTACGTCGCTGGACTCGAGTCATTGCTGGAATCCTCGTTCCAGAGTTACATCTCTGGAACGCGCTGCCTTAACGGCCATGACTTCAGTTCGCCGTTGGAGGCAGGAGCCTCCGGAGCGGTGTGTTCCGAGGCAAGAGCCTCGGAACAAGTGCGCTCGACTCAAGTTGCCTTCGCTGCAAGTCGTGAAATTCGCAGGTGGCGGTCATAGTGGGCGGTGGCGACTTGCAGGCCGTCCGGATGGACGTCCATGTCTCGGGCGAGGCTGGGCAGTTGGAAGCGGTGGTAGTCCTTTTCAGCGTCTGGTTTCCAGAACAAGAGGAATCCGCCGCTGCCGCCGCCGCTGAGCCCCATGATTGAGCCGTCACTCAGCCATTTCAGTCGCCAGATAACGCCCTGCGTGATGCCTTCTGCAATGAGTTGTTTTTCCAGCTTCTGTGTTTCTAAGTCGAACAGCAGCACGAGTGGTTCATGCACGGCTCCCAGCGGGTTTGACGCTTTGTGAAGTCCACCAGCGACCAGCCATTTGCCGTCTGGACTAACTGCGATCGCTCGAATCCCACCGAAGTCAACTTGCTGCCCCCCGTTGTACGAATGCAGTGGAGTGGCGTCGAAGGTGCGTACCTCGTTGCCTGTCGTTACTTCCCACTGTTTCAGTCCGCCAATCAAATCACCGCTGATGACAGACAGCCCGTCGGGATGAAACGCGACACAGTAGATGTGTCGCGTGTGTTCTGTGAATTCATAAACCAGACTGCCGTCGCTGATGTTCCAGATTCGTGCGACGTTATCGTTGCCTCCACTGACAAGCAGCGTGCCGTCCGGGCTGACATCAAGTGATCGTATCCAGCCTTTGTGCGCATTGATGCTGCGGATCGGTTTCGGTTCTGCTGCGGGGGAATCCCACCAAGTGAGCTTTCCATCACATCCTCCACTGACAGCAATGTTACCGTCCTTAGAAAACGCGATCGCCTTCACCCACGTCTGGTGGCCACCGTTGATGATCGTGCGAGCGCCATCGGGAAGATTGAAGCGTTCGACAGCGGCGTCTTCTGAACCGCAATACACGAACCGCCCGGCCGGGTCGAAACGACAGGCGTTTAATGGTCGGTCGTGCGGCCATTGTGAAACGACGTGCGCTTGTTTTGGATCGAATCCTTCGGGAATTGTCATGGGGCACCTTACGTCAACAATTGTGAAACCGGAGCCGCCGATGGATCCGCGATTGGCATGTCGCGGCCATCAACATCAAACGAACCAGTCGAATCCACACCCGCCGCCTGCAGATACGTGTGAAACAACGCACCGTGATCAACCTGTCCGTCTTCGACAGCTGTCCCGTTTGCATTGGTCTTTCCGTAAACGGCTCCGCGTGGAATTCGACATCCGGCGAGACACACCGACCACGCTTTTGACCAATGATCGCGGCCATAATACTGATTGATGTTCGGCGTGCGTCCAAATTCTGACAGCACCACAATCAGCGTGCTGTCGAGCATGCCGCGTGCGGCGAGGTCCGCGACGAAGCAGGAAAATGATCGATCGAATTCACCCATTTGCTCAATGTGGAAATTGAAATTTTCGTTATGAGTGTCGTAGTTCGAATGTGACAACTGCACGAACGTAATACCCTGTTCGAGAAGCCGTCGCGCCAGCAGACAATGTCGTCCGAAGTCGTGTGTGCCGTAACGATCGACATCCGAAGCGGGTTCCTTCGACACGTCAAACACGTCACGCTGTCGCATCAGTTGTTCGGCTTGTTCGTAGGAATACGCAAATGCTTCTGTCACTGCCGTGCGACGACGATTTAGAAATCGCTCGTTCACATGACGTCGAAAATCCTGCCGAGCGACGTCAGAAGCTTCGACAATATTGTCAGGCCGAGTTGTGTTCTGAGGCGGGTTGCCATTTCCCAGATAGACGCTCGAATACTTCGGTCCAAGATAGGCAGAATCGTTGCCTCGACCACCACTGCCTCCGGGAGTAATCAAAATATGTCCCGGAAGCGCGCTGTTGTCTGGTGTCAGAGCTCGAGCGGCTACAGCACCAAGTTGCGGAAAGTTACCCGCAGGTGTCTGACGTCGTCCGGTCAGCATCATGTAGGCACCTTTACCATGATCGTCTTCGCTGGTATTGACGCCACGAGCAAGGCACAGATGATGCATTTGCTGCGCTGTCTGAGGCAGCAGTTCGCTAATGTGGATTCCCGGCACGGATGTGGGAATAGCGAGAAAAGGACCACCGGTATCTGTGCCTGGTTTCGGGTCCCAACTTTCGAGTTGGCTCAAACCGCCGTGCATGTTGAAGACCACGATGCGTTTTTGGGCGGATTGCAATTGTTCGGCGACCGCGCGGTTGGCGAAAATGCCCAGGCCACCGGCAACGAAACCGGCGCTGGTGGCGGCCATTGAACCGAGAAATTGGCGTCGAGCCATTCCGTGTTCAGTTGATCGGCAGGCGTAGTTGATTTTCATGATTCATTGATCCCAGGCATGCAGGATAGGTCTCCAGACCCTTCCTTTTTTGGATACGTCAGGACGGGTCTGGAGACCCGTCCTACAAATCAAGCTAATGATTAAAACGAAACTCGGCTGAATTCAAAACTGCCCAGACCAACTCCTGAGCCGCTACGTTTCGGTCGGCCGTTCGACCACTCAAATAGTTGGTTACTTCAGCAGCTTCATCTTCCGTTGGCATGCGAGTCAGAACAGAAAGGTAAATCTCTTCCGCTGCTAACCGCGGGTCCGTCTGCTTAACCACCCGATCAGTCACGTTGTCTCCGGCTGGAACAACCCAACTATTAATGGAACCACCGTTCGAAGAAAACAACGCCTGGTCGGCTGTTGAAAAGAAATCGCCTTGAGGCTGACCGGCTGCGGCCCCGTAAAATGTGACGAAGGTTCCGACGTTGCCCTTCAGCTTGTCGAACGTCTTCTGTTCGAGCTCCAGGTTCCGGGCGGCCAGGACTTCTGCATTCTGTTTTTGTTCATCGGTCAGCGGAGTGCTCTTGTCGAGCTCCGCGACTTCGGCTTGCCAGTAGCGATCATAAACTCCAGTTACGCGAAACACGGTCCAGCAAAGTTGTTCAGGAGTCAGCGGCTTGAGCGATGCGACAGTGAAATTTTCCACCATGCGGCTACCCAATTCGGAAACAGTGGAATTCAATTCCGATTGTTTTGTCGTCAGATCTGATTTTGCAGCGGACACGGCATTTGTGGCGTCAAGCATCGCCAGTTGCAGTCGCATTTGTTCCGTTGCGGCTTCGTTCTGCGCGACGACGACGAGTGAATACTCGGTGACCTGCTGCTGAGCCGACGTCATTTCGGTCTCACGCTGCGAGACAGCAGCGGTGGCTGCCATAATTGCCTGATTGCGTTCGCCGAGCTTTAGAAATTGCCGCACGTCGGAAAGTTGTCGCTCAATCGCGCCCAGTCGCTGCGAGTCATCCGCAGATTTGCGGCGAGCAGACAGCATCACCTGTTCGGACTGCATCAGCGCCGCTTTGAGCGGGTTAAGTTTTACGACGGCGGCTTCCACCGGAGGCATGGCTGTGTTTAAGGCTTCGGTCAGGAGTGCAATTGCAGCGGTCTTTTCTTCGAAGGTTTTTGTTAAGGCCGCTGCTTCTGTCGCAAGTGTTGCTGATTTTGCCAGCAGCAATTTCGCGGTTTCAGGCAACTCTTTCGCGTCTGGTAGTGCTTCGGCAGCTTTTTGAGTCGCTTCCGCCGCCTGTTGCAACGTTGCCGCAATAGTCTGTTTTGTCTGCTGCTGAGTCGTCACGTCTATGAGCACTTTGTTCGCTTCGTCCACCTTCTTTTTCGCGTCGGCGTAAGCGTTGCGAGCCGTGTCGAATTCTCCGGCCACAGGCAACGTGGTGGCTTCGGCCTGGTACCAGGCATCGAGGGCTGCTGAGTAGACTGTCGCCGATTCTTTTGCAGCTTCTTCAAGTGGTAAGCGTTGTTGTTCGGTCTGCGCGATGTGTGCAGCTGCTTGTGCCGCAGGTGAAAGCAGATCGGATGGCGTGTCAAACGAACGCTGATATGTTTCGCTCAACGCCAGTTCACGAAGAAAAGCGTTGATATCATAGTTCATCGCGGCGAATTGTTCGCCCAGGATTCGCAGTAGTTCCGGATCGGTCGCGGGATTATCGGGATGATGCATGTCAACAGGATGCACCAGCCCACGCCCAAACATGTGAGCCCACAGCCGGTTCGCGATGTTTTGATTGAACGCCTGATTGGTGCCGTTCGTTGCGAACTCCGCTAACCTGGCTCGACGACTGAATTTTGGAACGGATTTCACCGCATCGGCGGGTGCGATTTGGTATTCGTCGCCCGGCAGAAAAAAGGGTTCTTCAACGGCCAGGTCATCCGGCATTCTCGCACCAGTGCGATGCTGCGTGCCTTTGATGAACACCGATTCAAACGACAAATCGCTGCCAGCACGTTCGGCATACAGCGTCACCTGCTTATCGCCTTCTTTCCGCACGACCGTGTAGCCAGGAGCCACGTAAGCCAGCAGTCCATGATAGTCCGATTGAAGATAGTCGGCGACGATCGGATGATCATGACACTGCGCGCATTGCATGTCGCGTCCGAAGAAGATACGACTGATATCGTGGGTGAGCACATTTGGTTCGGCACCGCGATCGAGTACAAACCGCGTGGCTGGGCGTTGGTTTGGATCGTCACCATCGGCCGTCAGGATTTCGCGAGCAAGGACGTTCCATGGTTTGTTGTCGCGAGCCGATTTCATCAGCCATGCCTGCCAGTCATCGGCTGTGACATGCGTGTTGGCTCGACGTTCCATCAACATCAGATCCAGCGTTGATGCCAATTGCCGAGAATAGTGCGGCGATGCCAGGAGTCGATCAACGAGTAGCTCTCGTTTGTTCATCGTGGCATCTGCAAAAAACAATCGGGCTTCGTCTGCAGTCGGCGGCATTCCGTTCAGATCAAGCGAGACTCGTCGCAGGAACTCGGCATCAGAACACTGAGCAGGAACGACACCTGTCGCAGGTTTCAATCGCTGATCGATCACTGTGCGAAGAGAATCGTCGCCTTGTGCTGTGCCCGTTTGAACAAAGCCAAAAGTGAGTAGTAGATGCAGCACGATCACAACCGATGTTTTCATCTGTTGTCATCCAATTTAGAAGGAAGGAGGCCGCAGTGCTGGGAAGGGACGGCTAAAGAACCGCCAACCACGACTGACATAATTAGAACTTCCGGTCATGCTGGAGTCAATCTTCATTGCGTTTCGTCTCCTCATAACAGTGGTTGGGAATCCAGGTGACAAGCCTGTAAATAACTACTAAAATCCCTGCAATCCCCCCTGCACTCATCAGCATTACCGCACACCTGCACACTCAACGCCGTTTCAAACGACTTTATTCGTGCTGTCAACAACGGGTCTTCGGTGCAAGATGACAGATGCTGTTTGTTCATGGGCGACGTCGCCGCCAGTTCCAATTCCTGCAAGCGACCGCTTGCTGATCGTTGCTGAATATTGGCAGTCTGTCTGGCAATATCAGGAGCAGAATCAGCAAGATCAAGTTACCAATCACGCATCTCAGGAAATGTTCGCTGGGTGGCGATGCGAGCATCTCATCAATCGGCTGGAGTCCGATCAGCAGCAGGCACCAGATCAGAATTCCGCCGAGGGACATTGCGTCATTCCACGAATCAGAACTGACAACTCGCCGAAGGACGACGATCATCGCAGGTAAACTCAACAGTCCATAGTGATACCAGACAAGATTCGAAGTCAACAGATGAATGAGACACCCGATCGCCAGACAGCTTGCGATTTCCGTAGAACGAGTCTCCAGAGTTGTTGCACTCCAGCTCTTCAGCAACCGCCGCCCAACTACAAATACCAGCCCCACTCCCACCAGTGGTCCAGCAAGTTTCGCCAACCCGCCAGGCGCGCCGTACGTTCGAGCAAAATACGTCAGTGAATAATTTCCCTGTTCCGTCTGAATGATGTCATCCGGCAATGAGCCCACTGCCTGAATCCATTCGATCCAGCAATACAGCGGAAACCAGATCGCAGAAAATTCAACAGCAATCGCGCCGCCCAAAATTCCACCCATCACAGCCGCGACCAGCGGTCTCCTGTTGGACGCATCATGCTCCGGGCGATGCGTCCTCGTCATGCCCACCACCAAAACCATCGGCCCCAGCCACATCACCCCGCACCACAGCAGACTCGGCTTAAACGCCAGACACAATCCCAGCCAGACACCCGCAATGAAATGCCGCACCGTAGCCCCGTCGCTCCGCCGACGGGATTCTGCGTGCCGAATTCCATCAACTGAAGTCAATTCCGGTCGGCGGAGCGACCGGTCTACGGTACCACCCAGAATCGCCGCCAACACGCCCACCATGCCAAATTGAATCTGATTCACATTCGCCACATTCAGATCGATCCGCAACGGAGAAAACCAAACCAGCACCACGGCCCCGAGCAGCATCGACGAGCATGGAATCCGCAACACCCAGCCGAACGTGATGAATCCAATCATCGTTGAAGCAAGACACACGATCCAATAACGATTGATTGCCCGACCGTAGTCTTCGCTTCGTCCCTTCTCCCCTGCAATCGGGGGAGAAGGTGGCCGCAGGCCAGATGATGGGGGCGTTGCTTTGGCACCTATGTCGTTACGATCTCCAGCCGCCGCACCAAACACCGAATACAGAAACGGGGACGAATACGACTCCCATGATCGCTCGTGACGAAAGTTGACAGCATGATAGAACTTCGAATCAGTGCCTTCCGATATCGCCACTTGCCATGCTCGTTCCAGAATCTCATGCCGTACTTTATCCGAATACACATGCGGATCACCGCCGCTGATGACATGCTGCCCGGTGAGATGGAATTGGACAAAATCAATGCCGATATATTCCGATTCCTGAGCCCGCTGAAATGCGAAAACCCCGGCGAGCAACATCAGTAAAAAGCTCAAACATTTGCCGAGATTCAATTGCATCTGCCACCCTTCACAAATTGAGGCATGACGTCCAGTACATCAACGGCGAGCGGCTGGGCGTCAGCCCTCCGTGCGAACTCGTCATTGTGGGCGTAGAGGTCTGATGCCCAGCCGCTCGCCAATCAGTATTTCTGCATTCTATCCCCGTGAGATACGTCAACAGCAATCAGCTTGAGAACTTACATCCACGACTTTGCAAAGAAATGCAATCCTGCCATGCCTGAAAGCAAATATCCCTACACCTGACCGACGCGGATTAGCGCGAATAGTTGCTTGACCACTCACGTTACTGACGAAGCGGATCAGAGACACCCCCTGCTGTGTCAATTTATGGGCCCACATGTTTTTATGATTTCCAGAAAATGCAATCACTATTCTCGACATAATCGTTTGACAACGGCATTCAGGCAATTATGATTATTCCCTTAAACGCTTCTCCCGTTCTCCCATTCTCCGGAACTATGGGTTGAATTCTTGTGGAAAATGGAATCAGGCGGAGAGAATCGCGAAGTGAAAGCATCAGTGAGGTCAGGCAACGGCGGTCCGTCAGAACATTCCTCCGGGAGTTCACGGCATGAGTACTTTACTTGACGCAACGAACGATGCGGCGGTGACTCAAGAGCAGCCAATCGGCACGGACCGCCTCGCGGTGATCGTCCCGGTCTACAATGAAGAACGCACCGTCACCGAACTCCTTCGCCGCCTTGAAGCCCAGCCCTGCGTCTCGCAAATCATCATCGTTGATGACGGATCAACAGATCGAACCTGGGAAGAGCTGGAACCGTGGAGAGCCCGTGCCAACATCAACACCGGCACGCCAGTGTTCGACCGAGCTTCGCTTTCCATCATCGTCCTTCAGCACGACAAGAACCGAGGCAAAGGCCGCGCCATACGGTTCGGGCTGGATCATGTGAGCTGCAGTCATGTCATTATTCAGGATGCCGATTTAGAATACGACCCAGCGGATATTAGCAAGCTTTGGAAGGTGATGTTATTGGGTGAAGCGGACGTTGTATATGGTAGTCGTTACCTGAACGCGCCAGCCTTGCAGAAGGGGCGATTTGTGTTTCAGTTTGGGATCCGATTTCTGAACATGCTCGTTCGGCTCCTGTATGGTGTCAGGCTGACTGATCAAGCAACCTGTTACAAGATGTTTCGCCTTGCCGACTTGCGGATTATGGACTTACAGGCAGAGCGATTTGCGTTTTGTGCGGAAGTCACTGCACACGCGGCGAAGCTGAAGTTACGGCTGCGTGAAGTTCCAGTGAGATATTTGCCTCGCGTCGCTAGTCAAGGAAAAAAAATTCGACTGCGAGATGGTTGGTCAGCGATTGTTTGCCTGCTGTGGGTAAGAATCTCAAAGAGTGAAAGGGCAACGCGCCAGGCATCGCACTGCAAAGACATAGTGTGAAGGGTGTATGTTTCTGTATCTTGGTGTTATAGGCTATTTGAGAAATTCGTCGGGGATTCATGTGGCGACGCGGTCGTGATTGGGTATGGGGCGATTTCTGAAATTGACGGGCGTCTCCTGCAAACGGCCGGGGCGAGTGAGAAGGGGTGAATTAATGCAATCAATCCTCCAGTTTAGAGCCTTGGTTCGAATTGGGACGCCACTTTGCATCCTCAGGATCATTTGTTTAATTCAAATTATCTGTATCGCCACCGTTGGATGTGACAAAGGTGATCCTGAACGTCCTCCCCTTGATTCAGACAAAGGGGACCAGTTCATGCTGATTGACCTCGGGATAGGTACGGTTGGAGAGGATGTCACGAAAGAATTCGTTGTCCACACAGGGAGATTTGTAGGCGCAAATGAGGCAGAATCCGAATGGCGTCTTGATGGAGTTTCGAAAAGCTGTTCTTGTACAACATTGGACATCCCTCGCGAATCATTCGTGTCCGGGACAAAACTGCAATGTTCAGTTACCCTAAAATTGCCCGTAATTCCAGGAACCACAGCTGCAACCACCAAACGACCAGCCGGTTGACAAAAATTAATCCACATGCATAAATTCGTTGCTGCCAATCAATGTACGCAGAAATGCGAAGTTATTTAGCACTTATCTCGGCACACTTGATAGCGTTTGAGCAATTCACGGAGTCACAATGCCGACAAAAACCGTTGCTACTGGAATCTGTCGATTTGATTTTGACGACCGTAAAGTGCATGGTTTCATGGTTCGTATCATGCGTCGCGGCACGATGCACCAGGAATTTTTCTCAGACAAACGCTGCGGCGGAAAGCGGAAAGCACGGCAATCGGCGGATGACCGGATCGCGGAACTCCGACGTGAATTGCCCGAGCCTGTTGAGCAAAAGGGACAGCTCACTCATCGCAACAGCACAGGCAAGGTGGGCGTTCATGTCGCGCATGACATCGACAAACGCTGGCCTGATTGTGAATACTGGTCGTACGTTGCGTCCTGGCTGGACGTGAATCAGAAGCGCATCAACGTCAAGTTCTCGTGCAAAAAATTCGGCGACAAAAAGGCATGGGAACTTGCCTGCATTGCCCGCGACAAAGAACTGCGAGACCGCGAACAGATCCTGAAAATCTATGAACGACGTCAAGCAGCTCGCAAGGCGAAACGCAGGTCCAAACGTTAACGCATTAGGGCGAACTCGTTTGAAGAATACTTTCAAACGGAATGCCCGTTGCACCGACGAGAGTCGCGGCCGCTTGAGACAGTTCGTTTAAAAGGTCGAGCCGAGCGCGGTGGTTGAGAATAAGGCTGTTGCGAGCTTGAACGACTCGGACGATATCGACTTCACCGGCGAGAAATTCTTTCTCCAGACCTTTGAGTTCGGCCGGAAGATCAGAATACGGTTGATCTGATGTGTTTGATTGAATGATAACAAGTGTATCGGCGTAGCGATCCATGGCGGCCAGAGCCTCCAGTTCGGCTCGCCGTTGAGTCTGATTCCATGCAGTGGTTCGCTGGTGATATTCCGCAAGTCGCTGCCGCTCCAATGGTTCACCGTTATTCACAATAGGAAGATCCATCTGCGCTCGGAGACCGAGGAAGGTGGTGCTGTCAGCCGTTGATTGATAGTACGGCCCCACCTGCAGGTCGGGAGTTTTTGATGCACTGGCTAACCCAAGATTTGCCCTTGAGACATCGACGTCGGACCGAGCTGCCATGACATCCGGACGTGACTTCGCCCATCCAACAACGCTGTTTGTCGAATTGAGGACTGCGTGATTCCATTCGTCCTGTGATGACTCCAAATTCGAGATAGCAATGTTCGGAAGCTGCCATCGAAACTGTTCCAGGTCTCCGGAAATGTCACGAAGCGAAATCGGTTGCATCCCGACATGCCGTGCAAGATCACGCAAGGCGTTCTGGAAGTTTGCAGCAGCCAGTTGCTGCTGCTGCTGAGTCGATGTTGTATCGACTCGAACAATCGCCACATCGGCCGCCGTAACCTCTCCAGCGTTCAGCTGGTTTTCAAGGATTTCCAGCAACTGCAGATTGTTCTCATGACTTGTTTTGGCCAGTTCTTGAAGTCCGTGAAGGTACAAAGCGGTGAAGTAAAGTCGCTGTGCCTGCGCGAGTGTTTGCAGTTCAGCCTGGTGGATGTTCCATCGCGTGCTATTCAGCGCACATTTCGCTCCCTGCTCTCGAAAGTCCTGCTGATGAGCCAATTGAATCGTCTGCATCAGCAGAACGTAGTGATACATTCGGTTTGGTCCTCCATTTCCTGCATCCTGAAACGGTGTTGCCTGGACCTGCAGGAAAGGATTGAAAGGGTACGTTTCCGCCACTCCCTTCGCAGCGAGGCTGACTCGCTCTGACTGCCGAAGGGTGATGAGGTCCGGGTTATTGGCAACGGCCAACTCGCACACCTGTGAAAGCGATATTGCATCGACAGAGGAAGCGTTCGATCGCGACTGGACAGTGGAATCTGTGTTTTCTGAGTCCGTCAGGACGGCTGACTGTGACACAGCGTGAATCGGCACGCCATGATCATTTGAAATGACCAATTTGTCTTGATCCATGATGACCGAACGGAGTGCAACCTCTTGCTGCGGCACACCAGGGTGATATTGATCTGACGCTCCTGTATTGTGTCGTCCGCCCCCTGGCGAACGACATCCGGCGCATAACGCGATTCCCAGAATTAATCCCGGAAGTACTTTGGAGCGACGATGAGTTGCCATGAGACATGCTTTTGAACAGTGAGCGAAATGCGTTTCACTATTTTGTTCGTCCAGAGCAGCGTGTCGGGGGCAATGTCCTTGAGCTTGATATTGCAAAGTTAAACTTGCCGCCGAGTCATGTTCAGGGTCGATCGACAGGAATTGCCGCTCGCCTTCCGGTGAACAGAGTTGTATCGGTTGGTCCGGATTTGCCGTCAGGCGTTACAGGCGGATCAGCTTCGCTGTCTTCCAAAGGCGGAACCGCATTACGTCCCCAAAGCAGATAGAGCGGCGGCAGCACAAACAGATTCAGAATCGTGGATGTGACAATTCCTCCCAGAATCACGATCGCCAGAGGATACTCAATCTCATGCCCCGGCTTGTTTCCGGCCAGCACCAGGGGCAGCAACGCCAATGCCGTCGTCAGAACAGTCATCAGAATGGGAATGAGCCGTTCTTCAGCACCGCGAACCACGAGGTTCAGGC
>Ga0209702_10000691_pt1 | contig 70152 bp, 88 predicted proteins | sample FRY01_FD_187210 | JGI IMG/M metagenome (GOLD analysis project Ga0209702, IMG submission 187210) | Freshwater microbial communities from Lake Fryxell liftoff mats and glacier meltwater in Antarctica - FRY-01 (SPAdes) (version 2) | ecosystem: Environmental > Aquatic > Freshwater > Ice > Glacier... | reverse complement strand
CCTACAACGTCAAGTGCTTCTGTTGGGGTTGTTCCTATACCTACGTCGCCGTTCAACAATGTCTGAGTAATACTCGTATTCCCAATAACCACCTGATTACTAGCCGTAGTATAAGCACCATTACCAAGTGCCATAGAGTTTACAGCACCAATAAGTTGAGAAGCGTGATAGCCAGCACTAGCTCCAATGAACACATTACTGTTTCCAGTAGTTATACTTCTACCAGCATTCACTCCATGTGCAGAGTTGTCGTTACCCGTGGTGTTGCTGAAGAGGGCTTGATACCCATGTGCAGAGTTGTCGTTACCTGTGGTGTTGTTGTTGAGAGCAGACACTCCTTGTGCAGAGTTGTTATATCCTGTGGTGTTGGAGTAGAGGGCATCCACTCCAATTGCAGAGTTGTTGCTACCTGTGGTGTTGCTGAAGAGGGCAGACACTCCTTGTGCAGAGTTAAGTGTACCCGTGGTGTTGCTGAAGAGGGCATTCCTTCCTTGGGCAGAGTTATAGGAACCTGTGGTGTTGCTGAAGAGGGCATTCACTCCAATTGCAGAGTTAGAGGCACCTGTGGTGTTGCTGTTTAACGAAAGCTCTCCAAAAGCCGTATTACTAGCTATATTTCCCTTTCCATTTGAAAAGACTTGCCCATTATTCAACACAGTCATCCCAACAGTCGCTCCATCTGTTCCACCTATAAACTGATGAGCGATACCAGTTGGAGTTCCTACTCCCGTTGTGGATTTGTAAGTGATTTTAGAGCCAACTGCCGTGCCACCTACTATTAGAGGTGTTGTTAGGGTTGAGCCTGTTATTGCTCCGGTAACATTGAGGGTGTTTAACGAGGCATCTGATCCACTAGTTATTACACGTTTCCATGATGGCATATGTTGAAGGTATTATGATAGGTTACTAGATTAGTTCTAGCCCACTTCCCTTACGGGTCTATAATATACTATAAATATCTAAGAACTACCTTTACTAGCTTGTTGTCTAAGAATTCTCTCTAATCCTTTAGCTTTTTTACTTTCCTCCTCCTTAACGTGAGTATCTATTTGTAAAAGTTCTCTATCTATTCTAAGCTGTAAATTTGCTACAAATTGAGCAGATACTCCTGTTATTTGTATTATGTTAAGTGATTGTCGTAATAACTTAATCTCATCTAGTGTTAAGTTTTCTATTGTGTAAACGTTCATATCTTCTTTATTTCATTTCGTAAAAGGTAGTTATTTTTTCTTTAAGAACCTACTACCAAAAAAGAGCCGTTAGGCTCTTATTTTTTTTCTTGAAAGGCTAGCTCTCCTGATATTTTTACCCATATTCTGTAGAACATTTCAAACTCGTGTCCTATATAACTGGCGGTTCTTAACTTCTCTAAAATAAACCTTAATTCTTCCGAAGTAAAAGACTCCTCTTGTGTAGGTTCAACTACTTTTTTCTTATCCAATAATCCCATTATAACGTTTTTAATTTTTTAATTTTTATGAATACATAAATATGTCTCCTGCTGTTGATGTGTAAATTGCTCCTGCTAAAGCAAACTCTCCTGTTAATGGTTTGGTTGGTCCGTGACTTCCTTCTGTAAATACGTGTGATATAAATGATCCACTTACCCCATTAGAAGCAGTGGTGTCCAACGTATTTGCTGTATCTGCTAGTCCATTTTGAAATCCCCATCTAAAAGTAGCTGAATCATATCCAAATGCAATATTTCCTGCTGCATATGCTCCCCTATCTACCACAATACCGCCATCCGTTGTATTATTACTAGATCCCGATGCTACTAATATAAACTGATCTTCTACTAATAGGTTAGCTGTATTAAGGGTAACTGTTGTCCCAAGTACTATTAGGTCTCCTCCTACTGATATATCTCCTGTAGTTGTTAAACTAGTTGCTGAAGCAACTCCTAAGGTTGGTGTTACTAAGGTTGGTGAAGTTGCAAATACGTTTGCACCTGTTCCTGTTTCATCTGTAAGTGCATTTAACAGCTGTAAAGATGTAAAAGAACCTAAAGATGTTGCATTACCTACCGATGTTACTGCTCCTGTTAGGTTAGCATTGGTTGTAGACGTTATTCCCGTTATTCCTGAACCGTTTCCTTCAAATGAACCTGAAAATGAACCAGAATGTGATAGTCCCGTTGCTGCTGTTGTTCCTACAATATTTCCAGAACCGTTTATTGCAGTTGTACTAAGGTTACCTGTACCTCCCCCTATTACTACCTGTCCGGATGTTAGGTTATCTACCTGTAGTGTTGCTAGATTAGCTCCACTTCCGGAGACTATTACTTTTTTCCAAGTTGCCATATTGTCCTTTTGTTATATTTTAATTATAAATAGTGTTAATTATTGAATCCAAGAAAAAAAGCATCACTGGAGCTATAGAAAAGCCCTCCGCTTACCGGGGTGGGTGTGCTTAGTTGTGGTGTCATTTCTAAAATACCCTCTGTGTTTACTTTAAGTGTCTCTGTTCCTGCTACTGTTATCGAGAAGTAGTCTTGCACTCCGTCGAAAGAAAGCTGTAAAGAACCTGTTACCCCGATATTTCTAGTAGTGTTCCAGTACGACCCTGTCTGTGTAAAAATACTACCTCCTTCTGTTAAATCTACTCCGTTTAGAAATATTGAACCTGTTACATTAAAGGAACCTGTGTATATCGAATCTGCTAGAATAGTATCTATCTGTCTCCATGTTATTAGTGCCATGTTTCTATGTAAATTTTCCTATTAATACTATCTGATCTCTACTTTCTAAAGTAAATTCTAATCCCGTGAATGTTACCGTTATATTATTTCCATTTTGAACAATCTCCCATGTTATGTCCGGTATAAGAACTCCATTAATGTATACCTGAAAGTCTTTTTCGGTTATGTTAGGAAATCCTGGGGGTGGGTTAGCTATTATACGGTTGTTAAATGTAGCAGAATTGGGTGTTACGGTATCTGCGATTGCAGTGCTTGATAGTCCTGCATATGTAATCTCTACTGTCGTCATACCCCCTATTCCCCCTGTTGATACCGAGGTATCGTAGAACCTTACCGGAGCTGTTCTTTCTTCAGATTTAGCTCTAACGTGTAGTATTTCCGATGTACCTGCTGTTTCAATTTTAAATTTAATAGCTGATTTAGAAAACATTTTCTTAGGGGCTGCTACTGATGCATTTATTTGATCGTTTATAATGTATCCTGCCATTTTTATTTCAAAAGTAGTCTTAACTGTACGGTCTTGTCCTTCTACCAGTTCTACAGCTGTAGAGTAGGAGTCAATAGATGTTCTAAACTTAAATCTTTCTGGATCTCCCCAATAGGAATCTGATGCAAAATTAACAGCCTCTATAATTTTGTTCATCTGTTCTACATACTCGGTAAAAATAATACAAGTATAGGTTAGATTAACATAGTCCGGCATAATAACACCGTAATATTCTTTTACTGGAATTCTATTTGTCAAGCTAGAAAACTGATCGTATATATTTTTCTTTGAGTATCTTGTTTCGAAGATTCCGTAGTGTAGGGGTGTATTAGCATCCATCTTATTCCCTAGTGTCCTATTTCTCTCCACAGAGTTCCTCTTAAACATAATAATAGGTGTCTGAATTTTTCCATCTTTGTCTCTGTAATGGCCCTCCGCCTGTACGGTCTTCCACCTTTCCGGTGATCCGTATATGAAAGGTACCGGTATTCTTACGCCGTTTTGTACTACAGAAGGTCTTATAACGTTATTAAAGTAGAAAACAATTGCAGAATCTATATCCTGTAACCCTACTGTAAAATCTTTTACCTCATCATTTTTTCTAGTTCTTTGATTTTCTCTCCTCTTATTTGAAGGAACAGGGCCTTTGCCTGTAGGTAAGTAAGGTTCTATTGTTTGTTGAGATATTTCAACTTGTGTTTTTGGTACCGGTTTTCTATTGAGTGACATTATAATCTTGTTCTTGTTATTGCAACCCTATCTGCTCTTGTCAGATGAGTTGTTAGTAATAGGCTTATAGATGCTCCAAAATTTGGACCATATTCTGTTAGGGTATAGTTTTGATCTTTCCCTAGGAATAGTTGATTTTCGTTTACGTTTGTCACTTCAAAATAGTTTTCTGACCAGCAAACAATATCTCCGATTTCAGGTTCTAAATCAGCATCTAAGCAATCCTGTCTTAGTAGGTTGAAGTTTGTTGCTCTTTGTACATCTGGTCCAAAATCATCTGTTGTTGTTGTTTGATCTCCTCTTACTATTAGACAGTTAAGTTTTAGTGGCGACCAGTATATTCTTTCTGTAGCTTCCCCATACATGTTTGCTGGTGTATATTCTAGTGAAAGTTTGTAAAACAGTATTTCCTGTTCTACTACACTTGATAGTAGTTCCCTGTTAATAGATGTAAATAGTCCCCAATCTCTTTGACTTCCAAATATCATAATTTACCTGCTTACTTGTTCAACTGTTTTATGTGCTACGTCTACTTTTTTAATATTTGGTACTAACCTAAAAGTATCCTGTCTCAGCTTATCGTATACCTGTTGTGCAGGATGTGATGTTAGTACCTTTACTTTTAGTACCACTGTATGTGTATCTTCGTTAGATTCTATAGCTGATACTCGTGTAACTCCAGGCATAGCCCTAACAAAATCAGCTACTTCAGATGCTGAAATAATATCTAGGTGTCCTACCCTCATTAACCCTTGATAAAGGGTAAAGGTTTTCTCTTCTTTTAATATCTTTTTTATTCTTCTCATTATCCTACGTATATTACCATTGGAACTTCTTTTAAAACAGTATTTAAGAAAGTTGATTCTTGTGACTTTCTTTCCAGTTGTGCCAGTTTTGATGTTTTCTCTAAAATATCTCTTAAGTTTACTATTAGTGCTTCTTTTTCTGCCCTAGCATCTGTTAGTAAGTCTTGTTGGTTTAGTGTTACTTCCGAACCCGGTATAGGTACTGTTGTGTATTTTCCCCTTATGTACCCTAATAGTTCTTTTGATAAAGCCAAAGTATACCTGTAGATCCATTGCTGTCCAATTGAATTTATCTGTGAATATACGGGGTTGTTATACGGTACGTTTGATATATTAGAGATTGGAGTTGTTCCCGCTCCTGTTGCTCCTCCTGCTGTATTAGGATTATCATCAAGTGTTTGCTTGTCTGTTAACAGGTAATACTCAAACCAAATATGCCCTTCCCTTTTCGGTACTGGAAATAATTTAAGTTGATTATCTACTATTTCAAAAGAATATGCTGATTTCCTTACCTGGTCATTAAACTCGATTGCTTGTACTTTCAGTATATCAAATGATATTGGCATTAACATAAAGTTCACACCCGGTGAATATGTCCCAAAGCCAAAAGAATCCATTAAGGATTGCATTCCTGTACCTGTTCCAGCGTATGGATCAAAATATCTCAATATAGCTGGTGGTGCCTCGTAAAAAACTTTTCTTATTTCTATAGAACCTGTAATACCCTGTTCTACTGCCCAGGCATTCAGATCATATACCTGTTGTTTCGGCCTTACAGCAAGTGATCCCGAATATCTTCTAACGTTTCCTCCTACACCAGCTTCTGTGCCGTATGCAGATGAAAGTCTTACTGTATTTTGTAGTGATGGTGATAGTACTGTAGAGTTTAGGGGAGCAGAAGAAACTCCTGCATCTATTCCCGACGTTGCTCCTTCAAGTACAATATAGTTCTGTACTACCTGAGCTTGATAAACTTCGTTTCCGTATGTTGTAATTGCTTCTTCAAAACAAGCGTAAAAAGATCCTGAATATAGTTCAACCTCCATTAAGGGGTACCCTAAACGTGTAGCACAATAGGTAGCTACCTTGTCTGAAGATGATACGAAATATGCATCTGTATCGTAAAATCCGAAAGGTGTTTGTCCAGCTTCAAAGTTGGATGTACCGTTCCATATGGTAATATTTGCCATTAAGGTTTATTTTATTAATAAATAGTTGGGATTTACCAATAAGATATACTATAGCCCGTGTTACCCGTTCTACCTTGTCGACTCTGTTGTCTCTATGTACTTTGGTCCAACGAATGTCTTTGCTCCGTATTCAGCTTTGTCGTAGTATATCGACTCTCCTCCTCCAGTTTTTCCATGTACAACCAAATTTATTGCATAGCTGTTAGTAAATACAATCATATCCTCCCACGTTACATCAAATTCTCGACCTGTAGCTTCTATTCTGTCTCTAGTCATACTAGATAAGCTTCCCAATAAATCAACTGCTCTACCCTTTACTACGTTTTCTCCCCCCCTTACTTTTCTTCCAATTTTCCAGTAAACTGGTCTTGTAATAAGTATGTTACTTAGAAGGTCTCTTATGTTCACTACCTTTGTTGGGTGTCTTCCCTTTTCTGATTTGGGGAACAACTTAGATAGTTCTTCTTTTTTTCTAGAAGGTGTATAATATACGTACCCTACTGGTACTGTGTACTGTCCCTCTGTTGAAATAAGTCTAACCTTATGGCCTGTACTACCTAAGTTACGAACGTACAGTATTCCCCGGTTCTTATTGTCCGTACCTTTTGCGATTACCTCTAAATTAATTATTTCACCGTTATATTTGTTCATAGTCTTAAATACTGCCACTTTTGTCCAAGCTATGTTAAAATACTCTGCCACAGCTTCAAGATTTTTTAACTCAGAACCACTATAGGTACCAAAGTCAACCACAGTCCCCTTACCTCTCTTTATTTTTTTACCCAGATTAATAACTATTTCGGGTATTTCGGTAAATCTTTTTATGTCTCCAAGTGTTACACTTCCATTAAGCGAAATAGAATCTTCAAGGTGTTTTGGATAAGTTCTCGGAAATTGAGTGAGTATTATTTTATGAGCAACTAAGTCGTTTGGTAGTGATTGAATTTGAGTGTTACTTAGGATAAGATTTCCTCCTACTACTAAGCCATTTGGTAGTGATTTAATTTGAGTGTTTCTTAAATTAAGATCTCCTCCTACTGTTAAACCATTTGGTAGTGATTGAATTTGAGTGTTACTTAGGTTAACGTCTTCTTCCACATCTAAATCTTCTTTAGTAAGGGAGCTTGGATCATAGAGTAGTTTTAATCTAAAGGATTGTCCACTGTTCAGTTTTTTACCTGTCTTATCCTCTATAAATTTAAAAACCTTAAGTATATTTGGTTTCATGTTACCTACTTTACAACTATATTATCTGTTTGTTGTTCTTGTCTTTAAATTGACCACTTTCGTAGTGAAATGTATAAGGTGATAGTGTATCACTTAGGTTAAATAGTATTTGATATGACGAGTTGGGATGTCTAGTAAAATATCCATCGTAGTGAGACTGGGAACCAAATATACATGATATGATCGTTGCTCCAGTTTCTCTACCCGAACATTTCCCTAGGTGTTTTCTAAATACTCTGTAGGATTCGGCGTTTCCCTTGGTTGTAGGTGGTACTTCAAAAACCTGGTATCCGTCTGTAATCCCAATAAATTTTATCCCTACTGATGCAAGTTCCCCTATTCCGGTAGATGATACAAAATTTTTGCCATCCGTCTCTCCTCTGTGTACAACGTTTCTTTCCTTAATTTCAATCGCTCGCTGTTCAAAGTATCTTACTGCCCCTACTGTATTATACCTGTTAATGTCCTGTTCTCTAAAATCTCTTTTATTTGTATTAAATACCCGAAAGAATTCTACGTACTTGTATATGTCTTCGCTTTCAATATGTTTCTCTGCTACGTGCTTTCCTAACCATAAAGTGTAGCTTACGTTACCCTTAGTAACTCCCAATATCTCATCCAAAACTTCCTGCGTAATCTTACCGGCGCTAATATATTTCTCTTTAAACGTATCGATAAGGTCTTCATTCAGTATACCTTGTACTATCTCTAGAATATTTATACTTTTCTTTTTCCCTTCGGAAAGAGAATTATACCTTTTTTCTATCTTACTTATCGTATCACTTTCGTTATATACTCCTTTAGGGTTAGGTTTTGGAGCTTCCTTTGGAGGCATTAGTGGACTAGGTCTCTTATTTGGGGAAGGTCTAGTACCCGGGACTTCTGTTGGAGAAGGTTTTGTAATCGTTTCTCTCTCCATCTCTGTAAGGAACTGTAATACCGTTTCCTTTAATTCTCTTCTACTTATTTTCACTATTAATTGTTTTTAATGTTAATTCTACCCATCTTTTTTGAGTAGGTGTTATACTGTCGTTAATTGAGTCTTCTACAAATTCATGAAACTCTGTATCTTCTAGTTTATAAACCTCTATAAAGAATAGTTCTCTCATCACATCGTTGTCGTAATCACTATCTACTACGTGTTGATTTAATGCATCGTAAATAAACTTACCGTATCGTAGATCTTCCGGTTCGTTACTTACCCTGTCTACGTTCTGTACAATTTTCCTATTACTTTCAGCATCTTTTGAGAACCCCTGAAGTGATATAAATTCATAAAGTCCCTTTACTATTTCGTGTATTAGTATTGGGAATACTACTGCTTGTGCTTTAATTATAAGAACCTCCTTATCTTCGTCCCACTCTACTTCACTTTCTCCACCTTGAGATGCTGCGTTTTGTGCCATCATAGCTAACATCATAGCTATTGCATTATCATCATCATATATTCCATATGCATTGTTTATTAATCTACTGTACCTGTCTAGTATTGTGTCGTCTAGTAGTGAAATTATATCCCTAAACACGTAGTAAGCTTTCGTTCCACGGATTGCTGCTCCTTGTGTAATTGCATTTGTTATTCTTCTTTTACTTATACCGGCTTGTTTCAGTTCCTCTTCGGAAGGTATTTCACTCTCTTCCTGGTCGTTTTGATTCAGTGTAAATTGTCCAAGCGGTACCAGTTTTGCATCAATTTTAATACCCGACTGTTTTACTATTGGGAAGACCCTATAAACAATTTCTTTTGCTAATTCTTCTAGTTGTGATATATGAGGTGCTTCTGCTTCTATTATCTCCGGTAACATCTCCATACTCTCCATTGATGCTTGCATAAAACTTTTGCCCCCTAACATAGTTCTTAATGAATCAGCACTTTTCTTTGTTAATGTATCAAATGTTTTTGTTGTAAATATTGACTTGTATTCTGACATATTACTATTTGTTAATAAATAGTTGTTTAACCCCTAACCCTGTTTACTTAATTTAACACAACTTACTTCCGTCCTTTTCCCTTGGTTATGCTTTCCTCCTTTCTCTGTATTATTAAAACCAGGTGTTTTTTTCTAAATTCTCCATACAGTAAAACATAATCATCCGAGTGTATTTTAGAGTGTTTGTGTTATGGGTGACTTCCCATTCCACAACTTGGGACTGTCTCTTTACAGATCCTACATTCATGTGGCGTATAGTCTTTTTGTCTTTTCATAATGCTAATAAGTTTCTCTACTATAAATATAGTGAATTATTCTTACCAAACAAACATAAAAAAAGAGGACCGTTAAGTCCTCTTTAGTTATTATGATCTTTTTTAGATTATATTTTATTAATATCACTAATAAATATTTTAGCATAAAATTCTGGTCGAACCATTTTCTTAGCATATCTGGTCATAATTCCCTTGCGAGGTGTAAAAGTCGCTGGATCATATACTAGTGGAGTCATCATTAATGGAATATATGGAGCATAAACTGCACCTGTTTCCAAGAATTGAGATCCTCTATATCCCAGTAATATAACATTCTCAGTCATATAAGGATTTTTATAAACTCTAAAACGTGAGTTTAAACTTCCAACTTTTTGAACACCCATTGCGAAGTCCATTTTGTCACCGTTCGTATCTGCTGCATATCCTGGAATAGATTCAAAGATTGTAGCTACACTTGGAGAACATACTAGGAAGTTAGCACCACCTCTTAAGGTTTTTTGGTGAATCTTGTTAGATACTTTTTGTACCTTAGTTCCTAATGTTTGGAACCATTGTCCTTGAGTATTGAAGAATCCTGTTTGTGATACCGATGTCGGTAAATCCCAAGCTGAACCATTCCAAGTTTTGTTATTAACTGCTGACCATTTTTCTGTTGTTGCTGCATCTTGGATTAACATGTCTAATAATTCTAAGTCAATCTCCATAGAGATGTATTCAGAAAGTAAAGATGTTAATTCTGCTTCAGCATCAATTGAATGATAAGCATTTAAGTCTTGAGCAAATTCTGGACTCCATTGTGCTTTTAATTTACGTGTCTTAGCAACGATTGATTCTGAAGCAAGTTGTACATTAATCTCCGGTATTGCAATTGTTGTTGCTGCGCCGTTTTTAGGTTGTCCGTCTTCAAAATCACCTCTTGTGTTATCTTTAGGTTGTACCACATACTTAATAACCGGTACTCCTATCGAAGCTACTGCAGCTGCTGCTGCTACTACGAATGTTATATTTGTTCCGTCAAAAGTTGTTAACTCCGGGTTAGTTGTATAGTCAACTGAACCTGAAGTTAATCTAAACGCTCTAACTGCTTCAAGATCTGCATCTGCTAGTAAGTTTGCTGCTACTACATATGTTCTATAGTTTGCTAATGATAGTTCCGCATTGTAAGCAATAGATGCTGATGTAGCTGAACCAGAAGCAATAGATGCTAATGCTGCTGTAAACTGGTTAGCTGAGTATCCAAATCTACCTGCTCCGTATAATCCACCCTCTACGTCTTCGTCTATTGACATTTTATCGTTAGCTGTAGATACGTTACCGTACATGTTTGAACCTGCTGCAAATCCGTTGTTATCTGTACCGTATTTGAAGTCTAAGTAAAATACTAGACCTGCTGGTAAGTTCATCGGTTGAACCGATAAGAAATCTTTTGCAGATATTTGAGCAAAGATTTTACGAACTAAAGGTAAAGCTACCCCTGCCCACTGTTCTCCTTGACCTGTAGCAAAAGAACCTACTGTTCCTGTTTGTGAAGACTCAGCTACTATTTGCTTTGCTTGATTCTCAAGAATCATAGCCATGTTGTTTCTGTCGTTTACGTTAGAAATACCTTCTAGTAAACCTGTTATAGACCATTTTCCCACTAAACGTACAGCATCTGCTTGTAACGACTTGTAGTTATTTGATCCTTTTAATAATTTGTTTAATTCCATTTTTGTTAAATGTGTTTGTTTTTAATACTCTCTTTCTATTATTCCTGCTAATACCTGCATTCTTTTTACAGCTTCTGAAACTTCACTAATAACTTCTACTTTCGTTGAAGCAATTGGTTTAGATGCAAATGATCTGTGTTCCTTAATGTTGGTTTTAGTTGGTTTTGTTATAACGTTTCTTGAAACTGTTTCGTAAACTAATTTAACTTCTTTTACTGTTTCGGCCTTATCAAATACTGTTATAACATTTACCTTCTGTGCTTCTGTTAAGTTACTTGCTTTAAAAACCTTATTTACGTAAAGTAATTTTGCATTTAGTAGATTAACTTCCTGTAATTGTACACGTAGTACTTTTACTGTTTTAAGTGCTTCGTTTAAGTCTCCTTGAATGTCTTCTCCTAATCCTGAGTGACCTGAACTACCTGCACCCGGTTCAAAAAGTTGTTTGTTAACCTTGTCAATCCATGCATCAAAAGATATTCCTGCTTTTTTAGCAGCTTGTTTTACCTTTTCAATTGTTTTTTCGATAGGTATGTTAATGTCCTTAGCATTTCCAGCAGCATTTCCACTTCCAAATTCGTTTAGATCTTCGTCCTCTTTAGCTAATTCAGCAAGTATCTCATCTATGTTGATCTCTTCTTCGTCGTCTACTCCGATCATATCTTCACTATCTTCTAGTTCCGGTTCGTCTTCATACTCTTCTTCAGATGTTTCTTCACCCATTTCCTGTGATACTATATCTCTTACGAGATCTTTGAATTCTTCCATTGACATATCTTCTAGGTCCAATTCTTCTTCAGGAGCTTCTTCTTCTTCTTCAGGAGCTTCTTCTTCTTCTTCAGGAGCTTCTTCTTCTTCTTCAGGAGCTTCTTCTTCAGCTGCTTCTAAATACATCCCTGCTTCGGGGTTATCATCATCTTCTTCGTCCATTTCTTGTAGTTTTGCTGCAAGCATTTCCTTAAGGTGCGGAGTTAAAGACTCTTCTAGAGCTTCTCTAGCATTTGCAATTGCTGCTGCACGAATAGTTTTAGCTTCAGCGATAGCCTCTTTTAGTAAATCTTTGTTTGACATTTCTGTTTTTGTTTGTTTGTCGTACGCTTATTGTAGTAGTAGCGTAATAGTATTTTAATTTTAGTAGATACCATATAAGATCATAGTATATTCTAACATAAATAGGCCGTAGTTACTAAAACAAAGGAAACCCTGTATTTCTACAGGGTGTTCTTACCTACGTTAGTTATTTTATCTAAATTCAGTTGAAGAGATCTCCCCTCCCTGTGCTTTAATTTCATCTAAAGCATTAAAAAGTGCATTTGCTAAATGATTTATACTATAGTCGGCTGTAGAAGCCATGTTTAATGCTCTCACTATTACTGCAAATTCATTAAGAGGTCCGTCGGTAGCGTCTAGGAGGTTATTTACAATTTCTTCTTCTCCCTCTTTTAGTACTCGTTTATTCTTGTATTCTGCTTGCCAATTATGTATATCAAAATTGTTTTCCATTATGTTCGTAATATGTTATTTAGTATATTGTCTATTTTTTCATACCTGTTTACTACTTTCTTTCCTTCGTTTAAAGAAAGTGGAGTCATAAATCCACCTTGAGTAGATGGGTTAGATACGAAGTCCCATGCACATAGTTGAAAGTCCGGTTGTACCATTAAGGTACCTTCATTTGTCTGTTCTACTGACCCTGTACCTCTAGAAGAAATACCTATTGTATGTCCTCCCTCTATGATTGCTCTTACAATATTCCCCGACGGTGTATTCAGTAGTTCGACTCTTCCCATTAGTTCGTTACCTTCCCACCAAAGTTCTTTTACTACGTGAGAAGCATTCTTTAATGATACTACTGCTGATTCTGGATGATCTAATTCTCCGTAAGCATTCCCTATCTTTACAAAATTTTCAATATAGGTTTGAACTTCCTGTTCTAATATTTCTCTTTTATATATTCTACCGTTTTCGTTTTTGGCACCTGCTCTTTGCATAATACCTGTTACTTCAAAGATTCCAGGTCTACCTTTTACCTCAGTAAGTATAGCTTTAAACGGAGTAATATTTGTTAGTAGGTTCATAGTTATATTATGTCTTTTAGTTTTACTGTTTCGTACAGTTCTGTAGAATAGTCATTCCAATCTACTTCATCATCGTCATCAAATAGGTAGTCTAAGTTTCCCTGTACCGGTTGTTGTTCATCCTTGTCCCAAACATCTTCGTCATCTTCATCTGGCTGGTTATTCTTTTTGTCTTCGTTCCAAACTCCTTCTATTCTTGCGTTAATATCGTTTAAATTTAGTAGCTCGTCTATTTCTTTTTCTAGACCATCATACAGGTCTTCTTCTTCTGGGAAGAAGTAGCACCCTTCTCTTACGTCATATTCTGCATAAAGTCCTGAATCATCTATTACTTGTCCCAATTTTTGACGATCTTCCTGTGTTCTTGGATATACGTGAAGTCCTGATCTCTCATCCACTTCTTCATCTAACCTATTTTTATAGTCTAAATAGATATTTTCTATATCCTTTCCGTATTTACCGTATATTTGATTATCTTCTAGGTAACCTGATAGTTCTTCTACAGCTTCTACCTTATCGGGACCTGTCATGATACCGTGTATTCTATTTGTATAGCCGTATATCTGATTATCTTCTAGGTATGTTTCTAGTTCTGATTTATAGTTACTGTTGGCTTTATCTTCTCCGTACATCTCATACACCTCTTCTTCTTTATTCTCAGACAAAACTCTCCTAATTAAATTCTTAAAACCTTCTTTTAGTTGTGCTTTTGTCATTGCATTTGCTAAATCTTTATTTCCTTCTGCTTTTGCTCCTGTTGGTCCACCGGACTTAAATAGGGATTTTACGTCTACATCGATTGGAAGATCTGTACGTTTCTTACCTGCTTTTATTCCTGCCAGTTGATTTGTATAAAAGATTGAATCTTTTTGTAAGTTTTTAGTAACTTTTACCAAAGCTTTTTGATACTCTTCCGGTGTTGGGGTATCTTTTACACTCATCCCTTCTAGTTCAACCCTTATCCCCCTTAGTATCTGTTCGTATGGATATTGGTCTAGTTCGTTGGTTGGCTTAAATCTATAGTCAGTTAAACTATTCTTAGTAAGTCTAACTTCTGAGATTGCATCTTTTCCCTCCATATGGGACGACGGTTTATACACAGTATTCTTTCTTTTCTCTGTACCTATATTTTTTCGGTTCTTTAACTCCTGCTTTACTTGTTTAATCTCCTTTTCGTTTCCTTCATATCTTGAAAGATTTACAATCATATCAGTAAGTGCATCATCCGAATATTCCGTAAAACATTCTCTAATCATTCCCCTATTCTTAAGGATCTGTACTGCATCATCGTATCCGTTATATTGGGTAACAAGGGACGGTTGAGACATTCTGACATCTCTTAGGAACTGGTCTTTTGATAAGTTTCCTTCGTGTATTCCGTTATACTTTTCTTGTAAAGTTCTCATATTATTTTTTAGTTATTTCTTCTAGGTAATCAAACATCTTTGTATGTGAGGGACGTTTTGGTCTTTTAACAACTTTCATTCCACTTCTTTTAGAACTTTCAATTGCTGCATTTGAACGTTGTCCCTTTTTGGAAAAAGCTCTTGGTGTTGCGTACTGCTCTCCCGAACCGGGCGTAAAGGAAGCACCTCCTCCGGAAACGCTCATCTCATCTAAAACCTCCTTTATTATTCTCTCTACTTCGGACTTTTTCATAAAGATTTAAGTTCGTTTACAAGTTCGTAATATTCCATAAGTAATACTAGGTGACTATCGTTAATCTTTTCTGTATTATTAACAGTTCTTACTGCTTTAGAAACCTCTTCAAGCTTAATCATTACTACCTTGTTCTGTACTTTTGGTTTTAGTTTTTTAATCTCTGTTTGTATCTTTACTATCTCTTCGTTTACAAATGTTCTTAACCTTGTAGATGAATCAACAGAAGTAATAAACTCTTTTAATATGTTCTTCTGTTCCGGTAGTAAATCCTTATAATTATCATTGAATTTCTCTAATAGTATTTTATACGTCAGTAATCTTAAATCCTTATCGTACTTCGAATACTCTTCCATCAAAGCGTCTTTTACATCTACGGGTTGTTTTATTTGTATGCAATACTCTAATAGTGTTAATCTATTATCTACAAATACTTTAGGATCTACCAAGTCTTTTGTGTTCTGAGCTTCTAATAGGCAGTACAGAGCTGCTAAAGGTTTATAAGCTTCAACCTTAATTGAAAAGAAATCTTCCAGTTTGTAGTGCTTTCTTAGTTCTTTTATTAGTTCGTACTTTTGCTTATTCAGAGATACCCGGTTTATCTTTTTAGACACCTCAATAATAGTATTAATCACCGTTTCTGCCTTTCTCTCCCCTATGCCCCTACTCTTTATGACATAGTCATACAGTTTGAACTCTTTTACTAGGGCATTACTACCTGTATAAAACTTCCTTAGTACTTTTACTGCCGGTGAATCTCTCCTTGATAGTGTATCGGCTGCTATCTGCTTTACTAGTAGTTCAAATATTAGCCCTGTATTTTTATACTTACTGTGTGTTATCTTCACGGGTGTACTTATTTTATTAATAAATAGGTATTAATTGTCTAAATTATCCTTTATGTTGTTTTCATTTAAAAGGTTCGATTCAACTACCTCTACCTCCTCAAAAACTAGTTGTCTAGTCGGCGGTTTATACAGTTCCCTATTTTGATGAAGAACTAGCTTAGTTTTTAGGTTCTGTTTTCTGGTTTCTGAAACATTTTCAGCATCTGATGGCTGTCCACCTTTCATTCCTTTTACTCCTAACCTGTCTATTCCTCCCATTGGGTCGGCATGTGTACCCAGTATTGAAGCTTTTTCTTTCGGTCTACCTATCGGATTATCCCCCCGTTCTTCATATCCTGTTGGAATATCCCCTCTTTCCCTATTTCCATATAGTGATGCTAAATCATGTGGAGTACCGTAAGACTGTCCAGTACTAATCGGATCGTTTCCTTCATTCTCAATTTGAGATAATCTAAATTCTCTTTTAGCATCCTCTCTTATCAGGTCTCTCATCTCGTTATACTTGTCTTCTGATAGGTTAAATATATGGTCGTAAATATAGTCTGAAGAAAATAAATTTGATTCTTTCATTTGATTTGCTAGATCAACTTTCTCCTTTAACAGTACTACTTTTTCCTGTTCAAATATAATAGATGCTGTAGAAAGTTTTATTTCAAAATTTGTTAGAGACTCTCCCCTAAATCCTTGAGCATATAAGTGTACTAAAGCAATTTTTGTTAGTTCGCTTTCTACAATTCTTTGAACTCTTTCTACTGTTCTAGCAAAACGTATATCTTCTGCTGCAAGGGTTGCTTTTCCTGTTAGGTCTTTTTCAAATCCAAAATATGCTTTTGGAACTTTTAAGGCAGCAAACATCTTATCTCTTAGGTATTCAATATCCTTAATACCGTCATATTCCAATCCTTTTGTTGTTTCAATTTTAGTCGAAGTATCGCCTCCACGAACTGGAAGATAAAAGTCCTCCATCATATTCATCATATTAAACCTTAGGTTATATTCCCCTGTGTTTGGATCAATGTATGGAGTCTTTTTAATACTGTTTATTGTTTTTTGCATAAACTGTTCTACTTCGTTTGGTGGAATAGATCCAACATTTATGTAAAACATTCTCTTTTCTGGAGCTCTCATGATACGGTGAATTAACATCGCATCTTCCATTAGTGTTAACTGTTTATAAACCTTACGTGCTGGTTCGATGTATGATCTTCCGTACGGTAGGTAGTTTGTATCTGATAGTAGTCTAAAATGGGCTACTTCGTAGTTGTCTAATGTAATAACAGACTTACTTGAATTGGGTAGGTAGTTTGGATCCATAGAAGAGGCTAATCCGTCTGGGTCAATTGTAAAGGTTACTTTTGCAGGGTTGTCCCTATCTATACCTTCGTGTCTTACCATGTGGTAAACCGTATATGGTAATATATTATATACTCCAAACTCTTGAGATACCTCAAGTTTTAGGAAAAAATCTCCATACTTACACATATTTCTAATCCAAGACCAAAGATTAAACTCTATATTTAATATATCGTAATAAAGGTTATATAGTACTCTTTGAATATTTTCGTCAGATGATTTTATTTGTAGTACCTCTCCGTATTCGTTTCTTAGAGTTGATTCATCCGCTAATATGTCTAGGGTAGAAGCAATTATTGGATCTGTGTCCATTGCCTCATAATCCGAGTATAGTTGAGCCCTTAACGTTTGGTAGTTAATATTCGGATTGAATATGTTCTTATTATTGTAGATGTAGAGACGGGAGAATCTATCAAGCAGAGCATTTGTTTGGTATTTCCCCGTAGTCTGAATATGGTTAATATCTGCTACTTTTAGTTGATCTCCACCTATGTTCCTGATTATTATATCTCCTGAGAACAATCTTTTTAGGTTGGAGAATAAATCTTGTTGAGCCATTTTATCTTATTGGTTTAGTTATAAATAGTGGGTTATCCTAAGAGCCAGTCTAGGCTTTCTTCCCCATATTGGGTCTTCATAATATATGGACTATTCTGCATATATCCAACATTGTAAACCCCTGTGCTTCTTTGGTTAAGACTTAAGAAGGAGTCTAGTTGAGCTCTTGTTAAGTCCATTCCTTGCTGTTTCATCCGTACTGCAGTATCTCTTACGTATAACGCTGTTGCTAGAGACATCACTAAGTCATCGTTATATGAAGACTGTGCCTGTGCTTTACCATTTCTCCAAATGAATACCCTCAGTTCTTCAATAGTCCTCTTTGATTGTATTGTTACAGACCTTTCTCTCATATACTCTGTAAGCTTTGCTACTACAAGCGGCCTTGTCTTTAATGACATTGTAAAACCCGGTACAAGCATCTCTCTTTCGTATTTCTTCATATAAGACTCTACAGTGTCTGTTTCCGATCTTGACGAATAGTATAGGTTTTTATACTCTCTTGTTATAACCTGTTCTATCGTAGCCCACCCTATGTTTGCATTTTCTATCACCAGTAGTGCATCGTTATACTCTGATGCTATCCCTACTAGTACGTTTCCAAATTCTTTTGGTGAAAGCTTACCTTTGTATTCTCCTACTTGAGTACATGTTTCAATATCAAATATATGATAGGTAGAGTAATCACTAGAGTCTCCTCTTGATACATCTGCTACAACCATATACGATTTTTGGTAATCTGGCCCTTCCCATATCCAAAGATTACCGTCAACACCTCTCCTCTCTGAAGGATCTTTTACATATGTTTGTTCATAATATGATAGTATTTCCGGTTCTATTACCGTATCACCTGATGATAAAAACGAGCAATCACATTCCTGACCTGCAAATCTAGGTCCTAAATCAGCATCTTGTTTATCTCTCCATTCTTGATCTCTTTCGGGATGCACTGTCCAGGGTAGTCGTACTGGAATAAATGAATTTTCTCCAGCTTCTGCTTTTGTATATGTTTTATGAAACCAGTTACCAACACCGTTTGGGGTAGACAGTGCCATACATTGTCCCCCTGTTGCTAAGGTTTGTTGAGCTGCGGTATACGTGCTTTCAATATTATCTATAAATGCGCACTCATCCAGTAGTAGTAGTGATACTGCTTCAGACCTGGCAGCATCTGCATTTGAAGACTTAGCTGTAATTTTGGAACCGTTTCTTAGCCGTAACGATAATTTATTGTTCTCTGTAAAAGGGAGTCTTAACCATTTCGGTAGATTCTCATACATAAAAATCGTTTTCGATACTAGATTTCTTGCAGTATTTTGAGTTGTTGCTAATGCTAGTACGTTTTTATCTTTATGGAAAAGCATTAACCATAGTGCATATCCTGAAGCTAGGGTTGATATTCCTAACTGTCTTGATTTAAGTGTTATAATGTTCTGATTGTCCCGGAATAGGTGTAACACACCTTCTTGGAAAGGATACAAGTTAAATAGTATTCTACCCCTAGTTGGATGTTGTATGTAACAATACTTTCTCATGAAGTATGCAGGATCTTTTACACACTTCACATATTCTTGAGCTATTATCTGTTTTATATCTTGTTGCTGTTCTGACATAGTATGTGTAGTTTATAACCTACCTATGTATAAATAGGTTAGAGATAGAAAAACCCACCTTTTAGTGATGGGCTTATCAATGTTCCTGTCTACTGTCTTTCTAAGGAGTAATTTTACCGGTATAGCCCTACTCTACTTCTCTTACAGAAGTATCTACGTCCTCATTAGGTATCTTTATTATAAATATTTCATTTGTGCCCGGTGAACTGTTTGCTTCATCTACGAAGTAATGCTCTTCTTCGTTTCTATCATAACCAAGGTATTTGAGGTCTTCCATCCATTCGTCCATCCCTATTTCATATACACTATACAGTTTCCCCCTAGTAAGACTATTGGTACCTTCTTTTTACTGTCTTGAATTAGTAGTTAGCTTATTCACTACTAAGAACTTTTTTAAATCAAAATTGTTTTTCACTGTGTTTGTGTTTGTTTTACGTATCTTTAGTACCCTTCTTCTATTTTCTGCTAAAGCTACTTCAACTGTCTTGAGTTTCTTCTTCTATTTTCTCTTAAAGTTGTTTTTCTGTTTACCGGTACAAAGTATAATTCTCCTTCAAATGCCTGTGGTACCGAATCTGGCATCTCACCTTCCCAGTTTATTGATTTTACTATTTGTAAAGCTTCTTCGGGAACTACTTCTACTATTCCAGTTTCTTCACCGTCTTCCGTATACCAATATAAATATCTCCCAATGTTCTCCGGATCATTTATAAAATCTTTCATATAGGTTGATGTTGCTCCTGCTTCCGGCATATCGTGACTTGCAAGTTTCTTTCCTCCAGCTACTGCTGCTTTTGCTGCAGCAAAGTCAGCTTCATACTCGGCACTGTACTCTTCTTCACCATCATGTGGCCAGTTTTCTTTTAACTGTCTTGAGTTTCTTCTTCTATTTTCTCTTAAAGTTGTTTTTCTGTTTACCGGTACAAAGTATAATTCTCCTTCAAATGCCTGTGGTACCGAATCTGGCATCTCACCTTCCCAGTTTATTGATTTTACTATTTGTAAAGCTTCTTCGGGAACTACTTCTACTATTCCAGTTTCTTCACCGTCTTCCGTATACCAATATAAATATCTCCCAATGTTCTCCGGATCATTTATAAAATCTTTCATATAGGTTGATGTTGCTCCTGCTTCCGGCATATCGTGACTTGCAAGTTTCTTTCCTCCAGCTACTGCTGCTTTTGCTGCAGCAAAGTCAGCTTCATACTCGGCACTGTACTCTTCTTCACCATCATGTGGCCAGTTTTCTTTTAACTGTCTTGAGTTAGTAGTAAGTTTGTTCTCTACTAAGAACTTTTTTAAATCAAATGTTTTTTCCATTGTGTTTGTGTTTGTGTTTGTTTTACGTATCTTTGGTACCCTTCTTCTATTTTCTGCTAAAGCTACTTCAACTGGTTTTTCCTTTCCAGGTGCTTTCTTTTTTCTATTAAATTTCTTATCAAATTCTCTTCTTAACTTCTCTTCACCTTTTCTTAAAGCCATTATATCTTTTCTCATCTGCTTAACAGCTTTTTGATCAATATGCTCTGCATTTTCTCCCTCTTCCAAAGATGTTACTTTTTGTTCTAAAGCATCAGCAATATTTTTCATCTCTTCCATTTTATACTTGTGAGACTGTTCGTTTGTGCCGTACTCGATTTCTTTCATAATTTCGTCAACATTCTTTCCTTTATACTTCTCTAAAGGATTTTCAGCAACCAAATCTTCTCCTTCTGTAGCTATTGGTGTAAGTCTCTGAATAGGTCTTCCCATTGCTTGGTCAACCATTTCTACTAATCGTTTTTCTCTACCTGTCATTTTTGCTTCATTTAATCCCAGTTTTTCAAATTTTAGTATAGAGTTTGCTAGGTATCTGTCAAATTCTGTTTTGGTTCTAAGTGCTTTTATTGTCTGTAGAATTACATCTTTTGATTTAACTTTAGAAGGTTCGATTAAATCGACGATTATTTGTTTAGCTTTACCCAAGTCCTTCTCTGCCCATGCTTGTTGTGCTACCTGTATCAGTTTTGACGGTGGTACAAAATCTTTTGCTTCATATACGGTATTCATATCGTCTTCGTCGTATTCTGCAGCATCTGCATGTTCACCACAACTTGAGCATATGTCTGTATCATCTGCAAATTCTGCTCCGCAACAATCTGTTGGAGTACCGTAGTCGTCGTATTCTTCCCTAGGTAAATTTTCTTCGTGGTTATTTGCAATCCACATCCCTATCCTACTTTCGTGAGACTCGTTAATCGTTTTTGAATTTCTAGTCAGCTTATTTTCTGTAAGAAATTGCCTTAAATCAAATTTATTTTTCATTATTTACCTTTAATTTGTTATAAATAGTTATATTATACTAAACCACTATTATCTCCCTATATATTCGATCCAAAGATTCTAACATGTTTTTAGAAACCTTGTCAGACAGTTCTGCTTTGCTTTGCTCTAGTATTGGAAAGTCTACAGAAACTGTTGTCCCTTTTGTAACTCTTCTAATAAAATCTGGTGATATATTTAAGTACTTACTTTTTATATCAGCTTCTATCAGTTTTTTATTGTTGTGGTCTAATAGATTCCAACCTGATTTGCTTCCTTTTCCCGTTGTTGGTACTACTTTTCCCCTGTTAAAGGTTTCTAATATCTCGTCGTAGTCAAACTTATGTGTATGAATTGTAATACGTTCCAATAACCCAGACTGTAAATTTACCTGTTTTTCTACCCAAACAAAGAACTCTCCATTATCATCTCCTGAAAGTTTCTTTGCTACTGCTTCTAGTCTTAGTTGTATATCTGAAGTAAAAACCGAAGCTTCAAGATCCTTAACAATCTGTTCAGATAGAAAACTATTTTCTTTGAAGTGGTTAGCCAACTCTACAGCCTTACCGTCGTTTACCCCCTTTTCTGACCCCAATCCTATCTTATTGGTACCCGATGTTGTTTTAAGGCTAATTCTGTGTCCGTTTACAATTAAATCTGTCAGCCCTTGTCCTGCTCCTTTATGTACTGTTTCTATTCCTTCCCTTAAGAGAAGTTTAGTAAGAAGTACTTCAGAAATTGTTCCTAAAGAATTTGGATCGAATAACATAAATACTTTTAAGTACTTGGCATAGTCTTCTCTAATATCTGCGAAGGCTTTCCTTAAAAACAAGACATCTTTTTGAGTAGCAGTAGCCCTAGTCGTACCCGTATCTTCTCCTACGTTAATCCCGTATTCTCCATATATCTCCCCTAAGATCTTTATGTCCCCTATACTAGATGTATCTGGGTATCCTTTCTCACATCTATACGCCCATTCTACTAAAATTCTATCTACTACGTTCATATAACTTTTTGTATCTTTTTATAGCCCTTTTGGTGTTTCTTCTGTTGCGTCTGTTGTTTCTTCTTCCCCTGTTGAAGGAGCTTCTGCTGCGAATGGGTCTGCTTCCGGTGTCAATTCTGGTGCTAATCCACCTGTTGGTGCTGCAGGATCACCAAACTGTTCGCCTCCTAATTCACTGTCTGGTTGTTCTTGATTCGTATCAATTGGTCCGTTTATAAGTGTATCGTTAAGTTTATCTAAAGCTTGTTGATATGTTGATACGGTTCCTAAGTAATAGTTCTTACCTCCTATCTGTGCATTAAAGTCTTTACCTAACCATTTTAAGTTAAATGTTTGTCCATTTTTTAGTACAACCGTAAAAGTTGATGGCTTAGGTGCAACCCACTTAACATCTTGAACAAACTCACCAAACTCTGATGTAAGAAGTTTTTCTAGTGTTTTCTTAACTGTTGGGAACTTCCCAAGTATCTCTTGAGTGGATGTTTTAAGAACAGGTATTTCGGGAGTTTCTACCAATACCTCTGCATATGCTTCTAACATTAGTTGTTTCAGCTCTGATCCTTTTATTTTTCTCTCTACTATATCTTCTCCCGGTTTGTAAGTAGTGTTATACATTCCTGATAATCCTCTTAGTTTATCTAATGCGTAATCAACTCGCATCATATCGTCTGCATATTTATTTCCCAACTCATCATACGATAAACCTCCCATATCCTCTAATCTAGCTTCGGATTCCATTTCCATCTCAAGTCTTTTCTTTTCTTTTTCTAAAACCCTAATCTTAGCTTCCTTATTTTTAATAATACGGGGTGAGTAGGGTTTTGGTGTGTCCTTTGCTTGCTGTCTGTCAAAATCATCATGCTGTTTTCTAAACATCTTATCAGCTCTTAATCTTACTGCAATCGGTTCGTTTATATCTCCACCACTTTCTGATATGTACTTCCCTACTTGAGATTCGTCATGTTCAGGTTCCATTTCTGCTTGATCGTCATATTCTTGATCAGTTGGTTCGGTTACGTATTTTTTTAATATTGTTGCAAGATTCTGTTCTAGTTCTGGTGTAGGAATACTAACTGTATTTCCCTGTGTTACTAGGAAGTCTGACAGTCTTTCCTCCTTTCCCTCTGGGGATTCCATTTTTATATCTTTAGTTTCTGGGTATAGTTTAAACTTAAATACATCATCTCCCCTATCGTTACCATATATTACCCGTATGTTAAAAGCGTTAACCGCTACATTCGACTGTTTCATAGAGACAACCTCATCACCCTCGGCTCTCATTACTTTTAGTAGTGATTTTACTACCTTTTTAGCTACTGCTTCAGATTCTTCAGAAGCATACTTTCTTACCTCTTCCTTTAGTTTCTTTCCGTCACCTGTTTCAATTTTCTTGATATCGCTATTGTCCTTTAGTGCTGATAATTCACTATCTGATTTATAATCAAGGGTTTTACTAGTTCCGTCGGAAGTTGTAATAAAAGCTGTTTTTTCTCCAGATTCTTGAATACGTTTCTTTAATTGTTTCATATGTAATGTTCTATGTGTATATTGTTCTATAAATAAATAGTTACCTTTTCCTACTTACCCTGCCCTTTATAGAGTTTTTTATAGTTTTTTGAGGTTACTAGGGTTGATGTTTTTGATTTTGAATGAACTCCCGGTCTTGATTTCTGTGGTTTTATTACTTTTGCCATCTAGTTTTTATATAAATATGTCTAGTCCTGTAAATGTCTTTTAGCGTGTAGTAGAAACTCTTGGAGCTTTACTGTCATATCTGCTCTAACCTTACTGTTGTTGTTATTCCAGTCCTCTACATCTCCCTGTTCCGTTACGAAAGTATTTGCAGTATTCATGCTTTCTAGAATATAATCTTCAACATCTTTTAGGAATGCCTTAAGTCCACCCCTAATCATAGAACTTTCATATGCTTCGTACAAACCTGATTTCCTTAATTCAGCTTCGTACTCCACTGTACAGGGATCAAAACAAAATCCATGTATACCGTACATCTTCTTAGCCATCCAGTGTTTCATTGGTCCACTACATTTTGGACACCTTAATGGTATTCGTAATGCACTTTTAGCTAAATCCAATTTTGTAATATTCTGTCTAAGTCCGTTTTTAATGGTCCAGCTTCTCCCACTTTCTTCCCAAATCTCCCCTTCCTTACGGGCCGTATGAGATTTTTGATAGCCAATACCTTCTACTGTCTTGCCTTGAAAGTTTTTTGAAATAAGGTTCCTTGCCCTTGCAACATCTCTCGACTTAAAGTCCTTGATTAGTAAACTCTCCTGTGCCATATTATACGTAGTATTTTTTTAATTGCTCTATGATTGAATGTACTTCCCCGTCTTTACACTCTAATGCTATTCCTCCTTTTGCTCTCCACTCTAAAATGTTAGATGGCTTATCATCTATTAGGATACTTGTACTATTTGAAAACTCCTGCTTCTCTTCAGATTTTCTAAAGATTATTTCTGAAGGAGAGGGGGATAGGTTCTGTCTTACCCACATTCTTTTTCCTAATCTTGAAGAATTATTATCAAAGGGAGAAGACAGTATTTTCGGTTGATAAGGTGCTATAGAGTCCCATAGTTGTTTTCCGTTTGACATCCACGGCATCCCTGTCCAAAAATCTTCTCCGTATTGTTCTACAAATTTTGCAAGCTCTTCTTTACCAAATCTTGCTTCAAAGTGCTTTGGTCTTGTTATATTTTCTAACTCTACCTTCGTATAGTACTTTTTACCTTCTTTGGCAAGCATCTCTAAAAATCTTGCTTCGAAGTTCGTAAGTACACCGTCCATATCACAGTACAGTGTATATTTTGGTGTAAAATCTTCTTCTGTTAATAATAGTTCTACTAAACTTTTTATCATAACTTTTTATAAACTATAAAGGCCGTTTGATTCCCAATGCTGGTAATCTCTTTCGCCATACTGTTAATACTTCTTGTTTCCCTTTTGGTGTTAGGCCTACTAAATCTAGATATTTATTTACTACTTGAGCAAAAGGTACTTTTTGTTTTTTAGCCCTAAAAAGAAGTCCCTGTATATTTGCATCTACCTCCTTATCAAGTACTAGGTAATCTGCTTTCCCCTTTCTACTTCCTTTCCTTGCTCTCCGGTTTGCTGAATCCCTTTCTTCCTGTTGGTCCGCCATTCCCTTTGAAGCGACGGATACTCCTCTCCCTATAGTATGGGTTAGGTGTTCTATTTCATGTCTTATAATGTCCTTTAGTGTCATTGATAATTCTTCCCAGTGGTTAGGAAAAAGTGTTGGATCTATTTCCATTTCTATAACGATAAAATCTTCATCTTTTTTATACCCGGCACCTGTGGTTCCAAGTACTACCATGTTACCTGTACCGGCTTCTGTAAATAATGTAGCTTCTACAGTAAAGGTTCCGAACTCAGCTTCTATACCTACTTCTACGATAGTTGCTACTTCTTCTCCCTCTTCAATCTGTTTTTTCCATGCACGAAAAACTAGTGAAGAAACTCTGTTAGATATTGCATCGTACCTCCCTTCCATTAACGTTTCCTTTTTACTGTCTTGATTTTTTACTGTATCTTCCCAATTCCTAAAATACCTATTGCCCATTAGGTATGCTTCGTCTTCTATTTTTTGAAGATGATCATCCTCCGTTGTATTATCTGTTGTTATTTTCCCCAATCTTCCCTCTATAGTCTGTATGTGGTGTATCATTTCGTGGCAAAAAGACCTACAAACATCTTTCGGTAACCTATCTAAAACGTAGAGTACGAGTTCTTGACTGTTTGGGTCATAATATGCTGTTTTACCAAAAAAGCTGTCTAACTGTTCAGGATCTTTCTTTATTTTTATATCGGGTAGAGGCATTATATTTGCCCCCTGTTCCACCATATACTCCAATATTGATGCAAGATATGGAAGATAATTAAAATCCGCTTCTCCCTCTTCAACATCTTCAACTATTCTTGTTTGGTAAGGTGTATAGTCTGAACCTATTTCATCAGGTCTCTTTATTCTTATCAGTATTCTGTCCTGTTGAAATTCTAGATTATACTTTTCCGTATCTACTGTTTTTTTAAGGTCATTGTAAAATACTATTAGTTCCTCCCTTTCTGATGAAGGAATTATTGATGTTGATGCTATTGGTGTTAGTTCGTCTAACCTCTGTTCCGGCTGTTCTTTTTTATTGATTATATTTTCAAGTACAGTATCAATTGTTTCTAACATTCTACCTTCAATTGAAAGCTCTTCCTTTGGTGTTACTATGTTAATCACTTTTTGCTTATCTTCTTTGGATAGTACTGTTGGAATCCATTTACCTGAAATCATATATTCTTTTGACTTTCTAATTTCTGTTGCTGAGAATTTATCGTCCTCTTTTGACACTATTACTGGTAGTTCTATAATCTCCACTTTTCCGTACTTCTCTTTATTTTTGTTAAAATAACTAAATTTATTTTTTTCATCAGGCATAGTACCTGTTATTATCTTATCGACGATATCTACATTATCTTCAGCCCATTCGTAGACATCTCGGATAGGTGTGATAGCACTTATCTTCACTGTAGTGGGGGTTACAATGTACTCGGCATATATTTCCCAAACAGCTTTTGACTGTTCAGCTGTTATTTTTACACCTTCTCTAACTTTTGGACCTACAAAAATAATAAGTTCATCTGCTTGTTCAGATAGTATTTTTGCATTTTCAAAGTGAGCCTTATGTGGGGGCTTAAATCCTCCTGCATACAGGGCAACTACTTTTTGTTGATCTTCTAAAGCTTCTGCGAGTGTCTGTGATACTTTCTCCAATGCCGACTCTTTATTTGTTCCCTTTGGTGTTCCAACCTCTCCAGACTTAACCGTTATCATTGATTTAAAGACTCCTACTACTCTCTTTTTTGATCTTGAGTTTTGTAGATTCCTTGAAACACTGTCTAACATATCTTCAAAAGAACCGTCTATATTGTACTTTCTAAACAATATTTTAATAAGTCCCCAGTTTGCCGTAGCCCAAATCTCCTCTCTTGATACTTCTTTAAAGTTATCGAGTTTTACTTTTCTTAAGGTCAGTTTTACAGATGATAGATTAAATTCTAATTCTTCCCCTTTTTTAATTTTTGGCAAACCCGTAATACCCATTCTATTAAAAACCTCTCTGGGCTCTTCTTCCAGTAGTATTACTTTTGCAAGCCCTATTAATAGCCCTTGCTTTTCAGCTGGTAGATCTAGAAAAGATTCCTTAAACGTATACTCTTCCTCTGATAGTGCTACAATGTTGTCTATCTGAATAAATTCATTTTCCTTTCCCACTACTGGGTAAAGAATTGATATTAGTTCCCCTGAGTTATAATGTCTCTTCCCTAAATTCTTTTCTGATTTAAACGGGACAATTACATCTTGCGGTAAGGAGCTTATTTTAGTAATAATTCTTTGCTTTACCTCTCTCTTATCGTTACCTTCAAACCAGATTACCAAGTCTAAATCTCCGTAGTCCGGTTTTGACAGGTTTTTTGTTGAACCAGACAAGGTAGCTTTTTTAAACCCGGGGATGGTTGACAATACTTCTTCCACATACCTATTAAAGGTATTTCTAACATCTTGTTTTTCTATTCTATTACCACCTGCTACACCGCTCATCTATTCTGTTTTATATTTGTAGAGATTTGAATCTCCAGGAAGAAACTTTCCTTTTAGTCCTAATCTTTCTCTATTATTAATCCAATACTGTTGTAGGTCTTCCGGTACGTCGCACCTCGTACTGTCTAGTATTTTTAGGTACGTATCGTAAACTCCATGTAAATCTACATAATTTAAAGACAGTCTTAAAGCTTCCGTTATACTAAAATAGTCACCCACTCTTTCTCCATCTAAGTCTAAGCCATATAAATCGTTTAAGAGTTTTACTGCCTGTTCTGGTTTGTTTGCTACAATTTCCTGAGTTTCTTTATTTTTAATCCCGTAATTGTGAGAAAATGTATATCCTTTATGTGAAAAAAGAGATACAAGTAACTGTGTCCTATGTAATCCTTTTACGTTTCCTTTATATGTTGCTGAATGATAAGAGAATACAAGCCAATCAATATCCCCTATGTTTATGTCAATCTGTACATTATCTCCTACGGTTTCTCCTTTAGAATTATACTGTGGAAATAATAAGAATAGTGAACCTGTTCCCGAACCTTTCATATCAGCTAAAATCTCCTTATCTGCTTGTTGAATCTTTTCAACTATCCCCACAATAATTGCCCTCTTCCTAAGCATTATGTCTGTGGAGGTTCTAGCTCTCTTCTTAAATCCATTGAAAAGTTCTGTTATGTGTTCTTCATCTAGTCCCCAATCACCAATGTCTTTAAGAGACTTCTCAGATAAAGCTAGATCAATGTCGCCAGATATGTCCTTCTTTCCCACGGACCCCAAAGTCTTAATAGTGGATAAGTGTGCTTCGACTTTTGGAAAAATCTGCTTAAACTGCTTAAAGAATTCTCTTAATGTTGGTTGTATATCTTCCTTTTTAATTGAAGCTGTGTTTCCGAATACGTTTCCTCCCATTGTGTTACTTTTTTTTAAATATAATAATAATATTTAGTATCAACAACTTTTTCTTAATAAATAGTCTTAAAGTTTTATTGATGTTGGATATGAATTAAAAATAGGTTCTGTTGTTGGATTTTCCATCTCATATAACCTATATATTAACTTAAACATTTCAAAGTTTTCTTCTACCCTATCTATTACTTTTAGTTCCCAACCCTTACCGTAGTACTCTCCAGGTTTTTTACCTTCTGATCTTCTGGATGATTTAAGCCATAATATTGCTGTTCTTTGAATTTTAATTCCTTTTGTTTCTTCTATTGACTTTGCATATGCAGCTAACTGCAGTTCGTGAGATTTGTGAATAGCTGTTGATGTTTTGAAATCTATTAACCATGTCTCTCCGTCAATTTCACAAACATAGTCACATGTACCTGCATACTTGTGTATGTCTGAAAATGTAAATTCTTCTGTAAATATTGTTTTTGGTTTAGTTACTTCCCAAAACTTCTTAAACTTAATTATCATCGACCAGACCAGTTCATTATACTTTGCATTACCATAATCATCTAACCAGTCTAACTCCTCTCCTTTTATTAATGCTTCAATTGCATTATGTACCTGTGTCCCTTCGTCCCCAGCTCTCCTCATTATTATGTCTGAGTTATGTCCAACATCTTTAATCCAGGTCTCAAAAAACTTACCCTTTGGCATGAATGATAGGATTGAGGTAACTGAAGGATAGTAAACCCCTTCTGATCTTTGATAAACACGGCGATCTAGAAAGTTAATCTGTTTAAGTTCCGGTTTAAAGTCCAACCTCTTTTTTGCGTGTTCCGATAAAACGTTTGTTCCTTTTTGAATCATATTAATTTAGTTTATACTGTAAGAGTTTCCCAAAGGTCATCTCCTCAGCCTCTTGTATCTGACAGGTAAATTTTTCAAATCCCATCTCACTCGGGTCTTTATCTTTCATATTAATAAGGTAGACCCTTTTACCCATGTTTAAAAACTGTTCTGTATACTCTAATGCCTTCTTAAAAGCATCCTTGTCTAAAGCAATGTAAATGTCTTCAACTTTACTTTCTACTAGTTTTAACAGTAGTGCTTTTGATATTGTTTTTCCCTGTATTGGAATTACATTCCTCTTAACTGCCATTGCATCAAACATTCCCTCAACCAGTATTACGGGCTGGTTCCAGTTTATCGTACTTTCAAACACAACGATATCTTTCGAGATTTCCGGATTCCTGTATTTGTGGAATGCATTCTCGAAAGTTCTAGCTGTAAAAAAATTTAATTGATTTGCTTCGTTGTAAGACGGTATAATAATCCTTCCTTCGTATTCCCCTTTTGTACAATATCCTATATTATATTTTAAGAAGTCCCTTTCTATAAAGCCTCTACGGTATAGGTACTTTCTAACCTTGTTTGCTATAATTGATGTTTGGGATGCTTGATATAGTGGTTGAAACTCTTTTGGTAAATCTACTACCTTATCTGGAGCATAATACTCTTCTTCTCCCTTCCCAATATACTTAAGTATTTCATATGCTTGACTTTTGGGTACTTCTATCTGCCTCAGTAGGGACCTAATTGTTTTTCCTTTAAGTCCACATACCCAGCAAGCAAAAGCGTTTTCTCCTTTTTCATTCGTATGAAAGTTTACTTCTAATTTAGGTTTGTCGTGATTACATTTAGGACAGTTAAATGCATAGTTATCCCTTGCTCTTTTAAATGACTTTCCTAATATATTCTCAATAAAACCTAATAGTATTGTATTGGTCATAACCCTAATGTAATAAAAAAAGCTTGAATAAACAAGCTTTCTTTCAATTATTTTATGTATCTTTATACTAAACGTCTATTACCTTTACTCGACCCTTACTATCCTGCATTATATTTTGCATTCTAATTGATCCTCCCGTGCCTTCTAGGTCTGGGTATATCCCCAACTCCTCTGCTTCTTTTTTTATATTTTCTATGGGAACTTGAGCTTCGGTACCCGTATAGGGGTAGAGTAGTTGCATTTCTATTGTTCCTAGGTTACTACTGTAGACAGTAACGCCGTGTATATATGCGAAATATTTTGTTTTTATTTGTAGAATCTGTTGTGCATCTTCCAACTCCTCTGAATCAGTTGTAACTTTAAATACTCTGCCGTTAAGTTCTAAGGCAGTTCCATACTCTCCCGAATCAATAATAGTCGCACCCTCTTTTATTAGGTCGTCTACAACTACACTAAACTCTTTGGATGGTTGAATAACTTCTTTTAGTAACGTCACTGTTATTATAGCTATATTTCCTTGGCAGTAAATGATTTTGCACCCCTTGGAAGAGACTGTCCATAGTCCAGTTTTACTTCCCCTGATTTTACTTTTTCAATCGCTTCTTCTTCTGAATTTGCTTTAACCTTAACATCGCCCATTTCTTTTTCATCCCCACTCTTACCGTATCGGTACCAGAACTCTACCCTATATTCCTTTTCTTTAGCCTCGTATATCGGTTTTTTTCCTTTTGATACCTTTTTAGTTTCTCCTTCAGAATCTTCTTCGGGAGTTTCTTTCGCCATCTTTGTTAGTATGTTTCTGAAGTCTTCAGTGGTTCCTCCTTTTGTTTTTCCCCCCGGGGAGTATTTCGAATACCCCTGTAGATTTTCCTTTATTAGTCTTATCAGTTCCGATCTTTTCATTGTACCTTCTTTATTGTTAAGTATAGTTCTCTTTTTATATTGTTTCTTTTTGGGCCAATGTTTAACCTGTCTCTAACATGTTCTCAATATCTCTCCCATAGTATAATAACTTTTTTAATAACAGATAAGTAAATACTATTCTCTCTGTCAATTACACTATACAAAATCCTTTCTATAGAATTTTCCTAGAATATTATCGTTAAAGTATATTGAATCTACTTCTAATACTTCATTTATAAATAGGTATTTAGTTTCGTAATAGGTTAGTAGTTTCTTACTCGATACAAAGATAAGTATTTTTCTATCAAACTCCAACTGTTTTCCTTCTTTTATTAGTTTTTTTATCTCTAAATTTGACCCGTAATAGGTTTTCCAATCTGTTTCCCTCCTAACAACCTTCTTCTTACTTGATCTCCTATCTGTAAGTAGTATTAGCTCTTTTTTACCTAAAGCTTTTTTTTGTACAGATATAAGCTGTTTTCTTCCTAGGTACTTTTTACCTGTTGGAATATGTGTTACTTCATATATAAATCCGAATGTTGATTCTGGCATATCTATTAACTCTGCTACTTCTATACCTTCGTATTTCCACATTAGATATCTATTTTAACTACCATTGTCATCTCAGTATTTGCAGATTTTGGTACCGGTTGTCCCAGTTTCCCGACTGCTATTAGTTCATTTACATCGTTGTAAAGTCCAATTGTTGTTATGTATGGTTGAAAGTCGATTCCAACTATGTTTATGTCTTTATCTCCTGTTAATAAACTACCGCTACTTTCGTATAGCTCTCCCTGATTATCGTAAGAACCTCTTACAGTTTTACTCTGTGCGGAAGGATTATATGTTGAGTTATATTCAAATTCCCCAATCCTACACCGGTAGCTGTGCGTGTATAGTCTATGATTTGACTTCCAGTTTAATTTATATATCCCCACCTCATCTATTATGTCTATATATTCTTGACTTGTTATAATACAGATTCCATGGGCGTAAATACTGTCACCTACGTATACTTTCGGAGAACTTCCAGATAGATACAATAATCCCTCACCGTCGTCCTGAATTACCGGTCTACTTCCTGATATTATATTTAATATTATGGAGAAAGAATTCCCCGGTTCTATATGTGTTCCGAATAAGTTCCTAGGTATTGAGTATATGTGTGAACCTGTAATAAGGTTTCTTGAGTTGGTGTTTTCTAGTGTAGTTTCGTAGTGATAGTCATAGGAATGTGAAACTATCTCACCCAGTATTTTAGTGGGGTAGTAAAGTTGCTGAAGACTTGTAAGGTAGCTACCCGTAGCTAAGTGCTTTTCTATTCCATAAGAAGTAAAATCACCTCCAGAGACTGACCATTCCTTTCTAGCAGTATGAACTGTTATAAAGGCGTCTTGCTTGTTTAGTTTCTTGTATGCACCCATTGTTCACTAGTAGTCAAGTTTTATTCGTAACAATGTTTCTTTTGTAAAATCTTTTAGTAAGGGTCTTGAAAGTTTTGCTACCCCTAAAAGGTCATTATTATCGTTATAAAGACCCACTGTAGTAATATAAGCTTGTGGACTATTAACCATTATACTGTGTCTCAGTTCTCCCGAACCTACAATGTTTGAAGGGTTTGTTGAATAGTTATATTCACTGTTCCTAACCCTAACAAATATGTAGTTCGATGAAACAGTCTCTTCTGATCTTAATAAAAAGTTTCCCCCTGCTACTATTGCGTTGTAAAGTGGTTTCTGATTTTGTCCGTCTACTGCAGATGCTTCGTTTATATTAAGGTTAAGTCCATATGCTGAAGGATCTTTAAAGGCATCTCCGTTTAATAATACTATACCTACGTCTGGTAAGAATTTTCCATAAGAACCTGAACTAGGGTGAAACCCTGTACCAAGGTATGCTGTTCCGTTTGAGCCACTTACTATATCATATACTCTTCCTACATCTAGGTATGAAACCGTACTTGAGTCTAAACTATTATCCGTTAGTCTTAGTGTATTACTGCCGCTTGTAAGGGTAAGGTTAAAACTCGCAGGGAGTAGTTTTTCTTTAAATCTCGCTCTACTGATAGAAAGTGCGTAGATAGACTTGGGTGTTATGTTTCCGAAAATAAAATTATTATTCTCATCTCCATTTACCAACGTTCTATACTGTCCATATACTATCGAAGAAGGAGATTTTCCAGCTATTCCCGATATCGGTAAAGAACCGCTTCCAACACTATTTCCATAGGCTATTGAAAATTGTACTTCTGCAGCTGGGTCGTTAGATCCTGTCTGATAAATATTGTAGTAGTATTTTCCCGATTCTAATACGGTCTGAGATCCTGTATGGAAAGATGTAAGGTTTGTAACCTGCCCTGTCCAAGCTGGGGCAACTATAGAATCAGCACTAATTGTAATATCTTCTTGGTCAAATCTTTTAAATGACATATCTTATTGTGTTACTTGTATAATAGTTAAGGGAATTGTTATTCTAGCTCCGGAATCTCTACCTATTACAGTGATTGTTGTTTGTAGTTGTGTACTTCCTCCAAAAAGGGTATTAACTGTTGTACCTGTTAGGTTAATTGAGGTTCCTATTACCGTTTTTGATACGTTGGTTCCTAAAGTAGTCGATGAATTTAAAGCTTTTACCTCCACTGTATTGACTCCTACTCCATTAAACGAACTAAGTACCCTAGCGTCTGCAATCGTTACTACGTATCCGCTAGATTCAAACGTATTAGAAGCTCCTAAGTAGTTTAATGTTTGTGGAGTTATTGCTAAAGATGCTCCTTGTTTTAATCTAATAGCTGCAAAACCTACATCTAATATCGGTAATCTTGCAGTACCTCTTGGTAGTGTTGTTAGCTTATATTTCATTATCTGATTCTCATCAGGGAAGGCTTCAAGTAGCGGCATTGCTTCTATTGCTTCTCCGTAGTATGCAGATCCGAGGTGATGGTTTGGATTATACAGAGTATAGTCTATTTCGTCATCTGCTAAGGCAAACTGTGTTATTTTAAAAGACCCGTCCCCTCTTGCAAGAAGTTCTCTTCCTTTCTTTGTTAGTATAGCATCTACCGTTACTACCGAATTGTTTAAGTATCCCATTACTGTTTTATTGTGTTTAGTTATAAATATATGTTTTTTTTATTTACCTTCCTAATAAGGTCTACGACGAAAGGCTTCCTGTTGCTGAATATCCTTCACGGTCTAGAAGTAGTATGTCTCCGGATACCTGTATCCACAGTTTACCTTCTTCTATAAATCGGACCCTGTTTCGTTCTAATTCAAAAACCCTACTAGTATTCTCTACTATACTAATTCTGTCTGTAAAAATAATTGTTGCTTTTGATGTATGCATTTCCCCCCTCAATACTGTTACTAGTTCCTGTGCGAACTGGTGATTAACTGCTACTACCTTTACTATTTCTTTAGGGACGGTTGTACCTTGAGTAACTATGTGTAGAAAGTCTCCTACCTCTACTCTAGAGTTACGAGGGAACGTTTCTCCAGTAAAGGGGATTAAGACTACTTCTGTTGCCGTACTACTGTATTCTTCAAAAGATTTAAACTCCGGAGTAACCTTTGGAGGAAGTGAAGGTGAAGGTACACCTATTTTTGAATCTTTTCCCGAAATATTTAGGTAATTCTTAACTGTTCGTGTCTCTGTTGGTGCCGTTTTAATTACCGTGTCTGAAGTATTAATGGAATATAGTACTCCGGTAAAAGAGTTTCCAGCAATTGTTGGAGGTACTCCTCCATACTCCGTTGCAGAAGTGCTTGTACCCCTATACCTTGCATTTATCCACCCTGTTAGTGTATAGTTACTATCCTGTACTGGAGCCGGTTCAGGGTGTCCTGTTAGGATACTTTCCAGATTACCTGGGTGTATTTTATTTTCTCCCCTGTCGGATTTCACGAGTATGTTTGAAGTTCTATCTACCGTTTTACTCCCATAGAGGGCGTTGTACTCACCTGTTAGAAAAGGTAACTCTGTACGAGCCGGTTCTATTATAAGGTCTGTGTTATAAGATTCGTACTCTGTTATATCCGGTGTTGGAGCGGGGTTGATTTCCGGTCTTAAATACTCATCTCCTATATTCGGGGCAATTGAGAAGAAATAGTAGCTTCCCACTACATCCCTGTCTATTGGAATATTAATACGGTCCAACCTAATAGTCGTGTATGTTCCTGCACCTGGTACCCTAAAAGTAAGTGCTGTTGCCTGTTGTAGTTGTTTTATATTTTCTTCTGTTATTCTTACCGAAATAGCATCTAACCTGTTTATACTGTCGTAAAGGTTATATAGTAGGTTAAAAAGAGTACCGTCGCTACCTAGTACAGGAGCGTTTGTAGGGTTTATGTGTAAATACTTAAAGGATTCTAGGTTCATAGTTATGTTTTTATCTCTGTTGTGGTACTACTTCTACGTAAGACTCTCCTTCAGCTGACTGGAATTCATATGTAAATGTTGCTGTATATGTTCCTACCGGTACTATAAGTTCACCTCCGTTTTGAGTTCCCGATGACTGGCTCGTACCTATTCCACTAATTGTTAGTTCTGCAGTTACTAGGTCTCCTGTTACTTTATAGCTTGCTGCCCTTAACTTAGTACTTGCTTCCGTAACCACTAATGTATATATACATATTCCTGCTTGTGTTCCTGTAAAGTAAATGTGTGGTATAACGTTACTTTCACATAGTCCCGAAGTCTTCGTCCAGGTCTGTCCTGAAACTAGTACCGGTATTCCCTGTACTGTTAGGGTAGTGTTAGCTGCACATGACAGTATACTATTGTCTTTTACCGTAATTGTTAGGGATGTCCCTGCAGGTTGTAGTACTGTATAGCTGGATGGAGATACTATTCCTTCCACTGTTCCCCCGTAGGATGCAGTATATGAATTATTAGTATTTACTCCAGTTGTAAACCATGTGGTTAAATCATATACACTTCCTGTAGTAATCGATACAGGTACAGTGGCTGTTACAATGTCACAATAGTTTGTAATATACCTCACTATGTGTTCACACCCTCCTATATCTGTTTTTGACCCTGTTATATAGTGGGATATGTAATTTATGTTTGGAGAAAATGTGTATGTACCTATACCTGTAGTTATGTCTACAGATGCACTCGTGTACAACATATTCGTAAGCGGTATTGCTGAGAAGTCTAGTGGTATGTTTCTTGGGTTACGGTTTAGTAAATATACTGGACTTCCTATACCTGTAATACTTAGTGAACATACATTTAAAGGAAACTCTGATATTAAAACTGCTCCGTAGGAATATGGTTGCGGTATTTCTACCTTATAGGGGTTTCTACTGTTCCACTCACTACTAGTCAGTCTTATCTTACTTCCCGAAAGTATTCCATCGTACTTAGCTTCCTGGTGTGTATGATCTTCTCTAGTTTCTATCCCACCCGGTGTCTGTACTCTTTCGTAGTACACCGTACTATACTGGTTCTGTGCTCCAAAAGAACTTCCAGTAGAACTTTCAATAAAAGCAGTGTCGATTGACCCCGTATATTCAGGTTGTGTTACCGATACTCTTACTGACTTTGCTTTAGATCTCTGTAGTAAGTGGGGTTTTATAATTATACCCGTATCTACCAGTGCTCTACCTGGTATAAAGTCCTTAACTATTTTGAAAATCGTATTATCAAAAAACTTAATAAGTCTTACATAATCTTTTATATCGTACCTATCTAGATTCTCCAATACCTGTATAGTATAGTGTTTTAAACCTGTGTAGGAATCTGTACCCAAATCTCTTGGGTCACCTATGTACGTATCAATATTAAATGTAATACTGGATGAAGAAACTATATAGTTGTCTATGTCTTGTGTTGGTGAAAAACCAACTTCTATGGTATGTAAATCATCCGTGTACTTCTTATCTCTTCTAACTATAGGTGTACTGCTTGAAAGAGTACTTCCTTCCACAATACTACCTGTATTATCCAATCTTATTTTTCCTAGTGACCCCGTATGATACCTGTAGTCCCCGTAGTAAGGACCTTGACTACTATTTACACCTCCATATGTCTTAATTGTAAGTATGTCTGCAGGTATACCGTAACAGTTTATTAACGACCTTAGTCCCCTTTCTGTACCCTTTGTTTTTAATAGTAGTGGTAGGTTATGATAAATTCTTTTTTGTACTTCCTTATTGTAGTTATCAAAAGACGAGGGTAATACCGGTGTATTGGTTCCGATCAAGGACCCTGTTACATACGTGTTTATTATTTCGTTTCCCGGTTGATATACTTCTCCTATAAAAGACCCTAGTAGGTTCTCGATTGAGTTATTAGATGTATATAGGTTCACTCCGAAGTTCCTTAGAACTTCTCCTACAAGATCTTTTGATATTCCATAATCTAACCTATTATCATTGTCATACTTATCCGTTACAGCCTTACCGTATAGCCATAGTATATCGAAATGCTGACCAATCATCAATACAAAGGTTAGGTAATTATCGTTATTTCTATCTTCCCTTAAGAAACTCGGTATACTGTTTATAAGTGAGTTTTGGTTTAAATTATCGTACGCGACCGCAACCCTATGTTGGTTTAAGTACCAAGAAATAGCTTCAGCTTCTGTGCTTAGTGTATTTTCGTACGGTTTAGTTGTGTTTGTTTTTGGCCAAGCTGTTGATGATGATTCGTAATAAAGGTACCTTTCGTAATGGTCAAAATTCCCTATAGTTCCTATAATAAGGTTTTCATACTGGGAAATACTCCCTGTTACCCCCTGAGATCCTGAAGTCGTTGCTTGTATTAGTAGTAGTCCTGCTGTATAGTTCTCTATTAGTTCCAACTTATACTTAAAGTTTAACAATCTTTCCTCTGCTGATGAGAAGTGTATAAAGTTTGAATACTCTGAATGTTCTGTAGAAAGTTCTATGCCTTTTTCTGCAAAAAGAGAATATATTTGACTGTTTGTATTATTAATGGGGTAAGAAAACAGGTCATTGTAGTTTACATATCCTGTTGGTACTACGTTATGATCTGATATGTCCAAATAAAAGTTTGGAGACCTTAGGGTAGGTGCTTCAATTTCATCAAAGGTTGTTGTTGATTCTATTTCAAAAATAACAGAATCGGAAACTATTTCAACTATTGACAGTGTTGATTTCTCTTCATACACTGTTGGTAAAGGTTCGTAAAGCTTTACTACCAGTGCTTTCTGTCCGTTTAGTAGTACCGTATCAATATTAATACCTATTAGTAGGTCATTATTGCCGAAATCTAATCTAAATTCACTAAAGTAAGAATGTGTAGTAAGTTTTACTTTTACTTCTTCTGTATAGTTAACAAGGTCATCTGTACCTAGTTCGAGGGTCTGTAACCTTAGTTCTGTTCTATCTGGGGAGATACTCTCTACATAGTGGGTTACGGTTGTGTTATCGGTACTATACAGATCTTTTGTAAAGTGATATAGTAGTTTTACGCCACCATATTCGTACCCGTACTTCTTAGTATCATCAACGGGATTAATAGTAATACTGGATGCCCCTGATTTGCCTGCCGATTCCGCACTTCCTAATAGTTTATAGTTTTTATAGTTATAGTAACTATCTAATAGTTCGTCAGATAGGGAAAGAATATGTAACTGTACACTGTCTTTTTGACTATTAAAAAGGTTGTTAAGTTCATAGTTTGTTATTAACTGTTTATCGGCTAACGAAAACTGCTCAAAACCTACTATGTACTCCGGTAACTCCTGATTAACTGTATATGTAGTGGTTGCCATTATTGTATTGTTTCTAAATCTAAAATCTGTTGATTAGCTAACAGTAGTTGCTGTCTTAGTTGTCCTATCTCGTCCAAAAGTGGTTGAATTTCTTCTGTTGTTTGTTGAAACCCCACTATCTCTACACTTCTCTTAACGAGATATTCATGTGAGTTTGTGTCACCGTTTACATCTATAAGATAATAAAGTTTTTCGTATAACCTAAACAGCTCCTCAGGGGTATCGTTTTCAACATCCTCTAACGGCTGTGTAAAGGTCATAAAATCCCTATTAACAACCTTATTAAATTCGGCAGAGCTAAAAACTAGTTTCCGTATTTCAATATTACTATCCATTTCTTACTACCTTAAAAATATTACCACTATCTACTATAGTTGTACTTCCGTCTATATCTGTCTTTATTACAATTCTATAGTATCTTTCCGGTTGTAAACCGTCCATATATGTGTCAAAAAACGGGCCAGATGTATCGCAGCTTACTTTTGTAAACTGTACATCAAAATCTACCACCATTTCTTCTGTATTATCATCTACTAGTCCCCAATAGCTTTCTCTGGGTAATGCGTAATTCTTTAGGTAAATAGAGTTTGTTGAAAAGGTCCTAGCCGGGTACTTTGGCCTAACTGCTAACCTAAATCTCTGCTTCCCACTACCTTTATACTTTCCACTATTGTTTATTATACCTATTGTTGATATTCCTGTTAATAACGTCTCTAGGCTACCTGTACTATATAGACTGTCATCCCACTTTATATTTAGTGAAGGTGGGTATATTGTATTCGTATCTCTACTATAATATTTAAGGTTTATTGATGCTGATGTATTATATTCAAGACTATCTTCTAATTTAATTATAAATCCGTTATTTTCAAGTGTCTCGTTATAGTGTTGTACGACACTGTTGGTGACGTCCAATTCAATATCGTGCGAAGAGTATAAACCGTGACTCTGTATTGATTCCATATTTACCCCTAACGAACCTGTAAACCATGTACCTCCACCTGTTGTTCCTGGAGTAAACGAACCTGTTACCCCTGTTTCAAAATTCGAATCTGCCCAGTTATTTGTTCCGCCAACGCTTCTGTAGAACCAACTAGCCCCTGTATTATTTGTTGGTAAATCACCGTACTTACCTGTACCGTTGTCCCAACCTGTGGATACCGGGTACCCGTATATCGTATACCCGAGCGGTATGTCGTATGCATCTGCAAGGTACACACATAAGCTTGCACTGTATTCTATGTTTTCTCCTACTTTATTGTCAATCAGATCCTTAAGTTCTACACTACTAAACTGTAGAAGTATACGACTTACGTTTGCTTTACCTACCGAGTCAAGGTGTCCCGCTATCTCTAATATCTCATCTCTACCCGTATTACCTAAAGGTATTTCCGATGAGATAAACAAATCTTTTTCCGGAAATAGTTTATATATTGCCATTTTTCTTTACTATAGTACTGTTATTCTTCCTTTTATATCTACTTCTGGAAATTTAATTTCGAATATCATAGGATCGTATGATGGGTATACTATGTTATTTCTCGTAGCCCCTTTTATGTCGTATGAATATTCTGAATAGTTCCCCCCTACCTTGTTTGTAATGTCTACTTTTTGAACTGTCTGAACTCCTTTAACTCGGTCTAGTGCTGCGTATATATTCGAGAGTATAATCGGTTGATTTATATTCCACTTTGTTATTTTAAAGTGATCTTTTACTACACCTATACACTGTAGTAGTACGTCCCCTCCCAAGTAGTTTGGTCTAATAATTAATTCAAAAGTAACACCTATATTTACTACAAACGCATCTTTTATATTAATTGCATCTGTTAGTAGCATATACTCTGATAAGTATGTTTTTAGGTTCTCTTTAAGACTTGTTGTAGGTTGTATAAGGTTTCTATTATTGTCGTAAGCTAGGGTATACATCGATAAAGACAGTGGGTTACTGTCTACTATCGAATCTACTGCAGAGTTACTGTTGGTAAGCTGGTCCTGTGCAATGTAGATTTTTCCTACTGATCCATATTTAGATGGAATAGAGAGGGCCCTTACTGTGTAATCCTGTAACGTTACAGCTCTTCCCTGTTCGTTGAAGGACCTTAAGGCATTTTGTCTTATTTCTTCAACCGTGTCACCGTCTTTACCCCCCGTTGCTGCTAATGGATTATTTACACTAAGGGTGTTTTCTTTACTACTGTTTCCCGTATTTGTAAATCCAGTTAGGTTTACAACTGTGTTTGCGGGTACATTTGCTGTAGCTGTTCCCCCTACGATGTAGTTTACTGTAAGTGTTGTGTTTGACGGAGCTATACCGTATGTACCTGTTACTAAGAAGTTTGTAGGGTCAAAAGCATAGCCTATTCTTGATATTCCCTGGTTTGAACCTATTCCCACGTTCGTTGGGTCCGGGGTAAGTATTTCATCACTTGTACCTGTAATTCCTGCACCAAACTGTATTTGTAATTCTCCTGTACCCACTACTCGTGTTGTAAATCTCCTAGGTACTCTTTGTAGATTTAACATATACGGTACTTTTCCCGAATCTGATAGTATATTTTGTTCATCTAAAAACACTGTATCTTGTCCTAGGAAAGGAACTTCGTACCACTTAGTATTACCTAGTTCTCCCGATGTTATCGATAATACACCTACAATGTTGTTTTCTAGTATTGAGAAGGTCTTAAACTTTTCAGCTCCACCCACTACCTCTGTTACTACTTTTATCTCTCCAGAAAAGGCTGTTACCTTTTTGGTAAACCTAAACTGATTTGGTTCTCCACCCATGTCTAAAGACTCTACAGTAACTGTAGTCGGATCATAGGAACTTGAAAAAGAAAAGTCAATAGGTTTATCTACATAGAACCTTGTCTGCCCCGTACTATTTGATGTTACCTGTGTTCCAGCTGCTAACTGTAGTACTTGTGTCCAGTTCGGTTGACCGTCGACTGCATCAACGAGATGTGAAAATTCCAACTCTACTTCCGATACTGTTGTAACTTTCGGTCTATACCCCATCATATTGGCCATGTTGTAGAGGTTACTTGGTACTTTAGCATACTGTAAGTATGTCTCCTGTAACTGAGTGTCTTGATAAAAAGATAGTACATCTCCCACGTAGGCAGCCATTTCAATAAACATCATACCCGGTGAGGTAGGAGAAAAATCGTTGTAGGTGTTTGGAAAATAGTTTTTTGCATACTCCATCAACTGAACTTTAAAGTCGGTAAAGTCTCTATTAACGTATTTTATATCTCTATCTTCAGCCATTATTGTTCAAAGTTTATTACTATTTCGTCCTCTATGTTTGTATTTTTTATACTGTACTTTAAGTAAAGAGTAAGTGAATTTGAATCCGGAGTAGAACCTGTTACCAGTTTTCTTATTTCTATATTCGGGAACCAACTGTATACTCCTGATCTTACTATCGCCTCTATCTCCACTTGTTTATCTTCAGTAGCTTGTGTAAACAACAGGCTTCTCAATCCTGCCCCTAGGTTTGTATTTAAAAATCTTTCTCCCGGTTCTGTTAAGAGAAAATTTATAAGATTCGATTTTAGTGCTTCCTGAGTGGTATATGTAGTATTAAATACCGAGGTTGAGCTAAATGGTAGTCCTACCCCTATACCAACGCTTGGTCTTAAATCTAACGGATTTCTTTGTTGTATTTCAAATGCCATTATCCTCCTAATCTTTCTTTATCTTTTTTAACCGATTCATTAAAAATAGCTGCAGCATTCTTAACAAAACTAAGCTTTGAAATATCGATTCCAGGTTCGTTCATTAAACTGTAGTCCACTGTAGACTGTCTCCCTATTCCCGGATCCTCACCGTGTTCTAATACTTTCCCCTGTTCCGAATAAGTAACTTGCATTTCTCTTCTCGTTTCATTGAGAAGGTCCATTATAGTATCTCCTGTCTTCTCCATACTTCGTGTTAGTGGACCGTAATCCCTGTATACCTGTTCTCTAGAACCTGCTTTTGCTACGGGCTTAAGGGTTTCGGATAAAATTGTCTCCATTTCCTCTCTTACTGCTTCCCTAACCGCTTTTTTTATTAGTTTACTAAATTGCTCTGTCTTCATATTAAATAAATAGTTATGTTCCTATATTATGGTAAGTAGTTATCAATCCGAAACTTTAACTCGTCAATAAGTACCTCTGTATTTGAACTAAAAGATGATGGACCGTATATTACCGTTATTCCCACCCCATCTTGTGCTATTGCATACCTCTTCGGTGCAATTGCCGGTGAATTTGGATCTTGCTGTATTAGTAGTTTGTATCCCTTGTATATTTCTCCCTGTTGCAAACTCTCTGAACTAATAGGGGGCTGTGCTATCCCCAGTATTTCTACTAAGTCTGCTGAGTTATTTCCTGTACTAGAAGCGCAGATTTGAATCGCTATGTCTACTGACTCTAATTTGTTCTTTAGTTTGACGAGGGTCGATAGTGTTGTATTTACAATTGAAAGAATTGCATTCTTTTCATCTTCTAATCTTGTAATAAGTTTGTCAAGCTGTATTAGTGTATCACTATACCTGGTTAGTATGTTAATTGGGATTCCAAGTCCTCCCGACATTGGCGGTATAATTGCTGTTGGAATTGGAATAGACTTAATAACCTTTACAGCTGCCTTTGCAGTTGTAATTGCTCCACTTAGTTTGTCTGCTAGAGAACTAAACTTACGTACCCTACTTTCAAAACTAGTAATATGCGTTATTAGTGTGTTACGTATCTTAATAATCTTCTGCAATTCCTTACTGTTAGGGCATTTATTTGAGAACTTCTTAAGAATATCTAATACTGTACTTTGTATTTGAGACACCAGCCTTCCTTTAAGTGTTCCTACCTGTCTTGCTATAATTCCCGATATGTTTGATTTACCTACCACTATTCTGTAAATACTTTATTAGACTTAAATTGCTTTATTCTAGTTTTCAGCGACCGTATTGCTGCTTCCAGTCCCGGTCCTGCAACATTTAGGTTCGTTACGGGTCCTCCACTTACCGAAGAAGCAGATGCCATTGCAGTAGCGACGTCCCTTAGTGAATCCAGTAAAGCGTTTATCCAGTTCTCAAACTGATTTCCCAGTATAAGGGGTTCCCTAGTTTCACTTGGTGAAGTTCTTGCTGCTTTACCTAAATAGATTTTACCAGCATCTAGACATATATACTCTTTTCCATCAAAATTTAGGGTATTTGCATTCATCCCTATTGACTTTTTTGCAGAAATAAAAGCGCTTTCGTTTTTTGCATTAAAATACAACCTTCCTGCATTTACTATTATTTGGTTTCCCCTATATTGATCCGGTACTGTTGGAACCTCCGTATAACTATCTCTTTTATCATTAGCTGACTGTAACGGTACTTTATGGTCTGAAAGTAGGTATATTGAATTGTTATCTTCGTTAATATTTTCTTCTACTAGTTTACTCCCACTACCTGTTACTACCTGTCCATTACTAATAATTACCACCGGTTTACCACTGTTTAAGCCATCTATGTAGTTTAGGGCAGTTCCTTTGTTTCCCCCAAACCTGATTGACTGTCCCTGTCTACCCTCTAATAAGGTGTCCCCGGGGTTAGCTTTAAGTGGGCTAACTGTCTTATCTTCACTAAACCCCCCCAGTAGACTCTCCTTCCACTCCAACTGTTTTGTATCTGGAGCTGCATTATGGTGCGGGTGATTCCAGATATTTACAATCCCGGTCCAGTAAAGAGATGTAACGGTTGGGCTTCCTAGTGTTTTAAAACTTGGTCCCGGTTCTAGGTAGACTATTTCACCCGGTAAAGGTATCTGCCTAATTGTACAGTTTCCTTGAGGTGCAAAAGGTAACCCATCTACATTAACTTCATCTGTAGGAACTGTAAGCATCCTGTAGAAAACTCCATTAATCATACTACTGTCTTTATAGTGGGGATCGTTGGAATCGAGCACAACGTGTACGACCCTTCCTACCTGTACGGTTGAACTCTTCCCTGACTTCCCTCCACTTCTCGAACTACCTATCGAGCTGGCATTCATGTGATACCTATACGCCATTACTCTTCTTTGTTTCCTAACTTACCTTTACCCAGTTCTTCTGACTGTTCCAAAATCTTAGCCAATTCTTCGGGGTCAAAGATATCTGAATATCCTTTCTGTCCACTGTCCATCCTTTGTACTATTGCAGCCATTTTAATTAGGTGGTCATCGTTTTTAATCCCTATTTCCATATACTCTTTTATTAGTGGTACGACTAGGGTAGCGTCTCCTAAACTTAGTACAAGGGGTCTTAGTTCCCCTATAAGTGCATTTATTTGTTGATCTTTCTTCTTAGAGTTGTCGTAAATCTCCTTTAATAGGTCTGAAAATTTCTTTTTACCGAAAATTGTTAATTCTAATCCCATGTCTATATTCTTTATCTTATAAATATCTTAGTTTTTATTACGTACTACGTAACCTGCTTTTTCATAATTACTATATATATCCCAAAAGATTTCTTTTAGTTTATTAATTACCCTCGTTAGTGTAGGTGTTTCACAGTCTGTCATTTCCCTAATGTATATGTATAGGGCTTTCTTTTTAAATATATCTAAATCGTAACGGGTTTTAAATAGTGTTAGAATTGCATCAGCAACTTCCTGTTCCTGTGATCTAATAAACAGCTCTTCCATATTTTCGTAGGAATATTCTACAAACATATCCACTAACTTCTTAAGGCTAATACTTCTTTCCGATTCGTAATTATGTTCGGTCTCGTATGAATCGTCTGTTTCTTCAAAAGTTCCTATTTGCTTTAACTTCTTATAGTTTATATTATTATAGTTTATTAACCACCGTTTTACTATCGTCTGAAAGTACGAGAAAGCTTTTGCTCCATTGTTAGGGTCAAATTTACATATCTTATCTTCGACTAACATTGTTACGACATCGTACTTTAGGTGTTCTATACTTTCCACATCTAGGTAGTAAAATTTAAAGGTATGTATAATATTTTCAGCCATTTTATAAAACGGTTGGTAAAGCTCTTTAGTAAAAATGCTATTCCTTAGTACAGGGTCAGAGGTTGAGTTGTAAAGTACAACAGCAGCCTCTGTTTCCGCAGTAAAGTAGTAATTACTCTTCTTTATTTTTTCCATAATCTTCCGGTAGACGGAAGGTGTTTATCGTATCTTGTATTTCTTTCATAAAATTAAAAAAAGTTCCAATTTCGTCATCTGACCTAAAAACACCTCTCTCGTCTAGTTTATCTATATATAATTTCGACTCCTGTATAAGATAAGAAACTTTCCTAAGGTAACCTACTTGAGATTCTATAACATCTTCTTGTTTACTAACCTTCCTATGTAGGTTATATACAAGGTAGGTTAAAACTAAGACTAAGCACGTTGACAATACTACCACTATCCACATATTTTTATTTATTTTTATTTATTTTTTACACCTAAAGACTCTTTCCACCTATCGTACTCTACTTTTGCAGCTAAAAAGTCAGCCTGGTGTAATATATAGGTAATATTACTTCTTAATTTTGAATCTGGATTATATGAAATATAGTAAGGTTTATTAACATCATCGTAAAGTCCATCATGTAACTTAATCGCCATATATTCATTCTGAGTCATTTTAATTCCGTAATGTTGAAGAATAAAAAGGGACCTATCTTGGATTAACATAAACTCTAGTTCCTTATTACTTGTATATCTTTCCCCTAATTTATCTATCCTCCACTGGTCTGTCTGTTTTATATAGTTCGGAGTGTCCTTTAGTCCTACCTTTCCTAGGTCGTGGTTAAGAGCTGCAAATACTAGTTCCTCATCTGAGAAGTTTATACTTGTTCCCATTCCTTCCCAAAGTTCCTTAACCTTTAACGAACACTGCACTACCCTATTAACATGATCTATATAGCCTCCTGGAAATGCATTATGAAATGAGGGTTTCCCTGAGGCAGGTGCTAATACGAGCGTATCTGCAAGGTCTTCGTACATTTCTAGTAACTGTTCTTTTCTTTCTCCAGTAACGAAAGTTTTAACTATTTTAAGGTGTTTTGCCCAATTAGACCCTATTTGCTCTGCTGTTAGTTCCATAAGACTAATCTTGAGATTCTGAATTTAATAGTGACACAATGTCCTCTAACTTCTCTAATATGGTACCTACCTTATTAAAAGCCTCATCATTTTCCATACGTCGAACAAGGTAACCTATCATCTTAATATCTGCCCCTAATCTTTCTAATTTTATTAGAACAACTCCTTTATTTCTCATACACTCCTATTATTATTATTATTATTATTATTATTATTATTATTATTATTATACTACTACACTACTTACCCTATCTTATTATATTATATTATATTATACTATATAGTAGTACTAATATCCTATACTACTAAAATATAGTTATAAAATAATAAAAATAATTCTAATAAACTACTGCGGTTTTTCGGGGGGTTTCGGTACAGTACCCTCGCGCAAATAAGTAATATATACATCACCCACCTAGTAACTTTTTTTTATGGGAACCTTAACGACAATATTTCCTGCACCCTCTAAAAGTATACATTGACAGGCTAGCCTTGAGGTAGATCCTAGTGCCTCTACCCTCTCTAGAAAATATATTTCTTCAGGAGTAAGGGGTTCTAAGTACTCGTCTCCCTCTACTACGTAGATATGGCAAGAACTACAGGCACAATTGCCCCCGCAGTCGTAATCTAGATCTATATGAACTTCTAAAGCTACTTCAAGTAGTGAGTTATGTGGAAGAACACTGTCGAGAGTGAGACTGTTAAAGTCTTTTTCTTCATAATTGAATATTACTTTATACATGTGTTTATTTAATTTTAGTATAGTATAGGTTCACCTACTTGGTACATTGCTCCTACCTCTCTAATCTTATCTATAGCTTGAAAAGGACTAAGGGTAAAAAATTCTCTTTGATTGCCGAGGTTAGTAGACTGTCTTAGTACTTGAAAGTAACTATGAACTTGCTGCTCTATCTTAAGTGCACTTCCCTTTTTTACAGGTAAAGCAAAGATAGGTTCCCATTCTACTAATGTCGAAGTTGCATTTATACCTGCTACTCTCTTCTCTACCGTTGTAGTCGTCATACCTATTTTTACTATACCTGGGTATCCTTTATTCATAAGTACGTAAACGTACTCTATTTCGTCCTGAACTTTCTCCACTATTATACTATTCTCGAGTCCATGTAAATATCTCCAGGAAAAATGACCCGGATCTAAAACCTCTATAATAAACTTACACCCGAAGAAGGATACTACTTTTTCAATATTAACTTTCGTTGCTCTGCTTTGTAGTATTATGAAGTTATCTTTCCAAGACTTGCCGTTAGTGTGTAAAATAGGTTCCAATGAATCGGGGGACGCGTCAACGATTGTAATGTGTCCGTCCTCTTCGAGTTTTAGTGCTTTAGAAAAGCTTAGTTTTTCTTGATACATACAATATTATTTAAAAAAATTGTAGATAAAGTAGGTAACGAAGAAAAGGACGTTTAGCGGCCAAAGCAAAATAACCCAGAAAATCTCGTTAGTTGTGTAAGGTTCCTCGGTAGTATAGTTCCTAATCGTACGGTCTATTAAAAAAGCAGTAGTAAGTCCGATAATTATGTAAACGGTTATTTGTGAAAATGTTGATAATAGCATAACTTTTTAGTTTTTAATTTGTATAGAGTTAAGATAGTAAAACTATTACGGGGTACCAACTTTTTCTTGGAAATAATCGAAATTCTTTTTTATAATGATACACTTTTCATAATACTCTTTTTCTTCAAAGTACCTTAACATTTCTGAAAATATCTGATTAATTACTTCCTCTGAGAAGTCTTCCTTAAGGTATGAGACCGTTTCTCCATCAATCTCCTTAATTCTCCCCAAGTAACTAAACAGTCCCGTAAAGTAGTTCATCTTTAGGTCCGCCTCAAGGTTAGAGAAGGTTTCTCCGTATTTATGTTTATAAAAGTTGTGAACAAAGGGGTAGCTGAGAATACCTTTTATTACAGTCCCTAGTAGAATATAGGGTGACCCTAGGAGGTCTTCTGTGGAAAGATCTTCATTAGTTTCAAAAATCGAAAATATTTTATCGATATTCATTTAATATAAATATGGTAAGATCCGGTATTAGGGAAAGTTGGCCAAAATTTTTTTTAGAATCTAGGGTTGTGTACCTGAAAGGTATTTACTATATTGGTATAAGAAAATAAGAGGAAGTTCGACATATAGAAGTTCATTGACATATTGATAATAAGGAGGAGAAACAGTTGAGAGAGGTGGGTAAATATATAATGAGCCCGTATTTGAAAAATTAGAGAAGTATATTAACCAGTAGGGGGGCGGAGACCCGACCCTAAACCCGTTGAGTTAAATTAACTCTCATTTTTACGTAACCTTGACCTAACCTTGACGTCAGGTGGAAAAAAGAGGACCTAAGTCCCCTTTCCCTAAAATACTACTTTATTCTCCCCAAAGTGCCAAGTCCTCAAACTTGTGAGTAACTTGGATCTTTTTTCCTAAAATGAACCTGTAGGCTGTAAAACTCTTTTTACCTACCTTTAAAATGTTAGCTTCGTAATCTACCATGATGTTCCTTGTTAGGTCTGTAGTTTTATAAACTCTGCTTATTGAATCAACTTCCATAAAGAAAGTACTAGTTGTAAAAGGTAACTTAAACTCTGCCCCTTCCATAAATTGTTCTCTTGTCATAACTTTTATTTGTTTAGTTTTTATCTCCTTATTAACTTACCTAAAGATAAGCTATTACTTTCAGACCAACAAACCTTTTTATAGTTATTTTTAAAAATAAAAGGAGCTACTAACTAAGTAACTCCCTTCTTCGTTCCTTTTATTTAGATATATAAGGACCTTACTTTCTCTTCTACTGACATCTTAGATACTTTTACGTCGTACATATTTGTTACATATTCCTTTCCCATTTCATATCCCATCCTTAATGTAATGTGACTCCCTGATTCGAATCTTATAACCACAGTGTCGAAATAGCTACTTCTGTTTCCTCTACCTCCATAGTGCGTAGAGCCTCTATCTTTCTTAACTTCTGCCTTAGGAAATAGTTCTTTATATTTCTCCATAGTCTCAGTGATAATTGTAAGCTCTTTGTTGAAAGCTCTAAACTCTACCTGTGCTCGTAGATTCTTTTCTTTCAACTTACGTAATAATGTAACAGCCTTAAGAGCTCTGTAGCTTCCTGTTATTGCTGCACACTCTAATTTATCTCCTTCCTTACCTACGCTCGAACTATTCTGAACTATTCTATTCTCTCCACTATAGTAGTACTTGTAGAGCAATCTTACACTTCCCTTACTGTGTAAGGATGTTTGTGTGTTACTAAATTGACTATCTCCATATCCAAAGGACCTTTCCTCAGTCACCTCTTCTACAGAGTGGTCGTTAGTGAAGTCTAGGCCCTTAATGAAGCCTGCACCCAATAGTTCCTTTTCTATAGAAAGGTAATTGTCTACACAGGCATTACAAAACTGTTTTGAACACAGAACAAAATCATCTACACTCCTCTGTTGGTCCAATGTTAAGACCCCTAAATCTAATTCTAATGTTTTCATAACTTTTATTTGTTTAATTTAGTTACTAGTACCCCTTACTACCAACACCCTAAAGGTAATAAAAAGAAAGCAGACTAACAAATAATCTGCTAACTTTTTTTAAATTATTTTATGGTATTTTTAGATTGATAAAATAGTTGATTCCCAATTTTTAAAGATTGAGAAGGATCGAATGCTTTTTTTTCATTTGCAAGAAAAGAAGAACTGTAGAAAATTTTCCCATCAAATTTAAGAGTGTGTTGTAATTTTTTAATTGTTTTCATAAGGTTTGTTTGTTTAGTTTTTATCTCTTATTAACTTACCTAAAGATAAGCCTTTTCCTTCTAACTACCAAACCTTTTCTCTTATTTAGAATGGATATGTATAAGGGAAAGGTCCTTAGAGCTTTCACCCTAGGACCAGCCCCAACTAAACAATATAGGTTATGAAACTATATATCTCTATTCCTTATCTTTAATATCCGATTAATTTTAAATCTATCTTCAGGACCCTTATCTCCTGCCCTTCCTTCGTCCTCAGTATTCCAGAATCTCCTACCTTACTGACTAACATACCTATTGTAGGTCCGTCAGTGTAGATCATACCTACCACTGGCTCTTTAAAGCCTTTTCCTTTCTTTGGTTTTAATTTCCAGCTTCCTCTAAAGTCTCTTTCACTCATATGGTCCTATTTTTAATTGTGAGTAATTGTCCCTAATCGTCGTCATACCCCAAAAAGAAGGAATGATGACCGTTATACTTTCCTTCTGTAGTCCAAAGGACTGTTAAGGTAAAATTATCTTCTGTAATTAACATGGTAAAGTCGTCTCCTTTTTCCTGAATTACATCTTCCCAATCGTCATTAAATTCCTTTTGAAAAGAATTCTCTGCACTGTCTACGAAATAATTAATATTCATCATAACTGTTCTTTTTTATTTTACCTAAAGATAGTAAAAGAAAGCAGACTAACAAATAATCTGCTAACTTTTTTTAAATTATTTTAGTTCACATATTCCCTATTGTAGAAACAGAATCTCGTTCCCTCATACTCTGAGTCTGAGTTTAAATTCTCTTTGATAAAACTATACTTAAATCCCCTTTCCTCCATTTTGGTTTTTACTATATCTTTTTGAGTAGGATCTAAATATACTTCACTAAATTTTACCCCTACTCTTCCTTTAGGGTAGGTATCTGAAAAGACCTTCCAATAGTTAATTTTAATTCCCAATTCCCCTAAAATACTTTTAATTTCTCCTGTAACTGTTCCTCTTTTCATAACTTTTATTTATTTAATTTAGTTAATAGTAACTCTTACTACCAACACCCTAAAGATAGGTTATTTACTTTAGACTAACAAACCTTTTTATAGTTATTTTTAAAAAGATAAAGTTACTCCATAAGTTCCCTTATTGAAAGTATCGTATCCTATCCCTACTCCTACAAACCTAAGTACGTTATACCTTATAAAAAGACCCACTAAAGGCCTATCATTTCCCAATACCTTTCTATTCCCTATAAAGGTTATGTTACTTCCTACTCCTACTCTACTACCTACTATAAAGTCTTCTACCTGAAAAGCTACTATTCCATATATTGCTTTATTTCTAAGTGGAGTGTCTTCTATTATATTCCCTGTAAAGCCAGCTATGCCAAATCCATAGACCATCTTCCTTAATTGTATAGCTATCTCACCCCCTGTAGTATCTTCCGTTCCCTTATAGACTGAAAATTGTGATGGAAGGTAATCTTCCCCTGGAGTATAATACTTGGGGCAGCCCTGTCCAAATGTTACTACTGTTAATAAGAGTAGAATTAAGAATATTGGTTTATTTTTCATAGTTTGTTTTATTTGTTTATTTCGTAAAATCCTGAATCTCTTTCTAACTTTACAGTCCCTTCAGAAGATAAGGTGTATAGTTCCTTCCCCTGGATACCTGACCATATAGTATCGTTTTTATCAATTGATACTAGTTCCCCTGATATATCAAGTCCAGTATCCAACCAATACCTTTTACCCACCTCTAGGTCCCTTCCTAATAATCTTTTCATATTCCCCTATAGTTTTATTAGTTCCCTCTCTAGCAACTCTCTCATAGATTGCCTATCATCAATATCGAAAGATTGAATGTATGCTGAATTCATTATAGATTCTATAGCAGCTTTAACTCCTGTAGGGAAGATATCCAATATAATCCAATCCATTCCATTTAGGTGATCAGAGCCTTTCTCATTAGTGAATATTTTTGTCCCAATATCATCTATAACGTTAAAGGAACGTCCTAACTTCGTACTAACCTCAGGTTCTATATTAAATGCCTCATAAATCTTTCCTGAGGTTAGCCAAGGACGAATATTACCTACCGGTGCCTGTATTCTCATAACTTTTATTTGTTTAATTATATAGTTAATAACTCTTATTAACACCCTAAAGATAGGTTATTACTTTCAGACCAACTAACCTTTTTATAGTTATTTTTAAAAAAAAGAAAACCCTTTATCTCCCTTCCTTCTCTACTTCCTCAGTGGACTCTCTTCCCCCTCCTGGAGCATCGTAACTCCCTTATCTCTACCTTCTCTCTCCTATGGTCCTATAGGTGTAGGTACAAGTATAAGGCCCCACTTCTTTTGTAGGGAATTACTGTTTTATAGAAAGGAATTAGGAACCCTAAACCCTGCCTTACGGATTAGAAGAACTGCCTCTTTCGGTAGGTCAAAAACTCCATCGTAATCTACTAAGGTTTTTCCTTCAAAAACTAATCCTATTCCCTCAACATACTCACCACCGTTAACAATCCACTCTATAAAAGAAGGTTTGTTATTACTGTCCCTAAAAAGTTCCATCTCTGAAGTTTTCTTTCCTAAAGACCTATTAGAGTACCCGTTGTCTACAAATACCTCTGTCTCAAACGATGTCTCTAGGTTTCCTTGACTGTTTACTGTGTATTTCATAACTCTTATTTGTTTCTGTTATTAGCTAAAGATATGACCTTTCTTCCTAACTACCAAACCTTTTCTCTTATTTAGAATGGATATAGATTAAGGAAATAGTTGGTAGCCTTAGTTAAATTTACTATCTTTAGGTAAGTTAGAGAAATAGCTTACTAAGGGTTATGGGGCCTGGTCCATAGGGGATCGGAAGAGTGGACGGATCTGTACCTCCCTCTCTCCCCCCCAGGGTGGCTGAGGCTCTGCAGACGGCCTGAGGCTCTCGGAGGCCCGGAGGGCAGGCCTAGGAAGGGCTCTCTACCTCTTGTGGGAGAAAAAGGAATGTAGGTTAAAAAGGGAAGTAGGGTTTAAGGAAAGTATCTAAGTTTCTCCCCATACCTTAGTAGGTCCTAGAGGATTAAGGGGCCACCCTGACATAGGAAAAAGACCCTGAGTAATAGGTCGAGCATCTAATATACTCACATTGACAATAAGAGCTAATTCAGTACCCACAATAGGTATTTTCCTCCTACTAAAGCTAAAAGTCTCTGAGGCTATTTCTTTTTCCTATATAAAAGACCTACTACGTTCCTACATTCTTATACGGCTCCTGTCCGGGTAGTTAGTAAGTCAAGTAAAGTAATGGAGAACATTCCTTTTGACATAAATAAATAGGTCTCTTTTACCTTTCCAAGGGGGAAGGGTTTTCTTTAGTGGGTTTGTAGGCCGGGTCTGTAGCGGGTGTAGGGCCGGGTTTAGGGCCGGGTTTGTACTTATAGTCTAGTAGTGTTTCTTAGGTTCTCCTTATAGTCTAGTAGTAGAACTAGAGGAGAGTAAAAGGAGTATTAGTCCCCCCTCTAGAAAGTCCTAAGGAAGGCTGTGCAGGCCCTCAATTCCCTTTTCTCTATCTCTTTCCTTACCCATACTCTCCTCTACACATACTATTACCTTTCTTACTATTCTTTATACCTCTCCCTATACCTTCCTTTTTAGTCTCTACCCTTCCTTCCTTTACTTCTACCCTTACACTCTTCTACCCTTTCATTGTAGTAGCTTATATCCCTTTATCTCCTTATCTCTCCCACACTCTATACATATTCCTTATATCACTATAACCACTATATATTCCCTTTGTTAGAACTCTTTATATCTATACTCTATTATCCTTTATTATCTATCTTCTACAGGTATATTACTTACTATACTTCTAACTATTCTTCTTACTGGGATTACTTCAGTGTGGCTTTTTTAGCTTTGAAATAGTCATTACTACGAAATGTTCCGTTCATTACAACACCTTCACTTAAACTGTATAGTCCTCCATTCCCTTGACACCAATATTTATAATCCGGGATATAGGTTAGGAACTGTTCTATTGTTTTTATAACATCTCCAGTTACCCACTCTAGGTCATAAATGTAACCTTCGTCCCACAAATGCTGGTAATCACATCCTATTTTAACAACCCTACTACTTCCATCAAACCCCCCAAGTTTAGAATAGTATGTACATCCTCCGTGAAAGTCTAGATGACTAATAAGAAAGCAGTTGTTATACCTATAGAAGACTCTTCCCTTATCATCCGGCTTAGCCTTTAACCAAAGTTGATTTGGCTTACTTTCTTTTGGTATTTTTGAAAGATCAATGATTAGGTAGTAAGTCCAATGATGTGTTTCTTCATGATTAAATTCATTTGGCGGCCTTCTAAAATGTTTGATTTCAAAGTCAACACCCCTATACGTTCCTTCCCAAATTTCTGTTTCCCTTTTCTCTATTTTCATAACGTTATTTTAATTAAAAATCTCTTCTATTTTCATAGACTACTTTAAAGGTTGGAAACCTTAATGAATATCCTCCATTTTGATTTTTAGTCTCTTCAAAGTACTGTACTTTTACTTCTTTACCTACTATTAGTTCTGGATGTTCATAATATAGTTTTCTTTGTTCATGACTAAATCCTGAACCAACCTGTACTCTACATCCCCTATGAACAACTATTATATTCTTTAGGGACTCAATCTCTACCTCTTTACCTTCTACTATGATTCTTGATATGGAGTTTTCTGTACCCACAACAACATACTCTGCATCGTGGAATGCTTTTACCTTTAGTAGTTCATCCGACCTCTTACCCTTGTATGTAGAGTTTTTACGTAGCATCAATCCTTCCCATCCAAGTTCTTTTGCTTTTTGGATTCGGGATAATAGGTCGATCTCGTTAGCTATTCGCGCCTGGCTGACTTCTTCTATTCTATCCACCTCCGTAAGACCTAAAACAATTACTAAAGCTGCAAAACGTTCGGCAAACCTTCTATCTGATTTCTTTGCTTCAAACTCTTCCTTTGTGAGTAGATCAAAAACCATGTACTTTGGATTCTCCACTGTAAAGTCTTTTCTTTTAATCTCACTAACAATTGTAGTAAAGTTTTCATTTCCATTCTCATCTACTACACAAACCTCTCCATCTAAAACCATGTTTGATAGATCTAGTTTTTTAATATCTTCTTTAAGCTTTCCTAGAGTTAAAAATTCATTACCCTTTCTAGAGAAGAATGTAGGTTCACCTTGAGCATCTATGGTACAAATGCACCTCACTCCATCTAGCTTTCTTGAGACAAACCATCCATCTGTCCAATCAACTTTCTTTGAAGTACTACTGTCGTATGTTAAAGCTAAAGCTACTTCGTATACTGGAACTAGACCTGGGATTATTTTATTAATCATTGCTGTTGTTGATCTTGTCTTAAGGTTCCTGTCTAGGATAGACCATATTAGATCTTTGTAATCACTATGGTCCCTAACAAAAGAGTTCATAGCTTGAATTGCAGAATGCCCTGTTATCTTTCTATCGTTTAAATCATCCAATAGTTTAAGCATGTCCGTGTAACGTTTAGGGGGTCCCACTAAATCTGACCTCTTAATGCAGTTACTAGAAGTTGTGTTAAACTTCTTAAAAAGGTTATACGTATAGTGTATACATTTCTTAACGTCCTCATCATTGCTCCAATTTCTTAGTACAGTAAGTTTATCTGTAGAAGAGTTCGTAAGATTTGATTCGTTAACAAACTGTTGTAGTTTTTGTAGTGTTTCTTTTGACATAACTTTTATTTGTTTTTATTTTAATAGAGGTATTCCTGAAGTTGCTCGTGTATGTAGTCCGCATCTTCATTTATTACATCTAGTTGTTCATCTGTCATTTCTTTACCGTCATAGTCTGCTGAGGTAATATAAGCATCGCAAAAATCTGGACAGTCTCTTCTATCAATTCCGTCAAACTCTAGGTTGTCTATTAACTTGTAGTCTAGTATCATTTTTATTTGTTTTAAATTTATACCTAAAGATAATTATTATAACCTAAACTACCAACTTTTTCTCTAAGTATTTTTCAAGTTCTTTTATAGCTTTCTCAGATTCTACTCCACCTGTACAAAATAATATCTTCTTTCCTTCTACCCTGTAGTGAGCCGTACCGACCCAAAAGTCTACTTTAGATTCCTTAAAGGGAGTTATTTCCAGGGGACTAAACGTTTTTCTTACCATTACTTTCCTGATCTGAGATCTGACTTGAATAGTATCTGAAACAGTATTAAAATTCCAACTGTTTGCCAAGCTCCAATTACATTTACTCCGTCCACTGCTCCGACTAAACAGTGGTTCCAAAGCATCATTACGGGGTAGGTCATTACCATTCCCAGTAGTACTATAATACCGATACCCATCCCAACTGCTCCAAGTCCCTTAATTAAATTTTCCATTATTTTACTTTTATTAGTCTATATGTTTTTGATCAACCAAACGAGCATCTATTTCTATCAGCTTTAATATATTCTGTACACCTACAGCTCTAATAGCACTTTGTGGTGTACGATACAATTTTCCGTACGTCTTACCATTCTTTAAAATAGTCTGGTAGTATTTCTTACCCTTTTCTTTTTTCTCTTTTTCCATGTTAGTTGATGTATATTATTTGTCCCTCTTTGTTTTCTATTAACTGTACTCCAAATTTTTTATCCAGATGCTCTAGAATATCCTTACTCCTCATTTGGAAATACATCCTAAATGCTTGTATAAAGATCTCGAAAGGAATAGTATCTTTTTTACTATCCCTGTTGTCTATATAGTATTCGTAAAACCAACCAAAATCATATTGGTTGGTCTTTCTCATCTGTATGTAAATGTCTCTGTTCATTTAATTTACTAGTGCTGTTGCAAGCTTAAATAGTTCTTGATTAACTTTTAAATCCTTTTCAAAAGATTTAATCTTACGTACCTTCCTTACTTTGGCTCCTACTAGAGCAGCTGAATATCCTCCTTGAGTAATTTTTTCTTGAATGATATTAAATATTGTCCATAGATCATCCCCGTTATCAGCATCTCGTATTGGAGTTAGTAAATCTGTAATTGTCTCATCATCGTACTTAGCATCTATAACGTTTGTACGTAGTTGCATTGCATCAATTGCCAACTGTCTTTTTTCTTCCTCTGTTAACATTCTAATCTGCATTCTATTGAGAACCTCTACTTTCGAAGGTAGGTCCTTAACAGCCTGTGCTACAACTCCTCTTAGTTCTTCAAAAGAGTATCCTTTGTGTTTAATTTTGAAGGCTGAAAATTCTTCATCAGCTACTACTAGTCCATTTGAACAAACCAATCTGTAGATACCAACCCTAAAATTAAAAGCTGAAAATCCATCGTGACTGTTTGTTAGTATAATTCTAGGAAAAGCATCATCTCCATCTTTCCCCCTAATCATAATATCTGGATTTTGAAAAGATATCATATGGATAGAAAAAATAGTGTTTACTCCTCTGCTTTTTCTTTGAGCAGCTTGAACCGGATACCATCCCAGTATTGCTAAGTCGTCAATGATTGTTTCGGAATTGATGTGAGTATATTTTACACTCAACCTACTATTTGTTGGTGTAGTTAAGAATGCTACAGGAGCCTTTTCTTGAACCTGTTCTTTGGTAAGGTAGGAACCTAACCCTTTTTCGAAAGTTGTCATCATAACTTTTATTTTTACTTATTAATAATACCTAAAGATAAGTAACTTAATTCAGACTACCAAACTTTTTCTTAGTTATTTTTCGACAATTCCTAACCACACTGCTCGTTGGTATGAGACCGTCCTACCTGTTTTCGGATTTATGTACGTTTTAAGTTTCTTCGGTAGCTTCTCTTCTTTCTCTAATTCCTTGTCATATCCAGGAGGATAAGTAAAGACTGCAGACTGTATACCGGAAGCTACTGAACTCCCCCTGTAGGTAAATGTTGTCGTAATACCTGTAATCTCGCAGGTAAATACGTGCTTATATGGTTGTGGATTCATTTTTTAGTTCTTTTATTAGTAGATAAGTATCAATCTCGTCATCAACCATGTTCCATTCTCTAAAATGCTCTAGACAGTTCCCCAAAGCAATGGTCCATTGGTGCTTAGGTAAAGAAACTTCTAAAACTGTTCCCAATTCTTCTATCTCTATTTCAAATAAAGAAGCCGACTTACTCCCACTCCTTAAAGCTTCTTGTATATCTTGCTGAATACTTTTAGTAATCTCAACAGACTTCTCTTTAAATATTGCGTCAAATTCAGCTAGTGAATGTAGTTCTAGTTTTTTCATAACTTTTATTTAATATATGTAAAGATAGTTGTTTTCTTTTAGGTCACCAACTTTTTCTTATTTTAATCTTCTAGGTACTCAAAAGGCATCTGACTTTGATTTTCAACATCAAATCCGTATTTCTCGTTTTGTTTCCCACTATTCTCTAGATATGTTTTAGAAATATATTGACTTCCGTCACCTACCTTTTCCTCTTTCCAAAGGCCAAGCTCTCTTAGGTGGATCATCATATGTTCGTCTATCTCATAGTCAAACTCCTTTTGTTGCTTCTCTACAAAATCTTCTTGAGCTAGTACCATTTTATCGGTAATAGCAGAAACATTATATAGAAAAGAACAATTATAACATAGTAGTTCAAGATTTGTTAGTTCATAATTCTTTCTATCCTTATTCTTAAAGTGTAGAATAAGTGGTACTCTACGGTCTTGTAACCTCTCTTCATGATATCCACATTTATAACACTCTTCAACCAAGTAGCCTTCGTATACTAGCTGATGTTTAATTTTAGAAGGATCAAAACTCTCTATTCTTAACTTCCCTTCGAGAAGATCCTTTAGTGGTGCTCTTTTACCTTTGTTAGATAGAAACTTAGGGATTCCTTTCCCAGAAGGATTTAAGTGTATTTCCCAGAGACTTTTACCCGTAACCTCATCAACATATGTTCGAGCATACTTCTTATAGTGAATAAAACTACATCGCATAAATCTAGCTGCTGCCCTGTTACTCTTTGTACAGTGCATTGCTCTTAGGCAATCCTCTTTTGATATAAATTTTGCTCTTGGCATTAATCTACTTCCTCTTCTAGTTCCAATTCAAGTTCTACGAACTCCAAGTCTTTCTCATCTTCACTCTCATCTTCGTCATCGATAGTTTCGTATTTTGTTTTAAACTCGTCTTTTACTACCTTTTCTGTTACTTCAGCTAGAGCTTTATAATCATCTTGAACTTCATCTTCATCGTAGTTTAGTATTTCTAGGGGATTATTTTTTACTCCCCTTGAATTGTTTTCCATCTCCTGTAGGTACTTAGCCGTGCTTTGATCTAAAACGTCTAGTACTGTTGCTGTATGATCTCCTTCACCAACAACTCTAATACGTCCTACTTTAGGGGAAACTGTTGAACAGTTAACACAGAAGGAATAGCCATACTGAACTAATCTTAGCTTTGGCATATGTTCCTTACATTTTGTACATTTAATTTTTTCCATAACTTTAATTTATTTAGCTAAAGATAATGACTTTATTTTACTCTACCAAACCTTTTAGTGTTTTTTTCTAGAGAAGTTACAACCCTATATAAATCTTCGGGAGTTTCTAATTGTACGGTGGTTATTACCTTTCTGTTAGAAAGATCTATTTTTCCTTCAAAGTGTTCTAGTAAAGGTATTTGGTATACATAATAGTGTATTAGTGCTACCTGTTCTCTGGTGTAATGTATCTTGAAAAGATTCTCAACAACCTGTAGGAACTTTTCTTCATAAACTGACATGTCCAGTCCTAATTCCATCTCCATAAAATCTCTTCTATCTTCAATTTCTCTTAGTAGTAACACAGTCTTTATAAACAGTATTTTTTCCATAGTACTATTATCAACATCTTTTTCCCTTAGGACTACCTTAACCTTTAAGAAGTTGTTTAGAACCTTGCGAATTTGGCGTTTTTCCTTCTCCATGTGTATATTCTTTTATTCCAAATAGTATTTGAAAATGATCCACTGCTAACATCTTTGTAAGTGCAAAAAACCTTAGTGCTTCGTCTGTTGTTCCAGCTTCACATGCTCCTATTGCTTCCTGATTTGGATCTTGTTTTAGGTGAAATTGATATTTCATATTCTTAATTTTATGTTTATAACTTTGTTTTTTGTGGCTGTTCCGGTGCTGCCGCTGTTTTTAGGGCATTACTAATGATTTTCGAAATATACTCTATATAAATAAAGAAACCTATTATCGTCTTGTCTTTTAGTTCCCGGTCTCTTTCAACTTTTAGACCTAAAGGAACTAAACCTTGATCTAGTTTTGCTCCAAGTTTCATGGCAATATCATCTTGATGCTGTGTACTTACTACACTATACTTTGTTGGTAAGAATTGAACCTTAATCCCTTTCTTATTTGGATCTTCATTTACACCTATGTTTAACATGTATTTACTACCTTCAAAGTTGATTGCAGTTGTTTCACTGATGATGTTCTTTATTTCGTTTATTAGTTTCATATTCTAGCTTTATTATAAATAGTTATAAATTTATGTATTTCTGGTTAGTCTCCCTATTATGTTGTATATACTGTCCCCATTTGTATTTACTATACTTATGTCCGTCGGTTTCAGCTTGATGTCTCTTAGCTCTTACTTCTTCTGTGCTACTTGTCGATAGTGATACAAAATGATAAAAGTTTACATTGTAGGTTCTGACCATACTTAGTCCAGCCATATCACATTTCATAAAAAAGTCCCAATCTGCCACCATCCCCAGTTCGTAATTTTCATCCCAGCCTCCTATTCTTAAATAATCAAATTTATTCATAAAAATAGGTAGTGTTGACCCACATAAATCTCTTTTTTCCTCCCTTACGTAGTTTTTTTCGTAACTCCAAAACTCCTTTAAATCAAACGTAGAAGGATCTCTTCCTAAATCCCTAATATGTATTTGCTTAAACATACTTGGAAATGGTTCAATTTGATTTGGAGTTATTACACACCCTTCTTCCCATTCTAGTTCAAGTGTCTCATCCCATCCGTAAGGGAATACGTTATCATCATTAACTATAAGTATCTTGTTGTTAGATGCATTTGAGACCCCTAAATTGGTACCCCTACAAAGACCTACGTTCATCTCTAGATTTAGTAACTGTATGTAGTCTTTCCACTTCTCAAGAACTTCTTTGTTTTGTTTATAAAAACCATCAACAACTACTATAATTTCGTTTATTTTCTGCTGTCCCTCTATACAGGACCTTAAACAAAGGTCTAATGCTTCAGGTGATTTATATGTTGGGATTATTACGCTTATCATATTTGTGACCAATCTGTTAGTGGAGATAGCCAAGCTGTTTCTCCATGTGTTGCGTACCCTGGAATAGGTGTTACTAATAGTTCATTCTGCTCTCTAAGTTCTAGGAACATTTGAAAGTCATTCGGATGTGTTCCGCTAGTCCACTTTCTTAGTACCGGTTCAACTCTCTTTAGTGTACTTACTTTAGCTGCAAAAGTCATAGTAGTTGAATTTGTTATTTTCCAATGAGAACTACCTGTCAAATATACTCTCGTATCTTCTGCTCCTCCTTCGCAGTAAGGATTACCTCCACGAGACGTATCCAAGTACTTATCTGGATGATCGTACACTGATACGAATGAAGCTCCTAAATCAAACCCCTCTACTAGAATTTCAAAGGACCTCTCCTTATGTAAGTAATCATTCTCGATAAAGTACACTATTTCGTCATCAGCATACTGAAGAGCTTTATCTAGAGCTATGTTGAAAGTGCCAGCCCCATGTCCTATTGATACTTTTTCAATATTTAAAGGGTCAATATACTTTACAATCATTATATAAGTATCTTTCGATATGTTATCCGCTATTATGTAAATGTCGGAAAGATTTTTATGAAAGATCTTACAGAAGTTCTTTAAACAAGCTTCGTTGTATATGTAGGAGGGCTTGACCTTGTTATAGCCTGCATCTGATATCCTATATATTATTTTCATCTCTATATTTTTTAAGTTCGTCAATACTTGGAAATGCTGAAATATTATAGCGACTTTTTAACCTATCTGATATAAATGTTTCGGGCTTATTGTATTCAAATTTATTAAATGCTAGTGTTGTTGAATAATTATTCCACTTCCCTATTACATATTCAATATTCTTATCCCTGATTAGTGGTATAGTGTCTCCTCCTGTTTCAGAAGCATTATAATCTGCACTAATCCCTAAGCATGAAACTGTTACCCCTCCTATTTTACATCTATGTTTATAATCATTATCCTCCCCAGCAGCCATAATAATATTCTCATCGAATTTTCCAATTGTTCTATAGGTATCCCTATGTATGCAGAATAGGGAAAATTCAAAAGCCCTATCATACGTGCCCGCTATGTTTAGTGGTGTACATTGCTCATATAATGCTTGTAGATACTCTTCAGAGTATAGGTTATCTTCATTACTTATTAGTACCCTATCTAGAGACATTACATTAAATGCTATTTCACAAATTAAGTTCCATCCTCCAGCACATCCTATATTACGGGCTGTTGTATATCCTACACATGGCTTTAATCTTTCAGAATATTCCTGTTGTCCATTATCAACTATTCTAATAGAGGTGTTAGGAAAATTCTGGGGGTCTATCCAAGCATCTAAAAACTTTGAAGAACCGTATCCTAATATAAAAAGGTTTAAATGCTTCATAATAACTGCCTAATTGCCTCCACTATTTCCTCATCACTAACAAAAGGACTTAGGTGAATGTGTTTACTATTTGGAAAAAGGTTTTTAGGTCCTAATTTTACTTCAACAAGCTGTCTCATTATACCTTTTGGACCATATAATGCATGCATAAAGTCTGTAGTAATTATACACCTCGTACCTACTCCTGCTGCTAGATTTGTTATTCCTCCTTCTTGCCCTATTACAATATCACAATATTTTATTATAGAAGCCTGATTAGTATAGTTTGCTGTAGCATCTAATGAACCATGGTACTGGCTGACACCTGCATCAAATCCTAAAGGTATCAAAATAAACTCCTTACCTAATTCTTTAAGTATGTATTCTATATCCCTAGTAGTATTGTGAGTATGTGTTAATATACTGTCAACATTCCTCAACCCCCTATCATACTCTTCTTCCGTATATTTAATCGAACTATTCTTCCAATTAGCTACATAACCTACCACTTTTACATTATCCGGATTAGCTATTTTAAATTCATACTGAACAGCTTGATCAAAACTTGGATCTGTGTATATTTTATATTCCGAAGAAGTTTTTTCTATCTCACAGTATTCCTGATACCTCTCTGTAGGTGTTGTATCATGTAGAAGTTCTGGCAGTTCATAAATATGGTTATATAGACTAATATCTAGATCTTCAGGGAGCTGCACTCTTGGGCCTTTAGTTTCTGAGAGATATACCTTATTTGTAAATGGACTATTTTGAAGGAGCTTAAGGGGCTGGGGAAATCCTATTATATAGTCTACCTCTACTTCTTCATACTTCTCATGTAATTTTTCAGCTATTGAGGAAGCAAATAGAATATCTCCTAGAAATCCATAAGTTATTATAAGTATTTTTTTCATATTTTCTTTATACCGTAGAAGTACAGGTCATACGAACTACTGTCTACTCGAAACTCAAACTGACTGAAAAGACTTTCGGGAGGAAGTACTTCTCTAATATCCTCTTCTGTTAAGTTTTTATAATAGTCCCCCCACATGGTTGTTGTATGTAGACTTGCCCAACTTGAATCTGACTTTGTTGTTCCGTGTTCCGCTCTTCCTGTAGTTGCGCAGGTAAATAATAGTAAGCCACCTGGTTTAAGAAGTTTGTAGGCATTCACCAGAGTTTCTGTATAGTAATAGTCATGTTCAAAACACTCAGAGCTTATTACAATATCGAAAAGTTGATCACTTCTATATTCATGCCCCTTACATACGACATCTACGTTATTTCCAGGACCTATATCAATACCGGTGTATTTACATTCCTGGAATAATCCTCGATTGTTTCCGTTTATATCTAAAGACCCTATATCCAGTACAAAACAGTTACTGAATTTATCAGGAAATTTATCTCGAATTGATCTTAGGTAGTTCTGTTGTTGTGGGTGTGACATTAGTTTATGTGTTTAGAATTTATAGTAGTATTTATTCTTTTTACATACTGTTATAGTAACTGTTTTGTTTTTCTTGTTTACTTATTGTCTTTGGATGATACAGTACAAACTCTTCATCCTCTACAGGAAATACTGAGTATATTTTATGTCCTTCCAATACTTCGTGTACTTTATTCTTCCATTTTATCTCAGGGATATTTCTGTAAATTCTCATTTGTAGGTCTGGATAATTAATCCAACCTTTCTCATTTATGTTCCATCCCCACTTCTCAATATGCTCTTTTGTTATTCCTTCAACTGTGTTGATCCTAGGAACTAAAATAACATCTACTTTAGTAGTTTCTGTTAGTACATAGGGTAGGTGTTCTATTAGAATTCTACTCGGCATTTCATCTGCATCTATTTGAAAGATGTAGTCTCCTGAACATTTACTGTTAAGTTTATTTTTCCAATCAGCAAAATGTCCTTCAAACTTTGATTCAATTAGTTTAATCCAGTTTGCAGAAGAGTATCTGTATAACCAGTCTCGTAGTTCTTCAGGTACTTTCGGACTATCCAATAATAACACTATTTCATCTTGTTCACGTTTATTTGAATGGAGAAATTCAACCAGTCTTTTCGTCTCCTGTATTTCATTACAAACTGTAATTCCGTAGCTTATATTTACTGTATTCGTGTTCATATAATTAATATATGAAATCTACTTCGATTCTACAACCTCTACATTAAAGAAATCTATACTATCTAGGGCTTCCATAAAATCTTCTTTCTCAAAATGATTACTATTTTTCATATCCATTTTATGTGTTTGTTCTTTTGGAAACTTACTTTTTTCTTCTTCTAGTATTTCTATAGATTTTACAGCTGTCCATCTCCAAGCATCTTTTGAATTACCATCTAGGAATACCATCCCTTTCCCTGGGAGTGTTACTGTAGCTGGGAACCATACCAGTTGTTTTTCATCTACAAACATTAAATCTTTATATAGTTCCGGAGACGTTTCTAGTGTCTGTGTTACTATTTCGCTACCTTCTACCATAAGTGACGATGTCGTCCATCCGCACCCAAAGCAAAATTGCGTTACTACTTCTTCTGTTACCTGCTGTAGGTAGCAAGCATTCCCTCCACAACGTGGACATGTTATTAGTTGTTCCATTATTTTCTTATTTTATCTTCGTAAGTGAAGGTAGTTTAATTTTGTTTAGTGAAGGAAGGTTAAGTTTAATCTGTCTTGGAAACTCCGGTATGTGCGTATCTAACATAGTTTTTAGCGTAATTCCCATATGATCATATGAGTAGTTAGTTCTTGACTTATGTCCCTGTCTCTTTGCTTTATTTACCCATTTTTCGTAGTCGTCAAAAATATCTCTATATGCTCTCCCAGTATCAACCGGATCAACCGAAAACCATCCACTGTTAGCTAAAATCATTTTATCAACTACTGCAGAGGCATGTACTTGTGTCAACGTTCCGTTTACGAATCTTACAAAGTCTTTATCTAAGAAATCTAAAGGTCCTGACCAGTTACTAACTATTATTGGCTTGTTTACCATACTAAATTCTAGTAAAGGTCTTCCAAAACCTTCTCCCTTAGTTAAAGAAACCATTGCTTTAACTTTTGTATGGTTGTACAATTCGTTCATTTCAGCATCTGTTAGTTCACCGTGTATCAAATATATGTTAGGTAAGTTCCCCTTTACTGTTTTTCTTATACTATCAATTCTATCCAAAACCATCTCCCTATCTATAATAGATGTTCCAGCTCCTATCTGCACCTTTACTATCATTGCAGGTTGCTTCTGTTTATTTTTAAACGTTTCTAGGAAAGATTTAATTGTAAATCCAATGTTTTTTCTATCCTGCCCTAACTCTCCCTGTAACCAGTGTCCGCAGACTAGAAAGCAGAAGTTTTCGGACACCTGTTCTAGATTAAAGTTACTTGGAGATGTTACTGGAAGATATGTTTTAGTATCTATACCTTCAAAGAGAACTTCTATCTTAGTTTTTAACTCTATTGTTCCGGTTACCTGTTTTGTATGACTGTCTTCTACGTTGTATTTTGTACCAGTAAAGATTTTTTTTGCATGCTCAGAAGATACTAAAACCAGTTCCATTCTGTTACAACCTTCAAGCCAAGAAGGATCGCAAAGTGTAGTTTCTATCCCTGCTGTCACTCCAATATTGTATTTCCCCATCTTTTGAAATTCATTTGGTACCGAAATTTGAATCCATACATCTGGCTTCTGTATTATATTTGGAATAATTCTAGAGATCAGTTCCTCTTCTCCGTGATCTTTTAGGTATCCGAATCTCGTAGTTCCCCATCTCTGTGACAGTATTTTTATGTCCCAGTCTGGTTGACTTTCTATTAATGCTTTAATAAAATCTACCGATCTTCTGCCGTAACCACTGTAGGTATCCGGAGGTGCTGAAACTATGCAACTTATTTTTGTATTCATATAAACTCTTTCTGTTTTACTTTCTCATTAACGCTATGGTACCCTGTACAGACTTATCTACCATATATTCGCCTTTGTCATCTACTTGTGACAAGAAGAAGGTGTATATTCTGTTTTTTTGTCCCTCTGCTTGAGAATTATATTTAATTTTATTCCATACATTTGTTCCCGTTATTCTAAGTCCCAGTGGGCTATATTTCTCTAGAAATTGTGAAGTTACCTGTGCTACCGTACTCAGTAGTGTTGAGTAGTCTACCAACGTATACTTAGTGTTAGTAGCTTTAAAGCTTGATTGATTAACTGTAAAGTCTAGGGTATAAAGGTCGTTACCTTCGTGGTAGAAAAAAATAGCTATCTCATTATATTTTAAGTCCCTAAATGGAGCTACCTCTACAGATCCTGTATTATCTTTACTAAAACTAAATTCCGTCTTAAAGGGCTTTGTATCAAAAATTTCATCTAAGGTATCGTAGATTGATACCACCTCTAAAAGCTGCTGTCTGTATATGTTGAAACTAAGTCCCATTTTAATATAGTAGTTTATGTGTTATTTTTTTCTTTGGCCTATCTTTAATTTTATGTAGGTCAAATCTTGATCTTGGTGTAAATTTTTCAAAAGTTTCGTCAATTACGTTTACGATATTTTGACACATTATACGAGCTGACATTCCAGATTCATCTGAAGTCACCCATTCTCTTCCCAATGCTCCTCTTCTTTCTCTTTCTTCTTTCCCCATATTATATACCTTTTCTATAGCTTTTGCAACATCTTCAGGTGCACATCTATCATCAAAAATATAGGGAGTTGTAAGGCTTCCCACTAGTGACATATTTGAAGGAAAAACCGGTACTGCCCATTCCCCACACTCTGTAAAAGTCTTTCTATGATTAGAAGGAAAATCTGGAGTAAAGTCAATCCACTTACCTTTTTCGTCTACAAATCTCATTTGATCTTGCATACCTCCCGTAGTATTTGCAATAATCATCTTACCGCTCATCATAGATTCTGTTAAGGAAAGTCCCCATCCCTCATTAGAACTAATCAAAAGCCCTACATCTGAAATATTATATAGAAGATTCATATCTAGTGTGGGTATTTTTCCTTGTGAGAAGAATACGTTTACATAGGATTCGTCACAGATAGCTTCCCTTACCTTATATAGATCTGTTCCATTTTCATCTGCAGCATGTGTATGCATTATAAGTGCACAACGTTTTGCCCTCTCTTCACCTATCGTATCACAGAATAACCTGTATGAAAGAATTACATCACCCGGGGATTTTCTCCTAAGGTTTCTTGAATTATAAAGCACTACAAAGTCAATCTCCTTCCCTTGAAATAGGTCCTGTTTAAATTGCTTTAGTTTATCTAAGCCTTCTTTCTCTGTTACTGGGAAAAATAGTTGTTCGTTTATACCGTGTGGTACATATTTTATAAGTACATTCTTAGCTTTTTCTCCCAAAACCATTTCGTTAATGTTTTTGGTTTGTTTTGAAATAGCCATTAGTAAATCACATGATTCGTAGTATGACCTGTTGTAGAGTGGAGCTGGAACCGAGTCCCAAATATTTACATAAAGTAAAGGAATTTTATTTCTAATCTCCCTTTCAATTTCAAATAACCATATCCAGTACCTTGGATCTGTAAAGATCATAATTGCATCTGGACATTCCTGCTTTATTAGAGCTCTGATTTGCATTACATCCCCGTATCCGTTATTTGCAAATACCCTTACATCAGCATCTTCAATTCCCACTATTTTATTTACTTCTTCAGATAGGTCATAACCTTTCCCAGTGTCTGGGTGATTATTAGCTGCACCTAAGTTTATCCAGTTAAAGTGCTGTGATGTACCTATTACTATTTCTCTCGAAATCGTTCCTACGCCACTGTGGTGTCGGATATCGTCCGATAGTAGAAGTATTTTCTTACGATCCTTTTTTTCTAAGTAGCAAAACTGTTCTTTCATTTGTTTAGTATAGTGTCTTAGTAAGATAGTTTATTCCCTACTAGTAACCAACTCCCTTTTCTGAGGATATTACTAGCTTATGAATGCTTTCCCGAAACTCTAGATCCGTAAGGTAAAGAAATATGCTCTTCTCTACTAGTTTTTGTAAGGTAAACTTCCTTAGTACAGATTCTTTCCTAAATTCTTGGAAAAGTTCTGTGTTTACCATAACTGTCGTTAATTTTCTATTTTCTTGGTTGTTTGGTTTCATGTTTTCTTTATATGTATATTCTACCTGTTACATTAGGTACCATTTTTCTTATTTCTTCTTCCGTATATTTTTTAGATATTGGAGTGTTATTTAAGTAAAGATTTCCTTCTA